>Ga0209283_10000326_pt1 | contig 23912 bp, 30 predicted proteins | sample CZO8metaG_2_FD_188354 | JGI IMG/M metagenome (GOLD analysis project Ga0209283, IMG submission 188354) | Vadose zone soil microbial communities from the Eel River Critical Zone Observatory, Northern California, USA - CZOApr15con2H1.8 metaG... | ecosystem: Environmental > Terrestrial > Soil >...
CGGTCCTCCGCCGCGCCGAGGCTTCGCCGCCGTGCGGGGGCGGGGATGAGATCTCGCTTTCCCACGCCGGGGGAGAGATCGACGGGCCTTCGGCTCGGGCCGCGGTCGGGGGCGACGGCTGCGCTTGGCCGTGCGGCGGGTTTCGGGCGTTTTCCGCCGACCGCCGGCTCGACGCAACTTCTTGGCCACGCGCGCACATAGGAGCGATTCTCGTAAAGCTTTTCGCGGGGGATTCGAAGGGTCGCTCGACCTCGTTCGTCGCCGACGAGAGGCGGCTTCCATTTGGCATACCAAATATAAATCGAGCGGTCTTTCCAGGCACGATTCCGTGTCGCGATGGAGACCCTTTGTCCTACGTCGTATGACAATTGACAACAAGTATATGTACCGTGCTTCAGGATACCGCGGATAACACGCCGAAAATTGCGAGGAATGGTGTATGACCTCGTCATACCTGTTCCCGTTGTTCAGGCGAGGGATTCGGATGGACGAAAACGAGCGGATCACCCTGCGGCTCGAGAAAGAAAACCTCGAGCTGATCGATGCGTTCCTGAAGGGGAGCACGTCGCATGGGAACCGCTCGCAACTGGTCCGGGACGCGGTCCAGGCGTATATCCAAACGATCCGCGAGGGCGGCGACACGGTCAAAATCCGCATCCCGCGGTACTACCTCGAACTGATCGACCGCCTCGTGGCGGACGGCTACTTCCTGAGTCGGGAGCACGCGGTCGTCCGCAGCATCGAGGAGTGGTTCACGCGGGACCGGGTGAAGGAGATCCAAGACCACCGGAAGGAAGTCGACAAGATGACCGGCAAGGTCGTCTCCGTATCGACGGGCGACAAGGAAGGAGTCATCCCGCCATGAACCGCCGAGGCGTGACGGATGCCGGAAGGGAGTCACCCCGAACGACAGAAAAAGGGAGCGGATGGGAACCTGTCATGAAGGGATGGGATGCACGCCTTCAGTGGAGTGAACTGCCTTCCGGCCTCCCTCGATCGGACGCGGAATGAGGAGGCCGGACGCAATGGTACCCAGGGATTACGTCGAGGAAGTCATCAGCAGCCTGTTTGAGGATGCCGTGGACCCGAAAATCTCCGTCGTCGGAGTCGGGGGCGCCGGTGGCAAGATGGTGAGCGCGCTCTACGACCGCGACATCAAGGGCGTCGAGACGATCGCGGTGAACACGGATCCCTCCGGGCTCTCGAAGACCGAATGCGACGTGAAGATCCTGCTCGGCCAGCCGGCGGACGGGGACCGGATCGCCGGAGCACGGGCGTCCGCGGAGGACCAGGAAGGATCCCTCCGGGAATCGCTCTCCTCGGACATCGTCTTCGTCGTCGCGGGCCTCGGAGGCGCCGCGGGGACGGGGGCCGCGCCCGTCGTCGCACGAGCTGCGCGGGCGAACGGGGCCGTCACGATCGGCGTCGCGATCCTGCCGTTCGAGATCGAAGGTCGGACGGAGGCCGCCCGGCAAGGGCTCGAAGAATTTCGTCGGGAAGCGGACAGCGTGATCGTCGTGGAGAACGATTCACTGAACCGATTCGCCGACCAGATGTCCTTCAACGAAGCGATGCAAGTCATCAGCTACATGGTCGTCACAGTCGTTCAAGGCGTCGTCGACCACCTGACCAAGTCGTACCTCACGACCCTCGCCGAGGAAGTCGAGAACGCGGCGAAGGAGATCGAGGAACAGAACAACCACGCGATCCACGTCGAGGTGCAGCCGCCCGAGACGGTCCAGGCCGCCTGGGACGTCGGACCGGTCGCCTTCAACGACGACGGCTTCATCGGCCTCCGCTGAGACGCTCAACAATCCTCCCCCCAACCAACGCCCACCCGCGAGGGCTTCGGGCGATCTCCGCCGCAAGGCGGGGAGCGGCCCTCGCGACCTCTTTCTTTACGTCTCTCAGCGGGTTGGATTGCCGCACATGGTTTGACCAAGTGCCGCTCTCACCGCGGCCCCGCCTCCCATGGGGCCTGGCGGCCGACAATGCAATTCGCCGCACTGACGCCGGCAAGTTTTAAGTGTACGGGCCGGTAGACCCCGCCGGGTTGAGTCAATCCCGAAGGACGTCCAGAGTGAGCGGGTCGCGAACGGATTTCGATTGAACAAGGTCGGGGTGACGGGGGTCGTCAAGCCCGTCCAGATCCGTCGGCCGAATCGCGCGGTGACACTGACGACGACGCTCGACCTGTTCGTCGATCTCCCGCAAGATCAGAAGGGATCCCACCTCTCCCGGAATCTCGAGGCGATCAACGAGGTCGTCGACCGTTCCGTCCGAGAGCCGGTCGGGAGCCTCGAAGAACTCACCGAGATCATCGCGCAAATCCTCCTGAACCGACACGATTACGCGACGACCTCGGAAGTCTGGGCGACGGCGGAGTACTTCCTCGAGCGAACGTCGCCGTGGGGCCGGACCTCACTCGAGCCCTACCGGCTCGTCGCTCGCGCGAACGCGCGACGGGGGGAGCGGGAGGTCGTGCGATCGATCGGCGTCGAGGTCGTGGGCATGACCGCGTGCCCGTGCGCGATGGAGACCGTGCGCGACGACGTCCTGAAGGAGCACCCGGAACTCGCGCGGTGGCCGGAGGGCGTCCCGATCATCACGCACAACCAGCGGAATCGGACGACGCTGATTCTGCAGGAGCCCCCCAGCCACGACATCGAGGCGGACGAGCTGATCGACATCGTCGAGGAGTCGCTGTCCGCGCCGACGTATGGTCTGCTGAAGCGACCCGATGAGGGTCGCCTCGTCGAGATGGCGCACCGCAACCCGAAATTCGTCGAGGACGTCGTGCGCGACGTGTTGGACCGGCTTCTGAAGCGTTATCCGAAGATGCCCGACACCACCTGGGTGCGGGTGAAATCCGAGGCCGAAGAGTCCATCCACAAACACAACGCGCTCGCCGAGCGATCGACCACGTTCGGCGAACTGCGCGCGCTGTGAGGCCGACACCCAGATTGGCGGGCGGTCGCCGCGCTGTCAACGTGTTTACGCGGTGGGAACGCCGCGACGGGCGGGCTGCCGGCCTCCAGTTCACCCTGTAAACATGTTTACGGGACGAGGCGAACGCATTCCTTGACCGGCACGTCCTCCGCGAATACTTTCACCAATCCCTCCCGGATATAGTTATATTATAGCTTCATGATGGGGTCTTCATGGCCCCGACCGAAGCGCCGTTCGAGTCGACGACTCCACTGATCCTGCTCTCGTATGACGTGTCCACGACGAATCGTTCGGCGGCCTCGCGGGTCGCCCACCTGATCTTCGGTCGCAAGGACATGCCGGAGGCCTCGGCCCGGCCCTACATCCGCCGCCCTGGGGTCGTCTGGATCGGGCAATCCGTCTTCATCCTCCCGCAACCCCTCGCGGCGGAACTGGCGGAGAAACTCCATGGGCTCGGTGCCACCGTGACGATGGCACGCGTGACGATTCATCCGGCGGAGATTGAAGCCTTCCGACGTAGCTCGCGGGACCGATCGGCGGTGTAAGCATGTTTACGGACGTAAGCCTCGACCTCCCGGCGACCAGCCGGCGGCAAGCCTTCATTGCGTCCCGCGTCCTTTAAGGGCCTATGGCCGTGGCGGTCCTGTGTCACATCTGCCAACGCCCGACGCTCCAGGTCTGCCGCAGCTGCGGGCGGCCGGCCTGCGATGACCATATGGCCGGCGGCGTATGCGTCGAATGTCGCGTCGGCCGAAGAGGTCGGGCTCCTGGAGTCCGCGTCGCTTAAACGGTCTCAGAGGATGCGCTTCGCGTCCTCTTTCTCGATCCCGAGGGCCCGCAGGGCGTACGTCAGCGCCTTCTGCCGGATCATGTCCCGGGTCTTGTCGTCGAGGAACTGCTCCATGACCAGAGGAGCCTTCCGCGCATACTGAATCGCGAACTCGGACCAGTAGAAAGGGGCATTGTCCTCGTCCAACTTCGCCGCAGCGTTGTACTGTTCCTCCGCGTCGTTGAAGCGTCCGAGGTCGACGCAGAACGAAGCGAGGGCGTCCCGGAACTGCGGATTCTCGCCGTCCAAGTCGATCGCCTTCTTGTAGAGCACCAGAATTTCGTCCGGCTCAACTTTCGGGACCCCGAGGGCCGCTTCGGCTTTCCCGAAGAACGCGACCGCGTTGGTCGGATCAGCCTTCGTCGCCTTATCGAAGTGCTTGTATGCGGCATCGTAATCGAGCTGGCCGAGGGCCTGTTCGCCCGCACTGATGTCGTTCTCGGCGGAGGAAGGCATGCGAAGACCGCGCCGCAGATTCTCGGTGCGCAAATAAAGATTCCCACGCGATTCTCATTTGAGATGCGGCGTGCTCACAGGACCGCGCGGTGGTCTCGCAACCAGTCGAGGTCGCTGAGGTACAGCTGACGGATATCCGAGATTCCTTCGACCGCCATGATCAGTCGCTCGAGGCCGAGACCCCACGCCAGCACGGGGGCTTTCAGGCCGAGCGGCTCGGTCACCTCCGGCCGGAAGATGCCGCTCCCGCCGAGCTCCATCCATGTTCCGTCGGCCAGTTGGACTTCCGGCTCCATGCTCGGCTCCGTATACGGGAAGTACCCGGGACGAAACTTCGCGCTCGTGAAGCCGAGCCGGCGGTAGAACTCCTCGATCACGCCAATCAGTTGCGCGAGGTTGGCGCCGTCCTCCATCACGACGCCTTCGATCTGATGGAATTCCGGGAGGTGCGTGAAGTCGATCGCATCGGGTCGGAAGACGCGACCGATGATGAACGCCTTCCGGGGCGGATCCGGGTGCTCGTTGAGCCACTTCAGGGTGATCGGTGTCGTGTGCGAACGAAGGACGGCGCGCACCGCCTCGTTGCGGTTCCATCCGTACCGCCAACCGGTGCTCCCGGTGACCCCGCCGGTCTCGTGGACCTCCGCGACCCGGCGCACGATCCCGTCGTCCGGTAGAGGCCTCGTCGACGGCTTCTCCAGATAGAACGTGTCGAGCTGGTCCCGCGCGGGATGATCTTGCGGCTGGAAGAGCGCATCGAAGTTCCAGAATGCGGGGAGCACAAAGTCTCCCTCGATCTCCGTGAAGCCCATGCTGAGGAAGATTCGCCGGATTCGCTCGATGTACGCGCCCAGGACGTGGCGCTTGCCGGGTCGGATCAGCGGCGCGAAGGCTTTCGTGTCGTACCGCCGGAAGTCGACGGTCTTCCACTTCCCCGATTGCAAGAGGTCCGTGGTCGGCTGCGCGACTTCCTCCTTCAGTTCGATCCCGGCGGCGAGGACCTTCTGTCCCGCGGCCGTCAACGCGATTTCGCGGCGAACGGATTCGCGCTCCTTCACGAGCTCCCGTCGCGACTTCAGATCGCGCAACAGGCGCGGATCGATCGCGTCCTCCGTGAGCTCTCCCTTCAGCATTCGAGTCAGGAGAATCTCATCGGGCCCTTTCGATTTGACCGCCGCGCGACCGGCCGAGCTCACGATAACAAAACTGCCTTCGGGCCCCTTCGACACATCGGCCCAGCCCTTTCGGCGCAGCCATCCCAACGCGACCGCGAGTTCCGCGTCATTGAATTTGCAGGCGCTCTTGAGGCGCGCTGCTTCGATTCGGCCGCCCGCCTTGATCGCAGCCTTCAGGGCCTTCCGCTCGGGGAGCTCCCGCCGCGCCACCTCGGGCTTCGCCAGTCGATACGAATGGATGACCCGTTCTTTCATCGTGACGAGGCCCTTCGCCTGGAGCCACGAGGCGCCGTTCATCACCTCGACGAGTTCCCGGAACTTGCCCGCGACCCGGATCTCCTCGGGCGCGGCCTTTTCGACTCTGGCCAGCGCGAGGAGCACTTTCTTCTCGAGATAGCTCAACTCCACCGCGCCGGGAGGCATCCCGCGACGCATGGGACCCTCGCGTTATATGTTTTTGTCGCGCGCCGGGTCCGATTCTCTCCCGATGACGGGATTTCTCAGCCTTGAGAACTACGGCACGTCCTATATATGACAAAACGGAACATCGAAGGCTCCGGTGAATCAGCCGACGCCTTCGAGCGCACGAGCGAAAGCCCGACCGAGGTGACCTGAATGGAGGACCGCTTTCCGACAAACTATTCGATCCTCCTCAGCGGCCCGCCCGGCGTCGGAAAATTCGAGTACCTCGTGGACCGAATCCGAGACGACCTGCGTCGCGGCGAGCGCGTCGTCTTCGTGACGTTGGATTTGCATCCGAGCGAGATCCGAGCGCGGGCAAAGGCGTTGCACCTCGACCTCGATTCGGTTGAGGGCAAGTCGTTCGTGTTCGTCGACTGCTACAGCGCGACGTCGTCGGAGCGACCCCCGGAGACGACCGCCGGAAAGAAGACGTTCCTCGTCTCGAGCTTCAGCAACCTCGAAGGAATCGGGATGGCGATGAGCAAGGCGAGCCAGGAGATCGGGACGCCCGTCCGCATCTACTTCTACACAATATCGACGCTCTTCCTGCACAACTCGCCCCAAGCGATCGCAAAGTTCTTCCAGATCGTCACGTCGCGAGCGAAGACGAACCTCGGCTTCATCCTGTACGCGGTCCAGGAGGGCGTGCACGAGCCGATGACGATGAACCTCCTGCGGTCCCTCGTGGACGGCGTCGTCGAGATGCGCTTCACGGAGGGCATGGACCACGAGATCCGGGTCCACCACATGCGCGGGTACCAGGTCGACGCGTCCTGGCATCCATTCGCCCAGCTCCCGGAGGCGGTGGTCGCGCGATGATGCAGTCTCCGCCGAAGGCGATCGCCCCCCGTGCAAAGACGGGAATCCCGGTCCTCGACGAACGTCTCCAGGGAGGTTTCCCACGTCCTTCGACCCTCTTGCTGTTCAGCGAGAAGCCGACGGAGAAGCGCCTCTTCGGCGAGAACTTCGCAATTCAAGGCGCGAAGGCCGGCGAGACCTGCCTGTACGTGGATTTCTTCCGCGCCCCGCAACTCGCCCGGGGCGAATTGAAACGTTTCGGGGCCGTCGACCCGACGAAGCTCGTCCTCGTCGACGCGACCTCGTCGCAACTCCTCCTCCCGAGCCACGAGAAATACCACATCGACGACATCGACAACCTCGCGAACATCCGTGAAGCGATCATCGCCGCGATGACGGCCGAGCGCCCCGGTCGCATCGTCGTCGACTCGATGGAGTTCCTCATGGACCGGTTTCCCAAGGAAGACGTCCTTCGGCTCTGGCGGGAACTGATCGAGGCCGCCCGCTCCGCCGGGACGGTCATCTGTTTCCTGTTCATCAACTGGACCCTGATGGAGCGCGAGCTCGATGAGATCCGTGCGATGTCCGACTTCGTCGTGGAGTTCCAATCCTCCCTCCGGGGCGGGATCATCCGCAACTCGATGCGCATCTCGCAGATGGAGTCGAACGGAATTCGGACGAACTGGATCCCGTACACGTTCAAGGATCTCGTCGGGCTGACGGTGTACTTCCCGCGGATCCTGGTCACCGGCCCCTTCAACGCGGGGAAGTCGACCGTCGTCAAGGCCCTCGCGGAGAAGTCGATCAGCATCGACCGCATGGGCACGACGGTCGCGTTCGACTACGGGAACGTCAACATCACCGGGATCGAGGCCGAGATCTTCGGCACCCCGGGCCAGGAGCGGTTCGAGTTCATCTTCAAGATTTTCGCGCGAGAGGTGAGCGGCGTCCTCCTGGTCGTCGACGCAAGCCATCCCGACGAGCTCGCGAGAGCCCGGCAGATGCTCGACCTCGTGGGTCCGCGGATCCCATACGTGATCCTCGCGAACAAGAGCGACCTCCCGGGTGCGATTCCTCCGGAGGAGATCGCGCACCGCATGGGCCTGCCCGACGATGTGCCGGTGGTCCCGACGGTCGCGACGGAGAACAAGGGCGTTCGGGACGCCTTGCTGATGCTCGCCGAGATGATCATCGGGGTGCGCTAATGCTCGGTGACGCGGCCCGCCGCCTCCAGGGAATCCTCACGGAATTGCGGAGGCTCCCCGCCGTGCTCGGGGCGACGATCGCCCGCCGGGACGGCATCCTGATCGCCCACGCGCTCCCGAAGGTGATGGACCCGAAGAAGATCGCCGCGATGGCCGCCGCGATCGTGGGCACGTCCGAGATGGCCGTGATCGAGATGGGCCTCGGATCGTTCAACTCGTCGATCGTGGACACCCAGATCGGGAAGATGATCGCGACCGGTGCCGGCGAAGAGGCGATCCTCGTCACGATGGTCCGGAACGAGGCGAACATGGGGCTCCTGCTCCTCAGCGTCGACAAGGCCGTCCAGTCGATCGCCGAGGTCCTCAGGGCAGCGGAGGTGCCCGCGTGACCGACGTGTGGGTGCGCCTCGAGGAGACGATCGATGCGCTGTCCCGCGTGACGGACATCAAGTCGGCCGCCGTGGTGCGGCGGGATGGCCTCGTCGTGACCCACACCCTCCCGGATGGCGTCGACCCGAAGATGGTGGCGGCGATGACCGCCGCGATCGTAGGCACGTCGGAAATGGCGACGATCCAGCTGGCCCAAGGGCGATTCGTTCGCGCGATCATCGAATCCGACGGAGGCAAGCTCCTGAGCCTGGGCGCCGGGGAGGAGGCGCTCCTCGTCGCCCTCGTCTACGACGACGCGAACCTCGGACTCGTCCTCCTGGCGATGGAACGGGCGGCGAAGCAAGTCGAGGCGATCTTGCGGGACGGTGCCGGATGAGCGAACGTTCCATGGAGGCGGGTCATGCCAACGACTAAGGAAGGGCTTCAGCGACTTCTGGACTTCTTCATTTATGGGATGCTCCGCGCGGCGGAGTCGCTCGGGAACGCGCCGCTCTTCTTGCGCACCGTCGAAGAGGAAGGCCTTCGGAAGTTCCTCCTGATCGACATGCCGAAGTTCAAGGCGTCAGCGAACGCGAAGGAAGCCTGCGAAGCGTACACGAAGTCAATCGACGAGGGCGGCCTCTTCGTAACGACCGACACCACGTTCACCGGGGACGCGAACATCGTCCACGCAGAAATCGGGGACCTGTGCCCCTACCGGCGGGTGTGCACGATGCGGCACGACGAGCGCCACCCGGTCCACTGCATCCGCGGCTTCGCACTGGCGGAGATGCTGCGGATCCGACTCGAAGAGGATTTCGACTGGAAGCTCGAACGGTTCGGGCGGCCGTGTCGCCTCACCTTGTCACGGACCCGTTGGGGGTAGCGCGATGGCCACGAAGAAAATCCCGACGTACATAGAGGGTCTGGACGACGTCCTCGACGGCGGCCTCCCGCCGGGACACGTCGTGCTCGTCTCGGGCCTGCCCGGGACGATGAAGTCGACCTTGACCTATGCGATCCTCCACGCGAACGCCCGCCAGCGGGACGCGAAATGCCTGTACGTCTCCCTGGAGCAGACGCGACCGAGCCTCGAGGCCCAGATGGCCGCGATGGGATTCGACGTGGAGGCCGTCCGCGCCGATGTGCACATCCTCGACGTCGGCACGATCCAGAAAGAGGTGGGGAAGGGCGCATCGAAACCCTGGATGGAGTTCCTCCGGCGGACGATGACGACGAAGAAAGACATCGACGGAATGGACCTGGTCGTCATCGACTCCCTCGAGGCACTCGAGGTCCTCGCGAAGTTCGAGGACCGCCGGACGGAGTTGTTCCGGCTCTTCGAGTGGCTGCGCGACCTCGGCGCGACCACGCTCGTGCTCGCGGAGGCGGCCTCGGAGGCTTCGTACCTGGGACTCGAGGCCCCGCAGCCGCGACGGGACGAGACGTTCCTCGCCGACGGAATCATCGAGCTCAAGATGCACCCGATCTCGGACGTCGAGATCCAACGCCGGATCCGGGTCCAGAAGATGCGCGGTTCGCACCACAAGACGGGATTCTCCGCGCTCGTGTTCGACGAGGGGCGCTTCCAAGTCATGCCGGTCATAAGTCCCTAGGTGGTCTATGCCGAATTCGATTCCCTGTCCGACCTGCGCGTCCTTGAATCGGGCGGACGCCGTCAACTGCCGGATCTGCGGTCGACGACTCGAGAGCCCGACCGCCTCGAGCCGGAAGGCTCCTCCGGTCGCCCTGCAGCGCGTGACGAGCGGCGAGGTCTTTGCCGCCGTGTTCGCTGAGAGGTCCGCGAAGCCATCGCCCGATCGAGCGACCGAGGGTCCGGCGACCTCCGAGGGGACCGCCCCCGCGGTCGAGCCGAACGTCGAGGACAACTCGGACGTGTTGGCCGCCGCCGTCGACGGAATCCGGGCAAAGGCCCAGGGGGAAGGCCATCGCTTCAAGCCGTACGTCCGTTCGAGCGACCGCAAAGCGCCCACCGAAGCGGCGAAACGGGAGGCCGCGAAGCACCTGCACGATTCGGTCGCACTCCTGCGGGAGATGCGCTTCGCCGATGCGATCGAGCCGCTCCTCAAGTCCATCTCTCGCGACGACGAGGATCGGAGGGCGTGGGTTCTCCTCGCCGAAGCCTATCTGCGCCTGGGTCGGCCGTACAAGTCCGCGGTCGGATACCTCCGGGCCCTCGAACTCAGCCCGAACGATGAACAGGCGTGGCTCGGCCTCGGCCGCGTCCTTCGGATGCTCGGCGACACGCAGACGGCCGCCGCCGTCCTCGATCGGGCGACCTTGATCCATCCCACCCATGCGGAAACGTGGATGGAGCGCGGGCTGATTTTCGAATGGCTCCAGAACCTCCCGGAGGCGGCGGTAAGTTTCGGCAAAGTCCTGGCACTTCGACCGGAGCATCGTCTCGCGCAAGAGAAGGCCCAAGAGATCGGCCCGAAGATCGCGCAACGCCGGGCGTCGTCCGCGGCCCCGGTGTCCACCGTTGAGATCGCGCCGGCCGCCGCAGAGTCGTCAGGCCCGACGGCCGAAGAGGAGCGAGAGCGAGACATCCTGGACGAGATGGAGGAAGAGTTCTCGATCGAGACGTCACTGGAGGCCGGGCGGAGCGGCGCCGCGGTCGTCGCGGAGGCCGCCGAGACGCCCCGCCGCGTGCGCACGTTCGTCGAGGGCCTGGATGAGTCGCTCGAAGGCGGGGTCCCGTGGGGCCATGTCGTCCTCATCGAAGGCGCCCCGGGGACGATGAAATCCTCCCTAGGTTTCTCGATCCTCCTGCAGAACGCGGCCCGTACCGGCCTGCATTGCCTCTACTTGAGCCTCGAGGAACGCGGCTCGAGCCTCCTCAAACAGATGGGGTCCCTCGGCCTCCATCTCGAGGTGCCGAAAGGGTCGCTCGTCGTCCTCGATCCGAGGACCGCGACGAACCTCCTGGGCGAGAAGAAGGACTGGCTCGACGGCCTCCGCGAGGGGATTCAGTCCGTGAAGGAACAGCGGGGCCTCGACCTGATCGTCATCGACTCGCTCGAAGCGCTCGAGGTCCTCGCGAAGTTCAAAGACCGACGGCGGGAGATCTACCGGCTGTTCGAGTGGCTCCGCGACCTCGGGATCACAAGTTTCCTCGTCACGGAACGCCCGGACTGGGTCGTCGCCGGCCACGTCCTCCAGGGACGCTGGGACGAGGAGTTCCTCGCGGACGGCGTGATCCACCTTCGGATGCACCTCGTGACCGACTCGACGGCGCAGCGCCGACTCCGGGTCGTGAAGATGCGGGGCACGAAGCACAACACCGGATACCTCGCGATGGACTTCGACGAGGGCCGGTTCCGCGTCACCCGAGCCATGAGCTCCTGAGGGGACCCGATGGCCCGCCCGCTGGTCAAGACGCACATCCGCGGATTCGACGAAGACGTGCTGCGCGGCGGGATCCCACAAGGCCATGTGGTCCTGGTGCGCGGCGCGAGCGGGACGATGAAGTCGTCCCTTGCGTACTACGTCCTCTACCACAACGCACTCGAGGGCGCGCCGGGCCTGTACGTCACCCTTGAGCAGACCGCGGCGGGCCTCCTCGAACACATCGCGGGGCTCGGCCTCAAGGCCACTGCGGTCTCCGAGGCGCTCCCGATCCTCGATCTGAGTCGCGGCCGCGAGTATCTCGAGGAGATGGTCGCCAAAGTCGGGTCGATGGCGGAGACGGCCGCCCCGCGGGGCGAGGCCCTCCTCGCGGTCCTGAAGGCGAAGATCTTCGAACTCCGCATGCGGCGGAACTTCCGGCTCCTCGCGATCGACTCGTGGGACGCGCTCGAACTCGTCCTCGATTTCGACGATCGGCGCGCCGAGACGTTCGGTTTCTTCGAGTGGCTCCGGGACCTCGGCGTCACCAGCCTGTTGATCTCGGAGGAACCCGCGCTCGAGGCGCCGCCCACCGCGCTGGAGGAGGAATTCCTCGCAGACGGAATCATCCACCTTCGGCTCGAGCCGGTCACCGAAACCGCGTTCCAGCGTCGCGTCCAGTGCGTGAAGATGCGGAGCGTGAACCAGGACAGCGACGACCACACCCTCCTCTTCGAGAACGGTCGGTTCGAGGTCGCGCGGGCGATCGGGTGAGCGGATGGAGGCCCGCCTCCGGACGTTCGTGGTCCGCTCGGCATTCCTGTTCCTCATCTCGCTCGTGCTCGTCGCCGGGTTCTGGTACCACCGCGAATTCTACCAGATCGGCTTCACGAACCTGCTGATCATCGGCGGCCTTGTCACGTTCCTCGTGATCTGGGCGGCCCGACTCGCCCTCTCCGGGGAGTTGCCGCGCGGCCGTCCGAGCGGCGAGCTGACGTTCTCCGTCGAAGAAGGAGACCGCCTCCTGAAAGCGGTCGCGCGGCTCGTCGTCCGGCCGTCGGAAGGGACGACCATTCCCGGGGTCGGACACGTCGTGCGGGCCCTCTATGAGACCGGCTCCGAGTTCGGACATCTGTTCATCGAGGATGCACGGCGAGCCTTCCTCTCCGACTTGACGGACGCGGACGCACGGCAGGCAGGGTATCGCACCGCTGCGGAGCTTCGCGAAACGGGTGCGACCCGATGGCGCTGGCGTCCCTCCCACACCGTGACGGTCCTGCGGGTCCGGACCCTGGGGGCCACCCGATGATCCTTTCGAGCGCGGCGATCCTCGCGGGAGTTGCCGTGGATGCATGGCTGCTTGCGTTCATCGCGATTCGAGGCCGACGTCCTTGGCTCCAAGCTACGTACGCCGCATGCAGTCTGGCCTACCTCGCCCTCGGGGCGGCGTTCGTCGGGACGAACGAAGGGGTCCTGGCCGCCCTTCGCAACGACGTGGCTTTGGGGATCCTGCTCCTCTCGCACGCGCTGACCGCGATCCTTGTTTTGGGACTCATCCATGGAGAAACGCTACCGCGACGAAGGGCCGTCGCCTTTCTCCTCCTCATCCCGGTCCCGCTGCTCGCATACCTCGCGCCGCTTGAAGGATGGACGGCCGCCGCGGCATACGAGGGGAACGTCCTCGGCGGATTCCTAGTCGTATGCCTCGGGATCGCGCTCGCGGAGACCGTCTACGCCCGGTACTCCTCGCGGTTGCTCGCAGCGCACTCGTTCTGGCTCGGCGTCGGAGTCATCGCGCTCATCGTCGCGGGCCCGGTGTACGCGTACGAACTCGAGTTCCTCGGAGCGGCATCGTTCGCGGGCGCGAATCTGGCGTCTCCGATCGCGCTCGCGTGCTTCGCTCTCGTCGCGGTCCAATCAGACCCGTTCCCGATTGCGCCGCGTCCGTCGAAACAGCCGACGAAGCCCGGAGTGCTCCCGGCTTCCGACGCGATTGTCTTCGAGGAGATTCGTCCCAAGTATGCACTTCGAACGGCGCACGAAGAGTCCTCCGGAGGACGCCCCACACTGATTCTGGGCCGCACCGCTCCCGGGATGGCCGCAAGCGGAGCGGGATTCGCCGCGGTCCTGCCCGTCCGCCACGCTTCCTTGAGGGCCCTGACGACCGCATCCGAGTTCCTCGCTCGTTCCCGCGGAGGCTTGGCGGTGGTCGAGGACCTGGCCGACCTCTCGGCTCTCTCCGAGTGGCCGCCCACGATCGAGGCGGTGGTGCGGCTGCGACATGTCGCCCGCGGCACGGGGTCCACCGTGATCTTTTCGACGTCTCGGCTCACGGACGCGGAGCGCCTCGCTTTGAAGGACTTGCGGTTGACCTGGTGGTCCCTCCCCGATCCGGCGCGCGAAATCGAAGCAATCCTCGCGCAGTCCTTCGGCAGCGGTGCGATCCGCCTCCTCGCGTCGTTCAGTCGAGCCCACGGTCTTCGGCAGGAGGACCTCACGACCGATCACGTGCCGGCCCTCCTGGACTTCCTCGCGCGCGCCGTCACCGAACTCTCCGGCGTCGTCGCAGGGACCGCGGGTCACGGTCTACGGACTCAACTCGAAGCCGCCGCCAGCGGCCTGCGTTCGTTCGCGGCCCAGGGCGCCGAGGAGGTGGCCCGCGGCAAGTGGCCATCCCGGATCTCATCCGAGGCCCACCCGGACCTCCTCGTCACTGCTGCCGAGTATTGGAATGGCAAGGAGATGGAGGAGCTCTTCGAGGCTTCGGAACTCATCGTGGAGGACGAAAAATGAGGCGAGTCTCGACGCACATCGAGGGGCTCGACGAGGTCCTCGGAGGCGGCATCCCAGAAGGCAACGTCGTCCTCGTCTCCGGCGCGCCCGGGACGATGAAGACCTCCCTCACGTATCACATCCTCCACTCGAGCGCCCTGAAGGGCTCCCGCGGGCTTTATGTCTCCCTCGAGCAAGGCCGGGCGAGCTTAATCGATCACACGGAGGGCCTCGGCTACCGGCTCGACGACACCCACGGAAACCTGAGTGTCCTCGACCTCGGCACCCTGCGAAAGAAGCTGACCGGGTCGGCGGAACAACCGTGGCTGGACCTGTTCAAGCTCTACACGCAAGGCATCCGCAAGTCGTTCGACTACCGATTCCTGGTCTTGGACTCGCTCGATGCGCTCGAAATCCTCGCGAAGTTCCGCGAGCCGCGACGGGAGATGTTCTCGCTCATCCGCTGGCTTCGGGACCTCAGGTGCACGGCGTTCCTCTTGGGAGAGCTGCCGACGGACCGAACCGGTGGTGCGGATCCCCGCCGAGCCGCGTACGCGAAGCACAAGGAAGACTACCTCGTCGACGGGATCTTGCACCTGCGGCTTGCGCGACAGGGAGAGTTCGGGATGCAACGACAGCTCCGGGTCGTCAAGATGCGTGGGACGCGGCACGATACCGGCTACCACGCGCTCGTCTTCGACAACGGCTTTCGGGTCACACGCGGATTCGCGTAGTCAGTCGCGGATCACGAATTCCTCGACGTGGTCCTTCGCCTTCTCGCGGGCTGCGTGATGAGCCTTGAGCCATGGCCGCACCTTCTCCCACAGCTCTGCCTTGCAATCGCCGCACAGGCGTTCTCCGGACTTGCAGGTCTGCTCCACGATCGCGAGATGTGCGTCGTCCGGCTCGAAGATGTAATTGTACTGGGCGAAGATCGAGCAGATGTACGGGTTCGCTCCGAGCCGGCGTTGCTCCTCGACGGTGGCTCGCCCGCCTGTGAACGCGTTCATCACCTTTTTCCGCGCCTGGGCTTCCGTATCCGTCGTGAAGATGCTCGACTCCGGGATCGACGCCGACATCTTGCCGCCGGGACCGAGAAGGCTTGGGAGAAGCTTGTTATGGATCAGGGCCGGCTTCGGATACCCGAGCTTCGGGGCGACGTCCCGCGTGATCCGAAAATGGGGATCCTGGTCGATGCCGCATGGGATCAACACGGCCACCTCCTTACCCGCCTCCACGGTCGGGAGGAAGGCCGGGGCGGCCTGGATGCTCGTGTAGAAAATCTCGCCAACGTTGTTCGCGTTCTGGAACCCGAAGACCGCCTGGGTCGTCGAGTACGTGATCCGTTTCGCGACCTCGACGGCGATCGGATACAGATGGTGGATGTACTCCGTGTCCAGGAAGATGCTCGTCAGCTTCGGGTCGAAGCCCATCGCGATGATGTCGAGGATGTTGTCGTAGCCGACCTTCGTCGCGTCCTCGAGGTTCTCGAAGTCCTTGAAGAGGAACTTCTCGTCGTCCGTGATCTGGAAGTACAGCTTCGCGCGGAACTTCTCCTGGATCCACTTCGTGAAGAACCAGGGGAGCATGTGCCCGATGTGAATGCCGCTCGAGGGTCCCCGACCCGTGTACAACGCGAACGGCGTCCCCTTCTCATACTGGTCCAAGATCCAATTCATGTCGCGGTGGCTGTAGAACACGCCCCGCCGCAGCATCGGATGGAGCTCGCCCGTGATCTTCCGAATCCGTTCCAGAAGCTCGGGGGTGATCCGCTCCGTCCCGAACTGGGTCACGAGGCGGTCGTAGTCCACGAACCCCTTGACATCCCATGGGGTGACGACGAAGTCGTCCGGCATTTCAATCGCGTATTCCGGCCCGTAGATAAAGACTCGCGGGTACTCATGCGGTCTTTTCCGGGAGGGAGTCGAGGAAACGCAGGGAGTAGCCAACGGCGACCGCAACCGCGACCATGCCCGCGGCGAAGAGCCACCCCAGAAGCGCCACGCCGGACGCGAGGAGCGCGAGGCCGAACAAGATTCCCACCGCAAGGGATGCCTGGTCACGGCCCTCCTTGCGCATGTCTCCCTTCATGATGGCCTTTCGATAGCTGGGCGATCCGATGAACAGGGTGGGCGAATAGCGATACAGATTTCCGAAGCCGGTCCACGAGAGGACCGCCGAGAACACATACCCCACACCCAAGAACACGAGGAACAGTTGGTAGAGGGCGAGAGGATCGGTCGATAGGAATCGAGATGCGACGTAGGCAACGATTCCGAGGGCGACCACCGCGACGATGTACGCCTTCCCGAAGGATCGGAGGGCACGACCGAACTCGCTCATGGTCCTCCGGTCAGACCATGATCGCGTGGCGGCCCCGCATGTCCGCTTCGGTCTGTCCGAGTCGTTCCATGACCTGCGCGACGACGCCGTCCAACAGGAGGACCGTGGCGTCCTCGAACAGGGTCCCGAGGGGCGCCAGTCGAGTCTCCGTCCCGTCGCCGTCCGAATGGATTAGGAGGACCACGTTGCTCGCGTGGCCCAGCTTCGAGGTGCGGTGACCGGTCACCGCGATCACCTTCGCGCCAACCCGGCGAGCGATGTTCGCCACCTGGATCGCGCTCATCGTCGAGCCCGTGTTCGAGACAATCAGGACCGCGTCGCCGTCGCTGACGACCGGCGTGATCGTCTCACCGATGAAATAGCAATCAATGCCGAGTTGGACCATGCGCATCGCGAAGGCGCGCGCGGCGAGGCCACTCCGACCGACCCCGTAGACGAAGAGTTTCTTCGCGGAGGTGAGGATCGCAACCGATTCGGCAATCTCTTTCGAGCGATCGACCGAGAGGATTTTCGACAGATGATCGAGGAGGTATGCGGTCGACGCAATCGCCGTGGTGGCGTCGGATGCGGCGGTCGTGCCGCGCTTCACCGGCGCTTGGCCCCCCGCTCTTCCTTCTCCTCTTTCTCCGGCTTCGTCGGCCGCATGAGGCGCTTCGCAAGGACCCGTTCCAGGATGACCTTCATGTACATCGCGTCGTGCTCGAGCAGGGGAGACGACGACACGATTGTCAGGTCGTAGTCCTCATCGAGGAGGCACTCCGCGAGCGGTTCGAACCGCAGGTCTCCCTTCTTGATCGGCGTGTACCGCAACTCGTTGCCGTTTGCGTGCTCGACGCCGCTGAAGTGCGCGTGGATGTGGCCTCCATCGGAGACTTTCTCGACCTTCGTGAGCACATCGTCGAAGTCTTCCGGCCGTTTGAACAGGCCGAAGCCGCGTGCGTGGACGTGCGCGAAGTTCAGGACCGGGAGGACGCCTTTCGCGTTCTTGACCAGGGTGAGCAGTTCGTCGAGGCTTCCGACGACCTCGGTGCGGCCGCTCGCTTCGATGCCCAGCCGGGAGCGGATCTTGCCTTTCTTGTACGCGTCGCGGATGAGACGCAGGTTCTTCGCGATGCGGTTCATCGCCTCTTTCGGCTCGAGCTCTCCGAACATGCCGAGGTGTGTCACGACGATCGGTGAGCCCATCGCGGCCGCGAGCATGCCGCCCCAGATCACGCTCCGCACGCTCTTCTCCGCCAACCCGTCTGCGTCAGCGAGATCCATGTAGTACGGCGTGTGCAGCGAGAGCTCGATGTCCATCTCCCGCGCAAGGTCGCCAAGCTCCTCGAGTTCGTGGTAGTCGCTCGCGATCCCGGAAGCCAGGCTGTAGAGGACGTCCCCTTTCTCGATCTTCGCGTCGAGCGACGAGATGAGAACCTCCTTGCGGTCTTCCTTCCGGCCGATTTGAACGACGAGCTCCCCCGGTATCTCTCGCGGGGTTCGACCCAGGTCCTCGTCGCCCGCATAACGCTCGTTGAGGTTCACGCGGACGAGCTGGACCTCCATGGCCGTCAGGCCGAGGTTGTGGATGTCCTCGATGCCGTCCCTCAGCGTCCGGCCCTTGCACGACAGCGGGATTCCCGAAGGCCCAAAACGGATCACGAACTCACCCCCGACGAAGAAGCCGCCACTCGACTATTATTCTGGCCTGCCTGATATTAGTATCTTTGCCCCCGCGCAGCCCTCCAAGGCCCTGGAACGCGGCTGAACCCGGCCCGGCCCTGGGCGACCGAAGGCCTGGAAGGCGGTTCTGTCGCGGTCCACCGGGCAGCTTTAAGCGGTCCGGCCTCATCCGGCAAAAGCCGCCGTGAGGCGCAACTGGCAGAGGATGCAACCGAGCCCGCCGCCGCAACAACCGCAATACCCCGTTCCGCCGCCAGGCACGGCTCCGCCCCCGTACTATCTGCCTCCTCCCATGCCTCCCCGCAAGTCGCGGACGGCCTTGATCGTTATCCTCGTCGTCATCGTGGCCGTGGTCGGACTGAGCGCGGCCGTCTACGTCCTGACCTCGCACACGGTCCACGTGACGACCGAGAACATCAGCATCACGGGGGCCACGAACTGCTGGACCTCGACGACCGGGAACGGGGAGGACGTCCCGGGAGGATCCGTCTTCACCACGACGTGGAGGCTCCCCTACCACGCGGGTGCCTTCGACCCGCCGTCCTGTACCGTCCAGAGCGTCTCGCTCGGGACGCTCGGCTTCGCCCTCTCATCTGCGAACGTCCCCCTCACGGTCCTGGACGGAGGAAACCAGACCCTAACGCTTCGAGTCGTCGCTCCGAACAGCGATTACACCGGAACGCTCTCGATCATCCTCGCCGTGACTTCCCCATGAAGATCGAGTCAACCGGGCCTTGCCAACGTGCTCAAGCCCCAAACGTTTAAATCGCTCAGGTCTTTTGGCGTCCGTCCGAGGCCCCGTTTTCATGGCCAAGTCCTCTAAAACGAACCCTCACCTCCAGCAAGTCGTCCAGCAGCTCCGGGAGGTTTCTCGCGAGGCCGATGCGCCGATCTGGCGGGATATCGCGGAGCGCCTCGAGCGGACGCGCAAGAACTGGTCGGAGGTCAACCTCTCCCGCCTGAGCCGGTACGCGCAGAAGGGCGAGCAAATCGTCGTGCCCGGGATCGTCTTGGCGACCGGCGAAATCACCACGCCGCTCACCGTCGCGGCGTTCCGGACGTCCAGCGCGGCACAGAAGAAGATCGAAGCGGCCGGAGGACGCGCAATCACCCTCCTCGAACTCGCGGTCCAGAACCCGAAAGGATCCGGCGTCCGGATCATGGGGTGACGATGCCGACCATCGATGCGACAGGTCACGTCGTGGGCCGATTGGCGTCCATCCTCGCGAAGCGACTCCTCAACGGAGAGGAGATCGTCATCGTGAATGCCGAGAAGGCCATCGTGACCGGAAAGCGGAGCGTCGTGTTCAACGAGTACCGGACCCGCCACCAGCGCGGCAGCACCACGAGCCGGATGCGCGGGATCGGGCCCAATTATCCGCGCCGACCCGACCTGATGCTTCGCAGGACGATTTCCCGCATGATGCCCTATCAGCAACCCCGCGGACGAGATGCCCTGAAACGTCTCCGCGTGTACCTTTCCATCCCCGAGGCGTACAAGGACAAGCCCCTCGAGATCGTCGAGGTCGCCAAGAGGCCGCCCCAAGGTCCGTTCATGAGCCTGGGCGAGATCTCGAAACTCTTGGGTTCCAAGTTCGAGGTGTCTCCATGAAGGCGATCGTCGCGAGCGGAAAGCGAAAGACCGCGGTCGCGCGGGCGACGCTCACGAAGGGACGGGGCATCGTGCGAATCAACAGCGTGCCGGTCGAGATCTATCCGTTCGAGCTGGGACGCCTGAAGATCCTGGAGCCGCTGAAGCTCGCGGGGAAGAAAGTCGACTCGATCGACATCGATGTGAACGTGCAAGGGGGCGGCGTCATGGGGCAGGCGGACGCGGTCCGCACCGCGATCGCTCGCGGGCTCGTTCAATACCTGAACGACAACGATCTCGAGACCCTCTTCCGGGAATATGATCGGACGTTAATCGTCCCCGACACGCGCCGCAAACTCCCGAAGAAGCCGCTCGGGCGTGGCGCGCGCAAGAAACGGCAGAAGTCGTACCGGTGAGCCCATGATCATCCCCGTCCGATGTTTCACGTGCGGCAAAGTGGTCGGCAGCGCCTTCCCCGCGTTCATTGAACGAACCCGCGGCGGTGAAGAGCCGCGCAAGGTCCTGGACGAGCTCGGCCTGAAGCGGTACTGTTGCCGCCGGATGATCCTCTCCCACGCGGAACTCATCGACGAAGTCTTGCCGTTCGGCTGAGCGGTCCCGCCGGCGGCCGACACGCTGCGGGGAAGAGTTTTTAGGGCCTCAATCATTCGAGAGCTTCCGGCGGGTCCGTGGGGTAGCTTGGTTTGAGCGCGGGGACCTCCGGTCTTCCCGCTCACAAGAAATCCTACCAGCTTGGGGTGCTGGCGACTCCGGTTCAAATCCGGACGGACCCACTTACAATCCGGTTCGGAACCTATATCTACCCTCCCGGAGAATCCCTTCCGCATGGTTCGGGTCTCTCGAGGAAGCCGTTCGAGCGCGGGGTATGCGACCCTCCGGGAGGATCCGACGATCGACCGTTGGTACCGGAATGTTGCGCGGGGTTCCGCCGTCACCGCGGACGTCTACCTTCGCCGACTCGGGAACGTGTGCCGGGCGAACGACAAGCGTCCCGCGGACCTCGTCCTCATGAAGAGCGACGGTCGGCGGGATTTCCTCACGGACCTGGTGTCGTCGATGGAATCGAAGGGCTTGTCCGGCGGGTACATCGAGTCGACCCTGAAGGCGCTGCGCTCGTGGCTCTCCTTCAACGGGGTGTCGTGGGAACACCGAATCAAGGTCCACGGGACTCAGGCGACGCCGACCCTGACGAAGGAACGCGTGCCGACGCAGGACGAACTCCGGCGGATCTTCCTCGCCGCCTCGTCCCGCGAACGCGTCGCGGTGGCGCTCATGGCCCACGCCGGGCTGCGTCCCGAGACGCTCGGGAACTACCGCGGCACGGACGGCTTGCGGCTCTCCGATCTGCCCGACATCGTCGTCAAGGGGAAGACGGTGACGTTCCGGAAACTGCCCGCGATCGTCGTCGTCCGACCGGAATTGAGCAAGTCGGGGCGCCGGTACCTCAGCTTCGTCGGAGGCGAGGCGGCCGACTTCCTCAAGGCGTACCTCGAGGAACGGCTCCGTGAGGGCGAGCGAATCGGCGAGGAGAGCGACGTCATGGCGCCAGCGTGGTCGAAGAAGGCGTTCCTCACGTCGATCAACGTCGGCGATGCGATCCGCAAGGCGATCCGAGCGGCCGGGTTCGCGTGGCGCCCGTACGTCCTGCGGGCGTACTTCGACACACAGCTGCTCCTCGCGGAGAGCCGCGGCAAGATGACCCACTCGTACCGGGCGTTTTTGATGGGCCATGTCGGCGATATCGAGGCCCGGTACACGACGAACAAGGGCCGCCTGCCGCCCGATCTGATCGAGGACATGCGAGACGCGTACCGACGCAGCCTATCGTTCCTCGAGACGACGAAGCCCGCAGACCACGAGGCGGAGCTGAAGGCCTCGTTCCGGCGGCAGATGCTCGCCGTCGCGGGGCTCAGCGAGAAGGAGATCGGCAAGATGGACCTCGACGCGATGACGGACGCGGACCTGCAGCGGATCGTCCGTGACAGGCTCGTCGGCGCCCCGATGCCGAACGGCGACGGGCATGACAACGGAAGAAAACAGAAGGTCGTGCCCCTCTCCGGGGTGGAGGCGTATCTCGAACAAGGCTGGGAACTGGTCGCGCAGCTGCCGGACGAACGGGTGGTCGTCAGGCTTTCCGGTTGAGAAGGACGAGCCACACCGGCATCTTTGCGAGGAGTTCGTCGGACGTCAAGACGTCCCTTTCGGCGAGGATCACCTCGCGGAGCGGATGGCCTTCCGGGAACTCGGAGAGGACGAGGTCCTTCAGTCCCCGGATCGAGAGGAAGTCGGGGACGGCAACGCCGCGACGGGATTCGCCCGCGGGATCGGCTCGCCCCTCGACCTTCAGGTTCTCCCCTCCTACGAGTCGGGAAGCCGGTGGAAATCGCTCCGGCGTCGCCCCGCGCTCTCCTCGCGTTCGTGGAGGCCTCCGGGGTGTGAAACCCCCCGTCGTCGCTCCTGAAGCCATTCTTGCAAGGCCACGCCGAGCGCCTGGGACAGCGTGATGCCCTGATCCCACGCGATCCACAGAAGCTCGGCCCGCGCTTCGTTGGACGTCACGCCGGCGACCCGGACGTAGCCTTTCCTCAGTCGGCCCGTTGGCGTGCCGACCGCCTCCTCGCGGTCTCCGGAGACCACGCGACGATTGCCGGATGGCTTCCCGGGGTGACGACGTCTTCCCAGTGGAGGGCACCTCGGTATACTGGGTTATGGATGATCCGGAACAGCTGCCGTTTCGTCCAGGCTTTCCCTTTCTTCGTCGGGACGCGTTCGCGATTCAACGCGTTCGCGATCCACGCGAATGAACGGCCCCGGCGTCGCCATGCGCAAATCCTCCGGACGACGGCGGCCTCCGCTTCGTTCAACGCGAGGCCACCCGAGCGGACGTCGTACCCGTAAGGCGCGCTCATCCCGTTGAAGCCGCCTTGGAGGGCTTTCTGGCGCATCCCGTGGCGGACGCGCTCCCCGATGATTCCCGACTCGAGCTCCGCGAACGCCGCGATCACCTGGACGAAGAACCGGCCAAAGGGACCCCGGGTGTCGACCGTCTCATCCACGGAGGCGAAGTGGACCTTGTGCTGTTGCATCTCCCGTTGCGTCGCGAGGAAGTCGTACAGGTTCCGATTCAACCGGTCGAACCGGGCGACGACAACGGCGTCGACCCGTTCGTTCCCGCCGTCGGCGGGAATCCCGTCCCGGACGGACCGCATCAAGTCCTGAAACGCCGGACGGTTCGTCGTCCGCCCGGAGAAACCGTCGTCCACGAACTCTCGGCGGAGGGTGTAACCCTTCGCGCTGCAGTACGACCGGATGCGCGCCCGTTGCGCGTCGAGCGAGAATCCCTCCCGCGCCTGATCCTCCGTGCTGACGCGGAGGTAGCCGACGGCGATGATCCCCTCGGTGGCAGGCCTCACGGACGGGGTTCCTCCGTGGCCACCTTGCCCGCGTCAGGCGCTTCCCAGAAGATCGCGATTCGGAGTTCCTGGTGGAACGGTTTGAGGGCGGCCGTCCTCGGGGCCGGAGATACACCGGGCGCTCGGATGACCTCCACGCGAGGCTTGCGTCCGTTTCGTTCGATCTCGAGCCGGACGGGCTCGGCTTCCGGTACAAGGACGTACACGACCTCGGGGCGTGTGCCCCCACCCCGGCCGGAATGAAACGCCCACCCCGTGAGGCCGCCGATCCTCCGCTCGAGTTCGGAAAGCTCGAGCTGGGGTGCTGGCAATGCGACCGCCACCCGACCGCTCCCCGTCGTCCCGATCCAAATCTTGGATTTCCATCGACGCGGCCGGTACGGCTTCGGAGCCGGCTCGTACCCTCGCTCCCGAAGGATCCCCGGCGCGGCGAGGAGGAGGGCTCGCATTCTTTCCCCCAGAGGGGGATAACGACGCACGCCCTTTGCAAGGGCATGCGTCCCGTGCATCCGTCGTATC
>Ga0209283_10000329_pt1 | contig 23841 bp, 16 predicted proteins | sample CZO8metaG_2_FD_188354 | JGI IMG/M metagenome (GOLD analysis project Ga0209283, IMG submission 188354) | Vadose zone soil microbial communities from the Eel River Critical Zone Observatory, Northern California, USA - CZOApr15con2H1.8 metaG... | ecosystem: Environmental > Terrestrial > Soil >...
CTTCCTCGCGGGCAACGATCTCTTCTACAATCCTTGGATTGATCGTAATAGGTTCCCGAAGCATAGGTGCTCCTTTCCTGTTGGGAACAGGTGATGTTAAAAATAGCATTCTGAAAAAGAGTACAGCACAGTTTTCACTGTTCACTTCTATTGTACCCTATTACGTATGAATTTAGCAATTCCTTTGGGGCTAATTTTACGAATTACATAAAATATTCGGTATTTTATTGCGAAATTCGCAAAATTTATAACATGCGTCATCTTGCACGAAAAAGTGCAGTCCAGTGGGTATCTTTTGCAGAAAGATACCCACTGGACTGCACTTTTTCGTGCAAGATGGTAACTATCTTCTGAGCTGCTGCTTCTCGAATAAATGGCATGGAGAAGCTCATACCCGGCTATGTAAGGCTCCCGAAGTGACTGTTGATTTCGTATTCGTTGAAGTAGGTGTAGGTCGTGCCACCGGAGGCTTGCGGGTCATCCAGGCGAAGATTGAGCCAGCTACCAGCACATATATTGCATAGAGTACGCTCTGGAGAATCGTGGGTGCCTGGGCATAGCCGAGGAAGGTGTGCAGGATATCGCCAAGGGTGCTGCTCTCAGGGATGACATTGGCGGTGTTCCAGAGGGGTGCTGTGCCAAAGGCAAGCCAGCCAAGTTGTTGCATATTTTGTACAGCGTTCCCGAGCAGACCGGCGGCGAAAATGAGCAAGAGGATGCCCATCACGCGGAAGAAGATGCGATAATCGAGCCGGTATCCCAGCTTGTAGATGAGAAAGCACAGGCCCACTGAGACCAGCAGGCCCAACAGAGCACCACGCAATAGCAGTAACCCGTTTGTCTGGAAAGCAAAGGCGAGTGTGAAGATAGCCGTTTCTAAACCCTCTCGTCCAACGGTTGTGAACGCGAGCAGGCCAAGTCCCAATGCAGAGCCAGCAATACTGGCCCTGGTGGTGATATCTTTTTTCATCGAACGGCTATTCTTTTGCATCCAGAAGGTCATGGTCGTAAGCAGGATCACGGCCATCACATAGGTTATCGTCTCAAAGATGGTCTGGAACGTCGATCCAACGTACTCATGGATAGTAACATAAAGAGCAATTCCGCCGAGCAGAGAGCCTGCTATGGCCAGGATGATGCCCGCCCACACGGCACGAGCCTGGTGCATTTGCCCAAGCTGACGCAGCGCAGAAAAGAGCAAGCTGACTATCAGGCTAGCCTCTAGACCTTCACGCAGAAAAAGGATAAACGCTGCTAACATAAATGTACAAGCCTTTTCTCATCACAAAATTGTAGGGAAGTAAGTAGTACCATAGGGTTAATTCCTACTGGTCTACTCAGATATTAGCATACCCTAATGTGAAGAGTCAAGAGCTATACTTACAAATTTGTCACAAATATCATCGTGTGACCCAGATTTTGGCTGCGGAGGATTTGCTAATACATACCTCACCTCCATCGACTTGCACTTTGAAATTCTCGTCCTGCTCGCTTCCGCTCCCTCCTGGGGCCAGGATGATCAATTGCGTCTCTGGAGTCAGACCTTTTTCATGTAGATACAGGATGAGAGCCTCTTCATCTTCGACAACTTCTGAGATACACAGAATGGTAACGACCTCTCCAATGGAAGCGGTGGAGAGGCGTATCGCACCGTGATCTTTGAGATAACTACGCGCATTGGCAACCGAGCCCGGAATAGGATTACCGTGGGGGCAGGTGGTTGGATTGTTCAGGGCAGTAATGACGCGAGCTTCGACCGCGCCTGAAATAAAATGCTCAAGGCGGCAGGCTTCTTCATGTACCTGGTGCCACTGCATCCCCAGCATATCGACCAGGAACCGCTCTGTCAATCGATGCCTGCGTAGCACTGCTTCAGCCGCCTGATTGCCGACCTCGGTCAATGTCACCTGTCGCTTATTATCCATAGCTATATAGCCATCTCGCACCAGGCGTTTGAGCATTTCAGTTACGGTAGGAGGAGCGACACGAAATTTTTCCGCGAGCCGTGCCCCAATCACTACCTCGTCTTCCATACTCATGTTATACACGGTCTCCAGGTATTCCTCGACTGTCGCGCTCAGTGGCTCTTCTGTTTTCATGGTTGTTCTCATTCCCGCAAGTATCATACCAACTGTTCTCCTTAGATTTTATCACCTGGCATCTCTGCGTCAATAGCAGCTAATCGATTAGCACGAATTTAAGTTCATTCTGGATAAAACCGATGTAGTAAGTGAGACATCAATTGATATATGTCTCTCGATTTAACTGAAGGATATAGTGAAACGAGAGAGGAGTTTTCCAACCATGATGATTACGTCAGTGCAAGAAAGCACCACAACTACATCGATACATCAAACAACGAGAAATCGCATGAGAAGCGGAATAAACGGCTTTCTGCGTTCTAACGTCAAAAGACATGTTGTGCTGCTAGTATTTACTGCCCTCCTGTTATGTAGTTCCCTGATAATTTCCGATCGTCAACCCGTCGTTCAAGCAGCCAACCCCGGTGCTGGCAACGGCTGTTCCTGGTATAGAGTCCATGCTGGTGATACTTTGACCGGCATTGCCTCGAGGTATCGCAGCACCGTCTGGACACTTGCGCGGGTCAATTCTATTAGAAACGTCAATTTGATCTTTGTCGGACAACAATTGTGCATGCCATATCGTTTGAGCAGTGGTAATGGTGGTTCTGGGAATACTGGTGGTACAGGCGGTCTGATGTCCAACGGCGCGGTACTTTGGTACGATTATCACGCCCTGGACTGGTCTTCACGCGGGCAAGTAGCCTCTATGCTGCGGCAAGTTGCGGCCCGCTACGGATTACCTGCCAATCTGCTGATGGCTATCGCCTGGCAAGAGAGCGGTTGGAACCAGCATGTCATCGCCTGGGATGGCGGCATAGGGGTGATGCAGCTTATGCCCTACACTGCTATGGGTATTAATGCAGGCACAGGCATCAGGCGCAACCCCTATCACCTGTGGGACAACATCAATCTCGGAGCCACCTACTTATACTGGCTCTGGCACAACTTCCACGGCAATCTCGCGCGGGTAATCAGTGCCTACAACGAAGGAGGTTGGGCGGTGATCCATCGCGGCATCTTTAACTGGCACTATGTGAACAACGTATTGTCCCTGATGAGGGTGTTCCGCTAGTAAAAGGGTGAGTCAACCCGCATTGTGAAATGCCATGCGCCTGCGGCGCATGGCATTTCACAATGCGGGTTGACTCATATTGCAACAAAAAACCCCCGCAAACTGCCGCAGGCAGTGAGGGTTCAAGAAGAAATGAGGCCTGAATAGTTTCTGGTTATTACATTTTTATTGAGACCGTGGTTGGGATACATGATCTAGCTTATCCATTGGTTCAACAGGCACAACGCCGGCTTATCGTCGACGATAAGCAGAAAGATCCTGTACTTCATCTGCCAACAAGCGATATCGATACGCATCTCTTACAGGCATTCAGATGTTGGAAGAACTATCTGGCAACGTATGGATTGGAGATATCAACAGGGCCAGTTGTGCCTTTCCGCGTTCCTGAAGTGCTTACTTTTGTTGAAGGGGTCAGACCAGTTGATGCTGTCCCACTACTCTGGTTACAACATATCCGGCGTATGGACATTCAATGGCCTATTGACCATTTTGATAAACCACAAGGAGTATTGCGCCAGGCAAATGCAAAGCTTTTCGTCAAAAACACTACACAGGTTATTCTAAGACGATGTAGTGCTAAAGAGGAGCCGCGCCGCATCACAGCAGCAGTTTTACAAGGTGGTGCTTTTGGCACTGAAATAATAGCTCTTGAAAATCATTTGAATTACCTCTATCGCCCTGGTGGAACACTTTCTTATGAGGAAGCGATGGGTACCGCGGCTTTCCTTAATAGCACGCTGGTTGATCGCTATTTTCGTATTACTAGCGGAAATACCCAGGTGAGCGCCAGTGAACTGCGCAAACTTCCCTTGCCATCGTGGGAACACCTGACACGGATAGGTACACAGGTGGTACAGATGAATATTGAACACGATTTCGATGCGATAGAGCGTATCATTATGGAAGAGCTGGGGGATGATTTGATTGTGGGAAATGGAGATGAGGATCTCCAGCTCCCAATACTAAAAGACTCGAGGATATCGATGGGAAAAATTCAGGAGGCACAACGTATTTTACGTGAACTTGGCCTTCCACCAGCACAACAAAATGAGATCAGTGCTCTGACACTACTTGCACTCTGCAATTTAAACGAAACAACCCCCTGGACAAAGGTATCTAGGCAACCGATTACTATCCACAATATGATGGGCTACATGAAGCAACATTTTGGCAGAACATATGCGGAAAATACACGTGAGGTTGTACGTCGTCAAGTGATTCATCAATTTGAACAGGCCCGTCTGGTTGATCGTAACCCTGACGATCATGCGAGAGCCACTAACAGCCCGAACACCTGTTACGCATTAACAGAAGATGCACTTGTCGTTTTAGCCCAATTTAGTTCCAAAACATGGGATGATGCTGTTACACAATTTCTGAAACAGCATGGTGCCTTTGTGGATTCTGGAAATTGCACGAGAGCGACATCGGCTTTGCAATAGAGCAAGCAACTTTGCAATAGAGCGAGTGCAAAATGGGACCGTTTTTCGGCTGCTCTCAACGAAGTCACAAACTCATCCTTTCGGGTGCGGATCGGTTCCTGGGGTGGGGAGGAATGTGGAGAGGGAGGAAGAGCGACCTTCAGAGGCTCTCTTCTGCGCTCATGAGTTGATACTGATATAGGGCGCGGTTATCTGGACAGGAAAGATCGCAAACCTCGGTCACCCTCTGATTGCTAAGGCAAGGTTCAAATGGTGTTCAAACAGATGTGACAGTTTCGAGCTTGCACTAGGCGAAGACTGTCAAGTTCATTATAAAAATATCCCCTACTGGCCGATTGTACCTCGCACCCTACACAGGTTATACTCTCCCTTGTGGGCAGGGTGACCGAGATCATTCAGGCGAGGAAAGTTCGTGTTATGCCTACTATGGTGCCTTCCTTGCTGCGTACGCGGGGAAGACCCTACGCCTACGGCTTCCTCATGGAGGCTTGTTCGTATGTATGCAGCCTCAAGAATCTGTATCGTTATGTGAGGATGCGGTGCGCTATGTCAGGCTCTATCAGAAAGGTGCCTTGTGATATGTCAAGATGCTACAGGCTGCAAGGGGAAGTACTTGAGCATCAGCTTTCCTACTGGCGGCAGCAACTTGCCGGTGCTTCTGCTACGCTGAAACTGCCAACCGATCACTCCAGATCCCCAGTCCAGAGTCACCGAGGGGGGCAGCAATCTCTGCTGCTTCCTAAGATCCTGACTGAGGAACTCAAGGCGTTGAGTGACCGGGAGGGTGTGACCCTCTTTATGACGCTGCTGGCAGCGTTCAAGACATTACTGTACCGCTATACAGGACAAGGCGACATCATCGTCGGTTCGCCTATCGTAGGCCAAATGCAGTCTGAGACCGAGGAGTTAATAGAGTGCTTCGCTAACATCCTGGTGCTTCGTACCGACCTGTCGGGTAACCCCCCTTTCCGGGAGCTACTGGAGCGGGTACGCGAGGTGACCTTGGGAGCCTATGCTCACCAGGGCCTCCCTTTTGAGCAGTTAGTAGAGGCACTTCGACCGGAGCGAGACATGAGCCACACGCCGCTATTTCAGGCAATGCTTGCTCTGCAAGATACTCCGAACCTGGCTCTAGGTCTGTCTAGCTCACTGCTGTCTCTCTTGGAGGTCGGGAGTGAGACGGCGAAGGTGGATCTGACGCTGTCTATGATAGAAACTGAGCAAGAGCTGATGGGAGAGCTGAAGTACAATGCTGATCTGTTTGAGCCTGTCACGATCTCACAGATGGCAGGACATTTCCAGACCCTGCTGGAGGGAATTGTGGCCCATCCCGAGCAGTGTCTCTCGGACTTACCACTCTTGACGGAGGTTGAACAGCAGCAGCTACTAAGCGAGTGGAACGCCACTCATGTAGCGTATCCGCAGAACCAGTGTCTTCACCAGTTGTTTGAGGCTCAGGTAGAGCGGGCACCTATGGCAGTGGCGGTGATCTATGAAGATAAGCAATTGACCTACCGGGAGTTGAACCAGCGGGTCAATCAGTTGGCCCACCACCTGCAGGCACTAGGAGTGGGGCCAGAGGTGCGGGTGGGACTCTGTGTGGAGCGCTCCTTGGAGATGGTAGTGGGGCTACTCGGCATCCTCAAGGCGGGTGGGGCCTATGTACCGCTAGATCCGGCCTACCCAGCGGAGCGGTTGGCCTTCATGCTGGCAGATACTCAGATACCCCTGCTCTTGACCCAACAGCGACTGTTGCCGAGGCTGCCGAAGCATGAGGCCCAAGTGGTCTGCCTGGACGCAAGTTGGGAAGCAATTGCCGGAGAGAGTACGGAGAACCCAATCAGTAGGGCCACTGCGAAGAGCTTGGCCTATGTGATCTACACCTCTGGATCCACCGGCAAGCCCCAAGGCGTGATGGTAGACCACGCAAATGTCGTCCGGCTCTTTGCTGCGACGCACGTCTGGTTCCACTTCCATGAACGCGATGTGTGGACCCTTTTCCACTCCTATGCGTTCGACTTCTCGGTCTGGGAACTCTGGGGAGCCCTTCTTTACGGCGGTCGGCTCGTGGTGGTTCCCTACTGGGTGAGCCGATCGCCCGAAGCCTTCTATGACTTACTCTGCACAGAGCGGGTAACAGTACTCAATCAGACTCCCACAGCCTTCCGCCAACTCCTTCAAATGGAGGAGACTTCGGGTACGACCAAGCACCTATTCCTTCGCCTGATCATTTTTGGTGGTGAAGCACTCGACCCTCTGCTCCTGAGGCCATGGTTTGATCGTCACAAGGAGCAATCCGCGCAGTTGATCAATATGTATGGTATCACCGAAACGACCGTCCATGTTACTTACTACCAGTTGACAATGGCAGATCTGAGAGCAGCCGGAGGTAGTATCATCGGTCGCCCCATCCCTGACTTACAAGCCTACGTCCTGGATCAGCATCTGCGGCTCGTGCCTATCGGGGTACCAGGTGAACTCTACGTTGGAGGAGCTGGCTTGGCCCGAGGTTATCTCAACCGTCCTGAGCTGACCGCTGAACGCTTCATTCCAAACCCTTTTAGCGACAAGCCAGGTTCGCGGCTCTATAAGACTGGCGACCTGGTTCGCTATCGATCTGATGGCACCCTGGAGTTTCTGGGACGGCTGGATCATCAGGTGAAGATTCGAGGCTACCGCATCGAGTTGGGAGAGATTGAGGCGGCGCTGAACCACCACCCGACGGTGCGGGAGAGCGTAGTGCTGGCTCGGGAGGATGTGCCCGGGGACAAACGCCTAGTGGCCTATGTTGTCCCGGCGAAGGCGCAGACATCGGGGACGGTATGGCAGGCCGAGCAGATCTCGCAATGGCAGAAGCTCTACGACGAAGTCTATAGCCAGCCCTCTTTGCACCAGGACCCAACGTTCAATACGACAGGCTGGAACAGCAGCTATACTGGCCTACCTATCCCAGCGGAGCAGATGTGCGAGTGGGTGGACCATACTGTCGAGCGGCTTCTCTCTCTGCGACCAACCCGTGTTCTGGAGATCGGTTGTGGGACGGGTCTGCTGTTGTTTCGCATTGCCCCGCACTGCATTCAATATTGGGGTACCGACTTCTCGCAAGTGGTGCTGCGCTCTCTCCAGCTGCAGTTGACGAGGTCGGAATACGCGCTGCCACAGGTGACACTTTTCCAGCGAACGGCGGACGACTTCGCGGGTATGGAGACAGAAGCCTTCGATACGGTTATTCTCAACTCCGTTGTACAGCTCTTTCCGAGCATTGACTATACATTGCACGTCCTGGAAAGTGCCGCACATCTGGTGAAGCCAGGGGGCTCTATCTTTGTGGGAGATATGCGCAGCTTTCCTCTCTTCGAGGCCTTCCATGCCTCCGTTCAACTGCATCAGGCCCCACCCTCGCTGCCTGTAGAGCAGTTGTGGCAGCGTGTGCATCAGCGGATGTCCCAAGAGCAGGAATTGCTCATCTCCCCAGCCTTCTTCACCGCCCTGCAGCAGCACCTCCCACAGATGAGCCATGTCCAGATTTGGCCCAAGCGCGGTCAACACCACAATGAACTCACGCTGTTTCGCTACGATGTCATACTCCATATCGGACCAAAGGTGCATCCTGCTGAAGACCTCCTATGGATGGACTGGCAACAGCAGAAGTTCACCCTGGCAGCTCTCCGCCAATTGCTGACGGAGACCAAGCCGGAGATTCTCGGTATCACACGCGTGCCCAATGCGCGTCTTCTGACGGCAGTTAAGACCGTCGAGTGGCTGGCAAGCGATGCGAGGCTGGAGACCGTGGGTGACTTGCGGCAAGCCTTGCAAGCAATTCCCCGGGAGGTGGGGGTTGATCCCGAGGACCTCTGGGCTTTGAGCCATGACGTACCCTATTCCATTGACATTAGCTGGTCGCGTTCCAGCGCGGATGGCAGTTATGACGTGATATTCAGACGAAATACCACGGCGGGGGAGGAGATATCTATGAGGGGAGTTCCTTCCCTCGCCGAAGAAACAGATCGTCCCCAAGCATGGAGTTCGTATGCAAATGCTCCTTTGCAGGAGAAGCTCGTACATCAGTTAGCATCAGCATTGCGGAGTTTTCTCGCGGAGCATCTGCCCGACTACATGGTGCCGTCGGCTTTCATAGTGCTGGAGGCTTTGCCTCTCATGCCCAATGGCAAGGTGGACCGTCTGGCGTTACCAGCACCCAAGCAGACCAGGATCGAACTGGCAGAAGCCTTTGTAACGGCGCGCAATCCCATCGAGGAGATACTGACCAAGATCTGGGCCCAGGTTCTTGGTGTTGAGCAGGTAGGTATCTACGATAACTTCCTCGCGTTGGGTGGGGATTCCATTCTCGGCATTCAGATCGCTGCTAAAGCCAATCAGACGGGACTACATCTCGCTCCCAAGCACCTTTTTCAACATCAGACGATCGCTGAGCTAGCAGCGGTGGTAGGCACGGCTCCGCAAATCAAGGCCGAACAAGGCCTGGTAGTGGGTCCGGTACCCCTCATCCCCATCCAGCACTGGTTCTTTGAACAGAACCTTGTTGACCCACACCACTTCAACCAGGCGATGTTGCTTGAGGTACGGCAAGCCTTGGTCCCTGCTCTGTTGGAGCGAGTTGTGCAGCACTTGCTCGTGCATCATGACGCGCTGCGTCTGCGATTCAAGCCCGGAGAGTTGTACGGGCAGCTGAGCAACATCGATCCCAACGCGGTTGTGCCATTTACCCGAGTGGATTTGTCGGCACTTTCAGCGTCAGAGCAAAGAGCAGCCATGGAGACAGCAGCCGCTGACCTGCAGGCCAGCTTGAACCTGGCACAGGGACCGCTCCTACGGATCGCCCTCTTTGACCTTGGACCCCACAAGCCAAGTTGCCTCCTGCTGATCATTCACCAACTGGTGGTAGATAGCGTCTCCTGGCGGATTTTGCTCGAAGACTTGCAAACAGCCTACCAACAGCTCAGCCAGGGCGAGACGATCCATCTGCCACCTAAGACAAATTCGTTCCAACTGTGGACCAACCAACTTAAGGAACACGCACAGTCGGCAGCCCTTCAGCGAGAGCTGATCTATTGGCTTGCAGAATCACGAACCCACGCCTGTCGCCTGCCGGTAGATAATCCTGCAGGTATCAACACTGCGGCGTCTGCCCGTGCCGTATCGGTAGCGCTCAGCGTCGAAGAGACCTGGGCTCTGTTGCAAAAAGTTCCCCCAGTCTATCACACCCAGATCAATGACGTACTGCTAACGGCTCTCGTGCAAGCCTTTGCACAGTGGACCGACGTGCGTTCGCTACTGTTGGACCTGGAGTGGCATGGGCGAGAGGACCTCTTCGAAGGAGTGGATTTGTCGCGTACGGTGGGCTGGTTCACCACCATTTTTCCCATACTGTTGGACCTGGAAGGCATCAACATGCCAGGGGTTGCGATAAAATCGGTCAAGGAGCAGCTCCGCCGGATCCCCAACCGAGGCATTGGCTACGGCATGCTGCGCTATCTGAGCGGAGATGCGGAAATCGTCGAGCAACTGCGAGGTCTTCCACAGGCCGAGGTGAATTTCAACTACCTGGGCCAGTTTGATCAGATCGTTTCGGGAGCTTCTCTGTTCGGGCGAACTCGAGAGTCCAGCGGACCACTCTGCAGCCCGCGAGGGAACCGGAGCTATCTCCTGGGAATCAACGAGTTCGTTGCAGAGGGCCAGTTGCACATGGAGTGGACGTACAGCGAGAATCTGCACCATCACTCCATCATCGAGGGCCTGGCTAAGCGCTATGTAGAGGCGTTGCGATCGCTCATTGCCCACTGTCTCTCTCCTGAGGCAGGAGGCTACACACCTTCAGATTTCCCAGAAGCTGGTTTGAGCCAGGGAGAGCTTGATGACCTGATGGCAAAACTCAGCGAGACTGTGGAGTAAACGTGACATGAGCAAAAACAATACCATTGAAGCGATCTATCCTCTTTCGCCCATACAGCAAGGGATGCTCTTTCACACTCTGTACGCTCCACAGTCGGGTGTGTATTTTGGACAGTTGAGCTGTATCCTCCATGGAGGTCTCCATATCTCGGCCTTCGGGCGAGCGTGGCAACACATGGTGGATCGACATCCGATTTTCCGTACGCTCTTCCTATGGGAGCAGCGCGACAAACCGCTCCAGGCCGTGCGCCAGCGGGTAAGGTTGCCTTGGGAGCACCTGGACTGGCGAAGGCTGCCGCAGACCGAGCAACAAAAGCAGTTGGCGACTTTCCTTCAGGCTGATCGAGCCTGCGGCTTCGACCTTGCTCTGGCTCCACTTATGCGCCTGACCCTGATCCAGGTGGCCGAGGACGTCTACCACTTCATCTGGAGCTTCCATCTCCTGTTGCTCGATGGATGGAGTATGTTCTTAGTCCTCAAGGAAATCCTGGCCTGCTACGAGGCGTTCTGTCATGGCCAGGACCTCCACTTGGAGCACAGCCATCCCTATCGTGACTACATCGTCTGGCTCCAGCGACAGGACCTCTCCCAAGCCGAGACGTTCTGGAGGCAGGTGCTCAAGGGTTTCACTGCCCCGACGCTTCTGGGAGTGGACCAGGCACCTGGAAGGATGCCCTCCCAAGAAATGAACTATGCAGAGGAGCAGATGCGGCTCTCAACGGCAACAACAGATGCACTGCAGTTCCTGGCACGGCAGCACCAACTGACGCTGAATACCCTGGTGCAGGGAGCCTGGGCTCTGCTGCTGAGCCGCTATAGCGGTGAGGAAGATGTTGTCTTCGGAGCGACCACCTCCGGGCGTCCGGAGGCTCTGGTAGGGGTGGAGTCCATGGTAGGCCCCTTCACCAACACCCTGCCTGTGCGGGTGCGACTGACGCCCGGGGCTTTATTACTATCCTGGCTGAGGGAGCTGCAGGCCCAGCAGGTGGAACTGCGCCAGTACGAGTACAGTCCGCTGGTGCTGGTCCAGGGGTGGAGTGAGGTGCCCCGGGGCAGGCCCCTGTTCGAGAGCATCCTGGTCTTTGAGAACTACCCGGTGGACGCCTCATTGGAACGAGGCAGAAGCCTGGGGCTTCGTGATGTTCATGTTACTTCACGGTCGAACTATCCCCTCACTGTGGTGGCTGAGCCTGGTTCAACATTCTCTCTGCGGATCAGCTATGATTGCTGCCGCTTCGACGCTGCCACGATTAGGCGAATGCTGAGGTATTTCCAGACTCTGGTGGCAAGTATCGTAGCTGATCCGCAGCAGCGTCTCTCAGATCTGCCCCTGTTGGCGGAGGCTGAACGGTGGCAACTGCTGGAAGGGTGGAACGATACCAAGACGGAGTATCCACAGGACACCTGTGTCCATGCGTTGTTTGAGGCCCAAGTGGAGCGGACGCCCAACGCCGTGGCAGTCGTCTTTGAAGACGAGCAACTCACGTACCGCCAGTTGAACCGATGGGCCAATCAGTTAGCGCACCGTCTGGAGGCACTGGGGGTAGGGACGGAGGTGCTGGTGGGCATCTGCATGGAGCGATCTTTGGAGATGGTGGTGGGACTCTTGGCCATCCTCAAGGCGGGCGGGGCCTATGTGCCACTGGATCCGGCGTATCCGAAAGAGCGCCTGGCGTTCCTGTTGCAGGATGCCCAGGTATCGGTGCTGCTGACGCAACAGCGACTGGTCGAAGGGCTTCCTGAACACAAGGGAGATCTCGTCTGCCTCGATACCAACCGGGACAGTATCGCTCAGGAGAGCGTAACGAACCCGAAGAGCTCGGTGATGGCCAACAACCTGGCCTACGTGATCTACACCTCTGGCTCGACTGGGCGGCCTAAAGGGGCGATGAACACTCACCAGGGAGTTTGCAATCGCTTGCTCTGGGGACAGGCGACCTATCCATTGACTGAGGCAGATTGCCTCCTGCTGGAAGCCTCCTTTAGCTTCGACGCGTCGGTCTGGGAACTCTTCTGGCCGTTGTCAGCAGGTGCAAAGGTGATTCTCGTCCCACCTGGAGAGCAGCGCAACAGTACCTACCTCATTCAATTGATTGCCGCGCAGCAGGTTACCGTGGCACACTTTGTCCCCTCCATGCTGAAGTTACTTCTGGAGGAGCCAGGGTTTGAGACGTGTACGAGCTTGAGACATGTCTTCTGCGGCGGTGAGGTTCTCTCCCTCGACCTGCAGAAACGGTACTTTACCTGCCTGAAGGCAGCCTTGCATAATCAATATGGCCTGACAGAGGCTGCCGCTAATTCGACCTACTGGGATTGTCAGCGGGGAAGTGATGATCCAACGGTGCCCATTGGTCGTCCTATTGCTAATACGCAGATCTATCTGCTTGATGCCCACCTGCATCCAGTACCGATTGGCGTGCCGGGGGAGGTGTGCATTGGAGGAGCAGGTTTGGGCCGGGGATACCTCAACCGACCCGAGTGGACGGCTGAGCGGTTCATCCCTCACCCTTTCGGCCCCCAGGGTGGTGAGCGCCTGTACAGGACGGGAGACCTGGCACGCTACCAGCCAGATGGCAGAATCGAGTTCCTCGGTCGGATTGACCATCAGATCAAGGTAAGGGGGTTCCGCATCGAGGTAGGAGAGGTCGAGGCAGTGCTGAGGCAGCACCCAGCTGTGCAAGAGACGGTAGTTGTGGCGCGGGAGGATATCCCCAGTGAGAAACGCCTGGTAGCCTATATCGTTGCGTACCAGGAGCCGCCGCCGACAATCAGCGACCTGCACAGCTTTCTGAAAGAGCATCTCCCTGAGCATATGCTGCCCGAGGCCTTTGTGCTGCTCGATGCTCTGCCAGTGATGTCCAATGGTAAGGTCGACCGCCAGGCCCTGCCCGTGCCCAGCGGGGCTAGGCCCAAGCTACAGAAAGCCTTCGTCGCGCCTCGTGATACCCTGGAACTCCAACTCACGCAGATCTGGGAAGACATTCTAAATGTCCGCCCCATCGGGGTCACAGACAACTTCTTTGAGTTGGGGGGACACTCCCTTTCGGCTGTACGCCTCATGGCTCACATTCACAGGCAGTTCGGTCAAGATCTTCCACTGGCGACACTCTTCCAGGGCACGGAAGCGACGATCGAACATCTAGCCAGCATGCTCCGCCAGCAAACTGCTTCTCCCTCGCGGTCCCTTGTAGTAGGGATTCAACCCATCGGTTCAAAGCGACCGCTCTTTTTCGTGCATCCAGGCGGTGGAACAGTTTTTTGCTATGTTGATTTAGCACGTTCACTCGGCCAGGATCAACCATTTTACGGGCTACAAGCACGAGGTCTCGAAGGGGAAGGGGAGCCATACACGCAGATCGAGGACATGGCAGCTCACTATATCGGATCTCTGTGTGTCCTTCAACCGCAAGGCCCGTACCTGCTAGGAGGCTGGTCCATGGGGGGAGTCGTAGCATTTGAGATGGCCCAGCAACTGCAAGGGCAGGGTCATGAGGTGGCCCTCCTTGCCTTGCTGGACAGCCGGGCACCGAACTCCGCCTATGCCCCTGCAGACGACGATGATGTGACACTGCTGATCGAGTTTGCCATGGATCGGGGAGGACTTTTCGCGAGAGATCTGCCCCTACTATACGACAATCTGCGACAACTCGGGCCGGACGAGCAATTGCACTACATCCTGGAGCAGGCGAAGCTGGTCAACGTTGTTCCTCCAGATACTGAGCTTCTGCAGATTCGTCGGCTGTTTCGCGTTTTCAAGACGAACACTCAGGCGGCACGAAGTTACGTGCCACAGGTCTACCCAAAACAGATTACTCTCTTCCAGGCTACCGAGCAGGTCGGGGAAGTTCATCACGATGGAACACCTGGCTGGGGCGAGTTGGCTGTTGGAGGAGTAGAGCTTCAGATCATCCCTGGAAATCACTACACCATGGTCAGAAAGCCGCATGTCCAGGTTTTGGCGCAACGGCTGAAGACCTATCTTGATATGGTACAAGGAGCCTGAAATGACACAAAGCGCTACAGTCCGCAAAATATGTATCTTGATCGTCATTTGATTTGGAGACCGTATGTTGCTCATCGGCTTCGGGCCCACCGACTTTGCACTGGGAATGTGGGCATACCGGGACACCGGGCAGCTACGCCCAGCGCGCTCATTTCCTTAAGGGGGGCCTCACTCAAATAACGTGACCAGTGAAACGCTCTCTTGCTCTGCACTCTGCGAATTCCGCCGTACAAGAAAGGTCAGGTTATTTCAGCGGGAATCCTTAGTGATGAAGCTGCCGGGAATCGGGGTATCCCAGATGGGGGGCGTGCTCGTAGACCGTCGGGCTGGTGCTCAATGCCGTGATCCTCAATCACATTGGGGATATAGGTAGCGAAGGAGGTTCTGCTCTGATGCACAACAAGGCCATACGAGGAGGAGGGTGGCTCGACATGCAATCGCTGTCCGGACGCAGATTGCTGGAGCAGATCGAGCAGTTCAGACACTAATGGCCCGATCTCTATGATGCTATTGACCTCACAAGAATTTCGGGGAGTGACTGCTCCTTGCCCATTGCGGAGATGGCTTCACACACGCTCGACTTCGAATCCACGTCACAAGGCGGACGCGGGGAGTTGTACAGGCACGCTCAACAGAATCCTATGGTTCGAGCTGTAGGTATTCGGGAGCTATTCGTTTTAGCCAGTCCGGGATATGATTTGAGGAACCTGTCTCCAAAGTCCAGGATTCTGGATGTGCTTGGAGGCGATGGTACGATCACTCGAGCACTGTCCAATCTCGTACTATCCACTTCAATGCCGAGTATTTTGACAAGTGACCTATCGGAAGATATGGTTGCTGCAGCCAAGGTATATGGCCTGGCCTCCATACACCAACCTGCTCAGAACCTCGTGCTGAAAGACAACTGCTTTGATGCGGTGATTCTCGCGTATGGCACACATCATATCCCGCCGGACCAACGACTCCAGGTGTGCCAGGAGGCATTCAGAGTGTTGAAGCCTGGAGGCCGAATCGTGTTGCACGACTTTGAGAATAATTCCCCTGTTGCACGCTGGTTTCACGAAGTGGTAGACCGATACTCCCTCACCGGACACAATTTTCCGCATTTCACCTCAGAAGAGATAAGACAGTATCTTCTCAGCGCGGGGTTTGGGGACGTTACCATCCGATACATGTACGATCCCTTTGTCTTGTCCGGTGATTCTGCACAACAGGTAGAGCGCCAACTTGGAGAGCATTTACTGAATATGTATGGCCTCGTCAAGCTGATGGATGAGCAGAGCAATCAGCACATATGGCGGTCGGTCTACACTTTGGCGTTCAAGTACTTCCAGTATGACTACCAGGACATGAAACTGCATGAATCCCTTGGGGTGCCCTACATCCAAGTCTCGCAGAGGGAGAGTCGTTGGTCTATCGAGATGCCCAGAGTTGCCTTGGTTGGAACTGCTATGAAGGGGTAACTAGCGCAATGCCGTCACCAGAAGCAAGGTCTCGGGTTTGACCCGAGACCTTGCTTCTGGTGACGGCATTGGCCATACTACTGCTTGTCAGTCATCGCCACTTGACAGGGCTCAGTTATTTCGTTATACTTGAATCGTACGAAAAAACTTGTATCGACAAAGACGAGCACACGAAAAATATCGAATGAGAAAGATATACTCTTGAGGTAAGGTCATGCCCATACAAGGCACAACGCCAGGTAGAGCGCCGATTCTAGAAATTTATATTGGCTTGGCATTCGAATTCTTGCTCACGTTGAGCGTCTTTCATGATCCGAAGGGCTACGAGTATGAAGTGGGCAGCGAATGGTTTGATATGGTCCGTCAGAAGGCGGCACCAGAACTGCTTGCGACAATCGCACAGTTCCATGCGAATTGGAAACTCTGGCATGCCCTCTTGGGACTCGTCTACGACTCGGTGCCCCCCCGCGATGTTCCGTCATTCCTCGAGCATCTCTGGACTATCGAACCACTAGAGTTACGCCTGCAGCTGCTGGGTTACTACCAGCGGAGCGTCCGTAGAATCATCCCACTGGATATCATTTTCCAGGCGGCCCAGGGCGATACTGAAGCGCAAGGCCAGTATCTCAAGATACCAACCTCTGAAGGCGATGACCGGCAGGTTTACGCACGACAACTCTTCGCGACCGATCCAGAAGTAACGAAAACCACGTTGTTGACAATCCTACAACAGTGGTATGACCGGGTCTTTCGCACGATCGAACAGCAGGTGCTGCCAATCCTCGAGCGTGATGCCGAGGCCAAGAGAGCGCTCAAGTCCACAATGACCCCGGAACGCCTGATTGAGACAGCGACAAATGGGCTTGAGTACGTACCAGAGCCAGGTATACGCAGGGTATTGCTCACTCCCAGTTTCGTCATGCGGCCCTGGAATGAACATACCGATTACCAGGATATGATGATTTTCTGTTACCCGGTCGCCGACGAGAGTATTGAGAAGGATGGCCAGGTTCCATCGGTGCGCCTGGTAAGGCTATACAAAGCGCTCGCGGATGAACGCCGTCTCCGCATTCTCAAAATGCTTACAACCAGGAGCTATTCCCTTCAGGAAATAGCCGACGAGTTTGGGGTCTCAAAAACAACGATGCACTATCACCTCGCCACACTGAGAACGGCGGGCTTAGTGCTCGCACAACCGAACGCAAAGCTCTACAGCTTGCGCTACGATATGCTCTCTGAGGTGTCAGAACTGCTCCATGCCTATCTGGGGAGCCGCAACGATCATCGGTCTTCGGACTGACAGTGAGTTATCTGGATAACGACGTGATAGCGATGCTCGTTTCTCTCGTGTTGTGCCGAGCATAAACAGATTGAAAGGGGATAGAGATGCTTCCAGTTCTATGTCAGCATATGGCAGAACGACATATGAGACAGCTCCTACATGAGGCGGAGATTGAGCGTACGCTTGCTCTCGTTGAAAAACCTCGTAGTAAGAGCAGACTGTTTTATCCATCCTTTCTTTATTTTATCTACAGTCGGACAAGATTGTTGTTTAGACGACATGTCTTTTCGCGGGCAACGAACATGGAAACGATCAGTGTAGCAGAGAGCGAAAATGCCCTGCGGACGACATTCGCCCTCGTGCATGAAAGAGGGTTAGTCTCGGACTATGATGATCGGTTCATCGAGAAGTTCGTACAGACATTTGAGCAAGAACTGGCACGGAGGCGAACATCAACCTAGCCTTCTATGGCCTATCGTGTATAACCCTATAACCTGCAGAGACCATTCCAAATCGGGGACAAACTGGACGCTTGGTAGAAATGGCGTCGGCCTCCTGTTCTGAATGAGCCAGTAGGAGACCACTCCTGCGTGTATGGGTTACCAACTTCGTGACCCTGCCTATGTACCGACATCATAGCCCAGCAAGTGAGCGGTAAAATCCCTCCTAGAGGGAGATGGTCAAACGGGAGGGGGTTACGATGTGGATACACACATTGGGTCACGATGTGAGTATTCCATACACCGCGTCAGCCCCCGATTTGGAATGGTCTCATCAAAAATCCGAGGCAACGAGACGTAAACATCACTACGTTTTACTCCATAGAACGAGAGGAGATTGCCGCAGAGTAGCAAGACAGGACGTTTTAATGAACCTGAAATATTGGAGTTTCCAATGAAATAGAGTAGCACGAGTAATGTCTCTATTGGCTTTGTCTTGAGGACTGATACCCTCGGTTAAAACTAGACGATGCGCCCAAGCTGGATAAAGAGAACAGAAGAGGAGGAAACTGCTAACGAATAGAAGAGCTCAGCCTAGATAATAAGCTGTAGTCGTGTGGCGTATTCTAGTGAGGAGCATAACCATCGTGGGAAAGTATGTCTTGATTGCCGAGGCGCGTGCTATCCTTCGTACAGGGCTGCTAAACATCTTTAAGGGGGACCCTAGCGTTTCGCAGGTAGGTGAGGCAGTAACGAGCGAAGAGCTAAAAAAACAGATCGAGAGCCATCCCCCGGACTTGATTGTAACCCATCAATCATTGATCACTGATATGCAGATACTGCCGAGAGGACATTTCATTATTCTGGCGGCTGAACCGGACAAAAATATGTTACTAGCGGCCTATGCCTGTGGTGCGTGTGGGTATCTCTCAGAGAATACTTCAGTAGAGCTGCTTCGCATGACACTCTGCTTAGTCGAAGGGGAATTCCTGCTTGATCCTGCATTTACTTCATGGATCCTGTATTACATTTACGGCGACACATTGCCGTCAGGAGATCCTAAAGTCCTCACCACCCGCGAGCAGGAAATTTTCGAGATGTTACGTAGTGGCTTAACAAATCATTCTATTGCAACCCAACTTGGCATCTCCGAGTCCACCGTCAAGTCACATATTGCACACATTTTTCGGAAACTTGATATGAAGCGACGCCCAATGAAGGCACCTTGTGTGCCGAACAGCGACTCCACCGGGGAGTGTTGATCTGCACAGAATGGTGACCAGTTTGAAACAGCACGAAGCAGGACAGAGAAATATGGTCATATCACCACGAAAGAAGGAATTTTACTATGCCAACCCCTTTTAACTCATCTCAGCCCAAGAATACCTCTGTCATTGATCCTGAAGGTGCGACAGAAATGGCTCGCCTGATGCTTCATGATCGTCTTGTGACAAGGAGTCTGGGCGGACTCTTCCCTTTGTGTTACAGCCTTTTCTTCTTAAATGGGGGGTCACGACGCAAGAGGAGGTTGAAGGGCTGTATCAGCAGATGCTAGCAGAGATGCAATCGAATGATTTTTGTGCAATCTGGTTCCTCCTTAGTGTGTTCGGTACAAAACCATAACGCATAATCCTATCCCCTGCCGAGCAGGGAACAACTCGAAGGGAGGTTGTTGAGTCACGAGCTTACCAGAAAACCGAAAGGTCCAAGGGACAATAACATGCTTGGAAAGAATAGTATCGTACTGTTAGTGGACGGAACCGAGAACAGTGAGACGACAAAGGAGACAACATGAATCGGAACGAGGGAGAAGACAGCAGGATCTATAAGGTCGTGATGAATCACGAAGAGCAATACTCGATCTGGCCTGCCGACCGGGAGAATGCCCCTGGCTGGCGGGATACAGGCAAAAGTGGCACCAAGGCGGAATGCTTGGCCTACATTAAGGAAGTGTGGACAGACATGAGACCGCTCAGCTTGGGGAAGCAGATGGAAGAATCCACACGCAAGAGCGAGCTGAAACCATAAACCAGTGCCACTACGAGGTCTGAGGATCTCACCTGATGACCGAATGAGATCGCTAGACACTGGTTATCATGATAGCTCTCACTCAATGGAGAATCGCGCCAACAAACGTAACATTGTCAAGCGATAATGTCCATGTCTGGTGCGTGTCACTTGACCAATCAACAAGGTGCTTATCACGGCTGCAAACGAGCGAGCGAGGATGGAGTGATTGTACTTTGATCAGGACAGAAAGCACTTCATTGTGAATCGTGGCCTTCTGAGGACAGTTCTTGGTTGCTACATAGGCGTCGAACCCGGTCGACTGGAGTTTTGTTACGGACCCTATGGCAAGCCAGCACTAGCAAAAAAATGTTCGGCACGGATGGGATACAGTTTAACGTGTCTCACTCACAGAAGCTTGCCCTGTATGCAGTCACACGTGGGCGGGAGATTGGGGTTGACCTCGAATACGTCCATCCCATCGTTGAAATCGATCAGGTCGCTGAGCAGCCAAAGCCCGCATCGTAACGCAATTGCAAAAGGTCTTGCCCCTCACCGATGTCGTGGTCGAGGATGTGCAAGCGGTCACACGCAAAGGGAAGGGAGGCAAGTGGAATGCAGCATTCAGCCCGGTGCAGGTGGGGAAAGAGCATCTCTACCAGAAGCTTGAAGGGATGGGACTGACCTTGCATCTGCGTGAAGGGTGACAAACCAAGCAATTGCGGGATCAGTTCGAACTCAAGAAAACCAAGAGCAAGTCCAAGCAGTCTTTTGGGGCCGTGTGGAAATAACTCGACCAGTCATTGGCTGCGGAACGCTTCTCTTGAGCCACATGAAAGCGTTATATCGGTCAGGTTATTTCCGCACGAGCCCTTTGAGTCGCACGCGGTCGATGGGTGGGTCCTGGCGGCATCAGTCAGTGGAGCGACGAAACCAATGTGTACACGTCTCTGGTATATGGTTCCAGCAGTCTTGCACCGTCGCCAACTCCATCGCTTGCAGGCGTCCAAAGGAGGTAAGCGCAAACCGTATGGTGGTACTCGTTCTCTTGGACTCAAGCGGGGAACACTAGTAAGACACTCAATGTATGGATACTGTACGGTTGGTGGTTTCGACCGGAAACGCTCCACCATCAGTCTACACGCCTATCGAACCAACAAGCGACTCACGCAGGGGGCAAAGATCAAGGATTGTCGACTGCTCACCTGGATGGCCTTTCTTTCCTGGCTGGTTGCTGAAAAGAAAAAGCAGTTTCGTTGGGAGAGGGGTCACCCCTTCCCCAACCCCAAACAAGGAACGCCTGCTTCCTCCCCATATCTGAAGGACGAGGGGTATCCGCAGGCAGAGGATTTGATGAAGAATTGCTACAGGAGGCTTCGTATGCACGCATCTCTCGCACCATATGTTGCTGCACGCAACATGCTGCGTTGCTCTCTGCCATACTCGCAACGCCGTATGCTCTGATTACAGCGGTTCCGTGCAACGATCTTCATGTTCTTTTGAACGCTTTCAGAGAAGCACCATCGCTCTCCATAGGCCAATAAAAAGGGAATAGTAATGCATCCGCACTTGAGTTATCTGCTGAGAGAACTCCGCAGGAAAAAACGTCAGTATACAACTACACATGCCATTGACTACACACAGCATGACATGCAGGCACATACAGACGGCAACCGCACTCGTCGAAGCCTCTGGAGGCATCCAGATTTTCTTCGCTTGTGGACGGGTGAGACCATCAGCTTGTTTGGGACGCAGGTCACCGTCCTGGCCCTTCCAACGCTCGCCATCCTGACGTTCCATGCCGACCCGTTCTCCGTCGGCGTGCTCGTCTCGCTGCAGTGGCTCCCCTTCCTATTCCTGGGACCGCTTGCCGGTGTCATCGTTGATCGGCTCCCGCGACGCCAGATCATGATTGTTGCCGATCTGGGGCGGCTGGTGGCTCTTGGATCACTCCCTGTGGCCTTCGCCTTGGGTATGCGAACGATGGTCCACCTGTACATCATCGCGGCGGTAGTGAGTAGCTTCACTGTTTTCTTCGATGTGTCCTACCAGTCCTACTTGCCAGTTCTAGTGAATCGAACAGCCTTGGCCGAAGGAAACGCGAAGCTCACTCTCGGGAAAGGGGCAGCGCAAATCGGGGGACCAGCCCTGGGAGGTCTGCTCATGCAGTGGGTGGGCGCAGCAACCGCCATTACAGCCAATGCATGCTCCTACCTGGCATCAGCACTGTTTCTGGTGTCGATCAGGAAGTGGGAACCAGAACCTGCGCCGTCTCCTCAGGGTCGGATCAGAGGAGTCTTCGCTGAGATGCGTGAGGGGATAGAAATGGTGTTCCATCATCCTCTCTTGCGAACAATCGCGCTGGTCAACACTGTCCAGAACTTTGGAACCTCCGTGGCTGAAGCAGTCGTCTTGATCTTTGCCTACCGCAGCCTCCACCTCTCGCCAGGTCTTGTCGGGACAGCAATGGCAGTCGGGAGTGTCGGCTTCGTCCTGGGAGCGTTGGTGACCTCCCCTGTGACCCGCAAACTTGGAGTCGGCCCGACCCTCGGCATCTCCAGTATGGTCGGCGCGCTCTCCTACCTCGTCATCCCTCTGGGGCTTTTCGGTATGCCCGCTCTGGTTGTTGCTCTCTGGCGTTTGCTTTTTGGCCTGCATATCCCAACCTATGATATCAACCAGGTCAGTTTGAGGCAAGCAATCACACCAGACCGACTCCACGGTCGAATGAATGCCACGATCCGCACCATTAGCTATGGAGCTTTGGGAGTAGGTCCACTCGTCGGCGGATTTCTCGGGACCCAGCTCGGGTTGGTTCCAACCATCGTGCTTGGTGGCATCATCTACGTCGTGGCGACGCTGCTAATCCTGACCAAGTCGATGATCAGCCTGAAAGAACACCTTGCTCCAGCTGCGCCCTGACTGCCACTCATGTGCCTTGCTTGAGCAGGAGAGCATTCCAAAGCAGAGGCTAAACAAGTTGGTTAAAGTTTTTCTAGAACATCCTTTTTAGTTCAAACGATGCTATGACGATACTCCCGAGCCTTGCTCAAGCCATTCCTCAACGACAGCTCAGACAGAAAAGCACATGAAACAAACGAACAGAGAAACAGAAAGTATTTCGCCGCCTGCACCTGTGATAGAGGTCTACCAGTTCCGGGTTTACCTGCGTGAAATCAGCCCTGAGATCTGGCGGCGTTTTCTGATGAGAAGCGATAGCACGCTGGCCGACCTGCATGCTACTTTACAAATTCTCCTGGACTGGTCAGACGACCACCTTCACCAGTTTCTTATCCGCGGTAAAACGTACGGCATCTACCGGGCTGGTTGTATCTGGTATGACCACAGTGCGCTTGCGGTAAAACTCAGTGAGATCCACTTGCGTCTCAAGGAGAAGTGTATTGACGAATACGATTTCTTCGGCCACTGGCAACACGAGCTGCGGCTAGAGCAAACATTACCCCTTGATCCCAACCAGGTCTATTCCGGTTTGTACAGGCGGCGCACTTGCCCCATCCCAAGAAGATTGCGCAGGAGCCTGGGCTTTTATGGAACAAAAAGATGTTCATACTCCCGGTCATCTCTGGCTGCGTTTGATGGACGTTTTGGAAGATGGAGAGACACGGGTAGCGGACTACCTCCCTGAATTCCGGCAATGGCTGTACTGGTTGAAGGTCGATCAGTTTGACCGTCAGGCCGTTAACCGGCGGTGAAAGCTTTACGCCGAAGGGGATGATGACTGGGTCTGGCCGAATGAAATGCACACGAAACCAACACGAGCAGAGAAAGGGAAGGCGGAGCAATGAAGATCAAAGTTCGGGTGATTATTGAGCGTGAAAGTGGCGAAGGCCAAGTGGTGGAAGAAATCGCTTGTCTGGAGCGAAAGGAATAAACCCCTCGGACGCTGGGTCTGAACTTGACCGAAGCGAAAGGAGTCCTCTCATGCCTGCAAAAGACCGTGATCACTCAGCAGACGGCAGAGTATCTTGAACAACGACGTCATTGCCCCCACTGCCAGGCCCAACTCTCCCGGAAAGGAACCCATACCATGGTGATGCGTTCGCTCTTTGGCAAATGGAAGCTAGCCAGCCCTCAACTCTCTACCTGCACATGTCAACTTCAAGCTGAAAAGCTG
>Ga0209283_10000330_pt1 | contig 23778 bp, 25 predicted proteins | sample CZO8metaG_2_FD_188354 | JGI IMG/M metagenome (GOLD analysis project Ga0209283, IMG submission 188354) | Vadose zone soil microbial communities from the Eel River Critical Zone Observatory, Northern California, USA - CZOApr15con2H1.8 metaG... | ecosystem: Environmental > Terrestrial > Soil >...
CCAGCCGAAGAGTTTGGAGTAGAACTTCTTTGTCGCCATGAGATCCTTGGATGTCAGTTCTATGTGGCCGATTTCCTTTCCCATAGTAGCTGTATATTGCCAAATATTGAGTTTAAAAGTTCTCACACGAGGCTCAGAAACGCCCGTTTTGATGTATCAACCACTCAGGCCCCAGTCAAACGATCTAGAAAGAGCTGTTTGAAATCTCTAGAATCCACATTCTTGCAAATCATCACTTTATCGCCTGTCGTCTTGCCTTCCGGTGGCCACTCACGTCTGTCTGTAACGGTCATCCCTGCAGTAATTTCGCCTCTTGTCTCGACTTGGACTTTGTAGCTGGCGAACTCGAAGAGTGAGGGTTTGATCTTGGTGGCGACGGTCATTGGATCGTGCAACGCGAAGATTCGATGCTTGTGTATGTTCTTGTTGAGGATCTTGGCGGCGAAGGCTGAAACCCTGCCCTTGCTCTTCTTGATATCGGCGTAATCCTTCAGGGTCAACTGGTTCTTGGGGACCATCGTCACGTCGAGGCCAACCGCTTGCAAGGGGACTTCGGATTCAAACACGATCTTCGCTGCCTCCGGGTCCGCGTAAATGTTAAACTCGGCCACGGGAGTTACGTTGCCAACGCCATATTCTGTTACATCGTAGGCTCCGCCCATTATCACAAGTTCCTTGATCACTTTAGCGTGTTCGGAGAACCCTGTCAGGACAGCGGCAATGTTGGTAAGAGGACCAGTGCAGATTATGGTTAGGTCGCGACGCTTTGAGATAGCCAGCTCGTCAGAGATCGTGTCTATAGCATTCTTCTCTGCAGGACTAATCCTTGAACGTGGAAGGCTGGAATCGCCTAGCCCATCTTTTCCATGGAAGCTGGTCGCCCGGACTGGATCTCGGACAAGCGGGTTTGCAAGGCCTCGCGCAACAGGCACGTCTCCTCTATTGAGGAGATCAACGACTCGCAATCCATTCAGCGTCGCTTGTTCCACTGTTACGTTGCCGGAGACCGCTGTTATGGCTATGACTTCAAGCTCCGGAGATCTTAGTGCGAGGATGAGGGCGAGCGCATCATCGATTCCTCCGTCCTGGTCGATGATGACACGGGTGGGCTTCTTCGAGCCCGAGCGCTTCCTAGAATAACTTCGTGATCTTCTTTGTCGGAAGCACGTCTGTCAGGTACCAGAATTTGACGTATTGTAATCCTGTCCGGTATTGTAGTTCTGTGAAGGAGTTGACGGCGTCCTCTGCGACGATCGTCTCGTATCCTTTGAAGAATGCGTCTGCGCAGGTGTGTCTTACACAACAGTCTGCGTGGAGTCCCGCGAGTATTAGCGTGTTTGCGCCTTTGCCATTGTAGGCCTTCTTCAGGTCCTTTTCCAGTCTCGTGTCGTGGAAGCTGCTGTAGGTGGTCTTGGGGATCTCAACATCCTTCTTTCTTGGTCTGAGAGCGCTGATCACCTTTGCGCCCTTTGTGCCTCTCATGGCATGTTCGCCCCAGCGCTGGATCTCGAAATCTCGGCGTGTGTGTGAATCATTAGGATAGAACACCGGGATGTCCGCGCTGCGCGCGGCGTCGGTTAGTTCTGCAGACTTTGGGATTATCGGCAGTGCGCGGTCGGTCTTGATCTTCCCGTAGACGAAGTCGTAGAGCATGTCTACGACTAGGATAGCATATCGCCTGTCGTTGTTGTACACGTGGGGTGCGACTGACATGCCGGGATCGTAGAGTGTTAGCTTCTCGGTGGAGCCTTGGCCGTGAATTCTGCTCAAGAAAACTCTACTCGATCATGGTTCCGGCATGATTTTAAGATATCAACAATATGGCTCGGGGACAGCAAGGGAAGAAAAAAATGCCCGGAAAAGCCGACGTCGCAGTAGTGGGAGCAGGAATTGCAGCTCTAGCCCTAGCAGTGGAACTGCAGAACAATGGAATATCGACGATCCTTCTCGAACGGCAGAAGAGTCCGGAGGGGATTCCGCGGGGGTTGACGTTTCAGCCTAATGGTTTGGCTGTTCTAGAAAAGCTCGGAGCGCTCGGCAGGGCGAAAGAGGTTGGTTCCGCTTCTCAGATCTTGGAGGTGAAGAGCTGGGAGGGAGAGGTTCTGCTAGAAGCAGATTATCGCTTGTTGGAGCACCCTCAGAACTATCTCTTGACAGCGAACGCGACCGAGGTGGAACGGTTGCTTGTCTATCTGGCCGAGAAGGCGGGGGCGAAGGTTCTCTGGGGATCATCATTCCAGGAACTAGCAATGACTGAGGGCAAGGTGGATGGAGTCATCTTTGAGAGGGATGGTGTGACCGACCAGATCCAGGCTTCGGTCGTTGTGGGGGCTGATGGTCCACAGTCACGCGTTCGCGCTAGTATTGGCGTGGAGGTGAAGACGAAAAAGTATCCTGACTCATTTCTGGTCGGACTCGCAGGTCCTACAAACTTGGAAGGCCGAGCGCGTCAGTACCAGCATCCGGGGAAGATGTTGGGGATCATGCCTTCCGGTCCCGAGGCCACGTACTTCTTTTACTGTGTCGGCCCGCGCAGTTTTGAAAGCGTGAAGAAGGAGGGCCTGGCCTCTTTCAGAGCGGAAGTTGTTCAGGCAGCTCCGGAGATGGCGGACGCGTTTACCGGTGTGGAGGCGTGGACGAAGATGGCGTACTTCACGCCCTCGTTCACACAGGTGGACAGGTGGGTAGGGAACGGGGTTGCGTTGCTCGGGGATTCAGCGCATACTATTCATCCGCACGCAGGACAGGGAGTGAACCTCGCGTTGGAGGATGCTGTGGCGTTGGCCGAGGCGATTGACAAGTGTAAGGTGGCCGGCGACTTCTCCCAGGCGTCCTTGCTCGGATACGAGAAGGCGCGTAAGGGGCGTGCGGAAGTGATTGGAAAGCATGCGAATTATACGTTGACGTATGCGTTGAGCGATAACTGGCTGATAAAACGATTGAACAGGAGAGCGCTTCGGAAGCTGAACAAGGACAAGAAGCTGCAGAAGAAAGCGCTAGAGATCACTGCCGGGATCTTCGAGAAGAAGCCTGGACTCGTGACCTTGGCGAAGATCGGCGGAATACTACCTTGATCGTCGGGTTCGTTCTATATCCTCTTCACTGCGAAGGAACCTTTGCGGGTTCGGGGAAACCGCTCTTGCGTCGCGAGATGCTCTGCGCTATACCCCCCTACCCCGTTTTCTAGAGAAAATTTTCTGTCTGGCCTGGATAATCGGTGAGTCTCGCGATTCAGGGCAGGATCCTGGCTTGGATGAAAAGGGAAAAAGACGGGAAATCTAGGAAGATTCCTGAACGATTTTAGGGCGAGAATCGGGGCATGTTCCAGATTCGAGATCAGGGCTTGAAATGGGCGAATCCACCGCTAGAAACCCAGATGCCTGGTTGTCTCACTTGTCATCTTTTTCCTTCTTCACCTGATCCTTAACCGACTTGAAGAAATCCGTACTCTCTATTCGTCCAGCTTCCGACCGGACGGCGTCCAGGTCAATTTTCAGTCGGGCGTGTGTCACTTTCCGTCGTCTGAACAAGAGGAAGACAGCCAGTAATAGCAAGGCGAGTAGCGCGGCTATGATCCCGAAGTAGTAGAGGGGGAAGGATGCATTCCCGCCAGTCGTATTCTGAACGGTGATAGCTCTCGTTGCAGAGCCAGTGTTGGGAGGCGTCGGGGAATCAGATGCTGTGACGACCAGGGACCATAGTCCACCAGTGTCTGTGGGCTTTACTGTATAGGTCCCGATCCATAGCCTCAAGCCTGTGTCAAAAACAACTGGAACGGTATCGTTGACCGAGGGCGTCCCACTGTAGAGCAAGTACGCTTTCACAATGCCCGACTGGAAAATCGTTCCATCTGGATATGTGATCGTCGCGTTGAACTTGAGCTGTTGGCCGACAGCGATGGTTGTATTGGCAGTTACGCTAATTGATAGGGCGGCAGATGTTAACTGTGGGGAATTGGTGACTATCGTTCCCGGACTATTGTTCCCGTAAGCGTCGCTATAGGCATGTCCCCCCAAGGAAGCTGTCCAAGTCCCAGTCTGATTATCCACCGAGGTCTTGTAAGTCGCACCGAAAGTCTGAGACGTGCTATCATAGGTTGTCGTCAAAGTGAGGCTATTACCACTAGGCCCCGCCACGGTTAGAAGGGCGACTCCCGTCGAGGGAATGGTCCCGTCGGGATAAGTTGGTTGAAAGAAAAATCTCATCGTTTCAGTCCTTTGATAGGTCGATTTGAGGGACGTGATCGAGCTAACGACCATTATCGCCCGTCCCACCGCAAATCGTTGGACATCAGCTGGATTCTTCACGGTACTGGTCCCGGTCAGAGTAACTACGTAAGTGTCGATCGTGGCGTTCCTCGGGCTCTTCCAACTTGCCGCTACGATCCCCACAGCAGAGGCTACTACAGTCTGAGAGAAGACGAGGGTTGAAGTCGTCAGCGTCCTTATGGTCACGCCCACACTTTCAGACGCGTTGTATCTGCTTGCCTGCATGATCACGGTTTGAGTTCTCTCATACGATGCACTATCGGTGATGCTGAGGATGAATGAGTTCTGAGCTACGGTTGGCATTGGTAGAGGCATTAGTTGGTCAACCTTCGCGAGGTATTGGCCGACTAGCGAGTTCGATCCCGAGAACGATGGGCTCGGGTACACGGCTACTATGCTAAACGTGTTTTGGTTTGGTAGGGTCGTGTAGTTCTGCAGCGCTGACTGGACTGTTCTGGTTAAGGGGTCTGTTACGAAGAATCTGAATTGATACAAGGTATTAGGGGTAGCACCAGTTACCGATAGGACTAGGCTGATCGTGTTTCCTTCCTGAGCCGCAGCTGGAACTGGGTTCAGGGAATATGGAATGTCAGCGCGGACTCTTGGAACTAGGTTGACCGACAAGAGCGGGACAAAGACGACGAGGGCAAGCAGGATCGTACACTGTATAATCCTGGAGTATCGCGTGGTTTGCCTTCTCCGTGAGCGTGAATTGTGTGCGAAGATAGTTCTGTCAGCGACTAAAGCGGGTCGTAACTTCTGACTCTAACTCGAAGTACCGGAGAGAGCCCCAGAATTACGATTGGGGTTGTCCTAGCTGAATTCCTGTATTGTCTTATGTCGTTGCAGGTACGACTTCTGCTATTGGCGCCAGAACCTGTTCCTCAGGTAGCTTCACATCTTTGAATGACCGCCAGAAGTAGGTGATCGCGGCCAGATACAGCGCAGTACAGATCATGAACGGGAGCGCAAGATAGATGCTATTGGGGTCCGTCACGCCATTGGGGCCGGTGGCCAATCCCATGATGTAGCCGCCGACACCGGTGCTGAACGAGTTGGGCAATCTCCAAAGAGACGCCACGATGGCTGACGCTACTGATCGCTCCTCAGCCGGGACCAAGCCCATCAAGAGAGAGTTCTGGGCTGGGTTGGACATCATCATCAGAGCACTCCTAACCACATAGATTGTGGATACCGATGCAAAGTTAGGCGCAAAGGGTATCGAGAAGAGAAAGGCAGTGGATGATCCCTGGGTCAGGACAATTGTCCGGACCGTTCCGAACCGTCGAGCCAACCTTGGAGTTGCTAGGTTCGCGAATCCCATCACCAGGCTAGTGACCCCGCCGAAAATGGGTCCCGTGATGTTGTTTGCAAGACCGTACTTGAGAAAGGCCCAGCCAGACATTAGAGGAATCACCATTCCCGCGCCTAGGGCGATTAGAATCCCTGCGATTACGTATCGTAGGATGACCCGGCGAGCTTTTTTGGGGATTATGTGGAATCCCATCTCCCCGTGCGCATGGGACTCGGAAACTCGAGTGTAGACAAGCAAGGGTCCAACGAGACTGATGGCAGCGACTCCCACAAACAGATACCTATTCCCCGTGACTAGATCGATCTTGTAGAGCGTGTTCATCACACTGAGAATGCTGGTGCTGAACCCTCCTAGCGCAGAGCTGATAGTTGCGACGAAGAAGGAGAGGCCGAACGCGCTTGTCCGTTTCATGTTTCCCGCCTTGTCAGCTAGCATGGCACTCCAAGATGACGCGTAGGCAGCCTCGGAGAATCCGGCTAGAACAGCAGCCCCAAACAGATGGGGAATGTTCGTGTCGAGAGCAAAGATGGCTAGAGCGAGACTTCCTAGTACTCCACCAGCAACCACGAATTTTTTCTTACCATAACGATCGGCTAGGCCACCGAAGAGAAGGGTGGATGCGCCGCTGACGATCCCGAAGGTTCCGAGGATGAGGCTACTGGTGGCGAAGGAGATGCCTTCGAGTACGAGGAAGACCTGCAGAGAGATGAAGAGTAATCCTGCTGCGGCCCAGGTGAAGAAGCTGGAATAGATCAGAAGATTGGCTTCGTGGGGTATGCCCTTGTACTCGTCAAATATGGAGCCGAGCCGCTGGAACAATAACAGCCCTACCCAAGTCTAACCCTGTTCGAGGCGAACGCGAAACTCAACTAATCTTCAATATCGGCGATACGGTCGCCATTATTACTCTCTTGCATACTGTTCCTCCCGTGCCTCCTCCTCTTCGACATGAGCATCATAGTCGGTCTTCTCCTCCTCATCCTCAACGTATTCCCGTGGAAGTGGTATCTCTTCAACCGAGAGCTTGGCCCATTCTTTTCCGCAATGCTTGCACTTGTACGTCTCCCTGAAGGTTAGAAACGCCTCGGGACGCATTGCAACTGCCGCCCTCTCCTCCGCCGTCGGTCCGAAAACTGATGAAAAGTACAATCCGCCCTCTGAAATCTGACCTCCTAAGGCCCCGTCCACTGGAAAATCGCTAACCCTTGACATCTCGCTAGAATCGACCTGTTCCTTCGACAACAGCTCAGCTTCAAAGGGTCTGTGGCAAAAAGGACATTCACGAAGAACCATGGTTCCGAGTACTCCGTCTTTGCTGTTCTTATCGTGACCGCATTATTGGGTCTTTCTAAGAACCTCGAAATCCATGACTCTGCCGCGGCGTTCGAGAACTGGCGGAGCAAGGGCTGGACTTTATGATCTCGACTTTTCAGTCATAGTTGAAGGGTCCCGTCCGGAAGAATTAGTTTCGGCATCCCTCGGTTTATATTTGAGCACAGTCGTCCACGCGTAACAATGCCTTCGGCCAACGCCATTGCACTAAGAGAGATTCCCAGCATGGCGAGGGATGAGGCAGTAACTCGCGACCTTTTCGAGAGACAGGCCCTCTTACCCACCTCACACAAGCTAGTCGCCGGAGACTCTCGTAGTATGACGGAAATAGTGGACGATTCTGTACACCTGGTCGTTACATCTCCGCCCTACTGGGTTCTGAAGAAGTATGACCCCGTAAATGGGCAGTTGGGAATAATACGAGACTACAGCATATTCTTGGATGAACTCTCGAAAGTTGTGTCAGAATCGTACAGGGTGCTTGCCCCTGGAGGACGTTTCATCTGTGTTGTCGGGGACGTTTGCATACCTCGACGAACGCTCGGCCGTCACGTTGTCTATCCTCTTCACTCCGACATCACTCTCAGGGCCCGCAAGGCCGGGTTTGATAATCTAACGCCTATACTCTGGTACAAGATTGCAAGCGCCAAGTACGAAGCAAACACTTACTCGTCCATCCTCGGAAAACCCTACGAGCCCAACGCGGTCATCAAGAACGATGTCGAGTTCATTCTAATCCAGAGAAAGCCAGGCCCATACAGGAAACCAACGATGGAGCAAAGAAAAATGAGTTTCATTCCGAGAAGCAACTACGAACAGTGGTTCCGGCAAATTTGGAACCTCAACGGAACTTCCAGCCGTGACCACCCAGCTCCCTTCCCCTTAGAGCTGGCGCTAAGATTGATCAGGATGTACTCTTTTGTTAACGATATTGTCTTGGACCCGTTCGTCGGGACCGGAACAACCATGCTGGCTTCCATCAAGTCAGGTAGGAACAGTATTGGCTACGAGATTGACCCGAAGTACGTTCAGGTCGCGAAAGAGAGGCTCCTCGATGAAAGCTCCCAACTGTTTGGCAGAACAAAAATCGACGTTGTCGCTAGCGAAGTCGCGATGCTCCCAGCGTAACTGAAAAACGACTCCCACACAGCAATTCGCGTCACCTTTAAGACCGGATTCCAAGAACTGCCGCCGTCAAACACCCCAACAACATCTCAAGACTAGCGACGCAATTTTGAGGGGTGAACCTGCGGAAATCTGGCTGGCTGTCGATGCCAAAACAATCATGACGGAGCACGGGAAGACCAGAAGAAACCGGCAACGAGATCTGAACTCTCTTCATGATATCCTTCATCGCAAGAACCCGAAAACCATAGTTGGAGGGTTACTCGTTCTGAACATAACTGAGAGGTTCAAGTCTCCGTTGAGACCAGAGATTACAATTCACAGGAATGTTGAACGCCTTGTTCGCGAGACGGTTGACATGTTTAGGGGTCTTCCACTCTCGAAGAAAGGCGGGACGGGATTGGACGCTCTTGGGATGATAGTAATTGCTCACACCAATGTAGACGGAGATCATACTAAGCTGATTTCTACGGACCCTGCTCCAAAGCGGGGAGACCCTCTTCACTACTCGACATTTCTTGAGGACATATGCAGCACCTTTGCGGCTAGATTCGGCCCCTAACCACACCGAAGACATCCGCGGTTTTGTTTTTCGTTTCCGGCCAGAGTTACTTCGCAACGCTTCTCTGTTGGTGAATCTTGGTCTGGAGCGATTTTCTGAGCCTCTCGGCTCCTTCTCTCTCTTCGACAAGGAAATCATGTCCTTCGAGTTTTTTCCTTATGACCCGTTTGAGTTCGAGATCAATTTCGTATCCGATTCCTTTCCTACCCAGTTCCCTAGCAACCCTCAATGTCGTCCCTGATCCCGCAAAAGGGTCGAACACGGTCTCTCCAACCATCGTGAAGAGTTTGATCAATCGCCTAGGAATTTCTTCAGGGAATGCCGCTATTCCTTCCTCAACCCGACCGGGAATTGGAAGGACATTGGTAATGTTCCAGACTGTCAAGTTCCATCTCTCTTTGTTGAGTGCGACGGTGTCTATTTTTGAGGATTCTAGAATCTTCTTTGGCGCGTCCCTCAAATTGCCGTAGTTGAATTCCCCGTTCTGGAATAGAAGAATAGATTCCTGAATGTTGTCCGGATAAAAGTACATCGGGTATGGATGTTGAAGCACGACGCCGCTTCGCCTACTGATTCTAGTATAGCCAGCTGGCTTGACCCAGGTTATCTTGTCCCGATAGAGAAATCCTTGCTCCAAGAAGATTCTGGTCGTATCTGCGACAAGTGGATATTTTCGCCCACGACTGCCATTTCCTTCTTTCACCAGCATATCATCGGTGACTATCGCGCAGATTCTTCCTTTTCCTAGCACCCTTTTGCTCTGAGATGCAAAGGACCTGATCAGTCCAAGGTAATCATCGTAGCTCGGAAAAAGATCCGGGTAATCGAAAGGTGCATTGTAGTAAGGTGGAGAGGTAACGACCAGGGAGACTTCGCCATCAGAGATCTCCGTCGAGGTCATTTTTCTGAGGTCCCCGAAGAAAACTCGGATGTCAGGGATATCCCTTGAACTTCCACTCTTGGAACTCATTGTAAGGCGACCTTATTCTGAGCGAAAACCAGTCTGAAGCACCGAGTATATACGATGACTCACGATAGATGGAACTATGCTGGACCCCAACCAAGTTCCTATTGCACAATCAGCTTTGCTAGTGATCGATGCTCAAGACTCGTTCAAGGTGGGCCCGCGATGGGCCAGACGTAACAACCCCGCTTTTGAAAAAAACGTTAGCGCTCTCGTCGAAGCTTATCGTGCTGCCCATCTGCCAGTCGTTTTCTTCCTACATACTGACAGTGACGAGGCGTTCGCCAAAACCAGCCCCTCATTCAAGCTGATGGATTTTCTCAAGCCTAAGAAGGATGAGCCAGTAATGGTAAAGAACACTAGGAACTGCTTCACCAGCACGACACTGCAACCGTACCTGATAGAGAGAGGTGTGAGACGCGTTAGCATCACAGGCATCCAAATGGAGCAGTGCTGCGAGACGACCGCGAGGATCGCAGCCGACCTCGGCTACGCTGTAGACTTTGTCACCGAAGCGACGATGACTTTTCCGATTCCGAACTGGGACAAGCCAGGCGAAGAACTCGGAGTCGAAGCCATACGAGAACGGACAGAATACGCCCTACGACGCAGATTCGCACGCATCACCACAGTCAACCAACTAACAAAAGAACTGAAGGGGATTCAACACTGAACAAAGACATAGAAATTTGTTCAATTATTTGTGCGCGTATGATGCAACTCCTAACCTCATACCTAATATGCTCTACATAGGAAGAAGCCTACTGTTTTCTCAATCTTAGCTCATCAATCTTTGTTCGAATTGCTTCTCGGCCCCTGGGTAGGATTCTGTACCGATACGTCACGGGCTTGCCCTCAACTTTGACTCTGGTGACAACCGTACCCGCAGCTCGAAGCAGGGCTACAGAAATGGTCGTTAACGGAACAGGCAAACCAAATCTCTCTCTGAATATAGATTCGATTTCGGAAGGCGTTAGGCCGAGGTGATTCGGGTCCTTCGTGAAAGTGTAATCAAGTAGGCCCAGGCACATGTCGAGGGTGGACTTCAGCTGTTTCAAGTAGGTTAGTTCACCGAAATCCAAACCTAGGACAGGGATCGCCTGCGAAGGATCTTCTTCTTGATGGAAGATCAATTGCTCTAATCGTTCGACTCTCTTTCTCAAGTCCTCGATATTTTCCAGTACGTCTATTGATGCGTGTTTCACTTCAGGGCGTCTTAGAGTCTTCTCCATGGTCTTACTCACGCTTTGTCCCCACATTTTCCCGGTAGACGTAGCCCGCAGACGTCTTCCATCTTTTCACCTTTCCAGCCTTGACTAGGTGAACGAGAATCCCTGAAATCGTCGTGACTGGATAGGGTGTTGCGTTGGCCTCGAGAGCCGACCTTATTTCACCAATGTTTCGCGGTTTTTCCCCCCACCCAAACGACAGTAGTTTGAGTATGGCCTCGGACCCACTGCCCGTTTTCCCTATGACTGGAATCTCTCCTAGGCCTGGGGATGAGATAGAGAGCGCCGATAATGTCGACGGGTCATCAGATTTCGATAACCCTCCCGTATTCTCCAATAGTCCTGAGAGTTGCTCCATCACTTCCTTGAGACTACCAATAGCCGAAGAGATTTCTTCCTTGGTGCCAGAAATTTCCAGCTCCATGTCTCCTTTTCTAGCTCGGACTCGGAGTGACAATTCTTCTAATATGTGATAGCCGGGTTCTAATAAGCGTACTGCCATAGGGTAAAGCGCCAGAGCCCCGGGTCGGAGAGACCGATCTTTGCTCCATTTTCTTTCATGAATGGGGGAGTTCCCACTGGGCACCACTCGGGTTGTCCCATTGGTACGGGGAACTCCCCATATTACGGTTTAGGTTATTGCATATTAGCATGCTGGGCTTTCGGGACGGGAACAAAAGACCATATATCTTTGGTCAACACAACTCGCTTCAGTCAGATGGCGAAATTCCAAGTCACCTTCAAGGGTTCCCATTTTGATGTTACAGTAGCGGGAGATTCAGCTAAGGAACTCGTTGAAGAGTATGGAAATCTGAAGTCAGAACTTGAGAAGTTTCTACCTTCAGCGAAAACTGGAAGGTCCGCAAGGAAACAAGATCGGACTCCCGAACTTGGGAGTACCCAACAGTCCGGAGTACAAGTCGAGCATGCTTCCTTGGCCGATCTTTCCATTCCCGTTCAAGTGAGAGACAGGTTGGTCGAGCAAAGAAAGAAGCTCACAAACTGGCAAACACTATTCATCCTTCTCCACTATGCTCCGAATGGTTTGACTAATAGAGAGATCAGGACCCTCTCAGAAGATCTCGGTAAGCGCGTAAGCTACTCTTGGTTAGACACGGATTTTCACAGGCGAAAGAGCGAAGGACTGGTCGTATCTAGGCGCCCGCCCGGGTCAAAGGAGACCAAGTACTTCCTCGCCGAACCTGGGAAGAAGAAGGCGCTCAAACTCATCCAGGATTATGGTAGTAACAAACATGAGTGAGCTTCAGATCGATCTGCAGTTGGAGCCAATCGCAAAGGCAACGAAAATCAACCAAGAGTTAACCAGGTTCCCTGATGAAGACAAGATCGAGGATGCGCAAGACAGATTATTTGATATCGCGTGGAACACTCCTGATCCCGACCCTCATGCCGTGAAGGGGGTGGTGGCTGGCCTAAATGAGGTCCTCTCGATCTGGAGCAAGACACTAGCTTCTCAGAAACTATCGCAAATTATTTCTTCCTCCTATCTGAGTCGCTTGGAAGAAGAGACAGACAACGAGAGAATAGTTCAAGCTCTCCGTCGAATCGACTTGGTCATCTGTTTCTTTCATCACTACATTTATGCCTTCGACGAATTTGTGAATCGAAAATTCAGAAACTCAGTCATACGTTGTGGGTTGATCTGTGAGAGGATAGTCAAGAGGCTCGCGTTAGCCGCCAATAAGCAAGAGGTCCTAGAGCATCCTAAGTTCGAGGCCAGAGTAAACCGGCTGAGAAGCGAGCTGGAAGGCAGCTTTCCTGAAGCAATAGACCTCTCCAATTTTCTTCAATATGTCTACCGCCAACGGACAGCCAAGGGGGCTCATGATACGAGGGCTGCAACCGCACTTATAGCAAAATCCTGCATGACAACTGCCCCGACAATCTACCTGTTGTACCTAGAAGCCCTCGGGCATGTAGGCCACCCGATTGAACCCAAAGACGAACTCCTTGAATTGGTGAATTCTACGATAATCACAGGAACTCGTCTGGTGTTAGCACAAGAGGGCCAGTCGATTAGGCCGCGGCAAGTGTTGGAATCCCTCTACAAAGGCGAGTATTTCGCGGCTCCTAGAACCTTGGCCGAAGTAAGAAGGTACCTGAGCACTCTTGGGTACAATTTTCCCAATACGACCTTGTTCGGAGCCTTGGAGGGTTTGTCCAAGAAAGAGGAGATTCTAATGAAGGATAGAGGTGCTTATCTTCACAGGATACCTCCTCGTGAGTATTTCAAGAAGGAGATTATCGACTAACATTTCTTGAATTGGGAAAGGTTGCGCAATACCCGAAATTGTCCCCTCCGCCTGCCACCGGGGTCGAAAAAGCGGTTGAGTCTCTTCAGGCGGGGATTGGGTTCCTGGAGAGTGTTATGATCTTGAGCTTGGGGCACTCGCACCAGCCTCGAGGTTCTCCCAAGGAAAGCTCTTGTGACGCTTGTAGTACTCCACGAGCCCCCCCTCCCGCATTAGGCCTCGGAGGAACTCGGGAACCTTCAGGGCATGATACACTTTTCCGTCCTTGGCTGTGACTGACCAGTCTTGGACGTTGACGACTATCTCGTCGAACTGTTTGACGTGTTTCGTTATTTCTGGAACTTCTAGTGCTGGTAGGCCTATGGCGAAGCTGTTTCGATAGAATATTCTTGCGAAGCTCTCCGCAACTACTGCTGCTACTCCTGAGTATTTGATGGCGACTGGTGCTTGTTCGCGGCTGGATCCTCCTCCGAAGTTTCTTCCCGCGACAAAGAGGTCGCCGGGTTTGACTTTCTTGTAGAATTCGGGGTCGAAACCGTACATGGCATATTTCGCCATTTCGACAGGGTCGTTGGTGCGGGCTTTGAACCGGAACGGTATGATGATGTCGGTGTTCACGTCGTCTGGCCAGACCCAGGTTCTTCCGCTGATGATCGTGGACGGTATTGGTAGGCTCATAGGTATCTCCCAGGATCGACAATATGGCCTTCCAAGGCGGATGCCGCGGCTGTGGCTGGAGATGAGAGGTAGATTTTGGCGGTTGAGGCGCCCATTCGTCCCACATAGTTCCGCGGAGAAGTGGAGAGACACGTTTCATTTTCGCCGAGAACCCCGAGGTGTGTTCCGACGCATGCGCCGCATGTGGCGTTGGTGAAGACTGCTCCTGATTGGAGAAATGTTTCCGCTAGACCGTCCGTGATTGCTCTTTCGAACACGTTTCTAGAGGCGGGAGTGATTATGCAGCGGGTCCCAGCCTTGATCTTGTGACCCTTCAGTATCTTGCCTACAACCTGTAGGTCTTCGTATCGTCCGTTGGTTGATGAGCCTATGAAAACCTCGTCAAGATGCGCATCTCCAACTTCACTGGCAGGGCGGACTTTGCTCTCGTACCCGGACCCCAGACCTGCGGCTCAAGACTTCCTAGATCAATATCATATTCTTCTTTGTAGTGGGCGTTAGGTCCCGCGTGGACTTCGAACATAGCTTTCCGGTTTGCCGTTTTGAAATAGTCCTGGGTTAAAGGGTCGACTTCGAAGATGGAGAGTTTGCAGCCGCACTCCATCGAGTTGTTGCTAATGCAAGCCCGTGACGCGATAGAGAGATTCTTGACCGCTGGACCCTTCCACTCCAGTGACTTATAATTCCCACCATCTTCGCCGACCATTCCGATGAAGTGGGTTATGATGTCCCGGGCGTAGACGCCTTTCTTGAACTGGCCGGTAAGGTTGATCTTGATCGATTCTGGGACCCGGACCCATAGCTTGCCGCTCGCCCAGACAGCAGCCATCTCCGAACTGCCAATACCAGTCGCAAAAGCGCCTATCGCTCCCGCCTGACAAGTGTGAGAATCCGCACCAAAGAGAACCATACCGGGTACAACATGATTTTCGAGAAGATGCTGGTGGGAAATGCTCCCCTCAACAAGACGGACGCCCTGCTGCTTCACGAACTCTCGAATCAGGATATGGAGATTAGCCACCTTCTCGTCAGGAGCGGGAAAACTATGATCGATCACAAGATGGATCTTTTTGGGGTCCCAGACCTTCTGGACGCCCATCTCGCGGAAGACCTTGATCGCCAAGGGTCCAGTGCTATCCTGGGCCATCGCCATGTCCGCAGGCAGAACAGCAATCTCCCCCGCATGGTGGACCTTCTTCCCTCCATCGGACTTGACGCTGATGATCTTCTCAGCGAAAGTAAGCGAATCATCGTTCAGGATTGTCTGAGACAACCTGGGTCGCGAGGCGGGACGAAAACTGTCGTTATTAAAGATGAACTCCTCGCTCTCCAAATTACGACAAAATTGTAGCCTCGACACTTGTTCCTAGGAATTTCCCTAGGCTACCGGCTTCCTCCGTGACAAGTTGTTTTTGGGCTGAGCTAATGCTGGTGAATGGATGGACCCTCAGTTCGGTGTGGCCTCTCCTTCGCCGCTGTTCCCATATTCCTCCGGCGACTCCGTCGATGAGCAGAACAGGTTTGTTGCCTTGGAGCTTCGTGAAGATTCTAGCTCGATAGTCCTGAGAAACGAAAAGCTCGCGAGGATGGTAGAACATCGCATAGCAGTCCCAGCTCGGAAGCAGATTGACGCACCGAGCCACCTCGACCTCTACGATCCGTTCAACGTCCTCTTTTCGAATCCATCTCTTTTCGCCCTCGAACTCGACCTCTTCCAGCTCTTCCCTGATGAAGTCCATCAGGGTCTTCGCCTTGTCGGGACGTATGCCCCACCAATGGCCGATATCGTGATGGTTCGCCGGGCCATATGTTGAGAAGAATCGTCGAAGAAGCATCTTCCACGCCTCGGTTCCGTTAGGCTCGACCCATCCTCCGAGCCATTGATCCGGCCGAACGAATGTGACCTTTGCTCCCTGGCTCGGGCCGAAGCAGAGGTATCCTTTTTCGGCTGCTGGATGCAAGAGGTTCCCCCAGCCTGATAGCATGTGTTTCCGCATCCTTGCGGTCATACCAAGGCGCTCGACAACTTCCTCAGCTAGCCGTTCTCGGCTCAGAATCTGCCCATCGAGTGCGTCATGTATGGCGTTGACGATTCTCTCTCGGTCTTTCGCACTAACGTCAGGCGTTAGCCAGTCTCTCTTGAAGACGAGGTCGATTTTTCTAGCCGCCACGTAAACCGGAAAATCAGAGGCCGCGAGCAAGTGAAGAGTCCCGCGCATGCACCACGTCTTCACAACAGAATGGTGTTTCCAGAGGGCGTCTTGGACATCGTCCAAAGTGATGTCCTCAACTCTCGCCCAGATTGCCAGCGCGGCATAGGAGAGGACCTGGGCCTGGACCCCGCAGAGATCCGAGACGACTTTCTCAACCTCCCCCTTTCGAACTCTCCTGGCAAGATGATGCCTCGACAAGCGCCAAGCGTTCACCTGAGCTCTTGAGAGGCTAATTGCCATGCCTTCAGACCATCCTGAAAGCTAGCTAACGAGGAATGATGCTGCTTAGGGTTTCGTTCAGGGGTATTGATGCGAAAGCGAGTTTAGGTCTCACCTGTAGACCACGTAATCTCAGCGGGAGGATTCCAGGGAACATCACCCACTGGCTCCTTCCTTCTTGAAAGAAGAGCGACAGCCACCACTGTTACCACGATAGCTGCCAGTACAGCTCCAACAATCGAGTAAAGCAGTGCAGGGGTGAGCGGCAGGTTCGGGTTGGAAGATGTAGGGGTTGGGTTTGGGGATGGCTTAGGCGAAGGAGATGGGTTAGGAGCAGGATTAGGTGCCGCAGTTAGGCTGTAGGAGGTCATTACGTACGAGTTGAACACGGAGCTTGTGCGGATGTCGAAGCTCACCCATTTCACGCTCGTCTTGGCCTCGGTGCTGAACCATCGATACTGGTTGAGCATCGTACCATTGACATACCCGGCCACTAGATAGGTATCGAAGGTTCCTGCGGGGACAGTTACAGTTGTCTGGTTGATCACTCTTCTCATGAAAGAGAAGCCGCCTGCTTGTGTGAAATTTCCGAACTGATTCTTGTACCAGCCGGAGAACGTACTGTTCCACCACCAAGACTCCCCAACCTGGAGAGGAAACTGGTAGAGATGAAGTGCGGGAGTGTAGAGGCTGCTAGAATTGTACGGAGATTTGTGGTCAGCGAAGTATTCGCGGGAAAGGTTCCAATCTTCACTCATCACCGAGGTGTCGTTCCAGTCAGGGTTGTTCTCTTGGTCCACGACACACTGAGCAAGACCACACGTTTCAGATCGAACGATCTGTTCAGTGCTGTAGTTTCCTGAGCCAGTATAGTGATAGTGCCAGGTATCTCCGACACGGAGGATTGGCGCTGCCGATGTCTGGGCAAAGGTCATGGATAGTGCGGGGGTCTGCGTCCCACGAGACGCGACGGGTAGAAGTAGCAAGATCGCGAACACTGCAAGCTTGACGAGATTCTTCGAAACACGGGCCCAAGACGTTGAGGACATGATGACTCGGAACACTCTATTCCGCAGCTCGAGTGCTGACAGGTCAATCTCCTACATAGTCGTTGCTCCTGAGCTGATTCTCCGCAGTTGGGCACGAGAGAGGAAATCTACTTTGATCCGCTTCTCCTCGATCCAGGAATCCACCCTGGAACCTTTGTTTGTATCGACGATAGTCCTCGCCGAATCTTCTCGCTAGACCCTTCTCCTCGCGAATAATTCCGATGTAGGTGATCGGGAGGCCGATTAGTCCTAGAATCGCTAGAAATAGCGAAGGGATCATGATTATGATTCCAAGGTAGATCAGGAAGCCTCCGAGATAAAGCGGGTTACGAATCAACCGATACGGGCCTGTCGTTACGAGAGCCTTCGTGGGCCGTGTATGGAGTGGGGCGCCTTGCCCGTATTGAATATCGTTAAGCTTGCCCAAAACCGGAGACCGACGCCACCAAGAACTGGAGCAATCCCGAAGTAGTTGTAAGGCCACGTTGGTGGTACAGGCAGTCCGAACAAGGCGTCAACCCGAAGCCCAAGCAATCCCAGAACAATGAGCCCGAGCAATGTCGAAGTCTCGAAGAGAAAGGGTTTCAAAATATTGCTCAAAGACACCATCCTCGACGGATTATGTCAGTTGCTGCTCTGGTACACTCTTAATACTTCGAGAGCAGGAACGTGATGCTGCAAACTTCTAAGGCGTTTGGGACCATGGGAGCTGAGAACTTCCCGTATTATCGGGATCAGATTTTCGATCTGTACAATGCCCGAAAATATCGAGAGGCATTAGCGATAGCGTTTCAAGCCAAAGAGAAATTTCCTGAGAGGAACGCGAAGACCTCCTACTGGATCGCCTGTCTTCAGTCCAGGCTTGGAGAATCAGAAGAGGCTCTTCAGACGCTTGAGAAGGCTTCGAAGGATGGAATTTGGTGGCCAGATCAAGCGCTCCTCATGGAGGTGGACCTTGAACCGCTTCATAGCAGATCCGAATTCAAGGCAATAGTCGCTGAGAGTCAACGCCTCAAACAGAGAGCCCTGTTGTCAGCCAAACCTGGGGTGATGCTCTTGACTCCTCGAACCTTTTCTCCCAAGGAAAGGCAGTCTCTTATTATCGCACTCACCCCGAGGGTTGGACATCCCGGTGAATTTGCAGAAAATTGGAAGGGTGCTCGAAATCAAGGGTTTCTTCTGGCTGTCCCGCATTCCTCGCAGCCAATATCCTCCGAAGAATATTGCTGGGACGACCCGGAGCGTTCAGAGCATGACGTCGCTTGGGCCTACAAGCAAGTTCGGGACAAGTACAACATTGACCCTGCCAAAGTGATAGTAGCAGGTTTCTCTCAAGGAGCCGCTCTCGCGATCTACCTGACTTTGAACCGAACATTCCCTTGTCGCGGATTTATTGCTGTAGCCGCCTCGGACTGGGTCGCGCCCGAAAGCAAGCCTGCAAACCAGCGAGAACATCCTAGTGAAGCATTCGCGTCCTTCATCAGAACCAAACAAGTTAGCGGCTTGAAAGGTGTCATTATCATGGGCGACAAGGACCCCTTCCTCCCTAAGATCAAGAAGGTTTTCGAAGGAATGGTTGAACGAGGCTTCGATTGCAAGTTTGATGTGGTGCAGGACCTCGGTCACGAATTCCCGGTGGATTTCGAGATGCTGCTGGAATCAGCTAGTAACTTCTTACTTGGGTAACGAATCGGATCATGGTTTTCACTTAAGGTATGCTGCCTTTGGTTTTGATCGTGTCAAGAGCCCCTCCGAAATTCTCTAGCAGACCTTAGCCTCAAAATAATTGAGAAAGACAATCTCGCCAAAACCACCGTCGCCTGCTGCTACCGTTTTCTGGGGCCCTTAAGCCAACTGCTGATACCGAGTTCCCCTACCTTGGGCCTTGCGGCGTCTACCTTGACCTCTCCATTGTTAAGCAACAGAAGGTGTTGCCATCGAGAATCAGATTTCTTTCCCCGCATCGTCCGCACTCTAAAGTAGTGCTCGACTTCTTCCTCTTCCTCTAGGCTCTTGAAATCGATTATCCCATCGCACAGGTTTTCATATTGTCTGTAGAAAGATTCCGATGCTATTCCGGTCAAAAGGGAATGAAACAATACGAGTTCACGGACTTTCAGGTAGGGCACTATTCGAGTTCGCCACATGTCGATTATTTCCATTTCTTTGCGGTACCTATTGAGGACAGAGGCATCGTCGTCGACATGTAGCCATCCCTTTTCGGCCTCTGGCACTCCTTCTTTGACAATCCCTACCATCTCAGCAGTTAGATCGTCTAAGAAAGAGGCTTGGTGGATTTCAAGGCTTAACCCGCCGGCCACCGGTTCTCCCACGAGACCAAGTCCCGCCACCCGCGTGTAGGTATCGATGATCCGGAAAATCCCGTCCTCTTCGAGCCGTTTGAGGTTCAATCCAAGTCTTGCAAGGCCTTCTCTAATGTCCTTTGGGAGGTGCATGAAAGTGTGGTACTCTGTCTTCATGCCATGTCTCAAGGCCTGGGCCGTGATCGTCAAGGATGTTTCATACCAGAGAGAATCTGGCTCGAACTCGATCAAGTAGCTGCTGCCGTAAGGGAAACCACCAGGGACAATTCCGTCAAAGATCGGCAGCGTCAGATACCTAGACATTGGATGTTTCCCTGTCTTTCCAAAAGTCTCCTATTAGCTTCTTGCATACTTTCCGAAGACGAAATAGGCAACGAAGAGTAGGCCCGCGACCCATGTTGAAAATTCGCAACGCAAGCGTCGAAGACGTCCCTTTGATTCTGTCTTTCATTCACGAGCTGGCGGAGTATGAACGGGAACCCAGTGCAGTTCGAGCGACAGAAGACGACTTGATCAGGGATGGCTTCTCAAAGAATCCCAAGTTCAGGGCAATCATTGCAGAGTGGGATGGCAACCCAGCCGGTATGGCTTTCTTCTTCCACAATTATTCAACGTGGCAGGGAAAGCACGGGCTCTTCCTCGAAGACCTCTTTGTCCGACCACAGTTCCGACGCAAAGGCATCGGCAAAGCTCTCATGGTTCACCTAGCTCGGACCGCCATTGAGGAGAAATGTTACGGAATGCGATGGGAGGTGCTCGATTGGAACAAGTCCGCCATTGACGTTTATCAGCGATTGGGGGCTAGTTTTAGAGAGCCCTGGCGGGTCATGCAGCTCACCGGCGAAGATCTGAAACGTCTCTCTGAAACCGAGTGAATGTTCTATGCGAATTGATCTCGGTTCTCAGCCGCGACGATCATCCTATTTTCCTTCAAGAGATGTGCTTATGCGTCAGATGGAATTGATGCTTGGGACCACAGACTCGTAAGCCTGTGCGATCGCATCTCGGCCCTAGTCATAGGTGGGGTCGACCGTGCTGATTTCTCCGTCATGAAGGTGGAGACTCGTGAGTCTTCGTGCGAGGGGACGGGCAACCTCTTGGAGATTCTTCAATCGCAAACCGGCTGAGTAACGCCATCGGGACCCGACCTTGAGGATTGACCATGCCGGTCGCGCAAACAGAATTGCTCGATGAACAATTGATTCTCTTCCTATGACAACCAATAATGATTCGGTGAAGTAGAGAAAAGCTAGGAGCGTCAGAATGGCACCCCGAAGCGCAAAAGATGAAGCTTGGTTGGCGTTGAAAATGTCCCAAGTCAAAACACCAGCTGAGACAGGCCCGAAGAACCTGACAAGGAGAGCGTTGCCAACAACCAGGAAAGTCGTCGAGGAGATCGCCAGCCCGAGAAAGTGCCCTATGTTTTCTCTTGTCTGAACCAACAGCAAAAAGGCTAGGGGGTAAACAGTCCATTGCTCTGGCAGGAAGGGACGTGCGGTACTGAAACACAAGATCGCGAGGAGGAGCCCCGAGGCCAATGGTAGACCCTTTTTCCAGATGTAGATGTACGCGACAAGTAGGACTGGTACCCAGATTGAGATCGTGAAAAGGTGAACGAGATTCGACAGAGGTATAGCGAGATAGACGAGACCTAGGGCACTCATTTCGCCCGGGAATGGACTCACCACTTGGAAGGAAAAATTACTGTATATTCCTCGGTAGCCCCAGTTGAACGCCAGTGCTGGGACCAGTGTCCCTGCGACAGGAACAGCCAGAGACACTAGAGAATAACCCAGTTTCACCTTAGCACCAGTTCGAGCTTGCATCAAGAATACCGGTAGGAAAACCAGAGGCAATGTCTTGAGGTAGATCGATAGACCTAGCATCGTCGCTGAGATCAGCCACTTGGAAGATAGGAAGTAGTAAATGGCGAGAAGAGCCAAAAACAGGGAGGTGGGGTCAAGTTGCCCCCACATACTCGAGATTATGATTCCAAGAGGAAAGTAGATCCAGACGAGAAAGGCTGTTCTAGCTGATTTCGCGTCGCCCGACAAGAGAATGATCCTCGCCAATACCACAGCGGCACCGACGTCCGCCCAGACCATAGGCTGTTTCAGCAAGAAATAGTACAGAAATCTAGAAGGGTCCCCGAGCAAGGTGTACAGTTTGTAGGTCGCGGCGAAGATGAAGGCTGATAATGGAGGATAACTGATGGACCCGGTCGTGGCGTTTGGGAAGAAACTCAGGCCTTGAACGTATGGTAGTGTTCGGTAGGGATTGCCTAGGCTCTGCATGTAGAAGCCCAGCCTGATCCAGACTTCAAAGTCGTAAGGATGTCCAGTCCAAGGTGCCAGCAGCTCTCTAATGACCAGCCCCAGCGCGATGTGTCTTATTGGAAGACGAGCTACGCGGTCAAGTCCGGCCGTTCTCTTCACCGCTCAGCGAAACTTTCCTGCTCCACATTGAGTGAGGAAGCAGAGTTAGATCTGTTTCGTGCTTTCAATTATCCGCCATGGCTCGTGACCGTGTTTGGTTAGAGAGTAGATCACCGCGACCTGGAAGCTGAGGAACTCGAGAAAGCCTGCGAGAGCTAATGGCATCAGATAATTTGGCCCTAGCCTGCCAACAGCCTTGACAAGGATCTTGAGGTATCGTTTCGGATTCCAGAGGACTTGGAATTCAAACGTGGTCGGCATCTTCCCAAACATCTTGATCAATTGCAGATGCCCTCGGAGTATTCTGCTCCGCTGGAGGAGATAGTCAACGGGAGTCCGGGGTGCCGCGATCCAAACCATAGCGTCATGCACCCTCTTAACTTGGAATCCCCTCTGCCTAACCCTAAGCGCGATGTAGGCGTCGTCGTTGATTACATCGGGCAGTTGATCGACCAAGTCTCGTCTGACGGCAACGAGATCTCCTGCCACTTGACCCAGACGACCTTGGCTGTCAAGCTTGTCAAGTGTCGCGTTGTGTGTGTCCCAGAGAATATTTCCAATCCTGTCCATGACGGTCTTATCCCCATTGACAAGTTCGACGTTTGAGTCGACTGCTCCCCACTCCTGGTTTTCGACGAGCCCTTCGACTAGTCGGGGGATGGTGTTGCGGGCGATCCTAATGTCTGCCGAAGCCAGAACCAATATGTCTCCCGATGCATGTCTGATTATCTTATTCAGAGCAGAGCTCTTTCCCTCGCGTCTTCTCTCGTACAATGGAACTAGTCTAGGGTCGCGTTGAGTTAGTTCCCTGACAAGTAGATTGTTTGGAGTCGCTACAATGACCTCCAAGAGATTGATTCTTAGATCCTTTAGTTGGAGTATCTGATCTGCAAGAAGAAGGGCATTTTCTAGCTCAGTTGTGGCGCATATTCCGACGGAGAGGGTTGCTTGTCGAAGAATGGTCTGAGCTTGCATCGTCGTCCCTACCTTACTTTGATCTTTGTCTTCAGCATGACATTCGCTAGGCCATCCCAATTGTCAACTATGGCTGGAATATCATATCCGCAAATTTCCACTATTCCGGGGTACGGGTCCGTCGTGGGCGCGACTCTTATTCCAAACAGCTTTGTCGATGCGAAGAAGAAGTACGCTCTTCGTTTCAGCGTCACAGAGAAAATGATCCCTGTTTTTTCTATGAGAATTTTGAACATGGTTTGTTCATGGATGAACCTTCGCATCGACAATGTGCAGCCTCTATTCTCTCTTCAGTCTCAGCCATGGTTTCGGGTTGGCGATTCCGATTAGAAATTTCAGGTAAAATATGGGAAGGAAAGCGCATTCACAGAAAGAGAACTCACCGTTCATCTTCGAATATCTCCCTTGGCGACGTAAACCGCTAGAAAATGGTCTCCTAGTCGATTGAACGGAAATGCTTTGCCCAATCGCAGATCGAGCCTCTTGAAGAAGCCCAGCCATCTTCCCCTCGGCAGGTATCGAGTCAGGTTTGAAGGTGGTAGCAAGATGACAACTCCAAGAATTGACCTGAGCTTGAAAAAACGGCCAAGATGCGTATTGAGAGATTCGACAGAATAGGCATTCGAGGCGACACAGAACCTGGACCTTCCAATGGGAACTGGGTTCCGAAGTCTAGCGAACGCTAGACCCGGTTTTCCTCGCAAGAGGTAACCAATGATCTCGTAAAGGCTATACTTGTTCCAAACGCCCAAGACGAGGAGCCCCTCACTTTTCAGTAGGCTATGCAGATCACGAAACAGGGCGTCCAACCTGGGTT
>Ga0209283_10000331_pt1 | contig 23676 bp, 25 predicted proteins | sample CZO8metaG_2_FD_188354 | JGI IMG/M metagenome (GOLD analysis project Ga0209283, IMG submission 188354) | Vadose zone soil microbial communities from the Eel River Critical Zone Observatory, Northern California, USA - CZOApr15con2H1.8 metaG... | ecosystem: Environmental > Terrestrial > Soil >...
CGCTGCGTTGTCCGCAAGGCGCAACACTCTATCCACAGGAACGACGCCCCGAACACGATGGGACGCTGCGCGTGCTCTATGCCGCCCGTATTGCTGACTGTCGTACCTGTTCCTTACGTACGCTCTGTCAAGAACATGGTACGTCCACCAAAAAACCTCGTCGTGTCAGCGCTGTGCTGCATCCACTGCCTGAGGCAGTGCCAGAAGAGCAGCCACCTCCCTGCCTTTCTGCCCCTTATCCCATCCTGTGGGGTGATTGGTCGCGCTGTCAGCCTCGCCGAACCTGGATACGTTGGCAGCGAAGCCACCTGGTCACCGTGGAAGCCCCGTCCGTTTCACCACCCCCCTCGACGCCTTCTCCTGTCTCGCGCGCTGAGCGAGCGCATTGGCGTTTGAGTTGGCCACAACGGCTCGCACGGAATGCCCGACTACCCACCGCCCCGCCTGTCGAGATTACCGTCTATGGGCTCTCACCCGTGTTTGCCCAGGCCCTCGGTTTGCGGGTCGCTTGAGCCGACTGCGCTCTCGATGAAGCTCGTCCTCAACGTAGGTTCTCTCGTCGAGAGGGTCTCTCTGCGCGTTTTCGTAACGGTCTCCCACTATCTCATGCTTTTTGTCGGACGTGATCGATGGTTCTTCTGATGTGCCTCCCTTTTTTCTCGGCTCCCTTTGACCTGCTGTCAGGACGAAGAGACATCTCCTATCATTTTCTGCTTGCTTGCTACAATCTCGTTGCGCATCCCGTGGGCTTGAGGCGTCCAAAGTAGAGCAGGTTCTGCCACGCTGACAGCGACCAGTAGACGTTGCGCGCTCCCTCCAGCACGGCTCCAACCTGCCGGACCGCCATGGGACGCTCTCTCGCCACATCATAGCCATTCAAATGCGCGCGCCCGCTGGTCGGAGCGACCAGCCCGCACATCATTTTGATGGTGGTGGTCTTGCCAGCCCCGTTGGGTCCGAGGAGGCCCACGACTTGACCACTCGGCACGGAGAGACTGAGATCTTCAACAGCGCGTACCGGTGTTCCCTTCCCCCAATCGTAGACCTTGCTCAGCTCTCTCAACTCGAAAGCAAACGGCCTGGTGTCGGACGTCTGATTTGGTTGCTGCGCGGTGGCCAGGCGATCACCTTTCGTTGTCTGAAACATTGCTTCTCCTTCCGCCTTCGGCGGCGATGTGCTACAATAGGTGCTAACGATACATGTCTACGTTGTAGATTAATCTACAGTGTAGACGAGCATTGTAGATTTGTCAAGAGGAAGACTGGCTCATCCGCCGGTCTCGCAAAGAGGGGCAACGAGAGCAGTTATGACCGAGAGCATAGAGATCAGAGAGGTACAGCAAACTCCCGCGCCAGCAGCACGCCGACCGCTCACCCGCGAGCGTATTCTACAAACCGGCTTGCATTTGCTCGACCAGCAGGGGTCGGAGGCGTTCACCATGCGCAAGCTCGCCCAGGAGTTGGGCGTTGATCCGATGTCCATTTACCGCCACGTCGAGAACAAAGAGGCACTGCTGGATGGCGTGGCAGAGGTGCTGTGGGGGGAGATTGAACTGCCTGAGAGCGAGGCAGGCTGGGAAGCGCTGCTCCGCTCGATGGCCACCTCGCTGCGCGCCCTGGGCCATACGCACCCCCACGCGTACCCGCTGCTGCTCAACTGCCAGATCTTGCCGCTCGCGGCGTTACGTCTCTGGGATGTGACGCTGGAGCAGCTCCAACAGGACGGCTTTGAGCGGAAGCGCGCCGCCGACATCATCTGCACCGTGTCCTCCTACGCGATCGGTTACACGATGGTGGAGTTATCCGCGCTGCTGCCAGAACGGTCCGAGCGTGTCGCAGAGGAGAAGATGAGCGACATCGGGCGGCTCACGCAGGTCATGCGCCGCCTCCCGCGCGAGACGCCAGCCCACCTGGTAGAGGTCGCGAGCGTGATCATGGACTGCGATCTCGACGCTCAATTTACCTTTGGGCTGGATCTCATGCTGACCAGTCTCAGGTCCAGGCAAAGGTCCTAAGGGGAGTGTTCGGCCGGATGCGATTGATCCTGATTCGTCATGGCGAATCCGACCATGTGATCCGCAACGTCATCGCGGGACAAGTGAGTTGTCGCGGGCGAGGCCGACGGCCTTTCGTGGGAGACGTATCGTGCCACCTATGGAGCATTCGACCTCCTCACCTCCCCAACCCTCGCCTTTGCCCCAGGAACCGAAAGCTGGGAGGAATTCGTTGAGCGGGTGCGCGCTACCCTTGAGCGCCTCGCCACGCGGTTTGCCGGGCAGACGGTGGTCGCCGTGACGCACGCCGGCTTTATCGTGGCCTCCATGCTGGTCTTGTTTGACATCCCGCGGCTCGGAACTGGCGCCCGCCTCGATCCCGGCTCTACCTCCCTCACCGAGTGGCGTGTCGCTCAGGCGAGGTGGAGGCTGGTGCGGTTCAATGACACTTCACATGTAACTGGTGGAGACACATATGATGGATGACCCCGAATTTGATCGACTCCTTGCCGAAGCCATGGCAGCTCCGTTCTCCGGTTGGGATTTCTCCTGGCTCGAGGGTCGCAGGGTAGAAGAGGAGGACACGGAGACAACGTGGGATTACGACGAACGAGCTCGGAAGCGCATTCAATCGGCGGCTTCCCTCTTAGACCTGGGCACCGGAGGCGGAGAGCGGTTGAGCCGACTGGGACCGTTTCCACCGTTCGCAGTCGCCACCGAAGCCTACGGGCCGAATGTGCCCGTTGCTACCCGGCGACTGCAACCCCTGTGGGTCCAGGTCGTTCGTACCCATCCTGGCGTCCATGACAGCCGCGGACCTCAGCCGGATGGCCGTTTTGCCGAGCGGCGCTTACCTTTTCAGGATGCAAGCTTCGAGCTGGTCCTGGCTCACAGCAGTGCCTTTTGCCCCGCTGAGGTCTACCGGGTGCTGCGCTCCGGTGGGCTCCTGCTGACCGCGCAGGGCGCGCCCTCCGTCCCACCCACTCTGGCTGACATCCTGGAGGGGCCGATTCCAGCCTGGGCGAAAGAGGGGCAAGGGTGGGATATCGATACGACGCTCGACGAGGCGGGCTTCGCAACGGTCGAGAAGCTCGACGCGTTCCCAAAGACAACGTATCTGGACATAGGGGCGGTCGTGTACTTCCTGAAAGTGGTCCCCTGGACGATCACCGATTTCGACGTCGAGCGCTACCGGGAGCGTCTGTATCAGCTTCACCTACACATCAAGCGCCATGGCGGGTTCACCGTTCGGGATCACCACCGGTTGCTCGAGATGCGCAAACCGGCAGAGGGGTAAAGCGCCGGTAGGAAAGGATGCAACGACGATGAAAGCTGCAGAGAGAGCAGGGGACGTCATCCACAGATTAGTCCAATGGGCGGACAGCCAGCCGCTTGTGCGAGCAATGGTGCTCACGAGTTCACGCGCCAACGACAGGGCACCGGTCGATCTTCTCTCGGACTATGATGTGATTCTGGCGGTGTCTGAGATGAGACCGTTTGCGCACGAGGAGAGCTGGCTGCAGGATTACGGCAAGGTGCTGGTGCTCTTTCGAGACCAAGGCCAGGTGTATGGACTGCGGACGCTCGCTCGCCTGGTGCTCTATGAAGAGGGAATCAGGATCGACTATAGCGTGTGGCCGGTGGCTCTGCTGCACAGGATGGGGGAAAAACCCCGGCTGGTGGGCCAACTGGACGTGGGCTACCTTGTGCTGGTCGACAAAGATCACCTGACTCAGGGTCTCACACCTCCCACCTACACTGCCCATATTCCCGCGAGGCCAAGGAACAAAGAGTTCCAGTCCCTCGTGGAAGAGTTTTGGTGGGAAACAACCTATGTGGCCAAGAATCTGTGGCGGGACGAGTTGCTGCCTGCGAAATCCGCTCTCGATTTCTCCCTGAAATTGCAGGGGCTTCGCAGGGTACTCGAGTGGAGGATCGAACTTGATCACCACTGGTCGTGGAAGCCCGGTGTCCTCGGAAGAGGTTTGAAGAAACTGCTCCCCTCCGAGACCTGGGCCGAACTGGCAAGCACTTACGTCGGGCAGGATCTTGACGAGAACTGGGAGGCGCTCTTTCAGACGACCGGTCTCTTTCGAAGGGTTGCAATTGAAGTAGGCGAGGCCCTGGGATATGGCTATCCGTATGATCTGGACCAGCGCGTGACGGCCTACTTGCAGAGCGTCAGGAACTTAGAACGAGAACGAAACCATTTCGCCTGACCGTCTTTTCCCAACAACCAGATCCCGATGCTGGCACACAAACACATACAGCCTGATAGCAGCACTGGAAACGAACAACCTGCGCTTTTGCTGATCTACTCAGCCCTTGAGTACCGATCACGAGTAGACGTCTTCTTTAGCCAGCTCATATTTTTTTGCTTACAACGGATACGGAACATCCGTGTCAGCAGGATCGCAGCCAGATATGAGATCCTGCTGAGATGCTCTCAAAACATCCACTCCTGGCAATGGGCCCCAGGAGTGGATGACGTGAGGGTAAATTGCCTGGTGTACCCATGCCAGCAGGAGGCGCTACTCTGGCTCTCCCCCATGGCTTCCTTGATCGAGTGCCGCAAGGGTCTGCTCGACAGCTATGACCAGCGTTCTCAGATCGCTCAGTGAGAGTTCCGAGAGGTAGCTGTGCGCATGGATCATGCTGAGTCGCTGCCGCTCAATGACCTGCCGGGCCTGGTTCTTCGAGAGACGACGGCCCTGATCAGTTCCCCGTGCGATTAAGGCCTCCCGCCACGCATTGACGAGTTTGGCCTGCGGGTGGTCGATGAGCAAGCGTAAGAGAGACTTGACCGCATCAGCATCCTGCGGACCTCTTCGCTGCAACAGGACCACTCCTGGTTGTTTTGCGTTGCCTCTCTCTCTTGCCACCACTTGATAGCTGCTGTCGATGAACGTTCTCAGCGGATCATCCTTGTTCGCATTGAAGAGGCCGTCCACGACAGGGTCCGCCGCAGCGATGAGGAGCTGTTTGGCGGCAGACAGCAGGAGCAGACGCACGAGATAGGCATGATAGTAAGGGAAGAGGTTCACTGCGACCGCACCCGCATAAGGCGAGCGAGCACTTTGCCGGTGAGTAGACAGGGTATGCAGATAGCCTCTGAGTGAAACGGCCTCCATGGTGCTCGCCAGGTCTGTGGGCCAGCCGTCCCCCACCAGGAGCACGCGCTCAGGGGTCTGTGCGGCCAGGAAGCGATTCACCGTATCTACGACACCTTGCGGTAACGCCATCATCGTGGTTTCCTCGGCACTCTTGCCTTGCGTGTAGATGCGTGGATCGACCTTAAGGGACTGTGCGGCAGGCAGGCTCCTGCGCGTTGGGCGGCAGATGTAGAGCGCCGCGCTGCTCGCAATCGCCTCTGCGCCACGGTAGCGGTTAAAATGCGGCAAAATCGCCTCGGTCACCAGGCGCAGGTCATGCAGGACGGACTGCACTTTCAAGCCGAGTCCAGGATGGCGTTCGCTGAACCCATAACAGAACAGCAGTCGCGCGGAGTTAGTGGGTTTGAGGCCTTCCAACCCGCGAGCCAGAAAGAGCCGTATGCCTTCCGGAGTGTACGGCGGGTCAGTAAACACCAGGTCGCAGGAAGCTGTTACACTCCTCGGAAGCTCAATGCGCAGGTCGGCAAACAGCGTGCGGATCGTCCAGCCACGCTGAGCCGCGACCACATTAATATAGTCCAGGATGCGCTCATCACTATCGACCACCGTGATGGCGACGCCCGGCGCGACCTGGGCCAGAGCAAGGGAAGTCAGATCGTGGTCGCCGAGCAAGAGGATAGTCGCTCCCCGTAGGTCATAATTCCTCGCCAGGAAGAGCGCCCGCTTCAGGCAGGTGAGCGGTGTGGCCGAGACATGATCCAGGTGTCTGACCGGGCGAAGAGGGAGATCGTTCACGACGTGCTTCATTGATGCAAGAACAGCTTCGGCTTGCGCGGCCTCTTCGCCTGCTCTCGCAGCTATCTCATAGGGGGTAAGGAAGAACTCGCTTGAGAGGCGCGAGCAGTCGAAAACGGCGCGGAAAAGGTTCTGGAAGGCGACGCGAATGCGGACGCGATCTCCTTCTCGCTCCAGCCAGGGATGGAGCCGTCGCAAGAGATGGGTAACGTTCCAGTGAGACAAGAGAGTCCGTGCAATCAACTCGCTGACCGAGCACCAGTCGCTGCTCGTGAGCTGGCACACGAGGGCTCGCACGCGATGAAAGTCGATGCCCCAGGTCAGCGCCAGTTCGCGATGCAGTTCCACCAGACCTGTCCCAGGTGGATGGCTGTTTGAAGATGATAGGTGTTCCATAAAAACAACTCCTCGCAGGAAATAGGGGGTAGTACGATGCCAGGATGAGGACCAGGTGAAGAACCTGGAACGCGAGGAGGTGCGCGGGGTAGATGGGTACGACAAAAAACACCAGGGGAGGCTGGCGTTCGGGAAGGTGGCTCACGGCTGGCAGTGCTTCTGCCTGTCAGCCAGAACCAGAGAAGAGGTTAGATTATGCTAGCATGAGCGAACATGGGTATTCCTTCGATCGCAAACTGTACCTGCATCCTATAAGGATGCAAGCACAGTATTACATCACGCGCGCCCCCTGTCAAGGCATCAGGTGTTAACCTAGCGGTAGCGACCAGCCTGCATCTCGTAGAGGGAGGCGTAGTGGCCTCCCCTGGCCATGAGTTCGGCGTGACTTCCCTCCTCGACGATACGGCCGCCATCTAGCACCAGGATCTGATCGGCCATCCTCACCGTCGAGAGGCGATGGCTGATCAGCAGCCCTGTTTTCCCGGTGATGAGTCCGCGGAAATGCTGGAAGAGCTGGTATTCAGCCTCGGCGTCCAGGGCCGAGGCCGGTTCATCCAGGATCACCAGGGCGGCATCACGCAGAAAGCTGCGAGCCAGCGCGACTTTTTGCCATTCGCCGCCGGAGAGTTCCACGCCGCCTTCAAAGCGCCGCGTTAACTCGGTCGCGTAGCCCTGCGGCAGGTTGGCGGCGATCTCGTCGGCACCCGACCAGTGGGCGGCCTGCTCGACGCGCTGCCTATCCGGCTCGGTCTCGATGTCCCCCACCGCGATATTTTCGCGCAGCGTCAAGGCGAAGTGTGCGAAATCCTGGTAGACCACCGCTATACGACTGCGCAGTGACGCCAGGTCGTAGTGCGCCAGGGGAGGGCCATCGAGCAGGAGCACGCCGCTGGTGGGATCGTACATCCGCGTCAGCAGCTTGACCAGGGTGCTCTTGCCGGCCCCGTTGATACCCACCAGCGCGGTCACTTTCCCCGCCGGAAGCCGCGCGTTGACCCCCTGGAGCACCGGCGCGTCCTGGTCCCCTCCCGGATAGTGGAAGTGGACTTCTCTCAACTCAACCCCTTCCTTGAAACGAGCGGGAGCGAGAACGCCCTGCCCCTGTGGAGGGAGTGCGATGGCTGGCCAGGCGTCATCGAGAAAGTCGAACAGGCCGCGCAGATGCAGTTGCACACGGTGCAGGTTGGCAAAAAAGTTTCCCAGGGTCAACGCTCTCTCCTGCGCCTGCACTAACGCCCCGAGATACAGCGCGATATCCCCGACCTGGAGATACCCGGCGCTGGCCTGAAGAGCAGTATAAGAGAAGGCTCCGGCCAGGAGCAGCGCCGTGACACCGGAATACGTGAGCGCCTGTCCAAACTCGCGCAGTCGCAGGCGCTGTACCTCCACCATCATCCTGTCACGCCGCTGCCGGTAGCGTTGCAGCAAGAGATCGCCGAGCCCGAAGACGCGCACCTCGTGTGCGACGGTCGGTTCCAGGGCAAGGCGTGAATAATACTCCATCTCGCGGGCGACGCGGCTATTTTCGGCCAGCGAACGATATTTCTCAGCTTCTATGCGGCGTTGCGCTCGCAGGTTCGGGATGCCCACCAGGAGCAACAGGAGCGGGAGCACCGGGTGGATCTGCCCCAACAGGAGGAGGAGTCCTCCCAGGGTGAGCATGGTACCGGGGCCAAGCGACAGCATCCCCAACATCTGCGGAACCTCGTATGAGGATTGCCGGATCAGCTTGACCTCGTCATGGAAGGACGGAGCCTCGATGCGCCGCAGGTCAACCAGGCGCGCTGAGGCCTGCATGATACGCCGGTCGACCTCGACGATAACACGTTCCTTGATGATCGCCTCCAGATTGTCGTAGAAGGGCTGCAGGCCTCCTGGGATCAAAAGGGTGAGCAGGTAGAGCGCAGCCAGCACGATCAGCAGTCCGCCATCAAACATACCATTCTGCCCGCCCGCGAAATGCAGCGGTGCTGAGAGGACATCAACCAGCCATTTCAGTAGCCAGACCTGCACCACCGGCACACTACTGAACAGGACGATCAGGGCAAGATAGGCGGCCGCAGGCAAAGGGGCAGAGGCCACCAGCAGTTGCAAACCTCTCCAGTAGATATGTAAGCTCTCCAGGTGCGGACGCAGACGCTGCCTGGCTTTATACAGCAGCAGTCTAGGTTGCTCTCTTTTCATTGATCTCCCTCCAGTTCAGTATCGAGATAATGCGCGGCCTGCAGGCGATAGAGGCGCGCGTACTCGCCATCCCGGTCCATGAGTTCGTGGTGGCTCCCCTCTTCCTGAATGCGCCCGCCGGCCAGGTACAGGACACGGTCGGCCACCCGGATGGTTGAGAAACGATGGCTGATCAGCAGGGTCAGGCGACCCTGGGTCAGTTCGTGGAAACGGGTGTAGATGCGATACTCGCTCTGCACATCGAGCGCGGCGGTCGGCTCATCGAGGACCAGGACCTGGCTGTCGCGCAGGTATGCGCGGGCAAGCGCCAGTTTCTGCCACTCGCCGCCGGAGAGTTCGCGCCCCAGCAGCGTCTCCAGGCCATCTGGGAGGCTTTCAAGCAGGGAGTCGCCTCCCGCCTTCACCAGCGCTTCACGCTGAAGTTCGCGGTCGTCCAGGTGTTCGAGCCGCCCCAGGCCAATATTCTCACCTGCCGTGAGTTCATAGCGCCCGAAGTCCTGGAAGATGGCGCCCATCTTGCGACGCAGATCGTCCAGATCGTACTCGCGCAGGTCCACGCCGTCGAGCAGGATACGCCCGCCGGTGGGATCGTAGAGCCGCAGCAGCAGCTTGACGATCGTGGTCTTGCCGGCGCCGTTGTGTCCCACCAGCGCCACACATTCCCCCGGCGCGAGGCGGAACGAGACATCCGAGAGGACCGGCGCGGTCTGTCCCGGATAGGTAAAGCCCACGCGCTCAAACAGGATGCCCTGGCGGATTTGCTCCGGCACTGGTCTCGGATGGGGAGCGACCGGCAGATCGGGAGGCGCCTCGATCACCCGCAGCAGGCTGGGCAGAAAGCCGAGATGGATGGGAAACAGCCCGGTGAAGTAGCTCAAACGCAGCAGCTCCGCTTGCAACAGGGTCGCCGCCCCGCCATAGAGCGCGAGCGCACCGACACTGAGCTGGCTATGGGCCACCAGCCAGATGACGTAGAGGTAGACCCCTCCGCAGGTACAGGCCGTCAGGGTCCCGGCCAGCCACATCGGACGGATCATCCGTTGGCGCTCCTGCACTACGGGCCTGATAACCCGGGCAAACATCGTCTCGTAGCGCTGTCGGAAAAACGAGAAGAGCCCGTAGAGGCGCACGTCCTTGGCCGGATTTGGCAAGAGCAGCATCTCGCGGCTCTCCTGCATACGGCGCGTCTGCGGCGTGCTACTGTAGAGATGGCCGCCGATAAACCAGTCATACGCGAAAGCACGCGCCATCTGCGGCAGCGTCGCCAGGATGAGCAGAAAGGGGACCAGCGGATGCAGTCCTCCCAGGGTAATCGACAGGCTGAGAGCCGTGAGTAGCGCCGACGCGACGATAGCTCCGAAGTAGACCAGGTCGACGCCACGGTTAGCAGCCTCGCGTGCGCGTTTCAGATCGTCGGCGAAACCCGGATCTTCAAAGCGCTCCAGGCCCTGCCAGCGATTGGCAGCCTGCATCACCTGTTCGGTGACGTAGCTGGTCAAGCGGTCACTGGCCTGGCTCTGGAGCAGAGCCGTCAGCGGTGCAACGAGCTGTCCGAGCGCTACCACAGCGAGGGTAAGTGCAATCCAGGCAGCGAGCGGGACATGGGTAACGAGGGGATCAAGCGCGGCTGTGCGTCCCACAGGAGCAGCCAGCTTATCGATGACAGCACGCGATAACGCCAATTGCAGTGGCGTAAGACCCGACTCTATCCCAAAGAGCAGCAGCACACCGACCAGCAAGAGAGGAGCGGCTTTCCAGGCCAGTTTCACGGTCGTCCAGCAGGTACGTGCGGTGCTAGCCAGTCCTTGCCCAAAGGATGTGAAGAAAAGGAAATTCCTCATTGATGCGTTCTCCTGAAAAAAGACAACAAGCATCCCAACCCATAGCCGGGCGTCGATGCGAGATGTAGCAAGAACGTCATCAGGTGGAGGCGAACGGGCTTGAGGGATGGCCGCGTTTTTTGCAAAACGAACCCTTTCACAAGCGGGAAAGCATGTGAGAGAAGATGCCCTTCCCGTTTGCGCTGTGGCGCTGTTTCGATGAAGTTGTGTAGGGCAAACGGAACTCGGTTTACCTGGCAGAAGTGGGCATGCGCGGCTTCGAGCGAGCACGCCACGCGATGGTTGAGAAGACTTGGCTCCGTCTCTGGCAAGGGGCCAGGTCTCTAAGGTCAGCCACTAAAGAGCGAGGGATGGGGGTTCCAGGCTTTGGAGAATCCAAGGCACACATCTGCGACGAAGATGCGGAGCAGCTCCCGTGCTAGCAGCACGGGAATGTTCTCTTGTTCGTTTCGTACGAACTGTCTCATGCTGTGCGTCCTGACAGGTTCAGTCATAACGAACGCTCCCCCTTCTCTAATAACACATCAGACAATAGAAATCTATCTGTCCTTGTTATGCCCAACGCAATGGCTCTTTGTCAAGTCCAATGACTCTGCGCTAGCGATCACTTTTGATGAAGTCTCCCGTACCAAACCTCGCCAGGGATGGTGGCCCTCCGTCAATTGCGGTGATTCAAAGAGCAAATGAGCAAGCGAAGCGTTTCTACTTCGGTGCTGGACCTCTCTGCTTACGTGATGATGATGGCTAAGAACTGCTCAGCTATCACCAAATTGGGGGGGAAGGTTCCAGGTCGTGATTACGTGTGGTCTGCTTGGTTGCTCATGAGGTTACCCGGTCGAGTAGCTTGTTTGAACGGGTCAAAGGGATGAGCTTAACATGCTCAATATAAATAGTGAGATGCTGGTAGTCAGTACATGAGGCTTCTCGTTGGTTCAGACAAAGCTGAACACGCCACCTATGACGATAGTCATGATCAGGGAAGCGAGCAACCATGACCTGCGACATGACCTGGGACACATGGAATACCAGCGCGTTTCTGCTACACTGAAGTCAGCGGCCGGAGTGGTCCTGCAAGTGATTGACCTGCACAGGTTATCCGGCTCGTGCTTGGAGTTCGCGGGGAGTCGTCTCGTTTCCGACAACGGCTGTTGCAAACGGAGCAACTCAGCGCGAAGGGCAAGTCGGAAGCTGGTTCTTGAACACGACCAGTGGAGGTTGATTCCTATGTTTTTCAAATCGGAACAGCGCGGCTTTGCCGTCGGCCAGGAGGTTGGCAGCTGTGGACGCTGCACGCGTGTAGTGCTTGGCCTGCTGGGACTCGTCTATATCGGAGGGTCGGTGGCGCAGAGTGGACTATCCGCGGCGCTGCTCGGCCAGATAGGAGGCAGCTTGCTTCTGACTGCGGTCCTGTACATTGCCCTCTTCTGGGTGCTGGGTGCAAGAGTGCTCTCCCACCTGCATCCCTGGATTCGCACGGGCATATTCTGGGGCCCCATGCTGTTCATTCCTCTTCTTCTTCTCATTTCCTGGGGATGGGGATTCGGGATGCTGCTGTACCTGTCCGTGACCCTGATCGTCGGGGGGCTGACGTCCTACGGTGGTTGCGAGGTGGTGGCGTTGCCCAGCCTCCTCTTCCGGCGACATTATACGGTCTACTGCCCGCTCAATGCCATCGACCTGGTCGAGCGCCGCTACACTAAACGGTAAACGCACACGATGGCTCCGGTTATGCACGGGGAAAGCCTGAAGCGGCCAGAAGCGAGCGCTCGATGCCTGTCGCCTGGCGATCGAGCGTGCATGCGCTCGCTGTCCCTAGCCCACCTTCCACCAGGTGCAGGCGCAGCACCTGGCTCAGAGCCAGGTGCTGCACGGCACACGCCAGAGCCGCAGGATCTCCAGGGGGAACGCGGACGCAATTGACGCCATCGAGGCAGTACTCGCTCGATCCTCCTACACCGGTGGCAATCACGGGACAGCCGCTGGCCATCGCTTCCAGGGGTACCAGCCCAAAGGCCTCGTGTTCGATCATGCTCGTAAAGAGGGTGACATCGGCTTGCTGATAGCGTTGGCGTATCTGCTGCCGAAACACCAGTGAGAAGGAAAGTTGAGATGCGACCCCCAACGTTGCGGCCAGCGCTTCCAGACGAGAGCGATACGCCGGGTCAACCATCCCGACGATCGCCAGGGTAGTGTTGGGTGGGAGGAGTGACAGTGCGTGGATAGCCGTCTCAACCCCTTTCTCTTCGATCACTCGTCCCATCCAGAGCAAGCGCCACCGCCAGGGACGATTGGGCACCTCGACCAACGGCGGAAACTCGGTTGGGGAGAGACCTGGAAAGACGATCTCGGCGAGAGGAAAGTGCCACCCGCCGATCTGCTCGGCTCGTCTCTTGGTCCAGGCGCTCACAAAGCAGAAGATCCCCAGCGCTCCCAAGTCTGGCAGTCGTGTAGGAAGTCCTGTGCTCTGCTCGACTGCTACTGCCTGCTCCAGATGCTCATTGCACCATCTGAGCCAGGCATCGGCCCACCCACCGTAGCAGAGCCAATCATCCCCGATGACAAAGACAAGCGGAAAGCCCAGGCGCGCTGTGGTCGTGATCAGCCCCAGCGACATAGCTCCCATGTGCCAGAAGACTACGACATCGGGGTGATAGGTTGCCAACACGTCCTGTATCTGCACCTGGTTGTGCTGTTCAACGGCCAGCGCCTCGTGAAAGGGCGGGTCCAGGCAGGCTGACCCGTCCCAGTAGCTGCGCAGGATGCGGCGCACCGGGACAGCGCCTTCTTCTGCATCAGGACCTGCCGAGACAATCCCAGATTCCAGGGGGAGCGTGGTGAGCACCAGCACCTCGTGCCCACGCTGCTTGAGCCAGGTGCAGACCTGTGCGCACATCACCCCGTACCCGCCAAGCACCGGAGGCGGGTAATCGAGCGTAATGTTAAGGACACGCAGCCGTTTCTCCACTGGCGCTGACTCCTGGTCTCTCATGTCGCATCCACCGAGCTGGTTTGGGCCACCAACCGTCCTACGTAGGCGGCTTCCTCGACCGAAAGCAACAACACGTCTGGATGGTCAACAAGAAAGGTCGCGGCTGCCTGCTCCGACTGAAACAAGAGCGACTGCTGGCAAAAGGTAGCTCGCGTACAGTCGCTGTGCTCGGCCGGCACAATCAACGACATCACACTGCCTGCAGGGAACAGATCCTGGACGGTACCTTCAGGTGTGGCAACAAAGGTAATGGGCTGACCGGTGACAGGGCACGTCGACTGGACCTGTGCCTCGACGTGCAGCGACGGTGGGAACAGGACGGTATCAAAGGCACACCAGGTGTAGAGCAGCTTCCCACCAATCTGAAACCGATGGGAGGTCGGCACCAGGGTCACTCCCAGGCCGACGATATTGCCAGCTCGCTCAAACTCGACATCTGGTGGGAGCTCCGCCAGGAGCTGTTCCAGCTCGTTCTGGCTTACCTGGAGAGAGGTCTGAAGGGTGGCTAGTGTAACCGGTTTGCCGCATGTGACCTGCTGCACAATGGGACGGCAGAGATCCTCCTGCGCGCCTCGCAACTGCTCCGACAGGCGCTCGGCAATCGTTTCAAGGGATGGGTGTGGCATGTGTCCCCTTCCTTCCTTTTCGCTCTTGCTTTTCTTCGGTTCATTGTTGAATAGATGCTTGCTCTCTGACCTGCTGGCTCATGGTTCCGCATCTCGGAAGCGAGAGCCCTCGACCAGCTTTCCCACTTGGTAGGCCTCCTCTACCGAAAGGATCACAGCCTCTTGATGCACCGCTTGCCATTGGGTCGCTGCCTCGCGCGAGGCAAAGAAATGACCGTAGTTGCACACGTCCTCCCGCACATTGTAGCAGCACCCTGCCGCGACATCAACGACGAGCGAGACCTGGGCCTCTCCTGGGTACAGGTCAAGCACCTGTTCAGGCGTGACCATGAGCTGAATGCTTCTTCCGGTGACCGGACAGCGCGAGGTGATCTGAGCAGAGAGGTGAAGCTCTACCGGGTAGGTTAAGGTATCGAAGGCGCACCAGGCGAACAGGGTGCGCTGCTCCACCTGAAACTGGTGCGCGGTAGGGACAAGAGTAAGCCCGGAGCCGACAAGGTTGCCGCGCGCATCATACTCCAGTTCCGGGTGCGCTTGTAAGATCGCGCGCACCTCCTCAAGCTCGCGATGGAGCCGACGCGCAAGCAGTTCTGGGGCAACGGGTCTCCCTTGCGCTAAAAGCTGGACAAGCTGATCAAACAGCGGTGTATTGCGCTGGTAGCGCTCCTGTCTCTTGCTGACTGCTTTCGCAATCGTCTGTAGCCGTGTGTCTTGCATTAGCAACCTCCCTGTCCTGTCGCGGATCCTCTCTTCACGATGGATAGTGGTAGCGGGCGACCGGTCAGTGTCATGCATTCCTCTCCTCCTCATCAGTATTGTACCTGGAGGACTCCTCCTCCAGACGGCGAAGCCCACGTTCATCGTCAAGGCTGCGAAACTTTGATTAGAGCATAGGGCTTATCAGGTCCCGACCCTGGCCTGGTTGGGTGCCACTACCCACTCATGCTGCGTAGAGGTCTGGGAAGACCCTGGACCATACCTGCCGCCCCCATGCAAAGCCCTCTTCCACCGTGAGCAGGACGATATCATCCCGACCGCTGGCCCACTGCTCGCCCTCTTCCCGCGTGGCAAAAAAGTGGACGTGGGTGCAGAAGGCACTCCAGATGGCCTGAACCGAGTCCATGTTCTCTCGGCTCGGGTCCACGAGCACGAAGGAGACCACCGCTGCTTCTGGGGTGACTTCCTCCACCCGCTCAGGGCTGGCGCGCAGCCGAATCGAGTGGTTCGTAACCGGCGACGGGGACTCGATGGTGGCCGTCTGCTGCAGCAGGGCGGGCAGGAAGAGCGTGTCCAGGGCACACCAGGCCGATAAGGACACCCCGGCCAAGGACAATCGATGCGGATGATCGTTCAGCGATAATCCCATGGCGCCGACGACCTGATCCGTCGCATCCCGTTCCGTGACCTCCCGCAAAAACTGGTGGGCCTCCTCTTTCGCGATCCCCAGATCAGCAATGCGGTGGTTTACCTGCTCGGCGGTGATGGGGTGCCCGTGTGCCAGTTGCTGGATGACCTGGAGAAGGAGCTGTGCATGGTCCGGCCCGTACTCCAGCAAGAACTCTTGCATCTTCTTCGTTGTTTCAAGGATACGTGTGTCGCTCATTGTCTCAAACCTCCTGTTTCTTGAAACCTAGGATCATGAGGCTAGGTTTGGTTTTTTTCTTCACCCCGTGGGGTGTCTGAGAGCAGTGTACACGCTTCCCCTGGGGGGAGAGTCAAGAGGCAGATGGCACGGTGCCACGGTCAACGGCGTGGATCTCGTGCCAACAACTGCACCAGTGCGGAGGCAGCGGGCGGGGCTGGTGCGCCAGCGCGGGCAACCTGGAACTCCAGGATGCGTTGACGCAGCGCCTGGAGGGTGCTGATCCGAGCCTCGATACGGGCGAGGGCCTGCTCCAGGTGTGTTTCCAGCAAGACACTGATCGGCTCGCCGGGGCGCGCACGCGAGCGTGTGAAGAGTGCTTGAATCTCTTTGAGGGTCAGTCCAAGCGATCGCAGGCCCTGGATCACCTGCACGCACCACATCGTTTCTTCGCCAAACAGGCGGTAGTTGCTCTCGCTCCGGCCCCGAGTGTAGAGGAACCCCAGGTCCTCGTAGGTGCGCAGGGCTTTGATCGGCACGCCGGTGCGCCGGGAGAGTTGTCCGATGGTCATCGCATGCGACCGTAACATCTATCTCTACCTTTCCAGCCTGACAGAGAGGGACTGAGCCTCGTCAGGATTGTTGAACGACACGGCACTGCAACCGACAGAGCAGCGAACGCTTTCCACGCTGTTCTCCCGTTTCGACGCCGCGCACCCGACTTCCAGGTTTCGGTCAGACCATGTAGCTCACGTCCGAGGCACTGGTGGGGTAGGTGTAGACCATCTGCTTGAGATCGTTCGCACGGAGGCCCATGCGGATCGCGAGCGCGAAGAGGTTGATGACCTCCTCAGCGTGCGAACCCAACAGGTGCGCCCCCAGGATGCGGTCGGTGCCCTCCTCGACAAGTGTCTTGAACCCGGTATGCGGGAGGGCCACCCGCCGCGAGGAATACCAGCTCGAGGTGTCCTCGTGGTGCGTCGTAAAGCGCAGGCCCTGGGCGCGAGCCGCTTCCTCAAGGAGACCTACCCGTACGAGAGGTGGAGTCGTAAAGACCACGCTCGGGATGCCGCTATAGTTCGGGGTGTGCCGGTTGCCCTCCAGCAGGTTGCTGGCCACGATGCCTCCCTGCATCCCCGCCACAGGTGTTAGTGGAAATCCGCCGCTTCCCACCGCGTCCCCCGCTGCATACACCGCAGGATTGGTCACGCTTTGCAGGTACTCGTTGACCGAGACGCCCTCCTTTGCGTAGGCCACGCCCGCCGCCCCCAGGTCGAGCTTGTCGATCTCCGGCGTACGCCCGGCGGCATGCACCACCAGGTCGGCTTCGACGGTGTGCTCCTGCGTTCCTGTGCGGGCGTGCACGAGCAAGTGGTCGCCTTGTCGTTCAATGGCGGTGACCGCCTGGTTCACCTGCACCTCGATGCCCAGTTCTCGGCTGGCCTGCACCAGCATGGAGACGAGATCGGGGTCAAACTTCTCGAGGGGACGACTCCCCCGGTGGAGCACCTGGACCTGTGCGCCCGCGCGTGCTGCGATGTGCGCGAACTCGAAGGCGATGTAGCCACCGCCGACGAAGACGATACGACGTGGCAGTTCTTCCAGCTCCAGGAACTGCGTGCTGGTGATGAGCAAATCCTCGCCCGGTATCCCCAAATCGGCATGGCACGCGCCGGTCGCGATCACCACATGGCGACCGACCAGGATCTCCTCGCCCACCTGGACGCTCGTCCGATCCACGAAATGCGCACGCCCATGCCGCGTGCTGATCCCCGCCTGCGCGAAGCTCTGCTCGTTTTGCTCCGGCACCGGGTCGGTGAAGGTCCGCTTGAAGCGGATCAGGTCCGGCCAGCTGGTGGACAAGCCCGGCGCGGAGACACCCTTGCCCTGCATGCGGTGGCTCCAGTCCACCAGGTCGGAAACGCTGACCAGGACTTTCTTGGGGTCACACCCGCGCAGCTGGCAGGTTCCTCCGAAGGGGTGATAATCGATGACGGCCACGCTCCACCCGGCCTCACGGCAGGGATAAGCGGCGCTCTGGGCGGCAGAGCCTGTTCCCAGGACAATCACATCAACGGTTGTTGTCGTCACAGTCGTTCCTCCTGTTTGTTTTCGGAAGTCGCGTCGCGCCACGTGCCTGGTGGCGCATCTCAAACAAGAAGCTGAAACAGGTACAGCCTTCAAGCAAGCCGCAAAAGCCGGTGTCGCTCCTGTTGAGACAGGCTGGGACAACCGAGCGCAGAAGTCGCGTTGGTGCTGAAACTGCTCTGAGCGATCCCTTGAAAGAAGCCTGCACCTGTGTTCCAACGAGGTCTTCTTGTCTGTACCGTACAAAGTATAGGTCGTATTGCTTGCTTCGACAAGTATTTATAGTATCTCATCTACTATTTATATGAAACAAAATTATATTTGCCTATAGAAAAGAGGCTGTGCGAGCATTTCAAGCCCCCTCTTCCAGGAAATCTCCTGGGAGACATCCCGGTAAGCTCAGGTGGCGCAGCAACTCAGCCGGTTCACGTCTTTCGTGAACGAGATGGCGACGAGCTTGAGCGCCTCGGCCATCGTTGGATAGACGTGGATCAGGTCGATGAAGTCATCCGTCGTCGCCCCGAAGCGCAGGGCCATCGCCGCCTCGTGGATCACTTCCCCGGCGTTCACCCCCAGCATCGAGACTCCCACGACCCGGCGCGTCGGGCCGTCCAGCACCATCTTGATCACACCGCGCGTGTCGCGGATGGCCCCGGCCCGTGGCACGATGCTCAAAGGAATCGTGTTGCAGTTGCATGCGATCCCGGCGGACACGGCCTCTTCGTCGGTCATGCCTACGACGGCGACCTGGGGGTCGGTGAAGATGGTGCGCGGGATGACGCTGTGATCGACCTCGCGCAGCGGCTCCCCGGAGAGGGCATTGTGCGCGGCAATCTTGCCGTCGTGTGCGCCTACGGGCGTCGCCATCTGGCTCGCGGTTTCGCGTCCAATCGCGTCACCGGCGGCCCAGATATGGGAGACGTTGGTGCGCAGCGTACGATCAACCCGCACGGCTCCTGCCGAGTCTATTTCCACACCCGCTCGCTCCAGGCCGAGCGCCTCGGTATTGGGACGTCGCCCGGTGGATACCAGGAGCTTTTCGGCGGTGACCGTCCGCTGGCTGCCGTGCCGCTGGACCGAGAGGGCGATCCCCTCTCCTTCAGAGCGCACCCCGCGCACCTGCGCTCCGGTGACGATCCGCAGGCCTTCCTCTTGGAGGATCTCGGTGAGGGACTCGGCGATTTCCGGCTCGTAGCCGGAGAGAATCGTGCTTCCGCGCGTGACGAGGGTCACTTCCGTCCCAAAGCGGGCAAACATCTGGCCCAGTTCGAGCGCGATGTAGCCGCCACCCAGGATGAGCAGCGAGCGGGGTTGCTCACGCTGCTCACGCCCCCAAGGGTCATCGGCAGAACTCAAGAGGTCACTGGTGAGGTATGGCACATCCGAGAGGCCCGGCACCTGGGGGATGGAAGGCTGTGAGCCGGTCGCGATCAGGAGCTGCGAGCCGATCAGGCGGCGCGCATCGTCAGCGCTTTGGACCTCCACTTCATGGTCAGAAACCAGGCGCGCCTGGCCGGGGACCACCTGCATATGGTCGGGATCATCGAGCAAGCTCTCGTACTTGTGGGCGCGGTACTCCTCGATCATCTCATCCTTCTGAGCCACCAGCTCCGCCCAACTGAACGGCATGTGGACCGGGGACAGGCCAGGATACCGTGGGTGGGCGGCATCGTAGACGAGGCGGGCTGCCTCAATCAGGTTCTTGGAGGGGAGACACCCCCGGTTGGCGCAGGTGCCCCCGACCGTGCGAAATTCGGCCATGACGGCGCTATTGCCGAGTTCGGCGGCGTGCAAGGCCGCGGCAAAGGCTGTCGAGCCACTGCCCAGAATCACCAGGTCATAGCGTTCTTGCATTGATGTCATCGTAATGCTTCTCTCCTTGTTGCAGGCAGGTCATCCGGCATGGGGGAACGATCCTGCACGTGCGTCTCAGATGCGACCGGCGCACAGGTGGGACAGGCCGCATCCATCTCACGAATCGGGCGCGCAGGGCCGAACAAGAACCAGGCTCCCAGCGCCAGCGCCACCACGAAGTAGATGCCCGCCCCGGTGTAGACCAGGCCGGCATTGCGGCTGAGAAAACTACCCAGGGCCGTTCCGGAAAGCCCTGAGATCAGCAGCGGCAGGGTAATGATCAGGTGACAGGGACAGGCGAGAAAGCCCGTCACGGTCAGCACAACGCCACCAATTCTGTGCATCAGACACCTTCCTTTCGTCTTTCCCGGAAAGCCGAAGGGGAGTGCGTGAGAGCAGGTGCGGCCTTCGGTGCGCACCGGCGGTAGAGCGAAGCCGGTCCCAGATCTGCGCTCCCAGCAGAACGAGGATCGCTCCATAGGCCAGAAACGGGCTCCAGGTGGGTGTGGCAGCCATGCCGTCAGCCATCTGATCACCGCCCAACACATGCGGGAGCACGATCGTGCCGTAGACGGCGAAGAACACACTTCCGGCTGCCAGGAGTGAGAGCAGAAACGGTCCAGGCTGATGATGCCGACGCAAATGGAGTCCGGTACGCTCATCAAATTCAGAGACCACGACCCCCAGGGTAGTATCCACCTGTCATCTCCTTTCTCACTTCGGAACGAAGGCCGTCCAGCGAGCCATGCCGGCTTCGTAATCGAACGTGCCACTGGTGAGGGCGAAGGCTTCGTTCAGCCACGCATATCGGCTGTCGTCGGTCTTGAAACGCAGGACGCCAGCGACTCTCCACTGCCTGCTTCCCTCCGAGAGGGGCATCGCGAACTCGCGACCCTCGAACTGGATGAGAGCGCCGTCGTGCGTCTGAATGACCCCCGGAACCTGCAGGGCGCAGACCTGGTCTTCACCGGTCGTCTCGTAGTTCGACCACCGAACCGTGCCTCGCACCCGCGGACCGGTGAGCGTTCCGTCTCCTCCACCCACCAGCGTGCCCACCTTGTCTCCCATGGGAGCGAGCTCAATCGGTCCCTGGTAGTGCAGTTCGAGGGAGAAGAGTAGTTCGAGCTCGTTCGTGCGTGGCTCAACGTTCCCTTGTATCGTCTCCATGATCCTTGCCTTTCTTTCCATGCACATGTGTGTTTGCTCTGTGAGATCGCGACTCGAACGTCGCCGAGCATCACCAGAGTAGAGGAGTGTGGTGGTGGCACCATCGGCGTCGTTCACTCCGCTGTTTGCTCAGCCCGGGTCTTGCATCTCTTGCTGGTCGAGCGCATCGAGCATGGGACAGCGACCGATCGGTCCTTGTCCTGTGCAGAGTGAGTGTACCTGGAGCAGGGCTTGCCGCATGCGTTGTAACTCGACCATTTTCCGCTCCACCTCTGCGATTTTTGCCTCCGTGCGCTGCTTGACCTCCTCACAGGACGTCTGGGCGTCAACGCGCAGCAGCAGCAGCTCGCTAATCTCTTTGAGCGAGAAGCCCAGCTTTTGTGCGCGCTTAATAAAGTGGAGACGCGCGACCACCTGCTCGGAGTACTGACGATAGCCAGAGGCCCGGCGCGGCGGGTCCTCCAGCAAGCCCTCGCGCTCGTAGAACCGCACCGTTTCCACGCCGACCCCGGCTCGGCGTGCCACTTGTCCAATCGAGAGGATTTCCATCTCTATCCCTCCTTCGAAAAAAGTATACACTCTGTACCATACTACAGAGTCAAGAGGGAGAGGGAAATTCGGAGGTGGATGTCGAGCAAAGCGACTCTTTAACTTCCTTCTCTTATTCCTTCTCCTAACAAACAAAAAAGCCTCAAAGCAGGAGGGCTTTCCAACAGTGTCCCGTTTGGTGCATGCTGAGCTTATCTGCGCTCGGCACCCTCAGGTTTGTGCTCATGCGATACATCAGTATAATCCATCAGTTTTCTGATTCACTACATCGGCCACAAGCTAAAATTGCGGAAGAAACTCACCTGTTTCACTCATTTCTGCTATACTTGGGTTGAGCACCAAGAGAGTGAAGCAACATCTCTAGAGTAGACAGTCCTCGACTTCATAATGACGTCGCTATGAGTAGGGAGGTCGCAAGCTATGGCTGAGCCCGGTGCAGCCATCGACAGGAAAGCCGTCTTGACGCTGCTCTCCAACGGCCAGGTGCTCATCGCGGGGGGATATCACTTTGGCGCTCTGGCCAGCGCGCAGCTGTATAATCCCTCCACCGGAACGTGGACCGTCACCGGCAGCCTGAACAACGCAAGGTCCGGCCACACGGCGGCGTTGCTCTCCAACGGCCAGATGCTTGTCGCGGCGGGCTCTGGTAGCAATGGGCCTATCGCCAGCGCCGAGCTGTACACACCCTAGCGCACCAGCATCTGACTCGTATGGGTCTGACTCGCCACGTTCCCGTTCGCGAAGCGAGCCGGACCCATACTGCATTCCAGAACGCGGAGCCCTCTGCTCACCGGGGAAAAGAATGTATCTCGCCTGCTTGCGTCTCATGACGAAGCTGTTCTTCGCAGCACGTCAAGGGTGGGGCTGAGTTTTCCTGGGAGTATTCTGGATAGTTGAAGAAGTAGGCATTTCTGTAACCTGGACTACAGACAAGAGAGAGGTTCAAATATATCATTGACTTAACCGATGTTTCGTGAGCATTAGAGCCACATGTTTTGAAGGATTTAAAGGAAGTTCAAGATGGTATTGCCTCGCAATCACAGGGACAGAAGCAGTACAAGGATGGTATCATGCAAAATCAAGAAGAAGCTCAGATGTCATCGCAGTATCGTAGTGCAGACGACGTTATTGTTCAATTTGGATTTTTGAGTGCCTTCTTTGCAATCGTGACCTTACTGCTTACCCTGATTTTTTCCCTCTGGCACATCATGATGTTCTTCGTCTTATGGATCGTGCCTATCTCAACATTTTCAACACTCATTTTCGGATGTATCGTACTCGTCAAAGCAAGGAAAAGATTTGGAATGAGGAGGCATGTTCTCTTTGCCATATTGTCTCTGGCAATTGGCCTGCTCTGCGGCATATGGTTTCTCTCCATTTTTTCGTCGATGACATCATCGACGTAGGAAGCTTGTGAGTACTATACCTATTGATCGTCACGCCTGAGGTCATTAAAACCTCTTGATACCTGAGCCTCATGATGACGCTATTTTTCGCAGCACGTAGAAGGTGGGGCTGAGTTTCCCTCAGGAGCATGTAAATCGTCCAGCGGTAGTTCGCCAGTGTCACCTCATATCTCATGATGCCAGGCACCTTTTCGTAGCGTTCTTGCTTGCGCCGCATCCGAGCCAAATGCATCAAGTCATTGCCAAGCTGTTCTTTAGAGTGCATCTGGAATCCTGCCGCCTGGAACGCCGCTTCGACGGAAGCTTCGTCCATACCCTGTGGGACTATGCCTATAGACGGCCTCTATTTGGGCTTTCCTTTCATTCCTGCACATTATCTCCTCCAGGAGGCATGGCGCACACAATGACGGCGGAGGCACCGTCGCCTGCCGTGTAGTCATTGTGCGCCTCTCGCAGAGAGCCTGACGCTCTCCTAAGGCGTGTAGTACTCGGCAGTGTAGGTGGGGCAGTAGACGTTGTACGCCCCACCGGCGACCAGCACATCCCCGTTCTGCAGCAGCGCTGCTGTCTGGTAGGCACGAGCCTGGTTCAGACTGCCGGTCACTGTCCAGACACCGGTGGAGGGATCGTAGAGTTCCGCGCTGGCGATATAGCCGCCATCGTTCCCTGCTGCCGCCAGCACCTGGCCGTTGGAGAGCAGCGTCGCGGTGAAGTCGTTACGGGCGGCGTTCATGCTGCCGGTGGTCGTCCAGATCCCCGTGGAGGGGTTGTACAGTTCCGCGCCGGATGCCGCAGCAGCGTCAGGCTAGCGGCGTCCGAGTTGGCGTCCACGTGCCGGAGCCGGAAGCCAGGGCCGGGAGGGCGGTGAATACTCCCAGGAGGAGTACAGCGAGTGCGGCGATCAGCAAACGCTTGAGTCCTGCTGCCGGGTGAAACAGGGTGAGAGCAGGCTTGAGTGAGTTCATGCGCATGTTCCTTATATGTTAATATTTGTTCAAGCCCTTTGGACCAAGGGCTGGCAGGGAGAGTCCTGCGTGATCTGCACTGCCGGGGAAAGACTTGTTTCTCCACACGGCTCGACCGATAAGGGAA
>Ga0209283_10000332_pt1 | contig 23668 bp, 17 predicted proteins | sample CZO8metaG_2_FD_188354 | JGI IMG/M metagenome (GOLD analysis project Ga0209283, IMG submission 188354) | Vadose zone soil microbial communities from the Eel River Critical Zone Observatory, Northern California, USA - CZOApr15con2H1.8 metaG... | ecosystem: Environmental > Terrestrial > Soil >...
AGGGCGTCACTGCATCGGAAACTCCGGTGCTGGGACGGCGTTGCGGCGGGGCTTCCACTTCGACCGGGGGACGCCGTTCCACCGTCCCGAGGATTGGAGTGTCTTCCCATCCGTTCGGCGACAAAAACGCGAATCGCTGCTGCACACACAGAGTCTCAATCAGTCGCTGCTGTCGGGGGCTGAGAACCTGCAGGGGCAAGGTTTGAAAGTTGCGGAAGATCCACAGCAAGTAAATGCGCTGCCAGAACGAGGGCTTGATGCAACGTGGCCCCAGAGGTGTGAGTACGCGCAGCACGCCGCCGGAGAGCTTTTCCATCCACATGGCCGGACCCACCTGAAAATTTGCCGCCTCTAATTTCTTGAACCAGAGCAATTCAAGGGCCAGCATTATGCACTAAATTTGAGGCATTCGCATTAGAAATTTCTGGGTTCTTCCGATTTTTTCCCGCGTCGTATCCGGCCCACGAACCATTTGGACTGCTTGGAGCTGTCCCGAAAATGGTGCAAGTGGCTTTCCTTAGAGTGGTTTAGCCCAGGATTTCGGGTAGTATCTCCATACTCCGGATGCGCGCCGCCACGCCCAACTCGCCGCCATCCTCGCTGTCCTCGACCCGCACTACTGAGGCCCGGCAGCACACCCAGCGCTTTTCGCCGGCGGTAAGTTCCGGGGGCAGGATCAGCACCATCTCCAGCTCGCTTCCCTGGGTAATTCGAGAATCGGTGTAGAGGAAGACCCCACTGGTGCTCAAGTCGCGGGTATAGCCGCTGGCCTGCGCCCTCCCTTGCCGGGCCTGGATGGAGACCGGCACACGCACCGGGAGGCGCTGTCGGGAACGGCGTTCGGGCTTGGCATCCGGCATGGAAGAAGCGAGAGTACCACAGAAGTCGTCGCTAGGGAGGAGTGGCGATTTTCAAACCGTTGATTTTTTGAAGGTTGATTGTTGAATTGTCGGACCGGCTTCAATCAACCATCAAGAATCGCCAACCAACAATGGCTACGGGTTTCCCGGTCGCTTGGAGCGAGCCGCGGGCACGACCAGGGCCTGTTCCATGGTGGGGACATTCGTACTCCGCAGTTTAACTTCAACTTCGTGCCTCTTGTCCATGGCGCCGGTCTCCGCGTACGCCCGGGACAGCAGTTCCAGGGAGTAAGGATCGTCACCATCTCCTTCCAGGTGAGGAATGGCCTCAGCGAATTTGTGATTGCCCATTAGCAGGGCTCCGGCAGCGCCGTGATACGAATTCTGGATGACCGTGCTGCGGCTGCTGTTGGCCATGGTTTCCAGTTGCTGGAGGGCCTTGGCGGCGAGCTCCTGGTTCCCTGCGTGAGCGGCGCGAACCGCCCGGCAGCGGAGAATCCTGGCTCGCTCCTCTTCGCGATCGGATTGGGCAATCCTCGTCTGATGGCTCAACGCGTCTTCTGCCGCTTCCAGGTGCTTCAGGGCAGAAGCATCATCGGTCTGGTACACGCTCATCATGCGATGGACCTTGGCCTCTTCGAGTTCGAGCCCCTCAGTGTGGGCGGTTTCGGCGACTGCGGCGAAGGCTTTGTCAGCTTCCGCGAAGTTGTTCTCCCGCGTCCAGGTCATAGCCTTCTGCACACTATAATCCAGGCGGTCGGCCTCGTTCTTCGCCTCTTGGATGGCCTTGTCGTACTCCACTCGCGCCCGCGCCTGATCGCCCTTCAGCGCGTATGTGTCTCCTAGTCCAAGCTGGGAAGAAACAAAGTCCGGATCAATTTTCAGCGCTGCACGGTAATGGTCCAGCGCCGCGTCAAAGTTGCCCGCCATGCGCAGGATCTCAGCGTAGGAATCCTGCGGGTTGGGCTCCTTGGGAAGAAGGACGACATAGCGCTCCATGGTGGCGAACGCCCTGTCGAACTCGCGGTTTCGGGCGTGGCAATAAGCCAAATCATTCAGCGCCGCCGGATAGTTCTTGTCAATCGCCAGCGCGCGCTCCAGCATCTTTTGCGCCTGCTCGTAGCCGTTCTCTGCCATCAGCCAGTTGGCCACAAGGTACGGGAGGCGCTTGTCCTTGGGATACATGGCCAGCATGTCGTTCATGGCGGCGATGCCGGCAATGAAGTTGTTTTCCTGCACGTTGGTGATCCACTGGACCATGAGGCGCTCGCCGGGCGACGCCTTCGACACCAGGGTTTTGGCCTTTTCTCGGGCAACGCTTGCTTCTGCAGGATCGCGGCTGTTGAAGGCGAGCCAGGCCTGCGCCAGGGCGAAGGTGGGATCGGCTTGGGCGGCGGCCCGCCATCCCAGGTTGGCGCGCTCCAGATACAGGTTCTCGTAATCCGTCATTGCCTTCTCGTACAAATCTCGCGCCTTTGCTGACGAGGTGGTCACTGGCAGCGTTTTCGTCGCCGCCGCCTTGACGTGATTCGCATGCAACGGCAGCACGAACCAGAGGCAAACGAGCACGGCGATGCTGTGTTTAGGGCGCATCAGAATCTCTCGCAAATTTGGATTGTTGTTTCTGCTGCCCAGCCTAGCACCGAGCGTCGAGGGGAAAAAGTGACCGCCGAGGTTCAGGCCGTGTGGCGCGGACCTGCCCTGAGCGCAGTCGCAGGGGCCCCTACCCGTGCACGTGTGTCTGGATGGAGCGACGGGCGTCCCCGCCCGTCTGGCGGGGTTAACTGCCGTTCCCGCGGATAAAAAAACTCCTCCCGCCCATGCAGGAGGAGCCGGAAGGGTGTTCTCGCTCTTGATCTAGAACGTGATCTTGGCCGCGAACTGCACGCCGCGTGGCCCGCCACCACCCAGGAACGGATTGCCGATCCCCACATCGCCGGTAGCGGTCAGCCCCAGAGAGCCCGCACCGCGGCCGCTGCTGTCTACACCGGAATCGGTGATGAAGTTCGGCAACTCCGGATTGGAAAAATTTGGATGATTGAATAGGTTGAAGAACTCGGCGCGGATTTGCAGGTTCACCCGCTCGGTGATCGCCGTGTTCTTGAATACCGAGAAGTTGAATTCCTTGAAGCTGGGCCCACGAAGGCTGTTGCGCCCCAGGTCGCCGAAGTGTCGCGTGCCCGCACCGCAATTGCTATCGCCCGATGCCGAGTTCGCAGTGCTGTTGCCAAACGTGCAGGGAACCTGGAAAGAGGTCAGGTCTATGAAGTTAAAGGGCGCGCTACCGTAGCGGATGGGCCCGACAACATCTGGACGATCGAAGCCCTCGCCCGACCCCGAGTAGTCACCTTCGAAGTTATAGTTGAACTGGAACGGTTGACCGTCCTGCAAGTTCAGGATGCCGTCCAACCCCCATCCATCGGTCAGTTTGGAGAGGCTGCCTTTCCGCTTGGGGAATTCGTAGTTGAAGTTCCATGTGAAGCGGTTGCGGATGTCGAAATTCGAGTTGCCTCGTTCCAGCTGCGGAGCAAGGCTGTTATTAGGCTGCGCCGCGTTGGGAATGAAATCCTCGAGATCGCTGGCGCTGTCGATAGAATGCGACCACGCGTAGTTGACCTGGGACGAGAGTCCATGCCATCCACTGATGCGCAGACTAGCCTGCAAGGCATGGTAAGTGGAGCTCGCCGCCGACTCTTGCTGGTTAACGTAGAACAAAGCTGGGAAAGCAGTTCGCGGCACGTTGAAGTTCACGCCATCCGGACCATCGAATCCCGCGATGAAGCAATTTGGGGCAGTCTGACCGTTAGCCGCACACTGGCCAAGGTCGAAAGCAGTGATCGCAGCCTGACTGGGTTGATTGATATCGCGGAAGCGGAACAACTTAGTTCCCCTCGCGCCCACATAGCCGACCTGGAAGACCGCCTTGCCTACCTGCTGTTGGAAGTTGAGGTTGAAGTTCTGGGTGTAGGGCGTCCGAATGCGCGGGTCGGCCGCAAAGAAGTCGCTCAGCCCGGAGGGACCGGCGTAGACCGGCATGTTCGGGTCGAGAGCACCACCCGGAAGACTGGGGTTGAGTCCAGCAGCCTCGATGGCAGCCGGCCCAACGCCGGTGTACGCCGGTCCCGGACAGAAAGCGCAATTGAATGGCACATGCCCCAGGAAGATGTCTTGCGAGAAGGCATCGTAGAACAATCCCCAGCCGCCGCGGATAACTGTCCGTCCCTTGCCGGTCACGTCATAGGCGAACCCGAAGCGCGGGGCGAAGTTGTTGTAATCCTTGTCATAGAGCTGGTTCGTGGGAGATACGTCCGTAGCAGCCGTCGGATCCAAGCGGTAGAAGAGGCTGTTCTTCTCTCCCACCACACCGAAGTAGTCCCAACGGACGCCGAAATTGAGTGTCAACTGGGAATTCATTCGGAAGCTGTCCTGAATATAGAAGCCGTGGTTATTTTCGAACGAGTGGCGGAGTGTGTTGCCGATGGCAATCTTGTTGCCACTACTACTAGGCACACCCGCGAGGAATGAAGCCACATCATCGAAGCTCAGTTTCCCGCGGAAGGTATTGTCTTGGATAAGCTGAATGGTCGTCCGACGGAATTCATAACCGAACTTGATGTCATGGCGGCCCGACTTCCACGAATAGTTGTCAATGAAGTGCCAGTTGGAATCCACACGCGAGCGAGGAACTGAGTTGGTCGCACCGATCACGGAAACGCCACCCACCGAGATCTTCGGCAAACCGAAGTCGAACGGCGAAGTGACCCCGGTGTTCAGCCCGATCGACGAAGGATTGAAGTGGCTGTCTTCCGGGGAAAAGCTCTCGACGAACCGGTTCCATCCCAGACGCGCCTCATTCACTTGATTAGCGTTGACCACCTTTACATACGAGAGCGACACCAATTGCACTCGCGTGGGCGTCACTGTGTTGAAGCCGGGCAGAAGTCCGCCAGCCAACTGAGCAAATGGGAAACTCTGGTCGCTATCTCCAAAATAGTAGCGGCCGGTCAGCAGATTGCTGGCATTGAAGTTGTGGTCGATCTTGGCAATCATGCTGTCGACACGGTTGCGGAAGAGGGTAGAAGTGGCAAGATTTGGGCAACTGCCACCACCGGTGTTCGGGGCTGGCCAAGGGTGCCGGGCCAGCAGGGCCTGGATGACCAGGTTGCTGGAATCGCTCGGACTGAGCGAGCCGTCGGGGGCAGAACCTGTTGGCACGCAACTGAGTCCCGCTTGCGCTCCCGATTCGCGCTGTCCTTCGTAGTCCACGTAAAAAAAGGTGTTGTCTCTTACGATCGGACCGCCTAACGAACCGCCGAACTGGTTGTTGTGAAACGGGTCCTGCGCTCCCGCCGTGTTGAAGAAGTTGCGGGCACCGCCGATCGAACTGGTGCGGTTATATTCCAGAACCGAGCCGTGCAATTTGTTCGTTCCGCTCTTGGTCACGATATTTACGACTGCGCCGCTGTTACGCCCGTACTCCGCTTCGTAGTTGGACAACACGCGCAACTCGGCCACGGCATCGATGGGCAAAATCGTCGCCGGATCGCCGAACACGCCCGCTTCATTGATGGCGGGGTCGTTGCGATAGCCGTCGTTCATGTCGGTGCCGTCGAGCAGAAAATTGTTGGCCCGTCCGCGGGAGCCGTTCATCGAAAATACGCCGAACGAACCCGGAGAATCCGAAATCTGGTCAGGAGAACCGGCCACACCAGGATTCAGGAAAATCAGCTTCGTATAATCGCGGCCGTTAACTGGCAAGTTCTCAATCATCGCCGTGGTCAGTGTGCCACCCAGTTCAGCCGAGGTGGTCTCCACCTGGGGCAGCAGCTCGCCGGAAACTTCGACTTTCGTTGCCACCTCGCCGGGCTTCAGCGTCGCATCCACGCGCCGCTCAGTGGCCACGTCTACCTCCACAGCGCTGGTCACCGACGTCTGAAAGCCGCTCTGCGAAATCGTCACTGTATAAGTGCCGATGGGCAATTCGGGCACACTGTAGCTGCCGTCGGTGCTCGTCTCCGTGGTGCGCTCCAATCCGGTATTCACGTTTTTCACGGCTACCTTAGCGCCGGAGACCACGGCGCCTGAAGGGTCCGTAACCGTTCCCAGCACGGTTCCGCGGAAGGTCTGGGCAACCAGCGACGTTGCCGCCAACACGACAAAAGCGAGGATCATCCTCACTCTCATGATCATTCTCCTTTTTCACTCCATGCGACGATCCGCCTCATGGCAGTAGCGACCGCAACATGTTTTCTTTTAGTGCCGGAAATTATATCCCTTGGGCAGCCGGTTTTGGCCTTTAAGTGATTCATTCGGAAAAAGAAAAGGAAAGCATGCTGGCCCGCCAAAACTGTTCCCGTGGGGAAAACGACATTCTCTTGCGCATGGCCAGAACAAGCAAACCCGCACAACACCAAGGGGTTTCGGCGCATCTCCCCAGTGAGATAGAATAACTTGGTCGGGCAGGCGCCGCCCTCAAGGCTCGCCGGCCCACGTTTACTCTTATGATTCGCTGGATTGCCTTTGACGATGAGACGGCGGAAGCCGTCGTTAGCCGGTTCAAACGCGGCGCGGCTGAGATCCGCCAGGGCCAGCCCCTGGACACAGCCCTCGATCACGGTAGACCCAGCCTCCTGGTGCTTCCCTCTACCACGCCGGGCAAGGTTTTGCTGGCGCGCTTTGAGCCGAAGACCCCGCAGGCCGAGGATGCTTCGACCTCCGCTGCATCCGAGCCCATTTCTTATGAGGCGAGCGGATTTCTCGGCGTGATTGACCAGCCCGTGTTCAGCAAACGTCCGCAGCCTGTAAAGCAGGAAGCCAAGAGGAAATGGTGGCAACGCCGCAGTGCCTGATAAAGGCGGAATCTCCGAAGACGCGGGAATCCTGCAAAGTTCGCAGAGAGAAGTGCTCTCCGCGGCCTCCGCGGAATTTCTCCGCGAACTCTGCGATAGGTTTCTAGACTTCTCTCGCTAGAAGGTAAACGCAACCCCGCCGCGGATGGCGCGCGCCGACTGCACCAGGTAAACCGTGCGGCCATCCTGTCCCAGTACTGGGACATATCCCTGAGCCAGGAGATTACGCAGATCAACGACGGCATCCATGTGGCCGAGGAAGCCGGCGCCGGGGATCGGCTGGCGGAAGAAAATGTTCAGATAAGGATCAGCCTGTCCGGCCGAGGCGTTGAACATATCCACCGGGGTGAGAGCAGGTCCGTTGATCCAGCGGTAGGAAGCGATCCAGCGCGTCTTGGAGCAGGGTATGGTGCCACTGACCTTCGCCGCCATACTCTGCCGGTTTCGCGTGCGGATCCACTGGCGCGCATCTTGCAGATCCACATTGGCCTTGCCCAAATCGAGAACCCCGCCATATCCGTAATCCAGCGTAGCCGTGAGGTCTGACGTCAGCTTGCGCTGCAGCACCATGCGCAGACCGCGCGTACTCAGATTGTTCCCCTGATAGGTGAACGTCCCCGAGTAGAGGTCGGGCAACACTTCCCCGCTGTCCGCCGAGAGTTCGCCGACACCGGTAAGCGCAGGGTTCGCCACGCGATCGGAATACACCGCAACCTGCAGGTTGTTCTGGCCCACTCGTCGAGAGAGCGCGAGTTCATGATGATGCGCCCGCTCCAGCCCAGGCGAGAAACCGGCCAGGCTGACGTGCGGGCCCGATTCGCTTAAATCGGCCGGAGCGGATTCGAAACCCTTGTCCATACGGCTGTCCGGCTGCGAGGTAGCGTAGCGGTATTCCAGCACGGTCTTGGGCGAGAGATGCAGATTGGCGGAGCCGAACGGGCGGAAGGCAGTCACCCGGCCCATGAACTGGATGGTCTGTAGTTCGCTGCCAAACCTGAGCTCCAAAATGTTGCCCAGCGTGAAATCGTCGGAGGTAGTCAGCGCGAGAGCCTGGAGGACACTATTGTGGAGATTGCTGTCAGGCGCGGCCAGGCGGCGCATGGTGAAGGCCACCTGCGGCTCTGAGCCGTTGTCCATCTTGTGGCTGTAGGACGCCCGCAGGACGGCTGTTGGCGAACCGCCGTAGCCCACATTGCCGCGCAGGGCGACGGTGCCCGAAGAAAAAAGCGACTTCTCCACCGAAAAACCGGTGCTCACATCGGACGTGCTTCCAAAGCCCTCCGACGGGGATCCTGCCACGAAAGAGAGCGTCCCCTTCAGATCGTGATAATCCTTTTCGGAAGATGCCAGGACCGCGGAACCATCATCCAGCACCCGCAGAATGGGCCGGTTGGAGACGGAACGGAGCACCCATTTCCAGTCATCCTCATCGGCGGGGCCACGCAAAGGCGCCATCTGGAGCGCCTCGAATAGCGTGTTCAACGTGACATTCACCATCACGCTGCCGCCGGGACGCACCCCCACGCGCTCACGCAGTGCAGGCAGAAAAGAAGGAGCTGAAACTTTGATGCTGTAAACGCCGGGCAGCAAACCGCTGGCGGAGTAGAGGCCGTTTTCGTCACTAAACACTTTCAGCGTGCGTACCGCCGAGCCCAGGACTTCTACCAGGGCTCCCATTTGCGGGACGCCAGTGACGCTGCGCACGTATCCAGAAATGGAACCCGGCTTTTCGGCGGCAGACGCCGGAAGCACCAGGCCCAGCGCAACCACCAGGAATCCGAGCTTGCGAAGCATCACTCTGCCACCTCGCGGGAAAGCAAGCCTGCGGCGCTACTCGACGGCGAAGGTCACCGAGGGGTCCACCGTCTGCTTGGAAATGTTGTCATTCACCTTGATCTGGATGCGGTAGATCCCTGGATCAAGGCTGGCGGCCGAGAGCGTTTTTTCCAGCGTCACCTGGTCGCCCACATTGCCCATCTGCTCCGTGGATTCTACAGTATGAACCACGGCTTTGTTAGTGGCCGCATTGATTACATCGTACTGAACCGTAGCCGAGGGTTTGTGGGTCTTATCGTCCACACTGAGGTTATACACCTGCATCCAGAAATTCAACTTCTGGTTCCGCTTGAAGGCGACCGGCTTGCCGTCTGAGGACGGCACGCGCGGCCGCACCTTGGTGGTGCCGATCACAAAACTGCCTGTACCCACGTTCTTGGCCGCCACCGGTTCCATCTGGTCCGCTACAATCAGAGAAGAAGCCGAGAGCCGGTCGTCAGCAAATTCTGGCACCTGCACGCCCTTGCTCCACGTCCCCACACGATCGCCGTTCACATCTTTCACCACGATGTCAAAGCGATAACGCCCCGGTCGCAGCGGCAGCGCCTTCCAATAGATATGAGAGTTTTCCGTCTCCCGGGGCAGGAGTTCCGCGGGGATGTCCATCTGCACGGTGTCTTCAAAGGTCTGCGCGATTCTTCCCGTCAGAGTCGTGACCCGGCCAAAGATGTTCACGGTTCCGCGCTGCACGCCGTCCTTGTTTTGGAAGGTTACGTCGCGGTTTTTCACCTGGATGGTGATGGGAACCAGCACCGTATCGCTGGTCACCTTCACGAAATCAGCGCGCACATCAAATGGCATCAGGTTGACGCTGATCTTGTGGCTGACCACTTCCTCCAGGTCCTTGAACTTAACGGCCGGTGGTCTGTTCAGCTTGGCAAACTGCTCTAGGCGGTCGAACTGCTTGCTCTGCAGGTCGCTGTTGAAAGGACCCGCGCCAAGTCTCTCCACACCGCCGTTAGTAAAGCGGGAGGCCTTGCTGGCCATGCCCATCTGCTCGTACATCGTCAGACCGGCGTTGGGCGTGTACAGTAGCGCGTCTTTCTTCGAGCGGTCCATCGTCATCTCGTAGGCGCCGCACATGCAGTCGTCCACGAACTCGATGATGACTTCTTGCCCGATGCCCTCGAGATAGCGATACCGCCATTGCTCGAACGGGAACGTGGAGGTCTCGCCCCCACCTTCTTCCATGGGGCGCTCGTAGCTGCCGCCTGAGGGATGCGATTCGATCTCATCCGCCGGCCCATACATGATGTAAATGCGGCCCCGGTCGGTCTTCCACCCCGGGATGCCGGCGGCGAAGTGCTCGTTGGCATATGCCATGCGCCGGTAGTGTTCTTCCTTGAATTCGTTCTCCACCGTATCCGGCGTGGGATCGCGACGTTGCCAGAAGGCCTCGATGAAATTGTCCCGCTCTTCGTCGTTGGAGAGCTGCTTGAAGGCGCTGCGCTCTTCATCGGTGATGATCCAGGCGACGTCCTCGTTCAGCCACTTCTTGTAGGTCCCGGTGATTTCTTGCTTAAATCTCTTCTCGTTCTCTTTCTTCTGTTTTGCGCTGATCGGACGCTTAAGCGGATCGACTTCCTGATTCCCCTGCCCCTGGGAGGATCCGGACGTGGCCTTTTCGGAGTCACCCGACTTCCCTTGCTGCGCCACAGCAGATGACCCGAGCCCTAAAAGCGACACCAGCAGAAAAGTAACCGGAAGGCGATAGTACAAATTGACCCAGAACATAGAAGGGGCACTCCTAACGGACACACTTCTTAGGTGAACCATTCTATGTCTTTGAGTTCCACAAGGCAAGGCTAAGTGACGCCACATAAACAAATTGTACGGCCCTGTTAACCGGCTGGCGAACCTGCCGCCATCTCGCATAGAGGCTCGGCCGGCCACAGGTTTTTTCTGCCCAGCCGTCACGCTATAATTTATCTTACCCGGGAATCCTTCGCCGGTCTGGGGCTCCGCCGCACGCTTGGTACCCGGCACGCTGGAACTTTTGCATCCACGATACCGTATCTGATGACGTGCACCCGTCACCCTTGAAGCGGAAGTGTGATGGCATCGCTGAGCCGAATCTGGCTCGATTGAGCCGGTGCGTCGTCGGAGCAGACAGATTCGCGGCCGTTTTGAAGGCGTGATAAGGCAGCGATGAGCACCTGGAAGAAAATCGTAATCGGCGCCGGCGTGGCCATCTTGCTGCTGGCGATCGCCGGTTTTGCCGTTTACCAGAGTCATAAGAATGTGGTTACGGTTCAGACCGGCAAAGCGCAGCGCCAGGACCTGGTTTCGGTGGTGAGCGCCTCCGGCGAGATCAAACCAAAGACTTACGTGAACATCGGCGCCAATGCCTTCGGCAAGATCACCAAGCTCTATGTCAAAGAAGGCGACCGAGTAAAGAAGGGGCAATTGCTGGCGCAACTGGAAAACGTGCAGTCCGCGGCCGACGTGAACGCAACCCGGGCTTCGCTGGAAGCAGCGCAAACGGACGCATTAGCGGCCGAGGCAGCCCTCGCCACGTCCCTGGCCGATTTGAACCGCGCCAAGTCCGACGCGGAACGCGCGCAGCTTGACTGGAGCCGTGCCCAGGGTCTGTACAAGGAGGCCCTCATCGCCAAGTCGGAATACGACAGTCAGAAGGCGGCTTGGCAGACGGCACAAGCAGGTCTGGCCCAAGCCCAGGCGCGGGTAGCGCAGGCTAAGGCCCAAAAGGATTCCGCCGGCCGCCGCATCAGTCAGAATCGCGCCAATTTGACCCACGCCGCCGACGTATTGCAGAAGACAACCTATGCCGCCCCTTTTGCTGGCATGATCACCAACCTGCCCGTCCGGGAAGGTGAAACGGTAGTCATCGGGATTCAAAACTCTCCCGGCAGCACGCTGATGACGATTGCCGACATGTCCGTGATCACCGCCGAGGTCAAGGCGGACGAGACCGATATTGTGAACGTGCAGATGGGTCAGCCCGCCGAGGTGACCATCGACGCGATTCCCAAGCAGACTTTCAAAGCCGTGGTCACTGAAATCGGCAACAACGCGATTGTGCGCTCTACTGGGGTCTCCACCTCGCAGCAAATCACGGCTAGCCAGGAAGCGAAAGACTTCAAGGTTGTCGTGACCCTGCAGGATCCGCCGGAAAACCTGCGGCCCGGACTGTCCACTACCGCCAAAATCACGACCGCCACGCGGAGCCATGCGCTGACCATTCCCATCCAGGCCCTAACCGTCCGGCGCCAGGCCGACTTGGAATCGAAGGCTGACGACAAAGGGTCCGTGCAGGCCGCTACGCCTCAGAAGGAAGCATCCAAGAACCGTAAAGAAGAAATCCAGGGTGTTTTCGTCATCCGCAATCGCAAGGCTGAATTTGTGCCGCTGGAGACGGGAATCACCGGCACCACCGATATCGAAGTGCTGAATGGGCTGAAGGAGGGCGACGAGATCATCACTGGCAGCTACAAGGTGCTGCGGACGTTGCGTCCCGGGGCCAGCGTTAAAGTGGATAACACGGCGCCAAAGAAGCAAGAGGAGGGTTCGTAAGCGGTCGTTAGGCGGTCACGGGAGGGCATGGCTCCAGCCATGCCCTAACGGCTCCCTTATCAGAGTCGGGCTTTAGCCCCTGTGCCGCTTTTGACCGGCGTCCCACGACTAACGGCCACCCAGCTGGCTCGTCCAATACAGGGCCGCCGGACTGGAGAAGATCGCAGTTAGCAGTTAAGAGAAAGATCGGAGCGGGTAAGTGTCCCGAGAGGACCAGGAGAAAAAGATGGCAACCGCAGAAGTCATCAGCATTGCGCAACCCGACGTGTCGGCGTCCCCCGACTCGTCCATGATTTCGACGCTGGATTTGTGGAAGACCTACGACATGGACTCCGAGCAGCAGGTGCATGCGCTGCGCGGCGTCAACCTGCGCATCCAGCGCAACGAATACGTCGCAATCATGGGACCGTCGGGGTCGGGCAAGTCCACACTGATGAATCTGATCGGCTGCCTGGATACGCCTACCAAAGGACAGTACTGGCTCAACAGCCAACTGGTCAGCGAACTCGATGACGACGAACTGGCCCGCATTCGCAACAAGGAAATCGGATTCGTCTTCCAGACCTTCAACCTGCTGGCCCGCGCCACTGCGCTGCACAATGTCGAGTTGCCGCTGATCTATGCCGGTGTGCCCGCCCAGGAGCGGGTCGAGCGCGCCAAGGAAGCGCTGAAATCCGTGGGCATGGAATCGCGCATGACGCACAAGCCCAATGAGCTTTCCGGCGGCCAGCGGCAAAGAGTCGCCATCGCCCGCGCGCTGGTCAATCGCCCGTCCATCATCCTCGCCGACGAACCCACCGGCAACCTGGACTCGCAAACCGGCAACGAGATCATGGCCGTGCTCGACCGCCTGCAAGCGCAGGGAAACACCATCGTGCTAGTCACCCATGAGCACGACATCGCCGAGTACGCCCACCGCGTGGTTCACCTCAAGGACGGCGTGGTCGCGGGAGACGAGCGGAAACCCGGCCGTTAGAGGTTGGTTAAAACGCCCGGCCGAGTGGCGGGGCGTACTTGTTTAATAATCCTTGCTTTTGCGGAGAAGTTTCGATACAACTGCCCAACCGTAATTAAGCTTCCTTCCCCCAAAAGGAGGCACGGATTGCTGCTCACCTCGCTCCACCACCCTGGGAAATTCCTTTCTAGTTTGCTCAGAGCAACAACCCGCATCACAGCGATAGTGGGGATCAGGTCTTCTTTTCGAAACCCTGTTTTTCGGACCTTGCGCTTCGAGACCCTTTCCCTTTCGTTAACCATTGTGCCGGAGGTGAACCATGTCCACATTCGATCCAAAATTCGCCCATGATGTCCTGCTTCCGATTGCGGAAGCAGCCTACCTAGCCAACGTTCAACCGAACAACTTGCCTGCTAACTATTCCGTGGTCGGCCAGATCACGGCTGACCAGACCAGAGTTGCCGCCATCGCAGCCATCCCCCAATTCCAAGTCCAATATGTGAAGTTGATGGCGGAACTGCAGACTGCGGGCAACGGCTTCGGCTGGGTGGTCGAGAACAAGCAGGACCATACGCTCGTGGTCAGCTTCCGGGGCACAGTCTCGCCCGACGACTGGCTGCACGATCTGGATGCTCTGCCGGCTCCCTACGAGCCAGTGGCGAATTTTGGCGTCGTGCATCAGGGATTCCAGTTGGTATACCTGGCTGTGCGCAACAGCGTGCTCACTCAACTGGGAAAGGCCACCAAGGGATTCACTCGCCTGATTCTCACGGGCCACAGCCTGGGAGCTGCCGTCAGCGAGCTGGCCGCACCCGACCTGTTGCGCAACGCCGGCCTGAATGTGCAGCCCGAGGTGCAGAATTTTGCCGGTCCGCGCGCCGGCCACCGTGATTTCGCCAGCATCTTCGACGTGCAGATTGATGTGTGCTTCCGCGTGGTCAACGTCTGGGACATCGTTCCTCACGTTCCTCCGACGCTGGCTTTATACGAGCACGGCGGCCTGGCGGTGCGCGTGGACGGGGGCTTCACTCTCGATGAACTGGTCGCGCACAGCATGGAGAAAAGCTATGGTCCCGGCCTGGCAAAATTGCCTCAGGCGGGTGCGCAGATTATGGCGGCTTCCGCCGCGGCAAAGCTTGCCAATAGCCTGTTCATCGGGCGGGAACCGTAGGTGGATGACCCACCCCTAAAGAAGAGGGCTGGTAACCCGGCCTGAAGCCACGGGTCTTCCCTTCGATGACGCGACCACGGAACTCCGATGGAGCGGAAGAGAAAATCCCAACGGGGTGAGGGCTGTGGAATCCCACCTTTGCACAAGACGCAAAGGTGGGCCACCCGCCATAGGATTTAAGATGGGAAGGAAAGGCTGTGCCAGCCCCCCGCCCGGCGGCCCCGCTCAGATGTAGAACTTAAACGGCAATGGTGGCGTGTCGGTACCGATCGGACCTGCCGTTAGAATCTCGCCCACCCTGTCGGCGAACTTCAGCGTCACAGGTTGCCCGTCAGCAAAGATGCACGCGTTGTAGTTGAGCTTCGTTAGGGCAAGCACATCCTGCATAACCCGCGCTATTGAGGCTCTTCCGTGTGTGATCTCGATATAAAGTGGGTTCGGAACTTCTTTTCCTAGATAGGTCTGAAGGCGCGGGACAAAGCCGACCGTCCAAAGATAGCCCTGGCGGCTGGTTTGCAGGTAGGCTGTCCCACGGGGCACGGGGTAGTCGAGCCTCGAAAACAATTTGAGGTCGGTCGCGTGTCGGATGCGCACGCCGACGATATTGGTGTTTTGCCCCGAAGCCTCTTGGAATCCGTCCCACTCTGTATCGTTCATGCGTATCCTGCCGTGGACAAATAATTCGCGGGGCGCCTTCCCGCAAGGATGCTTCGACCTGTAACTCTCGATTGCTATGGATGCCACCTCCTTGGCAGCTTCCTTGCTGAGGTGAAATTCCCCCCGCTTTCCGGTGTACCAGGGTCCGACTGCGCCCTTGAACACAACTCCATCGCCTGAGTCGAGAAACATTTGCGCAGCACAGCAGGCGTTGAGGGGATCGCCAGAACGTTCATCACGCTTGAATACCAGGCCGAGGTAGCACACTCCGTCCCTAACCTTCGCTAACTTCCAGGGCCTACCGCTAGCCTTGTAGTAGGCAGTACTGCAAACATTCCAAGCAATGGTTGACGGGGCATCCACCCGTCTAATTGGCTTGCCATTGCTCCTTAGAAAGTCGTTGGGAGCGATGGTGTCCTCTTGGAGAATCTGAATCGGAGCATCGTGCAAGAGGAGGCGTGCCTTTAGCTGATTGTGAAAGTCGGGTTCGAACTGGAAAGGGACCGTCTCGACATTTGCCTCCTCGAACAAAGACGGCTCCTTGATGAACCGACGCGCCACGCCCTCGTTCATGAGTTCTTCATCATGGGTTCGGACAGCGAATTCAACCTTGGACATGGGGCGGCAGTACTTCTCTACTTCAGGAGGGATGACCACGAACCATACGTTGACCGCGATTTCTTCCTCTCTCTTAGCCTGCAGGATTCGCGCCGCGAACAAGTCAACGGTGCGGTATACACGATGGTGCCTGTCGCTCTCCTTTAGCGTTGCCGCCAGATCGTCGGCATTGATGACTACCTCAATCTCAGGCTCCACGTTCCACGGTACCCCGAAGATCGTTTGGAATCCTGGAAAGACTGGGCGGAAGAGCGCGTCCTGTATTCTCACGGGATAAAGGGGAGTTTGGATGCCTTTTACCCATTCCTTGTATCTTCGTATGCCGTCCAGTGTCCCGATGACGCCGGCGCGTATGCCGTGAACCTTCCCGGAGTCAAGCGGACCGAAAAGTGCGAGGCCGTCGTGGGGATCTTCCACGGTTTGGCCGAAGCGAAATTTCAGGAGGGGCTCCGAGATGAATAGAAGTCTCAAAACATCTCCTCGCCGAGATCAGAGTTGTTGTCGTCAATATCATCATCCTCATCCTCTATTTCTTCTTCCTCCTGAACCTTGCTCAACGGTTGACACGTAATCCTGCTCTCGAACGCAAGTGGAGAAGTAGACACTTGCATTATTTCGGACTCCGTGAGGGGTACCTTGATTTGCGACGTTCCTTCGGCTAAGTACGCCATGCCAGCCAGCAATCTGTCTCTCCACTCGTCGTTGTACCAGCTCCTGCACTGACGGCGACGAGCAGAGTGCAGCCTCCGCTTGCTGTCCCATATGCTTTCCCCGTTGTCGCTGAATAGGACGTGTGCGGACATATGAAAGACCAAGCGGGGCCACAGGCGAGGTTTCGCTTGTAGGGCAAAATGCCAGTAATGTTTGGTAGTTTCGTCTGGCGTTTTCATCGAAGGACGAGAAAATGTGCCAACGAGGCCACGCCAGGACTGTTGCCCGTCAACCCCGACAAAGGACATTCTCAGCACGTCGAGACCTGCCGGCGGTTTGAAGAAGGCGCATTGGCGTCGGTTCGCCAGCTCGTATATTCCAAGACCTCTGCTTTCGATCCAACTCTCCCAAGATGCGCGAAGCAGCTCCAGCAAGAGATACTTGGGATTAATTTCTCCGGGCCCACAAACAATGGGCTGTGTTTCCAAAAGAGCCTTTGTGTCGATGGTGTCGGTCGAGACGATTTGGGTGTCTGCGCCAATTCTGGCTCGCAGCTCCGTCTCTGCTGCAAATGTGAATACCAGCTCACCACGTTGAACAAAATGGAACGGCAAGTCGAAATCAAGTGCGGCTAACCCGCCGGTGGTACTTTCAAGCGTGTGCCAGTACAACTTCTCTGGGAGCGCCTCAATCTGGAACCAGTTTGAAAAATAGGTATCAGGTTTGCGCGTAATACCAGCCCTCGCGCTTCGGAACCGACGCCACCAACTGCCTACTGTAACGGGGTTGAACTCGTTGTGAAAGCGCGGCACTCTGTCCCTGCGCAGCCGCTTGAAGAGTTCGCGTGATCCGCTTGACCAGTTTCGCGACCGAATAGAGTTGAGCTGTTGCACGTACACGTTGTAGTCAGAGGCTGGTAAGTCGTCGATTGCGACCGGGAGAATAAAACGTGGATGCTCCTTCAGGATTCTCCGCGCCTCGGAGTCGGCCAAATGGAGTTCTTTCCTAAAGCCCCGACTGGATTCATTTGAGGTGCGTGACAGCACGTAGATGAACTTGACTGCCCGCTTTCTGATTACGTACTCGATGTCTGACCAAAACTGTTCGCCCCCCACGAAGTCAGTTACGTCGCTCCAGACTTTGTAGCCCTCGCGTGTAAGTTGGAGAGCAAGCCACAAGGTGAACTCGTTGTCCTCGGGGTTGGCATGGCTAATCATCACCGTATCGCGAACTGCGGTCGGTGGAGATGCAAACTTCGACGCGGGCGACCCAAGAGTCATCTGATTCGCCTCCGGGGAGGGCATAGCGTTGTTCCCTCCTATTCATGTTCAGCCTATCCTAAAGTAGCAAGCAAACAAAAAGCGAATCCAAAGAAATGTGTGAATCTCCTGTGAATTTGCAGCAAAAATTGTGCATCGCTGTGCACAAATACCAGTGCAGGGACGGGTGGCCGGTTGCCCTGTCGTTGCGACGGGGTACTCAATGGGGTTCTGCTCGAAGAACAGGCCCGTTGAGCAGCGGGCCGGAAATCTTGTCAATAGGCAGAAATTACGCTTTCGGGCTTATCTGGTTGCAGCGGTTCGAGATATAAATCGAGCTATGATGTCCCATTTGGGTATTGCAAATTGATATACTTGATATAGTAGAGAAAAGAAAGGGCGCGGCCTGTGGGCCGCGTTTTTTATTGGGGGCCCAAATGAACAGCAAACGGTGGTAATCAAGAATCCGAAGCAACGGGGCGAGTGGGCGGAAGCACAATTTATGGCCAAGGCGGCAGGACACGGGCTGGCAATTGCCAAGCCCTGGGGAGATTCGGCGCGATATGACTTCATCGTGGAAACAGAGGGCGGGTTCTTGCGGGTGCAGGTGAAATCGACCATGTGCCGGAAGGGCGGAGGATACGCGTGCAAAGTGCGGCCAAACGTCCGGACCAGTCCTTACACGAGTGCGCAATTCGATTTTCTGGCCGCCTACGTCATTCCAGAAGACGTCTGGTACATCATCCCATCCACGGTCGTGGTAAGAGCAGCCGTCAACGCGATTGTTTTGTCTCCTTCGCGTCGCGGCCATAAGTACGAGCCCTACATGGAGGCTTGGCATCTGTTGCGGAGTAAGGGGCCGGAAATTAGTCGCCCGGTTTCGTGCGGTCCAGTAATAAGAAAGCCTCTCTTGCGAGAGGCGTTTCGGAGTGCGAGGATGATTGGCTAACGCTTCTGCTGCATGATCTCCCCGCAGGGGCTGAAGCCCGGTCATTTTAGGGCCTTACGGCAGGGCTAGAGAGTCTGTGTCGCAACTCTTCTTCCGCTCCTCCGGAGCTCGATCATTTTCTACTTTCCACCCACGGCTTGCGCCGTGGGCTGCATTCTTGCGCCGCTTCGCGGCTAATTTACGGGATGCAATTCCACTTTCCAGAAGCACCTTCAGTTGCGACACAGACTGTAAAGCGCGGTGGACCCCAGGGCCTAAAGGCCGTGCTCTCGTAACGCTGCAATACGCGGCGCTGAAGCGCCGCTCTTCCACGGCACTGCCAATGTTCATGTAGCCGAATCGGGAGAAGCGCCCAGGATGTCAACAGAGCGAGATAGCTTCTACTGCGTTGCTCCCACCGGCTTCACATCGGCGGTGTTGGTTGGCGGAAGCGGCGCAACCGGCTGGGCAGCGAAGAAGTTGTGGTCGTAGAGATTGCGATACATGCGGCCGGCGATTTCCGCTGCCTTGGGACCGAAGGTCGGACGGCCACCCTCCAGGAATACGACTACGACGATGCGGCCTACGTCGGTATTAGCGTAGGAAGCAAACCATCCGTAGCGTGTGCCCGCCTTGGAGCAAGTTCCGGTCTTGCCCAGAATCGCTTCCTCATTGAAGTTGACTCGCAGGTTGCGCGCTGTGCCGTAAGCCACGGCTCCGGCCATGCCGCCGGAAATTTCGGGAATCAGCGGAGCAATGTCGAGGCGCCGCTTAACCACTGGCTGGAAGCTGGCAACTTCTTCCGCGGCGGTGGGATGCTGCAGATAGTAGAGTGTGCCGCCGTTGGCGATGGCGGAAACCAGCGCGCCCAGTTGCAGCGGCGTCATGGAAACGCCTTCGCCGAACGAGCACATTTTGGCCACGCCGCCCTGCTTGGAAGAAATCTCCTCGTCGGGATAAGTGCCGAGCTGCTCGCCCGGGATGTTGTAGCCGGCTAGTTCACCCAGCCCGTACTGGTGCGCGTAGAAACTGACTTTCTCGAAACCGAGCTGGCGTCCCAGGGCCTCAAAGTAGGGATTATTAGAATGAGCTAAGGCTTCCGTCAGATTCATGCGGCGACGGCGGCCTAATTTGATCTCGGTGTCCTTGGTGATCAGGCCTTCGCTCAAAGCGGCCAGCGCGACCGACAGCTTGATGGTGGAACAGGGCTGGGCGCCGCTCGAAAGTGCCAATTTTTGGTTCACCATCGCCAAAATGCGTCCGCTGGTGGGCTCGACCGCGAGCATGGTGCCGTTCATATTGCCCAGCGCGTCGACGGCAGCCTGGCGCACAACCGGATCTTCACCCGCGACCACGTCACCTTCGGTCACGTCGTCCATGTATGAACTGGCGGTGAAGTGCTCGTAGTAACGATGGCGGCGACGGTGGCTGGCGGTGACTAAGCGTCCCGTGCGGGCGCGGCTGCGAGTCAATCGGCTCAAGCGTTTCCGGGCACGCGGAGTCTCGCTGACTCTTTGTGATTTGGTTTTGCTGGAGGTCATCGAGCGAGTGCTGACGCTGGCTGCGGTCCCACTCGCGGGCAAAAGCAGCAACACGATGATGAAGACGACGACGAGACTAGCAAGCGCGGAACCTTTTCTGGATATCACTTCCCTGTACCCTTCCCCGGAGCTTACCCTACCTACGATGCACGAGGATTGCCAGTGATCGATCGGCCTCGGCCAAAACCCGACAACTCTCCGATAATATGAGACTTGCGGTTCCTTTCGCAACCGTAAAGTCATTTTCCGGCCACCTGGTGACCATGACTTTAACCACAACAAATAAATGCAGTTAACCCCACTCTGTGGGCGGTGACGGACCTTTCGTAATACTGGGTGCGGCGACCGCTTAGTTGTGAAAACTTTTTCCCTTTTTCGGACCGAAGCCAGTCCCCCTCTTTCCATTTTGGGACAATCGCTGGCGAAAGGCTGTGCCGGCATGTCGGCACCTTGCGTCCAGTATGCCGAGCCAACTTCGCAACTACCCGCCGAGCATGGTTTGCGAGTATATTACGCGCACGCTTCCTCCCAAAGCTGCAGGGAGTGGTGTTGCCTGCCGGACTGCAAACTGAAAACTGGACGTGTCATGAATGATTGTCTGTTCTGCCGCATCATTCGCGGCGAAATATCCTCCCAGAAAGTTTATGAAGACGATCGAATTTACGCCTTTGAGGACATTAATCCTCAAGGCCCAACCCACGTGCTGGTGGTTCCCAAGAAACACATCCGGGGTTTGAAGGAAGCCGTGCCCGACGATGCCGAGGCCATCGGCCAATGCCATCTCGTGGCTGCCCACATTGCACGGGAACGTAGCATCGAAGACGGCTACCGCACCGTGCTCAACGTGGGTCCGCGGGCCGGGCAGTCGGTTTTTCACTTGCACGTGCACCTGATTGGAGGGCGAACTTTACACTGGCCTCCGGGGTAGGGAAAGAGGGAAAGGTGGTTGAATCCAGAATACTGGAATCGTTGGGCTACGGCATTGAGGACAAGGTGCTAGCGGCGGTGCGTAATTGGCGCTTCCGGCCCGCTACGAAAGACGGCGTGGCCATTGCGTCGCGGCAGGACGTCTTCCATTTCCCCACCTAGAAAATGGCGCGTGCCATTATCCTGCGGTTTCCTCGTCCGGGGCGCCATGGCGGCGCAGCAACTGAGGCAGGTTCTGCGAGAAGGCCGAGCGAGGCAGCACCATGTCGCATCCCACTTCGTGCGCCTTCTGCTTCAAATCGCCTTGCACGTGGGAGAGAAACCCGATGATCGAGGTTCCCTTCTTGAGCTTGGTCTTAAGCTTGGGGATCAGCGTCAGCGGCTTGGCGTTGGCGTTGTTCATGTCGAAGATGATCAGCGACGGCTTCTCTTCCCCATTCTGCTTCATGTGATCGAGCAGGTCTTTTTCGCTCTTGCAGAATTCGACTTTGACATTGAGCTTGCGCGCGGTCTCCTGGATCTTGGCCTGGAAGAAGAGGTCATCGACGAAGGCAAAGATACGGGAGGTGGCGTCGTCACCCTGGGGGGGCAGCGGCTCGGGTTCGACGGGAGCGTATGAGGGCGCGAAACCGGGGCGCCCGCGTCCGGGCCGAGGTCCGTTGTTGCCGGCCAGTGCGGCGCGATAGCTGTGATCCATCGGCGCGGTGTAGATGCCGCTATGTTGCTGGCGATCGCGGCCGGCCGGCCCGCCGTGGTTGGACGGACGCCGTCCCCGCCGCCGTCTGTTTCTCCCTCCTCCGCCGGAGGGATTTCCGGGTCCTACATTCATATTTTTCTCGTTTTGCAGTTCTGTCTTCAGTCCGCCCGAAGGGGGACTCGATTTCGATGCCCTTGTACGACCGCCCTGCGGGTAATGCCTCGTGTCGCGCACCTGCGCGGAGCGTGCGTAGAAACCCAGTACGGTTGGAACTCACTCGTGAATGTTCTGTATCCGTCTTGGCGCCTGGAGCCAGTGGGCGCGGAGGGCCAGCTAGGGAGCATGGCCGCTGGAAACATGATCATGTTACCGCCCATGGCGGAGGGAACGCAAGTCCAAAGTCAGGTAGTTTTGCACAGAAGTAACCGGAGAGCGCCACAGGCTCAGCCGGCCGCCCTCGGCGGCTTCTTCCTCGTGTTCCCCTGGGGTAAATTCTCTGCCGGCAGAGTCCGCCGAGGGTTCACGCAGACGGCAAAGAAATATCAGCTCGCGTTGACTTGCCGGGCCCACTGCATAGCTTGCCAGTAGCTCTCCGCTACTTCGCTTTCACTCAAGTGGAGTTGTTTGGTCAGTTCGGCGATGTTCTCCCAGTCGCCGGTTTCGCGCGCCAGCATGAGCTGATACAGCGGCCGCAGGCGGCTGGATTCGCCCAGCAGCACGGCCTTGGTCTCCTGATCGATCGGCACTCTGTCCAGCATTTCCCGCATGGGGATTTCCAGAATGGCATCCATCAAGGAAAGCAGTCCCAGCAGGAATAAATCGGAGTTGCCGTGCTGGACTTTGGGGGAAAGCAGCTCACAAAAGCGGGCACGCACCAGGGCCGAGAGCACCAATTCGCTGGTCTTGTTCTGGCCGGCGGCGAGGGTGGCCACCAGCCGCACCCAGCGGCGGGTCTCGCGTTCTCCTAACATGGAGAGCGCGTGCCGCACCGAGTGGATCTCGTTGGCGAAACCGAACACGGCGGAGTTGAGGTAACGCAGCAGGCGATAGCACAGCGAGGCCTCGCTCTTGATGACGTTCTCGATTTCGCGCGGGTCCAGTTCCGCCCGCGAGACCGCCTGCAGCATGCGCACATAGTTGAGGCGGTTGGCGGGGATTTCCTGGGTCGCCAGCACTTCCGGCCGGCGGAAGAAGTAGCCCTGGAAATAGACAAAGCCGGCCTTGCAGGCGGCGGCGAACTCCTGCCGCGTTTCCACTTTTTCCGCCAGCATGCGGTTACTGCAGGGCCCGTAACGCTTGACCATAGCCACGCACTGTGCGGGCGAGGTGGACTTCAGGTCCACCTTGATGATATCGGCAAACTCGGTGAGCAGCTCGCGTGGGTCATCTATGCCGAAGTCGTCGAGCGCGATCATATATCCGGCTTGCTTCAAGCGCTTGCAGGCGGCCACCACCAGGTCATCGGGGGGGACCATCTCCAGGATCTCGACTACGGTTTGATGGGAAGGCAGCAAAGTGACGTAGTCCTTCAAGAGGACATCGCGGGTGCAGTTGACGAAGGCGCGGCGGCCATCGCAGAGGACGTCGAGGCCCATGAGCAAGGAACTGTCCAAGGTGCTGCGCGAGGCGGCGTCGCTGTCGGAACAGCGGAAATAATTCTCCACCCCGTCGCGAAACAGCAGCTCATAGCCAAAGACCTTCTCGTCGCTGGTGAGAATGGGTTGGCGGGCGACAAAGCGGGTGGCCGGATTCGGCTTGGCTTCGCCCGGCTTGGACGCAGAGATAGGGGCGGTCACTTCTAGCCTATCGGCACCGCCGCCTAGGAACCTTACTTGGTTAACCCTGGCCGCGACCGCGCGCGGGCGGGGACTGGGCAGATGTCCAAATCCTGCAAAGTCAGGGCGTTATGCGAAGGAGGCAGGGAACGCGTCGTTTTTCCGTACCCCGCTTACTGTACGTTGACTGTCACGAGGTCTGGAAGCGACGTGGTGCCGCTGGAACTCGTCACTGTAATGATGTAGTTCCCCACGGGCGTGCCGGGAGTGATCACCGGGGGCGGCGTGTTGCTTCCACCGCCGCATCCGATTCCCGCCGCCAGGAAAGCGAAGAGCAAGAGTCCCAGCACCGCTCCCCAGCGACGACGGCGGGACGGAACACCCATGACCAAGATGCCAGCCAGCAGGGC
>Ga0209283_10000336_pt1 | contig 23538 bp, 15 predicted proteins | sample CZO8metaG_2_FD_188354 | JGI IMG/M metagenome (GOLD analysis project Ga0209283, IMG submission 188354) | Vadose zone soil microbial communities from the Eel River Critical Zone Observatory, Northern California, USA - CZOApr15con2H1.8 metaG... | ecosystem: Environmental > Terrestrial > Soil >...
AACGTCTAACACACGCTTCCAGGTGTGTCGCCGCGCGTACGTGAGGCCGCGCCGGCCGAGTCTTTCGCGATCCGCATTGGCCTTTCGGAAACCCTCGATGAAAGAAGCAGCGTCCAGGTAGGTGAAACCCGCGCCACTGCGCTCGATATGTCCAGAGAGCACCGCGGATTCACCATTGGCCAAGACCGGTGTGGCCTGAGAAAAAGCCTCTAAGGCGAGGAGCGACAGACTTTCGTAGCGGGAAGGCACCACCACTGCAGCTGCGCCTGCCAGACCGTCGAGTTTCTCTTGCTCGCTGATTGGGCCGAGGCAACGGACTCCGGGTTCATTAATCGTCATCCTGCCCGATCCTCCGAGCACCAGCTCGGGTGGATCCTGAAGCTCCTGTCTCAGCGACGTATAGCAGCGAAGTAGTTTTCGGATTCCTTTGCCCGTCTCGATCCGGCCCACGTACATCAGGTATGGAGACGGCAAGTGAAAGCGCTTGCGAAAGCGCGAAGCGTTCCCGGGTGGCGCGTCAATCCCGACCCCGGCGAGCCGCGTCCTCGCGTGCTGTGGAAAGCGCTGATGGATCAGCGCCTGTTCCTCGGGCGTGCTGCACAGCAGCGCCGAGGGCACACTGAACACGTCCCGATACACGCCAAAGCGAAGCGGCGGTTCATCGTGCACGGTAGGCACCAGAATGGCTCGCTTGGCGACCAGAGGTAGTCCCCAGACCGTAGAGGCGTAGAGATAGGTGAAGAAGATGAAGGCCGCGAAATCGCGTTGGTGCTCGTCCAGGTAGCGCATCAGCTCGGGCACCAGCGGACCCTGCTCCGCAACCCAGCGCTCCTCCTCGGTGTAGTCGGTCGGTCGGGCGAACAGCTGACCGGACAGCGCTCCGAAGGATGGCAGGTCGCGAGATCGCTCGCAGGGGAACCGAATCACTCGGACCCGGCCATCCCGAGAGGCTCCGGCAGGAAACTCATTGGCCCAACTCAGATGATCTTTTGCGCAGGTGGTCAGCACAGTGATGTCCCACCGCGCTGAGAGTCGTTGCGCAACCCAACGAGCCAGCAGCTCCGCTCCGCCGATTACGTCCCCGTATCGGTGGATGACGATCGCCACCCGACGACGCTCGGCCCTTTTTGCTTTGACCGGCGGGCTCGGGGGCAAGGCCGATCGTAAGGCTTGGAGCGCCCGCTCAGCCGAGAAGGCCTGGAGGCGTCGCTGTTGCGCCCGAAGCACCGCCTTGCGCAAGGCGGAAGGCGCGATCAGCTCGTTGGCCAGCTCGGCGAGGAAGGCGAAGTGCTTCTCGGTAAACACCACGCCGCTGCCATCCATCGTCACGGGTACGGCTGCCGCGCCGAAGGCCATCACCGGGACTTCGGCGGCCATCGCCTCGACCAAGGGCACTCCAAATCCCTCGTGCTCACTCATCGAAACAAACACCGAAGCAGCTCGATAGGCGGCCACCAGTTGGGGATGCGACACTTTGCCGAGAAACTCGACGTTCTTCAGCTTGCGAACGCGGGTCCGCAGCTGCCGGAAGTACGAGTTTCCCGGTTGGTACTCTCCGGCGATTACCAATTGGGCGTGAGGTTGGAGCCGGAGCAGCTCTGCCTGCATCGCAAGCAAATCTTCGAAGCGTTTGTGGGGCAGGACTCTGCCCACGGAAAGGACAACCGGTTGCTTTTGCCGCAGCCGCTTCAATTCCGGCTGATCCGCCTGGTCCGAGGCAAATCGCTCAGGATCGACAAACAAGGGCACCACGTGAACGTTCTGGTAGCCATTCGCCCGAAGCTCCTGTGCGTTGAACTCGGAGTCTGCAATTGCGACGTCCAAGTGACTCGCCATCGCCTTCAGCTGTGCGCGGCCAGAAACCAGAGCCTCGCCGAACGGGGCGTGCGGGTACAGTCGAGCGGGCGTGATGTTGTGGTAAACCACTGCCCGTCGACAGCGTAGGTGGAGGAGCGTTCCGCTCAAGGGCGAGGCGATGCCGTGGTGGTAGAGCACCCAGTCCTCGGACGTCGGCCGCAGAAGGGAGACCGGCTTTACCAAGCTAGAAAGAGCCGGCTCGACATCCAACGTGTAGATTTCGCCGGCATGCCCCAGTCTCCGCAGCAGGCGACGGAGGTGGAGCGCGGCGAGGCTGGACGCATCGCCGGAGACGAAATTGGGAATGATCTGATGAACCACCGTTGTCACGGACGTATCACAGTCGATAGCGTTCAGGGGTAGGTTGAGAAAAGCGGTATGTCATCTCACACCAATGCCGTTCACCAGCTGGTTAGCGTGCTTCGCTTGGACGATGCGGTGGGCAGCATTGTGCTCGAGCTTCAGCGACGGCTGCGAAGCTGGGGTTATGAGTCGACCATTTTCGCGCGAACGGATGAGCAATCGCGCTCGCTCGCGTTGGCTCCCGAACGATATCCGCAAGTGGCCGATAGCCGATCCGTTTTGCTCGTCCACCACAGCTTCGAGTCCCGGCTCGTCCCGCTGATCCGTCGCGCGCCGGGCCGGAAGGCGATTCTGTACTACGACATCACCCCGGCCCATTTTTTCGAAAGGTTTGACAACCAGATGGCCGCCTCATGCTCCGCCGGGCGTAACGAGCTACGTGAGCTGGCCCCAGTCTGTGAACGTGCATATGCGCTGTCTCGCTTCAGCGCGGAGGAACTGAGCGCCGCGGGGTTCGCCAACATCTCGGTTCTTCCATTGCCCCTTGTCCCGCCAGCTTTGGAAACTCCGCCGGATGCCACACGGCTCCCACGCTTCAACGATGGCTGTTTCAACGTCCTGTTCGTCGGTCGCGTCGTGCCCAACAAGCGCATAGAGGATGTCCTGAGCGTCTTCGCCGCCTTTCAACGACTCTACCAGCCGAAAAGCCGTTTGCTCATCGCCGGCGAGTTTCCATTGGAGAGCGCCTACGTGAAATGGCTGAATGCAATTCGCGCGAGGCTCCGGACCCAGCGGGTTCATTTTCTCGGACGGCTGCGGACCTCTCAGCTCTCCGCGTGCTATCAGGTTTCGCACGTTTACCTCTCGATGAGCCAGCACGAGGGACTCGGGTTGCCGTTGCTCGAGGCGATGCACCGGCAGATTCCGGTCGTTGCGTATGGCGCGGCTGCTGTTCCAGAAACGATGGGCGGTGCAGGCTTGGTGACGATGAGTCAAGATCCATTGGAAGTGGCCAAGCTTCTGGCAGTGCTCGACCGGAATCCACTGCTTCGGAAGAGAATTGTCGATCGGCAAAACCTCAGGGTCGCGACCATGTTGCCGGATCCAGAGGCGAGCGCGCTGCGCCGCGCCCTTGAGCCGCTTTTCAATGCTTCTGAACTAGGAACCCAAGATACCCAGTTGGCTAGGGAAGGAGGGCATCGGCGTGCGTCCTGAGGAAAGCCGTACCGAGGAGCCAAAGCCCGACGAGATTGTGAAACTGATCGACGAGCTTCCGGAGCCGGACGCGAAGGAGGTTCGCGAGTTGAGGCAACAGCTCGAATCCTTGAACGATGTGCCAATCCCCGACTGGCCGGCATATCTGCGCGCTGCGCGCGAGAAGGTAGACGCGCGCCATTCGCCCGTCACGGCATCGCACCGTCCAGTGATCGGTTGGGCGGTGGTATTGCTCAAACGAGCGCTTGGGCTGGCGCTTCAGCCATTGATCAACGAGGTCTTGCGCAAACAAGTCGAGTTCAACGAGGCCATCCTGGCAGCGGTGGTGCAGATTGACCAGAAACTGCAACAGCATCTGCGCAATCAGAGTCTATGGAACGAGGAGATCGAGAAGAGGCTGGAGCGGCTCGAGAAGAGTGGCCGAGGGGATTAAGCGCGTCGGGCAATGAGGATCAGATTCTTGCCGAGCGGCGGCGGAAATTGCGACTCGAGTGCCCTGCCGATGGGAACCACGAATCGATCATAGATATGGGCTGCTCTCTCGCTATGCCGTCCTCGTCGAAGGACTCGACCGGCGATGAGCCACGGCAGCACTCCGATTGCGTCGAAATATTTGAGAAGCTCAAGCTTGAATCCTGCCTGACCAACAACCTCAGCTAGACCAGTTCGGGTATACCGCCGCACGTGTCCGACACGGGAATCGAGTGCACCGTAGAGAAATGGCAATGCCGGTACAAACAAAAGGAGCGCTCCGCCGAGTCGCAACAAGTCGAACAACTGCCGCAGCATCTGTAGGTCGTTCTCAACGTGCTCCAGCACATTCACCAACAGGCCAGCATCATAAGGAGCTCCGTGTATTCCGGGTGAGGCAAGCTCTTCCGCATGCAGCTCATCCAATAATCCACACCGAATCGTGATGTTTTGATTCGAGGCAAACCGATTTGCTAGCTGTTGATGGAGATTCCTCGCCGGCTCCACCAGCAGCAGGCGCGCCACCGACTCAGCATAGAGGGCGGAGAGATTACCCAGCCCAGCGCCTATTTCGATGACCTTTCCCTTCAAATGTTCGCGAAAGTTGGCGAGAATCCACTGGTAATAATTTGGGATGTCGGCGAGCGCTTCGAGGTCCTGCCCCTCGTAAAATGAGGCATCGCCAGCCAAGGTACTCAAGCTCGCTGAGTCCTCAGGTAGTCATCCCTCTCGGCCAGCAAGTTGATGGTGTAGTCGACGATCCGCGTCACGATGAAAATAAAACCAAAAGAGAAGAAGACTGACATTGCGATGAACCGCGACCAGTGCTCGTAAGTAGCACCGGTCCTGACCAGTTCAAGAAAACTCGGAACGACCAACGCCCCGCCGAAGACAAAGCAACCAATCGGTGCAATCCAAAAGGCTTTGCCGTGGAAAAATCTCATTGCGAGCTTCTGCAGCCTTGCCGGATGCTCGTTCTGAAGAACAATGTCCACCATTCGGGTCGCCAGGTAACTGGAGCACAGGAGCAGGCAGGCAGTAGTGGCCGCAAGGTGGGACACTACGAATCGGTAGATCATCCACTCTGCGACCTTGTGCTCGGAGAGATAGTACCGGGCTGGCATCACAATCAGACCGATTGCGATGGCGGCGCAAATCACCCCAATGATGCCCAGCGGTCGGTACGGACGGTACAAGAAAGCAGCGTCCAGGATTACTCGCGTGAAACGCAGCCCGTCCTTGAGTACGTGAAGCTTCGATTCGCCTTGGCGTTCATGATACGGCATGTCGAGCTCGACGATTTTCAGGTCGCTCGACAACATTGCTCGCGCACTCATCGCTGGAGTGAAGTGCAGCCCGTCAGGAAGTGGGAGCAGGCTCGGGAGACTGGTGCGCCTGACCACTCGCATTCCACTGGCCGTATCTCGAACCCGCCTGGACGAGAAAATGCTGAGGATAAGCGCGAACACGGTATTACCGAGCCTACGCACGCGGGGCATGCTGCTTTGCGGGTTCATTCGGCAACCCAAGACCACATCCGCATGCTCCCGCTCGATCAATTCGCAGAGATTTGCGAAGAAGTTCGGATCGCACGTTCCGTCTGCGTCGAGAAACGCAAGTAGTTCGGCATCGGACTGCGCCCAGGCCTCCTTGATGGCCGCCCCGTATCCGCGATTCTTTTCGAAGACGATGAGACGGATTCGATCCAGGTAGCGACTCGCCAGTTCCACCGTTCGATCGGTTGAGCCATCACTGACCACGGTGATCTCGACCTCGGTCACCGGCGAGTTTGAGAGAATTCGTTCTCGGGCGGCCAGGGAACGCTGAATGGTCTGCGCGATGCTTTCTTCTTCGTTCAAGGCAGGAATTGCGATGAGAAGCTTGAGTCGCCGGGCAGCCTGCGCGGCGACGGAAGATGCCTGAGTCGCGGCAGTCGCCTCTGCACTCTCGGACGCTAGACGCTTTCCGCCTATTAGAACCACTCTGGACATCGCGATGCTGTGCTCCTCCCAACTCGGCCGGTTAAAGGGCCCGACCATAGCGTTCACGGATCGGTCGAGCAAGGCAAGCGAGGATCCACGGGATCGAGCACGCTGGAGAACACCTGATTGCCTCGAACTCCTTTTTCCCATTGCTTGACACCTTTGTGGACCAGCATGGATAAAGCGACCACGCTTTGAGGGAAGCAATGGGCAACCTACCGTTGAGGAACGATCAGCCACCAATAGCCGATCACGATTTGCTCGTTTTTACGGCGACTTACAATGAAGCCGACAACATCGAAAACTTGGTCCGCGATGTTCTAGCGGCTTGCCCCAACGCGCACATGCTCGTAGTGGACGACGCATCGCCCGACGGGACCGGGCAACTGTTGGAGCAGATGAAGCAAGCAGACCCTCGGCTATACGTCGTCCACCGCCCCCAAAAGCTCGGGTTGGGCAGTGCCCACGAGCTTGCGATGCTTTACGCCATGCAGGCGGGCTATCGCACTCTCGTCACAATGGACGCAGACCACTCGCACGATCCCGCAATCATTCCGCGCCTCGTGAGTGAACTGGCGGAGGCGGACTTCGTGATCGGAGCCCGCTACATCAAAGGCGGAAGCTGCGACTACCACGGCTACCGGAAGATGGTAAGCCTGGGCGCTAATCGGGCGGCGAGGTATCTAATCGGCGTTCCTTTGCACGAATTCACAAACGCCTTCCGCGCCTTTCGAGTCGACTTCATCCGTCGAATGGACCTCACCCGGATCCGTTCGCACGGCTATTCCTTCTTCCTGGAATCGGTGTACCGACTTCACAAAGCCGGCGCGCGACTGCGCGAGATTCCCATCCATTTCCGGGATCGACGGGCGGGCGCGTCGAAAATCCCAAAGTTCGAAATTTTTGCCGGCATGCACCAGCTCACACGTCTGGTCGGCTCGCGATTCTCTCTTGCTCACGTGAGGGAGTCGAAACCGGACCTCGGGGGACTGACCTGTTACTTCTGCGACAGCCCGTGGCTTGTCGAAAAGTGGGCGCGCAAGGGCCAGGAAAACAATGACGTCTCGGCTTACCGTTGTACGAGCATGGGACACGCCTCGAATCCCCAGGTCGTAACCTGTCTCAGGTGTGGGCTCTCGTTCGCTACTTCCGTCGGTACGTGCGAGCGCCACTACGCCGACGTCGTTGACGAGCAGTATCTCACGCATCGAGCAGGGCGCTACGAAACCTTCCGCATCGCTCTCGAGCGCATTTCCGGTTTTCTACCGAAGAAGGGCAAGATGCTCGAATTCGGAAGTTACTGCGGGTTCTTCCTCGACCTTGCTCGTTCGAATGGTTGGAAGGTCCAGGGGGTGGAGCCTTCACGCTGGGCAGCTGAGTACGCTCGGCGAGAGCTGGGTCTCAATATCGTTCCCGGAACCGTCGAGGAGGCGTTCGCTCAGCTTGAGCCCAATAACGATGTGATTGTGATGTGGGACGTTCTTGAGCACGTTGACGACCCGGTGTTGCTGCTTTTGCAGGCTAATGCCCTGTTGAAAGACGGCGGTTCGTTGTGTCTTTCGACCCTGGACATCGATAACTGGTACGCACGAGCACTCGGCCGTCGCTGGCCGTGGCTCATGGATATGCACATCTTCTATTTCCGCGACATCGTCTTGAGACACATCCTCAAGCGAGCCGGCTTCGAGGTTGTCATGAGCCGGGCCTATTGTCATTCCATCGAGGCTCGCTACTTGATGGAAAAACTGTCGGTGCTTTTGCCCGGATGGCTAGGGAAAGTCGCGCACTCGCTCAAGCCATTGACGCCACGGTTTTTCGTACCATTCCAGTTTGGCGACATCAAGCTCTACGTCTGCCGCAAAGTCGAGGAAGTGCGCGCCGTGACCCCGAGGGATTCGCAGGTGCCATTCGCTGTGCAGCGGGCCGCTTCGTAATGCCGAAGGTTGTCGGGCGGCTCATTGTCTTTCTGACAACCGCCTGTATCGCGGTGCTGGGCCTTGGCGCTTTAATCAATATCCAGTTCGGCCTGGACAACGGTCTGCTGCTGCGCGCGTTCGAGGTTGACGAAGATACGAATCTGAAGCTCGTGATCCGCAGCCTCCAAAGCAATAGCCTCGATCCTTCGGGCTGGTACTACTATGGCTACCTCTACCCGACGGTGGGCTTCGCACTCGCCAAGTTCTACAACTTTCTTGGGGACCAGGTACTCAGTGCCCGTTTTCTGGGTGCCTTGCTCCGGTTGATCTCGCTGTCGTGCTACTTGGGCGTCATCTGGTTGATGACCAGACTCGGCTCGCTCCTTCGCCTGAGCCGACCCTTTGCGCTCGGGGCGGCCCTGTTCGTCGCCTGCGTTCCCGAACTGTATGCCCGGGCGCAAATGGTGGCTCCCGATCTGGCCCAGGTGATGCTCCTGATTCTTGCCGTCTGGACTGCCGCCGCTGACCACAGCCGGCGTGGAACTGTTTGCTCAGCGTTGGTCGCTGGCCTGGCGTTCGGAACGAAGTATTCGGGCATCTTCTTCATACCCTTCATCCCGGTACCCTTTCTGCTGAAAGAGTGGAGCGATGGCAGCAACTGGAAAGAAATTGCGCGGCGGGCCTGGCCAGTTGTCCTCGCGGCGGTAGCGGCGTTCCTAATCGGCTGGTTGGCGTTCAATCCCTATGTCCCTACTCACTTCGCGCAGTTCCGGTCGGTACTTGCCTGGGAGTATGGAGCGGTTGGCACTCAGGGATGGCACGGAAAGGTTGCACCCGCCAACCCGCTCTTGTGGCTGCCAGTGATACGCGAGCAAGTTTCTCCCATCGGAATGGCGGTCGTGATCTTGGGGATTGGAGCGATGGCTTACTACGCGATCGGTGAGTACAGGCGATCGGTTTCACTGAGGCAATTCTTTTCGAATCCCACGCTGCGCATCCTGGTGATGCTACTGACCTATGTTGCATTCTCCATCTGCTATGTCGCGCTCACCGTCAGAAAGCGAGATGCGCGGTACTTGTTTTTTATCTTCCCTTTCGTAGTCACGCTGGCCTTTGTCGGGCTGAGCCGTTTGCACGACAGTCTTCGGCCGCGCATTCAGCTTCTCACTGCGCTCTTGCCGATGCTGTTGGCTGCGGTGATGACGACCGCCGCCGTGCGCGCTACTTCAGCGACGACTTTGAAAGACGAAAGTCCGGTTGCGAAGGGAGCAGACTTCATGCTGCGCTGTTACGACGTGCGAGTCCGCGTACTCTACGAATGGTACAGCTACGTGCCGCCGGTCTTTCAGAATCAGAAGACCGATTTCGTGGTGAGGCCTGAACTGATTGCCGAGTTCAAGCCGGACCTGATCGTTCTCAGCAAAGCGATGACTGGCCTCTACGCATGGAAAGCTCCCGGTACCCATTTCTCCGCCCATAAATACATTGCTGATTCCTCGTATGGTTCGTTGGCGGAATCGAGACTAGAGTTCGTTCGCTCTCTCTTTGATTCCGGCTCCCGCTGGGAGGTGGTGTGGGAGGCTGAAGAAGAAGTAATTTTGCAGGCAAAAAACTTCGCCGGAGAGCGCAGATGTCCTTGAAGTCCCCACTCACAGCGGTAGTCGATCTCGGTCGTGCAACCGAGGCTGCCACACCAAAGAGTGAGTCTTCCAAGAGCGAAACTGAAAGGCCTCGCTGGCGAGCGCGTTTGCTCAAAGCCATGCGCAACGATTGGACAATCGATGCGACCGTCGCGGTAGCGCTTACTGCTTGGTACTACCGTTACGGTTTCGGCCACTTTCACAATCATCTTTTCGAAACATTTGATCAGAAAGGGCTCATCTACTTCCTCGAATGGTTGTACCATAGTTTTTTCGGTAACGGCCGTATCTTATCGATATTCGATCCCAATATTCTTTATCCGAACACGGATGTCCTGACTTGGTCAGAAACGCTGCTTGGTTTTGTTCCAGCCTATGCCCTATTTCGTTCGTTGACCCCGAATCCAATTTTCGCTGTTAGTTGTATGATCGTGCTCGCAATTTTCGCGGGGACACTCGGCATGCTCCGGCTTGGGCGCGATCTCACCGGCCGGACCGCTGTTATCGCGGCGGCGATTGGCGGAGTCGGAATGTTGATAGCAAGCCAAGAGAACCATCTTCAGGGGAAGGGAGTCTCTCTTCTGATCTGGGCACTGTTTTGCCTTATCCGTTTGGCTCGTGGTTCGGGCCGTGCCGCTCCGTGGCTAATTATTGTTTCCTCATGGTTGTTCTTGTGCTCGGTTTATTACGCGATCATGCTGGCAGTCTTCATTTCTTCGTCGTTTGTGCTAAGTCTTGTCCTCGGCCGCCGCCGTTTTGTGTTGTGGCTGCGGGACCTACTTCGCGACGTGCCAGCAGTGCGTGCGATCGTTGCACTTTGCATCAGCCTGCCCCCGGTATTGTGGGTCAGCTACCACTATCTAAAGGTCAGAGCTCAGTTTGGGGGCGGCTATTCGCTCAATGACGCAGTGACTTATGCGGGACGGCTAGGTAGCCTGCTCGACGCTCACGGGACAAGTCTGATTTATAAGACGATCTATTTTCACTGGGGTAGCCATGAATCCCGCATGTTCTACGGTTTGTTGACCTGGGTCGGCGTGGTGCTTCTCGTAGCGGTGTGGCAGCGGTACTTGTGCAGCGCAATCAATCGTTGGATTGTCCTGTGGTTGGGCTTTGGGGCGCTGCTCGCAATCACGCTAGCGATGGGACCCTTTGAGCGCTACGCGCTCGAGCGTGGCGTCCACATACCCTTGCCGGCGTACCTGTATGCGAAATTCTTTCCCGGATTTTCGGCCATCCGGGCAATCGGTCGGTTTTCCATTTTTGCATCCATATTCATGGCGCTGCTGGCTGAGCTCGGTTTTCGAGGTGTAGTGGATCGACTTGAACTTAGACTGGGTAGGTCGATTCTAGTCTACGGGGGACTGGCCGCGCTATGCGTCCTGGAGCAGACCAGCGTCCTGAGGCCGGAGCGGGTCGATTTGATTCCGCGCCGCTCTTTGTATGAGGCCATTCGGAACCTCACCCCTCCAAACGCGATCATCCTTGAGCTGCCCGTGACCAGGTCGCAGAGTCATTGGGAGAACATTCCGTGGTGGACCGAGCAGATGCTCGGCAGCACCATTCACTGGAGAAGAATTCCTGTGGGCTATACTTCCCTGCAGTCCAAAACCCAGATCCGTCTCGTAAGTGCCTATGAAGCGCTGAGGACTGGGGAAAGTAGGCCGGCTTTATTTCTTAAGGAGGTAGCTGAGATTGGTATCACGCACCTCGTCCTAAACGCTGATCTGGTTCCCAAGGATCTCGCCACAAAGCTTCGCACCGAGTTCGTCAAACAGGACCTCGCTGAAACGGCGGCCACCCCGCAAGCATCGATCTTCGAGATGAAGCCGCACCCTTGAGCGACAGCGGGTGCAAAAGGTCCTTCGCAGCCGTTGCGCGTGCCCTTTGGTCAGGTACAGGTGCCCCCGGTGTGACTTTGGAGTACCGGCCCGAGTCCTGGGCAATTCGCGGCATTGAATGAGCCCGTGATGTGGTCTGCGGGCGCGCTCGGGTCCGAGTGCATTGTGAGATCAAAGTTTCCCGACTATGAACCGTCGTTCACCGTCGTGAGCGTTATCTTGCCGGAGACGGCCTTCTCCATTGTGCCAGCGACAAGCTGGCAGGTTGCATCGCTTTGATAGTAGGAGGCGAACGCCGCCCTGTGAGGGGGCGTGCCGCTCCCGGGGATGTAAATCGTATAGGTGCCCGGTGTTGTGGGGAATGCTGAGGGGACAGCGAAAAGCTCGCCCGTGTTTATGTCCGTGAATTCCAGGAATAGGTATTGAGTGTTTTTTGGTTCCTTGCTGCCGTTTGCCAGCCCGCAAAGTCCACCCTTGCTCGCGATTTTAACGATACCTGCATCCACGAAAAATAAAAACTCGACAGGAAAATCGGGATATTCGTTGAGATGGCATCCGCAGGCTGAAAACTGCGACCGTTGATGGTTCCATTGAGAGAAGCACTTCCTGTGCATCCTGTGCTGGAATTACTGCCGCTGTTGCCACAGGCCACGCAAAAGATGACACCGGGAAGCCACGCACACGAGAAAGTCTTCATGGAGCCAGATTACAAAAATGCTTGCACGGGGCCAAGTTGCAGCGGGCGGCGAAGGCCATTGCTCGTGGTTTCGACGGCTTTTACGCAGCGATCTCATTGTTGATCTCGCGCACGTTCATGGCGACGGTTAAAACGGCGCTGTGTCTATTCGCAAACGACGGCTCTTTACGCCACACCCTTGAGTACAGGCTCAATCAAACAGTTTTCTGACGAAAAACTTTAGAACGGCCCTGACCCGCGGTACGCGGTCCAACAAGCCCTTCGCACGGAGAACAAGGCGTACGCTCAGCATCTCTTGCTCTCTCTTGAGCTCTTCACGAAGTCGATTCACTTCGCCTTGCAACTGGTCGCGTTCGATCCGCGAGCTCTGCGCTTCCGCTAGGTCACCGGCATTCCGTACGAGGATGGCCAGCAGCCCGTCGATGATCGCTTGATGCATAGCATCGCGCCGAACTATCTCGTCCGGGTCGGTCCGTCCAGCGCGGATTTCTTCAAGCTGGGCCTGAAGACTTGCAAACTCTGCGCGGAGCTTCTCCATCTCGGTCCATACACCTAAGTCATTTTGCTCATTTTGTTTCATCTTCCGTCGTTGATCGTCAGGCTCTTCACGAATCCGTTTCTTCACTTGTTCGTCGGATATTTATTTCAGCGGTCTGTTTGCTTCGCCTGACATGCTCATGCAATTGACAGATAGGGCCTGCGGCGGACTGAGATGAGGGACGGATCGGCACCCTCCCGCGAGCTGGATACCATCCGCGAGCCAAGTGTCCGATGAAGCGCCGACATGGCGCGCAGGACTCCGCGAGCTTCGGCGGCAGCGGTCGAGCCTCGTCCCGCAATGAATTCGTTACGCGAACGCCTGAGGTGGTCGGCGGTCTTTCGCGCAAACACCCTCAGCGTTGCATATCGCGAGGCAAAGAGCAGCGAGCTGCGGGCGACATTCTCAACGAAATGCGCCGAATGCTCGCGGTTGCTGGCGGCATGGTAGTGGTTCACGACCGACGAAGGACAGAAGACGAGCAAACCGCCCATGTCTCGCAACCGGAGGCTGAGGTCGATGTCTTCGCAATAAAACTGGTAGTAGTCCGGCCACCACCCTACCGCATCCACTGCGTCTCTGCGGACAAAGAAGGCGGCGCCGCAAAGCGCAGGGACGATTTCTTCCGTCATGTAGCGACTATCCTGATCTTCTTCGCCGCTTCCGACATCTCCCGCCTCGTAGCGCTCATCGATCCAGCTACCTGCGTTCTGGATGAGGCGCACCGTCGGAGCTTTGCGATCGACGAGGACGATCGCTGGCAGCCGAGTGATGCAGTGGGACACACGGTTTGAGTCCGTGACGGTGGATCCCTCGAGTTTGCCGGCAACCTCGAGGAGCTGCACAGCGGGTGTGCCCGCACATCCTTCGTCAAGATTGGGCACCGGTAGCGGTACGTACACCTTGCTGGCGTCTTGCACCCAAGCCTCACGTACGTCGCCTGACCACTGAATTTTCTGATCCAGCGAGCTGCGGTAAATCGTCCGGCCGATCCGCAGCCGAGTCTCGATTGGCAGGGAGAACCGTAGGGGAATGTACCGGTGCATGAAAAGCAGCTTGGAACCTATGCCAACGACTCGTTCGTCCCGGGCAAAAATCTCGAGCGGGCGTACGATCCAGTCCGGCTCAACTTGGGTGTCGTTATTAAGAAAGCAAAGGATCGACCCGGTCGCTACACCGCGCGCCGCGTTGTTCGCGCGCGCGAATCCGACGCTGGAAGAAAATTTGACCACCTTAACTTCCGGATGGCGAGCGAGCAGCCGTTCGGTGCCATCGCTTGAGCCACTATCAACCACAATTGTTTCCAACTGCGCGCCGCTTGGAAGCTGGGTTCTAGCGAGCGCCTCCAGACAAGGCCCCAAGAAGCGCCGCCCATTATTCGTGGGGATCACGACGCTGAGCTTCACGTGTGTACCACCGAGCGTACGAATGCTTCCAATTTCCGGTTGAATTCGCCTCGCGTGAACCGCCTTGCGCGCTCCTTCGCTCGAGCGCCCATCGAATTTCGTAGCTGTTCTCGCGCAACCAGAGCGAGCGTAAGGGTCTTTAGCTCTTCGAGGTCACGATAAAGAAATCCACTCTGCCCGTGCTCGATAATCTCCCTCGGCCCTCCGCGGTAATAGCAGAGCGGCACAACTCCAGCTTGCATCGCCTCGACCACGGCGAGGCCAAAGTGCTCCATCTGGTAGGCTTCGGCCGGTTCAGTCTTCCCCACTCCAGTGCCGTGCCAAAATAGGGAGGCGCGTGCCAACAGTGCACGCTTCCGACCTTCGGAAACATCGACCTCCAATGCGACTGGCAAGTGGGCGCACCGGCTCTGAAGCTCCTCGAATGGGCTGAGGTTGTTGCCAAGGCGGTTCAGCTTTCCCAGCAACACGAGGCGCCATCCCTTCGGAAGAAGTTCCAATAGTTCCTCGAATGCGTCCAGGAGTGCGCCCTGATTCTTCCGGTGGCCGCTCCAATTGAAACGGCCGATGGCGAGGATGTCCGTTGTTCGAGAGAGCGACGGCAGCGGCGATGGATCGACGCCCGGGTACACCACATGGGTGGACAGCCCCTCGCCCCACCGATGGTGCGTGTAGGCACGCGCATATTCTGAAATGCAAAGAAAGTGGTGGTACGAGTGGACGAACGCGCCCTTGTCCTGAAACGGAAACATCACCACGTATAGCCCTAGCGGACAGGGATTCACAAAAGCGCTTCCGGCACTGTGATTGATGAAGAGAACCACGTCCGCCAGGTAGCGGTTCAGTTCTTGATCCTGCAGCACAGTGCCATCGGCGAGGCTTCGTAGACTGAACCCTGAGTACCCTGGACCAAAAAACCGCTCAATCTCGGAAGACGTTGGCAGATTCTCTTCGAAACTGACGACCTCCACCTCAAAGCCCAGGTGGACCAGAGCGCTTGCCATGCTGTACGTGCTCCGCTCGCCACCGCCCCAAGTGGAGAGATGGCTGTTGAAGATTGCGGCTTTGATCATATCGCCCTTGAAGTCGCCTCCGAGCTAGGCTGGCCCGGATTGTGAGCCACCAACTCCATTTCCGGGCAGAGCCCATTCTGACGGGCTTCGGTCAAGATTTCGACGTGCTCGAATCCAGCGCCCTCCAGGACCGATTGCAAGGTGGTCGGCGCGTACATCGCGAGATGATCGTCTCCGCTGTAGTCTTGCGCACCGAAAAAGAGCAACGCTAAATCTGTAAATGAAAGACGACCTTGATCGTGGCGTCGAAGAATCTCGAGGGCGTTGGGGCAAACGGTCCGCAGAATACCACCCGGTTTCAGCAGGCTTCTCCAGTAAGGAAGAATGACGGTTGCCAAATGGTTCTGGCGAAAGTGTTCGACCAGATGAAACGAGGCGATTTCCGCTAGCGAGCCTTTCTCAAATGGAAGGCGGCGGATGTCGGCCACTACGTCCACTTCCGAAAGGGCCCGCTTATCAACATTGATATACTGCGGAAATGGCTTCTCCCCACAGCCCAAGTTCACTCGTAGCTGCCCATTGGCGCGAGAGACCTTCGCCTCGTACGAGGCAGGATCGGCAATCCGAGGTTCGAGATCGGAATCGGGTACGCTAGCCGGCGGGACGCGCTCTCGCATGTCCAATGCCATCATTTCCATTTTTTTTTGCAACACTCGAATCCACTCGCCCAGTTCGTCCTCAGCTCGGGCCTGCCTCGCCACGAACTCCTTCAGCTCAGCTTGCTCCTGATGCAGCTGCGCGGAGCCTGGAACTACCGCGGCGCTCAACAACAGTTTCACTGCTCGTTGTTCGGTACGGATTTCTTCGGTGACCTTGTCGAGGTCCCGACCGCGAATGCGGATTTCCTCGAGACCTGCCAGCAAACGCATCAAGGACCGTGTCAACTCCTCCTGCCAGTGCCCTCCGAAGGCGCTCCACAGCTCTTCCACGTGATGGGGGATCTTTCGGATCCGGCGGGCGTACTTAAGAACACGGTCCATGGTGAACTGGAGCTGCTCGCGATGGTCCCAACCAAGCAGTCGCGAGGATGGCGTTGACACCGGGTCCTTAGCCAGTCGCGAGAGCCAAGGTCGTGGCAGGTTGAGCGACCGCGCTTCCTTGGAGTCTGCAATCGCTTTGAGGACATTCACGCGACCTCGTTCCTTCAGCGCGGTGGTAAAGCGCTCTAAGCCCTCGGTATCCGGATCGCGTCCGAGAAGCGAGCGGTACAGGGATGGTACGAGCGCTTCTTCAGGTCCGTTAAGGACTGAGCGCATTAACTCGCTGAACTCGTCCGCGGAGAGGGTCGATAGACGCGGCATCCACGACAATGCGAGCCCCCTCTCCCGAGCCTCTGGAGAGACGGCTAGGCTGTAAATGAATCGGATCCGGTTCTGTCCTTCGCGGAGCGACACCGCGGCGGCGTCCAGCTCCACCGCAGTCGGATACCTACCCAACAACAGCAGATACAGTCCCTGCACCAATTCCCTAGGGTCCTCGTTCCACAGCGCTTGGATTGCCTTGAAGAAGTCTTCAGGGGCCAGGCTCGACAGTTGAGGAAGCCAACGGATCTCCAACCGTCGCTCGCGCGCCTCTAAAGACTTGGCGATTGCCAGCACGCGCGAGACACGGCTCTCGCCATCCCCGAGCAAGGCGGTAGACGCTCTCAAGCCCTCGGCGTCGGGTTCCCGGCGGAGGAGTAGCAGATAAAGGCGCCGGACGAAGTCTTCAGGGAACGCTCCCCAAAAGCTTTGCAGCTTGGCAAGATAGTCACTCGTCGGATCGACGAGGGTCCTTGCCGCCGTCAGTGCCCTCTCCACCGGAACGTCCGTCGTCCGCACCAGCGCTGTCGTCAGCCCCTCTATGACTGCGGCACGTGGGTCGCACGAGCGGACCTCTCGGTTCTGAGCCAGCTTCTGACGATGCGTGTTTGCGATCCGCTCGTACGTGACAGCGGTCTTCTCCACCATCGTCGATAACGAGAAGCGCTGCTCGTACAGCTCTCGGGAGCGACGGCCGAACCTTCGACACCGCTCGGGCTCTCCGATCAGACGACCGAGACAATCCGCCAATGACTTCTCATCGCCCGCCTCGGCAAGAAACCCATTGCCATCAACCTCCACGATCTCGCGCATCCCGCCAGCCGTTGTGCCCACCACCGGCTTTCCCATCATCATTGCCTCGACCAGCACGAGACCGAAAGATTCGTAACGCGAGGGGAGGCAGAACACGTCTGCATCGGCGTAGAGTTGGTACAGCTGGTGCTCGGAAACTGGACCCGTGAAAGTGACACGCGAAGCGACTGCGGGCTCGTTGGTATATTCCTTTTGAAAAGCCACGCGGTAGCTTTCTCCGAGCTCCGTATTGGATGTGTCTTTGCCGGCTAAGACGAAACGGACGTTCGCTCCTTGCCGAATCAGAGCCACAGCGACGTTGAGCAACAGATCAACCCCTTTGCGCCGCTCGAGCCGCCCAACAAACAAGACGGTCACGGGTCGTTCTGCGTTCTCTGGTGCCGCCTGGGTAAATTGCTCCGACCGATCGCGAATACCGAGGGGTACGACGTACTCGCTGCGGCCCTCTACAGAACCGTAGTCCTGTTGAACTTTCGAGAGGATATCTTGGCTGATCGCATGCAGAAAAGAAGCCTGGCGGCACATCACACCCTCAAGCTTGACCAGCTGCTGGGTGTGATCAGAATCCTTCCAAGATGGATGCATCGCCGCGATCGTCTTCATCGCCGTCATCAGAGTGAGCACGGTCGCAAACCGCTGATCATATGCGGCTGCAAGGCCCTCGGCGAGCCAGAGCGGGGCAGAGACGACATCGATCGCCGCGTGGTCCTGAATTCGAGCGATCTCCTGGTACACGTTAGCGATATGGGCAAAGTTTCCAGCAAGTGGAACATTTGACAGCTCGGGCAAGTAGCGATCCGCCGGAGCGAGGCGGTGCATCCAGACGCCCTCTTCGAAGTCGACCCGACTGATATCTGGCGAGCGAGTGATTACGTGAATCTCGTGACCTTTCTCGGCCAAGCCAGTAGCGAGATCGTTTGTAAATCGGCCAATGCCGCCAAAATCATCCGGCGGGTACTCCTGAGAAACGAAGCAGAGCTTAAGACGAAAGTCCTTGGGTCGAAGCGTAGGATAGTTCCGAAAGGCACCCGGTTTCGCCGGGGAAATAGGACGCCGGGAGCGCTCGCCTTTCAGCCCTCGATCGATTCCCACCTCGATCCCTTCATCGATGCGACGCAGAAAGAAGTTGAGCTGTTCCTCGGTGAATTGTTTGGCGGCGAAGTGGCCTTCACCGCCCCGCCGTACGGCCTCCCCATACTTGAGGAGAGCTATCAAGACGTCGGCAGTGCTCCGGGTGCGGCGTCCATTGCTGAGGGCAAAGTAGAATCTGTTTTTCACCGTGGAGAAGGGGTCGAACACGACGCGCTGGTGATTTCGGATGTGACTCGCCAGGTACTTGTGGTGAACGACTGCATGGCTCAGCGCGCGCAGCTCAAAACCCGAATCGATGATCTGCATGCATACTTCGACCTCGTCCAAATAGTACTCAATCTCTTCATCAAATCCGCCGATTCGGGCCAAGCACTCGCGCCGGAAGCTGCAATTGGTGCCCTGTAGATACAGAAAGGGGTCGGCACCAGGAACGAGATACGCGTCGAATGGCGGTTCGACATCAAACCGCGTGTCGCCAACCCGATCCGCGACCGAGAACCTGTATTGATAGCGGACGCCGGTGTGATCACAGACCAGACCGCCGACGCCTCCGAGCCGTCCGGATTCGTATCCAGCAACCAACTGCTCGAGCCACGCGGGCTCGGGAATAGCATCGTCGTCGATGAATGCAACGATGTCGCCCGCTGCAGCATTGATCCCAACGTTCCGCGATTTCGAAAGATTCAGCACGGGACATGATGCGACTCGGACAGAGTCAGCGAATTCGCGGAGGGTTCGCTCGGTGTCGTCTGTGGATGGCCCATTGACCACGACGACTTCGAAGTTCGAGTAAGTCTGGTATCGCAACGCGTCCAGCGTCTTCCGGAGCCCCGCCGCGCGATTGTACGTGTTGATGACTACGCTCACGCGCATGCTGTCTGCTGTCTCCTCCGAAATAAAGCGGTCTTAGTCTGCGGCACGTGCACCTCCGTTAGGAGGTCTGCTCAGCAACGGCGCGGGCCGGGCACTTAGCATGGCCATCCTAAAAGCGCCTGCGTAGAGAACATACTCATGTCGTTTCGGCAAGCGCGCTTGAGCAGCGGCGGCGGCCTCATTCGGGGAGCTTGGAGACAGAGCACGGAACCACCTCACAGCGCGCTGCCCGTTAGGGGGCGCTGGGTGACGGTCGGCTTCAAGTGTGTTAGCCACAGCGGCCCTCAATGGGCGTTCCTGCTCGATTCCAGAAATTGCTTCGCACGGGTTTTCGCGCCCTGCCCCCGGAGCTCTCGCCTTTTTACCGAGGTCTGTTCAACGGCGAACCCGAGGACTTTATCCGGTTCCCCTGTAACCCACCACGCGTGTCGCGGCTCGAAGCCTGGGCAGTCAAGCGGCGGAGCGGACCGATGATCTGCGTGGTCTGCGGTGAGCTCGCGCAATTCAAGATTGACGATGACAATCTTCGCGAGAGTTGCAGGTGCGCAAGGTGCGGTGCAATGAACCGCAACCGTCAAATCGCATATGTTCTCTGCGCCGCGCTTTCAAAGCAGCTCAGTAAGCCAGTTTTCTCGTTGGCGGACGTCGCGAGATATTGCAAGGAGATCGCGATTTACAACACCGAGGCGACGGGAGCGATGCATGCGCAGTTGCGTGGACTGCCGGGGTATCAATCCAGCGAGTACTTCGGTCGAGGCCATCGCAGCGGAGACATGATCAATGGGGTAATGCACCAAGATCTGATGGAACTGAGCCTGAGCGACAATTCACTCGACATCGTTATCTCTTCCGATGTCTTCGAACACATTCCCGATCCTTACCGGGCGCATCAAGAAGTCCATCGCGTTCTCAAGCTGGGTGGCCGCCACGTCTTTACTGTGCCATTTCACTCACAAGGATTTCTTGACGAGACCCGCGCGACACTCGATCAAGAGGGGAATCCGGTATTTCTGTCGGAACCGATCTATCACGGTGATCCGTTGTCACTGCAGGGCGCTCTCGTCTACACGATTTTTGGACTCGAAATGCTGGTGCGTCTGCGCCGGATTGGATTCCTCACCAACCTCTTTCACCTAAGCGTGGCTTGGCTGGGGATTATCGGCCCTAACGCGCTCGTTTTTGACGCGGTAAAGGTCTGATCCGGCTCCTCGAGCTGGGTCGCTAGGGCTGCCATCGCAAGATCCTCGGCACTCAATCCGTGCTCACGGAATGAGCCATCGGTCCCTAACAGAGTCAAATTGGGGTTGTAGAAAGGGTCTCCATCGCGTAGCCACGGTTGATAGGCAAGGAATGACATCCATGCATCGTTGTAAGGAACGGGCGTGAATTTCCGGCTCGCTGCCTCATGGTGGACCAGCTTCGCGTGAGGCGTATAGACAATCCTCTTGCCGGAGCGAACGATCCGAAGGCACAGATCAATGTCTCCCCCGGACAATTCGAAGTGTTCGTCGAATCCGCCTACCTCGAGGAAGGTCTCTTTTCGAGTTATCAGGCAGGCTCCGGTGACTGCCAGGTAATTGCGAACCCAGTCGGGGCGCCCGAAGGGGGTGGTGGTCGGCACTGCGTTGGAGAGCCCGGAAAACACATGGCCAGCGAAGCCATTGATCCCCAGGACGATTCCCGCATGTTGAATCGTACCATTGGGATAGATGAGCTGCGGTCCCACTGCGCCGATTTGCGGACGCTGAGCATGGCCGACAAGCTCCTCAAGCCAGTCCGCTTGGCAAACTTCGATGTCATTATTCAAGAACAGTAAAATGGTGCCCCGCGCTTGCGCTACCCCGAAGTTGTTGATTGAAGAGTAATTGAATGGATGATCCCACCGAAATTTTCGGATTTTGGAGCTATCGAGGCGATCCAGCAGGCGAAGTGTTTCATCCTTTATGCTGTTGTTGGAAATCAGCAACAGCTCATAATGTTGATAGCTAGTTATTGAAGTCAGCGACTCAACGAGTTTGCTTAGAAGTTCAGGCCTGTCCTTGAATGGAACAATGATTGAAACCAAGGGATCTGCGCTTACCGAATATTTAACGCGCAAATTGCCGCTTGAGGTTGGCTCGATCTCCGCCGTTTCGCCGGCGCGTCTTAGGTGCTCCGCCAACGCCTCGAAGGATGCCTTCAATGAGCACGCGGCGCCTCGATTTCGATGATGAAGAATTCGCGGAACGTGGCCGACGGTGCGCGCTCGCTCTGTCGCGCGCAGAGCCAGAGCAAAGAAAGGGTCGCCGCCGAGGTCATGATCCAGTAGGCCTAGTGCTCGCAAGAGGGACCGCCGGACCACGAGCAGGTTTCCGAAGTAATTGCGGCTACGCAAGAGATCGGGCGACCAGTCGGGCTTGAAAAAAGGCTGGATCCGGCGACCGAGGTCATCAAGTTCGTCTTCGTCAGAGTAGAGCACGTCGACATTGGGATGAGAGTGAATCCAAAGGGCCAGCTCGGCCAGGCCGTGCGGAGCGAGCAGCTGCGTTGGACCGAGAAAGACGATGAAGTCTGCGTGGGTAGTCCCGGTTTCCCGATCGATCGCCTGCGCTAGACTCTCCGCAGAGTCGAATGCGGCCGCCGGAACCTGGCCATTGTTCGGCTGCGAGGAAGCATTTGTTAGGACGCACAGATCCCAGTGTGGATAGAGCTGTCTCTTGACCCACGTGACACAAGCGGAGAGGTCAGCGCCACTCGGAGTCGCCTCGATGATGATTACTCTGAACTTAGGAGGGTGCTGGAGGCTTCGGACTGCTTGAGAAGCCTTCGAAATTTCGATTTGATCTCGTTCCGTAATCCACTTCTCATATGCGATTGTGGAGCGGCGCGAAGCGGGGGGCCGCTCGGCTCCAAGCAGCTCCGCGATCACCCCGCCAGCGGCCTGGTTGAAATCGATCTGCCGTCGAAAAACTTCGTGCCACAAGGGCGCTGTGATTCCGAGCCCTTGTCGGCGATCGGGACCAATCAGCGCGGTTTCGCGCGACAACCTCTCCACCAATGCACTAGTGGGTTGAGTTCGATCCGTCGAGCAAACGGTCTCCAGTGCTTCGAGCGCCGCCGCGTTCCAGCGACGCTGTTGTTCCAAGACCTGCCTTAGGCACCGACGAGCCACAGTCATGTAGAGTCGTTTGACGATTGGGATGGCTGTGCCCACATCCGCGGCTCGGTGGGGCACCCGTTCCGATCGATCCGGATCCGCCAAGGGTCCGAGCGTGTTCCTCAAATCTGAGGCCGGCGCGGTGCCCGGGATGATGTCGCGGATGGCAATGATCTGCTCCAGCACCTCGAGAAGACGAAAGTTGAAGTTTCGCTGGCTTCGTAGAAGCTCGGCGTGGAACGGAAGGAGGCCCCGAACGTACGCTCGTTTTATGAGCGAAACGTAACGACCAATTTCGGGCCGGTGAGACGGAGGGACTCGAAACTTGAGCACGTCGGCAGAGATCTTGGCCTGCTGTAGCGGCGCAAGGTGCGCGGTGAGCCAGAAGGCATTGAGCTCCCGTTCGGACCGCTGACGAAACTCGGCGAGCAGAGTTCGCAGCATCTGCTCTTGCTCCGTCCATTCGGAACAACTCTCTTCGCCGCACGCTTTCAGTTCTGCTACCGCGCGCCAATGGACCGCCACTCGTTGAGCCAGTTCAGCAAGAGTCAAAATGGGCTCTCCCCTTGGGAGAAGGGCGCGCCGAGGGTAATCGCATCAGCGAACTCTAATCATTGGCAGCGCGTTCAATAATCCAGCGGTGTGGAAGGTTGATGATTCCGCGATCAGTTCGATCTGAATCCACTCGGAAGGTGCAAGGTTGAATACGAGCGCCGTAACTCTGACCACCCACTGATTCCACCGTGGCGTCGACTAGATAGGTCCCCGCGGCCAATCCGAGACGTTCGATCTGTAATTGCAGCGTTCCGCTCGAAGGCAAGGGTCTTGGGAGGAGTTCCGGCTCAGCCAATGTACTGGCCTCATAAATTGTCAATCCATCGGATCGGGAGAGCTTGATTCTGAAGCCGACATCCACCGCACCATTTCTGCTTTTGAAGTCGACGCGCACCTGAAGGGGGTCTTCCGGTCCGAGCACTGCGGGTTCTGACGATGAAGAACTCGCCAGTTGCACGCGCTCGATCTGGACGGGTGCGATGCGCTCACTCTCCGGCGATTCGCCTCGAACGCTCCCGGTTCTCTCCTCCAGTGCTATCGCGCGTCGATACTCGGAGACCACGATCGACGGGGCGCCGGCGAGGCGAATCCTTCCCGCATCGATCCAGGCTGCTTCTTGACACCATCGCTCCACCGTCGCCAAGTCATGCGTCACCAGCACGATGGTTTTGCCGTTCTTTTGGAATTCATTCATCTTGGCGCGGCTTTTGTGCGAAAAGTGTTCATCGCCGACCGCGAGGATCTCGTCGATAATCAAGACGTCTGGGTCTACGTGGGTTGCAACCGAGAAGGCCAGGCGCATGTACATTCCGCTGGAGTAGGTGCGCAC
>Ga0209283_10000338_pt1 | contig 23480 bp, 25 predicted proteins | sample CZO8metaG_2_FD_188354 | JGI IMG/M metagenome (GOLD analysis project Ga0209283, IMG submission 188354) | Vadose zone soil microbial communities from the Eel River Critical Zone Observatory, Northern California, USA - CZOApr15con2H1.8 metaG... | ecosystem: Environmental > Terrestrial > Soil >...
CGCCCCCATCGCCATGGACGAGGGCCTGCGCTTCGCCATCCGCGAGGGCGGCCGCACCGTCGGCGCCGGCGTCGTCGCGAAAATACTGAAGTAAGCTGCAGCGCCGCGAGCCGCGACTCTTCCCCCCGGGAGAGGAAGGGACCCGGCGCGTGAGTATTATTAGGAGTGTAGCTCAACTGGTAGAGCACCGGTCTCCAAAACCGGGGGTTGGGGGTTCGAGCCCCTCCACTCCTGCCAACTTAGAGAAGCTCTGGAATTTCACGGCGACGGGCGCTATAAGGGCGGTTTCCAGCGGAACATCATGGCAAGAACCACTCCGGTAGAATTTCTGCGGCAGGTCCGCCAGGAGGTGGGCCGGGTCACTTGGCCCTCCCGCAAGGAGACGACCGTCACCACGGCCATGGTCTTTCTCATGGTCTTCGCGGCGGCGATCTTCTTCTTCCTGGTCGATATGGGCCTCGGCCATCTCGTGCGCTTGGTGCTTGGGCTCGGAGCGGGGGGCTGAGCTATGGCGGCGCGTTGGTACGTCATCCACGTCTATTCGGGTTTCGAGAAGAAAGTCGCCCAGTCGATCCGCGAGCAGGCCGAGCAGAAGAGCGTGGCCGAGAAGTTCGAGGAAGTACTGGTTCCGACCGAGGAAGTCGTCGAGGTCAAGCGCGGTGCCAAGGTCAGCTCGGAGCGCAAGTTCTTTCCCGGCTATGTGTTGGTGAAGATGGATTTGACCGACGAGACGTGGCACCTCGTCAAGAATACGCCGAAGGTCACGGGCTTCCTCGGCGGCAAGGGCCGGCCGGTGCCGATCTCGGAGACCGAGGCGACGCGCATCATGCGCCAGGTCCAGGAGGGCATCGAGCGGCCGAAGCCGTCGATCACCTTCGAGGTCGGCGAGCAGGTGCGCGTGTCGGACGGGCCGTTCACCTCGTTCAACGGCTTCGTCGAAGAGGTGGACGAGGAGAAGGCGCGGCTCAAGGTGGCGGTATCGATCTTCGGCCGGGCGACGCCTGTCGAGCTCGAATACTCGCAGGTCGAGAAGGTTTAAGGATCAGATCATGGCGAAGAAGGTCGTCGGTTTCATCAAGCTGCAAGTGCCGGCCGGCAAGGCGAACCCGTCGCCGCCGATCGGCCCGGCCTTGGGTCAGCGCGGGCTCAACATCATGGAGTTCTGCAAGGCGTTCAACGCGCAGACCCAGGGGTTGGAGCCGGGCATGCCGATCCCGGTGATCATCACGGCTTATGGCGACCGCAGCTTCACCTTCATCACCAAATCGCCGCCTAATTCCTACTTCCTGATGAAGGCGGCGGGGATCGACAAAGGCTCGCAGACGCCGGGCAAGGGCACGGTGGGCAAGGTGACGATGACGCAGATCCGCGACATCGCGAAGAAGAAGATGAAGGATTTGAATGCCAAGGACATCGAGGGCGCGGCGCGCATGATCGCCGGCTCCGCCCGGTCCATGGGCCTCGAGGTGGTGGAGTAGAACCATGGCTCACAAAGGAAAGCGTCTGAAGAAGGCGGCCGAAGGCATCGATCGCGATGCCTATTACCCGCTCATCGAGGCGGTGAAGATGGTGAAAGGGCGCGCGAACGCGAAATTCGACGAAACCATCGAGGTCGCGCTCAACCTCAACATCGATCCGCGCAAGGCCGAGCAGAACCTGCGCGGGACGGTCATGCTGCCTGCCGGCACCGGCAAGTCGCTGCGCGTCGCCGTCTTCGCCAAGGGTGAGCGCGCGGAGGAGGCCAAGGCCGCCGGCGCCGACATTGTCGGCGCCGAGGATCTGGCGCAGAAGGTGCAGGCCGGCGAGATCAATTTCGATCGCTGCATCGCCACGCCCGACATGATGGCGCTGGTGGGGCGGCTCGGTAAGGTGCTGGGCCCGCGCGGGTTGATGCCGAACCCGAAGCTCGGCACGGTCACCACCAACATCGCCGAGGCGGTCAAGGCTGCGAAGGGCGGCCAGGTCGAGTACCGCACCGAGAAGGCCGGCATCATCCAGGCCGGCGTCGGCAAGGCGAGCTTCACGGAGCAAGCCATCCTGGAGAATGTGCGCGCGTTTGTCGGCGCGATCAGCCGGTCCAAGCCGCCGGGCGTCAAGGGCACCTTCGTCAAGAAGGTGTGCCTCAGCTCGACGATGGGGCCCGGCCTCAAACTGGAGCTTTCGAGCATCGCCGGCTGACGGCGGTCTCTAGAAATCGCCGTCCGGCCCGCCAGCGGGCGGGGCGGCGTGCGGGGTGTCCCCGTGCTTCCTGACAGGGAGGCGGGGCCATCCCGGTCCTGTCCGAGATTGCCGGTACCGGCGCGAGCCGGCCTAAGGCCTCTAGCGAGGCGCCTGCATGAGACAGGGGTTCGGTGCCGCCGGCGCGTTGTCGGCGGCTAGGGACTTCTGGGACAGGCGAACCGGGCGTCTTGCCGACGCCCTCGTGCAACCGATCCCCATCCGGGGGTCACAGTCGGAGACGGAGAGTGGACCGGGCACAAAAAGAGAAGCTGGTCACCTCGCTGCAGCAAGCGCTGTCTGACGTTGCCTGCGTCGTCGTCACCCACCAGACCGGCATGACGGTCCAGGAGGTGACGGAGCTCAGGCGGCAGATGCGTGCGGCGGGCGCCAATTTCAAAGTGACCAAGAACCGGCTCGCGCGCCGTGCTTTTGCGGGCACGAAATTCGAGCAGCTCTCGCCGATGTTCACCGGACCGACCGCGATCGCCTTTTCGCGGGACCCGGTGGCAGCGGCGAAAGTGGCCGTCGAGTTCGCCAATAGGAACGACAAGCTGCGGATCATCGGGGGTGGCCTCAATGAGCAGCAGCTCGACGTCGCGGGGGTCAAGTCCCTCGCAACCTTGCCGTCACTCGATGAGCTCCGGGGCAAGATCCTCGGCCTGCTGCAGACCCCGGCGACGCGTATCGCCGCCGTGCTGCAGGCGCCGGGGAGCCAGATCGCCCGCGTGCTCGGTGCCTACGCGAAACAGGCGCAAGCCGGCTGACGTCTGAAACCCTTGTAAAATTCCCAGGAGTGCCAACATGGCTGATCTTAACAGACTGGTAGATGATCTTTCGGCGCTGACCGTCATCGAGGCGGCCGAGCTGTCGAAGAAGCTTGAGGAGAAGTGGGGCGTCTCGGCGGCGGCTCCCGTGGCGGTCGCCGCGGCGGGCGGTGCAGCAGCGGCGGCCCCGGCGGCCGAGAAGACCGAGTTCAACGTCGTCCTGACCGCGGCAGGTGAGAAAAAGATCAACGTCATCAAGGAAGTGCGCGCGATCACCGGTCTCGGCCTCAAGGAGGCCAAGGACCTGGTCGAGGGCGCGCCCAAGAGCGTCAAGGAAGGTGTCAACAAGGACGAGGCGGCGAAGCTCAAGAAGCAGCTTGAAGAGGCGGGTGCGACTGTCGAGGTCAAGTAAGCTGTTCCAGTTCAAGCCGTGCCGGGCGCTCGGGGATGTCACGTCCCGCCGGGCGCCCGGCGGTCGGTCCGGTCGCCGGAGCGCGCGCCCTGCGCGCCTGCCGGCCTTTGGCGTTGCCGGAACGGCGAAGCGCCCCGCGGGATTCGGGGCGGGACACTGGTTTGCCGATTTTAGGGTATGCGGCAGCCCGCCTCCGCGGCAGGGCGCCCAAAGTTCAATGATGAGGGTCATCCATGGCTAAGTCGTTCACGGGTCGCAAGCGCATCCGCAAGACTTTCGGGCGTCTTCCCGAGGTTGCGCCCATGCCGAACCTGATCGAGGTCCAGAAGAGCTCCTACGACCATTTCCTGCAGATGGGCGTTCTGTCCGAGCAGCGCACCAGCGTCGGGCTGCAGGAAGTGTTCAAGTCCGTCTTCCCCATCAAGGACTTCTCCGACCGGGCGCGGCTCGAATTCGTGCGCTACGAACTCGAGCAGCCCAAATACGACGTGGAAGAGTGCCAGCAGCGCGGTATCACCTTTGCCGCGCCGCTCAAGGTGACGTTGCGACTCGTCGTGTGGGATGTCGACGAGGACACGCAGTCGCGCTCGATCCGCGACATCAAGGAGCAGGACGTCTACATGGGCGACATGCCGCTCATGACGAAGAACGGCACCTTCATCATCAACGGCACCGAGCGCGTCATCGTCTCGCAGATGCACCGCTCGCCCGGCGTGTTCTTCGATCACGACAAGGGCAAGACGCACAGCTCGGGCAAGTATCTCTTCGCCGCGCGCGTCATCCCCTATCGCGGCTCGTGGCTCGATTTCGAGTTCGACGCCAAGGACCACCTCTATGTCCGCATCGACCGCCGCCGCAAGCTGCCGGTGACGACGCTGCTCTTCGCGCTCGACAACGTCGAGACGGCGAAGCTGCGCGCCGAGCGCCTCGCCGAGAGCAAGACGCTGCTGCCGACCGAGGCGCAGGGCATGTCGAAGGAGGAGATCCTCGGCTATTTCTACAACACCACCGTCTTCACCTTCGGCAAGAAGGGCTGGAAGGCGCCGTTCGATCCGACGCGCTTCCGCGGCGTGAAGCTCGCCCATGATCTGGTCGACGCCAAGACCGGCAAGGCGCGCGCCGAGGCCGGCGCCAAGATGACGCCGCGGCTGGCGCGCAAGCTCGCCGAGGATGGACTCGAGGAGATCATCGTTGCGCGCGACGAGCTGCTCGGCCGCTACCTCGCCATCGACGTCGTCAACGAGCAGACGGGCGAGATCTACGCCGAGGCCGGCGACGAGATCACCGAGACGCTGCTCGACCAGGTCGAGGCGGGCAAGATCGCCGAGCTGCCGGTGCTGTCGATCGATCACGTCTCGATCGGCCCCTACATCCGCAACACGCTGCTCATCGACAAGAACGCCACCCGCGAGGACGCGCTCATCGACATCTATCGCGTGATGCGCCCGGGCGAGCCGCCGACGCTCGAGACGGCGGAGGCCCTCTTCAAGAGCCTGTTCTTCGACGGCGAGCGCTACGACCTTTCGGCGGTCGGCCGCGTCAAGATGAACTCGCGCCTCAGCCTGCAGACCGCGGATACCGTGCGCACGCTGCGCAAGGAGGACATCCTCGCCATTCTCAAGGTCCTCGTCGAGCTCAAGGACGGTCGCGGCGAGATCGACGACATCGACCACCTCGGCAATCGCCGCGTGCGCTCCGTCGGCGAACTCATGGAGAACCAATACCGCGTCGGCCTCTTGCGCATGGAGCGGGCGATCCGCGAGCGCATGAGCTCGGTCGAGATCGATACCGTGATGCCGCACGATCTCATCAACGCCAAGCCGGCGGCTGCGGCCGTGCGCGAGTTCTTCGGCTCGTCGCAGCTGTCGCAATTCATGGACCAGACCAATCCGCTGTCGGAGATCACGCACAAGCGGCGGCTCTCGGCTCTCGGGCCGGGCGGCCTGACGCGCGAGCGCGCCGGCTTCGAGGTGCGCGACGTGCACCCGACGCATTACGGCCGCATCTGTCCGATCGAGACGCCGGAAGGCCCGAATATCGGCCTCATCAACAGCCTCGCGACCTATGCGCGCGTCAATCAGTACGGCTTCATCGAAAGCCCGTACCGGCGCGTCATCGACGGCAAGGTGACGGACGACGTGGTCTACCTCTCGGCCATGGAAGAGGGCCGCTACGCCATCGCCCAGGCCAATGTCGAGGTCGACGACAAGGGCCGCGTCAAGGCCGATCTCACCAACTGCCGCAAGGGCGGCGACTTCGTCATGGCGCGGCCGCAGGACATCGATTTCATCGACGTCTCGCCGAAGCAGCTCGTGTCGGTGGCCGCCGCGCTCATCCCGTTCCTCGAGAATGACGACGCCAACCGCGCGCTCATGGGCTCGAACATGCAGCGCCAGGCGGTGCCGCTGATCCGCGCCGAGGCGCCGCTGGTCGGCACCGGCATGGAGGAGACGGTGGCGCGCGATTCGGGCGTCACCATCATCGCCCGGCGCTCCGGCGTCGTCGACCAAGTCGACGGCATGCGCATCGTCGTGCGCGCCACCGAGGAGACCGCGTCCGACGCGCCCGGCGTCGACATCTACAACCTCCTCAAGTTCCAGCGCTCCAACCAGAACACCTGCATCACGCAGCGGCCGCTGGTGAAGGTCGGCGACGTCGTCAAGGCGGGCGACATCATCGGCGACGGGCCCTCGACGCAGCTGGGCGAGCTGGCGCTCGGCCGCAACGTGCTGTGCGCGTTCATGCCGTGGAACGGCTATAATTTCGAGGACTCGATCCTCATCTCAGAGCGCATCGTCTCCGACGACGTGTTCACCTCGATCCACATCGAGGAATTCGAGGTGATGGCGCGAGACACCAAGCTCGGCCAGGAAGAGATCACCCGCGACATCCCCAATGTCGGCGAAGAGGCGCTCAAGAACCTCGACGAAGCCGGCATCGTCTATATCGGCGCCGAGGTGAAGCCCGGCGACATCCTGGTCGGCAAGGTGACGCCCAAGGGCGAATCGCCGATGACGCCGGAAGAGAAGCTGCTGCGCGCCATCTTCGGCGAGAAGGCGTCCGATGTGCGCGACACCAGCCTGCGGCTGCCGCCGGGCGTGTCGGGCACCATCGTCGAGGTGCGCGTCTTCTCCCGCCGCGGCGTCGACAAGGACGAGCGCGCGCTCGCCATCGAGCGGGCGGAGATCGAGCGTCTCGCCAAGGACCGCGACGACGAGAAGGCGATCCTCGAGCGCAGCTTCCACTCGCGTTTGAAGGAGCTGCTCGTCGGCCAGGAAGTGGCGAGCGGGCCCAAGGGCCTCAAATCCGGTACCAAGATCACCGAAGCGGTGCTCGACGACTACACGCCGGGCCAGTGGCGCCAGATCGCGCTCCGCAACGACAAGCCCATGGCCGATATCGAGGCGCTCAAGAAGCTGATGGACGATTCGATCGAGCGGCTGCAGCAGCGCTTCGAGAGCAAGGTCGAGAAGCTCCAGCGCGGCGACGAGCTGCCGCCGGGCGTCATGAAGATGGTCAAGGTCTTCGTCGCGGTGAAGCGCAAGCTGCAGCCGGGCGACAAGATGGCCGGCCGCCACGGCAACAAGGGCGTCATCTCCAAGATCATGCCGGTCGAGGACATGCCCTATCTCGCCGACGGCACGCCGGTCGACATCGTGCTCAATCCCTTGGGCGTGCCCTCGCGGATGAATGTCGGCCAGATCCTCGAGACCCATCTCGGCTGGGCCTCGGCAGGGCTCGGCCGCCAGATCGGCGAGATCGTCGACAAGCTCCGGCGCAACGGCGGCAAGACTGCCGACCTGCGCAAGTTCCTGAACGGCGTCTACACCGACAAGGGCGACCAGAGCGACATCAAGGAGCTCGAGGACAACGAGCTGATGGAGCTGGGCGAGAATCTGCGCCACGGCGTGCCGGTCTCGAGCCCGGTCTTCGATGGCGCGCGCGAGGAGGACATCGTCGGCATGCTGAAAGACGCCGGCCTCGATACTTCGGGCCAGGTCACCCTGGTCGACGGACGCACCGGCGAGGCGTTCGACCGCAAGGTCACGGTCGGCTACATATACATGCTGAAGCTGCATCATCTCGTCGACGACAAGATCCACGCGCGCTCGATCGGTCCCTACAGCCTCGTCACCCAGCAGCCGCTGGGCGGCAAGGCGCAGTTCGGCGGACAGCGTTTCGGCGAAATGGAGGTGTGGGCGCTCGAGGCCTACGGCGCCGCCTACACGCTGCAGGAGATGCTCACCGTCAAGTCGGACGATGTGTCGGGCCGCACCAAGGTCTACGAGGCGATCGTGCGCGGCGACGACAATTTCGAGGCGGGCATTCCGGAATCCTTCAACGTCCTGGTGAAGGAGCTCCGTTCGCTCGGTCTCAACGTCGAGCTCGAACAGCGCAGCTATTGATGACACCGGGCGGAGCGGGCGCGGCCGGCGCCCGCTCCGCCACTACGCGTCACCCAGAGAGGGATTGTTCATGAACGAGTTGATGAACATCTTCGGGCAGGTTACGGGGCCCCAAAGCTTCGACCAGATCAAGATCTCGATCGCCAGCCCCGAGCGGATCCGCTCGTGGTCCTACGGCGAGATCAAGAAGCCCGAGACGATCAACTACCGCACCTTCAAGCCGGAGCGGGATGGGCTGTTCTGCGCCCGCATCTTCGGGCCGATCAAGGATTACGAGTGCTTGTGCGGCAAGTACAAGCGCATGAAGTACCGCGGCATCATCTGCGAGAAATGCGGCGTCGAGGTCACCTTGTCCAAGGTGCGCCGCGACCGTATGGGCCATATCGAGCTGGCCTCGCCGGTGGCGCACATCTGGTTCCTGAAGTCGCTGCCGAGCCGCATCGGCCTGCTGCTCGACATGACGCTCAAGGATCTCGAGAAGATCCTCTATTTCGAGAGTTACGTCGTGATCGAGCCGGGCCTCACGCCCTTGAAGCTGCGCCAGCTCCTCAACGAGGAGGAGTACATCAAGGCGCAGGAGGAGTTCGGCGAGGAGGCCTTCACCGCCAGCATCGGCGCCGAGGCGATGCAGCGCATGCTCTCGGCCATCAAGCTGGAAGGCGAGGATGGCGAGCGCGAGCGCCTGCGCACCGAGCTGCGCGAGACGGCCTCCGAGGCGCGGCGCAAGAAGCTGGTCAAGCGTCTCAAGCTGGTCGAGGCCTTCATCTCCTCGAACAGCCGTCCCGAGTGGATGATCCTCGAGGTCGTCCCGGTGATCCCGCCCGAGCTGCGCCCGCTGGTGCCGCTCGATGGCGGCCGCTTCGCCACCTCCGACCTCAACGACCTCTACCGGCGGGTCATCAACCGCAACAACCGGCTGAAGCGGCTCATCGAGCTGCGCGCGCCCGACATCATCGTGCGCAACGAGAAGCGCATGCTGCAGGAGGCGGTGGACGCCCTCTTCGACAACGGCCGGCGCGGTCGCATCATCACGGGCGCCAACAAGCGGCCGCTCAAGTCGCTGTCCGACATGCTCAAGGGCAAGCAAGGCCGCTTCCGCCAGAATCTGCTCGGCAAGCGCGTCGACTATTCCGGCCGCTCGGTGATCGTCGTCGGCCCGGAGCTCAAGCTGCATCAATGCGGCCTGCCGAAGAAGATGGCGCTCGAGCTGTTCAAGCCGTTCATCTACTCGAAGCTCGAGCTCTACGGCCTCGCCAGCACCATCAAGGCGGCCAAGCGCATGGTCGAGAAGGAGCGGCCGGAGGTGTGGGACATCCTCGAAGAGGTGATCCGCGAGCACCCGGTGCTGCTGAACCGCGCGCCGACCTTGCACCGGCTGGGCATCCAGGCCTTCGAGCCGACGCTGATCGAGGGCAAGGCGATCCAGCTCCATCCGCTCGTCTGCACCGCGTTCAACGCCGATTTCGACGGCGACCAGATGGCCGTGCACGTGCCGTTGTCGCTCGAGGCGCAGCTCGAGGCGCGCGTGCTGATGATGTCGACGAACAACATCCTGTCGCCGGCAAACGGCAAGCCGATCATCGTGCCGTCGCAGGACATCATCCTCGGCCTCTACTACATCACGATCGAGCGGCCGGACATTCTCGGGCCCGAAGTGCACGTCAAGGACGCCGCCGCGCTCAAGGCGGCGGTCGAGGCGCACCAGGTGCTGCTGTTCGACCCGGCCGATCAGGCCGAGCCGATGAAGTCGGGCCGGCTCGCCAATTTCGATCAGCTGCGCAAGAAGTCCGGCGTGTCGTTCCGCCGCGTGCCGTTCTTCGACAACATCGGCGAGATCGAGCGTGCGCTGGAGGCCAAGGTCGTGTCGCTCCACTCGCGCATCCGCGCGCGCCTGCGCACGACCGATGCCGACGGCCGCCACGTCCGCACCGTGGTGACGACGCCCGGCCGCATGATGCTGGCGGAGATCCTGCCGCAGAACGTCAATATCGGCTTCGAGCTGATCAATCGGCTGCTGACCAAGAAGGAGATCAGCAACGTCATCGATCAGGTCTACCGCCATTGCGGCCAGAAGGAGACGGTCATCTTCTGCGACCGCCTCATGAGCATCGGTTTCCAGCAGGCTTGCAAGGCGGGCATCTCTTTCGGCAAGGACGACCTCATCGTCCCCCATGCCAAGGAGAAGCTGGTCAGCACCGCCCAGGACAAGGTCAAGGAGTACGAGCAGCAATATCTCGACGGCCTCATCACTCAGGGCGAGAAATACAACAAAGTCGTCGACGTATGGTCGAGCTGCACCGAAAAGGTGGCCGAGGAGATGATGAAAGTCATCCGCTCGGCGAAACCCGGCGAGCCGATCAATTCCGTGTGGATGATGGCGGATTCGGGCGCCCGCGGCTCGGCGGCGCAGATCAAGCAGCTGGCCGGGATGCGCGGCCTCATGGCCAAGCCCTCGGGTGAGATCATCGAGACGCCGATCATCTCGAACTTCAAGGAAGGCTTGACCGTGCTCGAGTACTTCAACTCGACGCACGGCGCACGCAAGGGTCTCGCCGACACGGCGCTCAAGACGGCGAATTCGGGCTATCTCACCCGTCGTCTTGTCGACGTGGCGCAGGACGCCATCATCACCGAGGAGGATTGCGGCACGACCCGCGGCCTCACCATGCGGGCCGTCGTCGACGGCGGCGAGGTGATTGCGCCGCTTGCCGACCGCATCCTCGGTCGCACGGCGGCCATCGACGTGGTCGATCCCCTGAAAGGCGAAGTGCTGGTCGAGGCTGGCGGGCTGGTCGACGAGGAGGTGGTCGAGCGTATCGATCGCTCCGGCATCGACAGCGTGCTCATCCGCTCGGTGCTGACCTGCGAAGCGCGCGTCGGGCTCTGCGGCAAGTGCTATGGCCGCGACCTCGCGCGCGGCACCGTCGTGAACATCGGCGAGGCGGTCGGCGTCATCGCGGCGCAGTCGATCGGCGAGCCGGGCACGCAGCTGACCATGCGCACCTTCCACATCGGCGGCGCCGTGCAGCGCGGCGCCGAGCAGTCCTCGATCGAGGCGGCCTTCGACGCCAGGGTGCGAATCAAGAACCGCAACGTCGTCATCAACTCCTCGGGCGTGCCGGTGGTGATGGGCCGCAACTGCGAGCTGGCGCTGCTCGACGAGGCGGGCCGCGAGAAGGCGCGTCACCGCGTCCCCTACGGCGCCAAGCTGTTGGCCGATGAGGGCGCGATGGTCACCAAGGGGCAGAAGATCGCGGAGTGGGATCCCTATACCATCCCGATCATCACCGAGAAGGACGGCATCGCCCACTATGTCGACCTCACCGAGGGCGTCTCCATGCGCGAGGTGGTCGACGAGGCGACCGGCATCTCGTCCAAGGTTGTCATCGACTGGAAGCAGCAGCCGCGCGGCAACGATCTGAAGCCGCGCGTCACGCTGCGGACGGGCAAGGGCGAGGTGCTGACCTTGGCCAACGGCCTCGAGGCCCGCTACTTCATGTCGGTCGACGCCATTCTTTCGGTCGAGAACGGCGCCGAGGTGAAGGCGGGCGACGTGCTCGCGCGCATCCCGCGCGAGAGCTCGAAGACGCGCGACATCACCGGCGGCCTGCCGCGCGTGGCGGAGCTGTTCGAGGCGCGGCGGCCCAAGGATTTCGCCATCATCAGCGAGATCGACGGCCGGGTCGAGTTCGGCAAGGACTACAAGACCAAGCGGCGCATCGTCGTCATCCCGTCCGAGGAGGGCAAGGATCCGGTCGAGTACCTCATCCCCAAGGGCAAGCACATCAGCGTGCAGGAAGGCGATTACGTCCAGAAGGGCGACCTGCTGATGGACGGCAACCCGGTGCCGCACGACATCCTGCGCATCCTCGGCGTCGAGGCGTTGGCGAGCTATCTCATCAACGAGATCCAGGAGGTCTATCGCCTCCAGGGCGTGCGCATCAACGACAAGCACATCGAGGTGATCGTCCGCCAAATGCTGCAGAAGGTCGAGGTCGAGGATCCCGGCGAGACCACCTACCTCGCCGGCGAGCAGATCGACCGCTCCGAGTTCGACGAGGAGAACGCCAAGGTCGAGGCCGAGCGGCTGAAGCCGGCCACGGCCCATCCGGTGCTGCAGGGCATCACCAAGGCCAGCCTGCAGACCAACTCCTTCATCTCGGCCGCCTCCTTCCAGGAGACCACCCGCGTCCTGACCGAGGCCGCGGTCTCGGGCAGGGTCGACGTGCTCTCCGGGCTCAAGGAGAACGTCATCGTCGGCCGGCTGATCCCGGCCGGCACCGGGAGCGTCATGGCCCGCTGGCGGCAGGTCGCCGTCGAGCGCGACCGTGTGCTCCAGGCGCAGGAAGGCGAGAAGGTCCCGGCCCTCGAAGAGGCCGCCGGCCAGAAGATCGCCTGACGGCCATTATCGCGAAGACAAAAGGGGCCGGCTCGTCCGGCCCCTTTTTCTTGGGCGAAAGCGCCTGACCGTCGTGACAAGTCCAGACTAGCCCGGCGTCGCTTAATCGCCATCCGTTGCGAGCTGGCACCCGCCGAAAGCCGCGTTCCGAGCGCGGTTGTGCGGGCTTTCGTCCTTGTGGGATGGGGCTTCCGTGCCCATCTGAGGCAAGCCGTTCCCTGCCCGAAACGGCATCTCCGAAAGTGTCGTTGCCGTTGCTTGCGCGTGCCACGTTCGGCCAGCAACAAGGCTTGACGGGGTTAAGGGGCGTCACTAGTATCCCGCGCACCTTAACCGGGGGCTGGCGGTAGGTAGCCATCCTAAACGCAGCCTGGTCGCGCAGCTTCGCTTAATGGCCCGGCGCCGTGGAAGACGGCGCGTTTATCCGGAGTTCCCAGTGAGCCGTATCGACGGTGCGGGAAGCACGTCGCGCGGCCATTGCGCATGATGAGGTCGTGAACGCATGCCGACGATTAATCAGCTGGTCCGCCAGGCGCGCAGACCGCAGGTCGCGCGCAACAAGGTGCCGGCCCTGGCGCAGTCGCCGCAAAAGCGTGGCGTGTGCACCCGTGTCTATACCACGACGCCGAAGAAACCGAACTCGGCCCTGCGCAAGGTGGCGCGCGTGCGCCTCACCAACGGCTTCGAGGTGACGAGCTACATCCCCGGCGAGGGCCATAATCTGCAGGAACACTCGGTCGTGCTCATCCGCGGCGGTCGCGTCAAGGACCTGCCGGGCGTGCGCTATCACATCATCCGCGGTACCCTCGACACCCAGGGCGTCAAGGACCGCCGCCAGCGCCGGTCCAAATACGGCGCCAAGCGGCCGAAGTAAGTAGGAAGGAGAAGGGCGAGCCATGTCGCGTCGTCGCGCCGCCGTCAAGCGGCAGGTCCTGCCGGATGCGAAATTCGGCGATCCGGTGGTGACCAAGTTCATGAACTGCCTGATGTACCAGGGCAAGAAATCGGTCGCCGAGCGCATCGTCTACGGCGCGTTCGAGCGCGTCGCCAAGCGCTCCGGCAACGACCCGCTCAAGATGTTCCACGACGCGCTCACCAATGTGCGCCCGGCGGTCGAAGTGCGCTCGCGCCGCGTCGGCGGCGCGACATACCAGGTGCCCGTCGAAGTGCGTACCGACCGCGGCCAGGCGCTCGCCATCCGCTGGCTCATCGGCGCCTCGCGCGACCGTTCGGAACACACCATGGAAGAAAGGCTTTCGGGGGAACTGCTCGACGCCGCCAACAATCGCGGCAACGCCGTCAAGAAGCGCGAAGACACGCACCGGATGGCGGACGCGAACAAGGCATTCTCGCATTATCGCTGGTAAGCCGGCGTCCTCGGAGTTCTCATGGCACGTACCACCCCACTCGATCGCTATCGCAACATCGGCATCATGGCTCACATCGATGCCGGCAAGACGACGACGACCGAGCGCATCCTTTACTATACCGGCCGCTCCTACAAGCTCGGCGAGGTCCATGAGGGCACGGCCACCATGGACTGGATGGAGCAGGAGCAGGAGCGCGGCATCACCATCACCTCGGCCGCGACCACCTGCTTCTGGCACGACCATCGCATCAACATCATCGACACGCCCGGCCACGTCGATTTCACCATCGAGGTCGAGCGGTCCTTGCGCGTGCTGGACGGCGCCGTCACCGTGTTCGACTCGGTGGCCGGCGTCGAGCCGCAATCGGAGACCGTGTGGCGGCAGGCCGATAAGTACGGCGTGCCGCGCATCTGCTTCGTCAACAAGATGGACCGTATCGGCGCCAACTATTTCCGCTGCATCGAGATGATCAAGGACAGGCTCGGCGCGGTGCCGCTGGTCACGCAGCTGCCGATCGGCGTCGAGAGCGATTTCGTCGGCATCGTCGATCTCGTGACGATGAAGGCGATCATGTGGCAGGAGGAGACGCTCGGCGCCAAGTTCGACATCGTGGAGATTCCCGCCGACATGGCCAATCAGGCCGCGGAGTACCGGCGCACACTGGTCGAGCTCGCGGTCGAGCGGGACGATGCCGTGCTCGAGAAGTATCTCGCGGGCACCGAGCCCGACGCCGAGACGCTGCGCCGCTGCATCCGCAAGGGCACGATTTCCTACGCCTTCGTGCCGGTGCTGTGCGGCTCGGCGTTCAAGAACAAGGGCGTGCAGCCGCTGCTCGATGCCGTCGTCGAATACCTGCCGGCGCCGACCGACGTCACCGCCGTCGAGGGCACCAAGATGGGCTCCGACGAGGTCGTCGTGCGCAAATGCTCCGACGACGAGCCCTTCGCCGGCCTCGCCTTCAAGATCATGACCGATCCCTTTGTCGGCTCGCTCACCTTCGTGCGCGTCTATTCGGGCGTGCTGCCGAGCGGCACGGCGGTGCTCAACTCGGTCAAGGACAACCGCGAGCGCATCGGCCGCATGCTGCAGATGCACGCCAACCACCGCGAGGACATCAAGGAGGCCCGCGCCGGCGACATCGTCGCGCTCGCCGGCCTCAAGAACACGACCACCGGCGACACGCTGTGCGACCCCAGCGCGCCCGTGGTGCTGGAGCGCATGGAGTTCCCCGACCCCGTCATCGAGATCGCCGTCGAGCCCAAGACCAAGGGCGACCAGGAGAAGATGGGCCAGGCGCTGGCGCGGCTCGCCACCGAGGACCCGTCCTTCCGCGTCGCGGTCGATCACGAAAGCGGCCAGACCATCATCAAGGGGATGGGCGAGCTCCATCTCGAGATCATCGTCGACCGCATGAAGCGCGAGTTCAAGGTCGAGGCCAATATCGGCGCGCCGCAGGTCGCCTATCGCGAGACCATCAGCCGCGCGGCCAATGTCGACTACACGCACAAGAAGCAGACCGGCGGGTCGGGCCAGTACGCGCGCGTCAAGATGCGTTTCGAGCCGCTGCCGCCCGGCTCGGGTTTCACCTTCGAGAACGACGTGGTCGGCGGCACCGTGCCCAAGGAGTACGTGCCCGGCGTCGAGAAGGGCGTCAAAGGTTCGCTCGACAACGGCGTGCTGGCGGGCTTCCCGGTGATCGACCTCAAGGTGACGCTGACCGACGGCGCCTACCACGAAGTCGATTCGAGCGCGCTCGCCTTCGAGATCGCGGCGCGTGCGGCGATGAAGGAAGGTCTGGCCAAGGCGGCGCCGAAGCTGCTCGAGCCGATCATGAAGGTCGAGGTGGTGACGCCGAAGGACTACATGGGCGACGTCATCGGCGATCTGCTGAGCCGGCGCGGCCGCATCACCGGGCAGGAGCAGCGCGGCAACGCCGAGGTGATCAACGCCATGGTGCCGCTCGCCAACATGTTCGGCTATGTCAACAACCTGCGCTCGATGAGCCAGGGCCGGGCCCAGTACACCATGCATTTCGACCATTACGAACAGGTGCCTCAGGCGGTCGCGGACGAAGTCCGCGCCAAGATGGCCTGATCGGCGACAAACGGAGATCACACCCATGGCGAAGGCGAAGTTTGCGCGGACGAAGCCGCACTGCAATGTCGGGACGATTGGTCACGTGGACCATGGGAAGACGTCTTTGACGGCGGCGATCACGAAGGTATTGGCGGAGACGGGGGGCGCGACGTACACGTCTTATGACCAGATCGACAAGGCGCCGGAGGAGCGGGCGCGCGGGATCACGATCTCGACGGCGCATGTGGAGTACGAGACGAAGAAGCGGCACTACGCGCATGTCGACTGCCCGGGCCATGCCGATTACATCAAGAACATGATCACGGGCGCGGCGCAGATGGACGGCGCGATCCTGGTGGTGTCGGCGGCGGACGGGCCGATGCCGCAGACGCGCGAGCACATTCTCTTGGCGCGTCAGGTGGGCGTTCCGGCGATCGTGGTGTACCTGAACAAGGTCGACATGGTGGACGACCCTGAGCTGTTGGACCTGGTGGAGCTGGAGGTGCGCGAGCTGTTGTCGAGCTACCAGTTCCCGGGCGACAAGATCCCGATCGTGCGCGGCTCGGCGCTGATGGCGCTGGAGGACAAGCAGAAGGATCTGGGCCACGATTCGATCCTGAAGCTGATGGAGGCGGTGGATGCGTCCATCCCGCAGCCCAAGCGCGACCGCGACCGCCCGTTCCTGATGCCGATCGAGGACGTGTTCTCGATCTCGGGCCGCGGCACGGTGGTGACGGGCCGGGTCGAGCGCGGCATCGTCAAGGTGGGCGACGAGATCGAGATCGTGGGCTTGCGGCCGACGACCAAGACGGTGGTGACGGGGGTCGAGATGTTCCGCAAGCTGTTGGATTCGGGCGAGGCGGGGGACAATATCGGCGCGCTGCTGCGCGGCACCAAGCGCGAGGAGGTCGAGCGCGGCCAGGTGCTGGCGGCGCCGGGGTCGATCACGCCGCACACCAATTTCCAGGCCGAGGCCTACATCCTCACCAAGGAGGAGGGCGGCCGGCACACGCCGTTCTTCACCAACTACCGGCCGCAGTTTTATTTCCGGACGACGGACGTGACCGGGACGGTGAAGCTGAAGGAAGGGACGGAGATGGTGATGCCCGGCGACAACGTGCAGATGGAGGTGGAGCTGATCGCCCCCATCGCCATGGACGAGGGCCTGCGCTTCGCCATCCGCGAGGGCGGCCGCACCGTCGGCGCCGGCGTCGTCGCGAAAATACTGAAGTAAGCTGCAGCGCCGCGAGCCGCGACCGCGCTCGCCGACGGCGGAAGGAAGAAAGCGACATGGCAATCGATAACCAGAACATCCGCATCCGGCTGAGGGCGTACGACCATCGCGTCCTCGACCAGTCGACGAGCGAGATCGTCAACACCGCCAAGCGGACCGGCGCGCGCGTGCGCGGCCCTATCCCGCTGCCGACCAAGATCGAGAAGTTCACGGTGCTGCGCTCGCCGCACATCGACAAGAAGTCGCGCGAGCAGTTCGAGATCCGCACGCATAAGCGGGTGCTCGACATCGTCGACCCGACGCCGCAGACGGTGGACGCGCTGATGAAGCTCGACCTTGCCGCCGGCGTCGACGTCGAGATCAAGCTCTGAGGAGCTGAGCCATGCGGACCGGTCTCATCGCCCAGAAGATGGGCATGACGCGCATCTTCACCGCGGAAGGCAACCACGTCCCGGTGACGGTGCTGCGGGTCGACCATTGCCAGGTCGTCGCCGTGCGCACCGAGGAGAAGGACGGCTACACCGCCGTCCAACTCGGCGTCGGCAAGGCCAAGGTCAAGAACGTGACCCAGCCCATGCGCGGCCACTACGCCAAGGCGAAGGTCGAGCCGAAGCGCAAGCTCGTCGAGTTCCGCGTGCCCAAGGACGCGCTGCTCGAGGTCGGCGTCGAGCTGTCGGCGGCGCATTTCCTCGCCGGGCAGTTCGTCGACGTCACCGGCACGACCAAGGGCCGCGGCTTCTCCGGCGTCATGCGGCGGCACAATTTCGGCGGCTTGCGCGCGAGCCACGGCGTCTCGGTCTCGCACCGCAGCCACGGCTCGACCGGCCAGCGCCAGGATCCCGGCAAGGTCTTCAAGAACAAGAAGATGGCCGGCCATTACGGCGACGAGCGCGTGACCACGCAGAATCTGCGCGTCGTCGCCGCCGATGGCGAGCGCGGCCTCATCATGGTCGAGGGCGCGGTGCCCGGCGCCGATGGCGGCTACGTGCTGGTCAAGGACGCGGTGAAACGCAAGGCGCCCAAGGACCTGCCGTTCCCGGCGGCGCTGCGCGGCGGCGCGCCGGCTGCTGTCGCCGAGGCGCCGGCCGAGGGGAGCCCGACATGAAGCTCGCCATCACCAATCTCGACAACAAGGAGGTCGGCAGCATCGACCTCGCCGAGGCGGTGTTCGGCCTGCCGGTGCGGCGCGACATTCTCGCGCGCATGGTCAACTGGCAGCTCGCCAAGCGGCGCGCCGGCACGCACAAGACCAAGGGCATCAGCGACGTCCAGGGCACGACCAAGAAGCCGTGGCGCCAGAAGGGCACCGGGCGCGCCCGCCAGGGCAGCCTGCGCTCGCCGCAGTTCCGCGGCGGCGCGGTGATCTTCGGGCCGGTGGTGCGCAGCCACGAGTTCTCGCTGCAGAAGAAGGTGCGCCGCCTCGCGCTCAAGACGGCGCTCTCGGCCAAGCAGGCCGAGGGCAAGCTGATCGTGCTCGAGACGGCGAAGCTCGCGGACGCGAAGACCGCGGCGCTGGTCAAGCGCCTGGACAAGCTCGGCTGGGGCTCGGTGCTGATCATCGACGGGCCGACGGTCGACGAGAATTTCGCGCGCGCCGCCCGCAACATTCCCGGCATCGACGTGCTGCCGCAGCAGGGCGCCAATGTCTACGACATCCTGCGCCGCGACACGCTGGTGCTGACGCGGGACGCCGTCCAACATCTGGAGGCACGGCTCAAATGAGCAGGTTCCGCGTCATTCCCCGCGAGGAGATGAAGCTCACCCGCGACCAGATGTACGATCTGGTGCGCGCGCCGGTGATCACCGAGAAGTCGACCATGGGCTCGGAGCACAACCAGGTGACCTTCCGCGTGCCGCTGACCGCGGACAAGCGCCAGGTCAAGGCCGCGGTCGAGGGGCTGTTCAAGGTCAAGGTCACCGCGGTCAACACCATCCGCGTCAAGGGCAAGGTGAAGCGCTTCCGCGGCACGCCCGGCCGCCGCTCGGACTACAAGAAAGCGATCGTCACCCTCGCCGAGGGCTCGAAGATCGACGTGACCACGGGAGTCTGAGGCGATGGCACTCAAGAGTTTCAAGCCGACCACGCCCGGACAGCGCCAGCTGGTCATCGTCGACCGCAGCGAGCTGTGGAAGGGCCGCCCCGTCAAGGCGCTCACCCAAGGCAAGCGCGAGAAGGGCGGCCGCAACAATCTCGGCCGCATCACCCAGCGCTGGCGCGGTGGCGGGCACAAGCAGCGCTACCGCATCATCGACTTCAAGCGCACCAAGTTCGACATGCCTGCCGAGGTCGTGCGCCTCGAATACGATCCGAACCGCAGCGGCTTCATCGCGCTGGTGCGCTACGAGGATGGCGAGCTGTCCTATATCCTGGCGCCGCAGCGCCTCAAGGAGGGCGACAAGGTCGTCTCGGGCGAGCGCGTCGACGTCAAGCCGGGCAACGCCATGCCGATGCGCAACATCCCCGTCGGCACCATCATCCACAATGTCGAGATGAAGCAGGGGAAGGGTGGCCAGCTCGCGCGCGCCGCCGGCACCTTCGTGCAGCTGGTCGGCCGCGACGCCGGCTACGCGCTGCTCCGCCTCTCCTCGGGCGAGGTGCGCATGGTGCGCGCCGAATGCCGCGCCACGATCGGCGCCGTGTCCAACCCGGACCGGCAGAACATCGTCATCGGCAAGGCCGGCCGCAACCGCTGGCTCGGCAAGAAGCCCTCGGTGCGCGGCGTGGCGATGAACCCGATCGATCACCCGCATGGCGGCGGCGAAGGCCGCACCTCCGGCGGGCGCCACCCGGTGACGCCCTGGGGCAAGGGCACCAAGGGCACCAAGACGCGCAAGAACAAGGCGACCGACCGCTACATCGTGCGGCGCCGCCGGCAGAAATAACGGAGACCGGACGTGACACGCTCAACCTGGAAAGGCCCGTTCGTCGACGGCTACCTGCTGAAGAAGGCGGAGAAGTCGCGCGCTTCCGGGCGCAACGAGATCATCAAGACGTGGTCGCGCCGCTCGACCATCTTCCCGCAATTCGTCGGACTCACCTTCGGCGTCTATAACGGGCACAAGTTCATCCCCGTGCTGGTCAACGAGCACATGATCGGCCACAAGCTCGGCGAGTTCGCGCCGACGCGCACCTTCCACGGCCATTCCGCCGACAAGAAGGCGACGCGCGTGAAGGCGCCGGCGCCATGAGCAAGCCCGCCGTCAAGCGCCGACTCGCCGAGACCGAGGCGTCGGCCTACGCCCGGGCGTTGCGCGTGAGCGCCCGCAAGCTGAACCTCGTGGCGCAGATGATCCGCGGCAAGAACGCCAACCGCGCGCTCGCCGAGCTCAGCTTCTCGCCGCGCCGCATCGCCAAGGACGTGAAGAAGGTGCTGCAGGCGGCGATCGCCAATGCCGAGAACAACCATCAGCTCGACGTCGACAAGCTCTACGTCAAGGAGGCGACAGTCGGGCGCGCCTTCACCTTGAAGCGCTTCCATGCCCGCGGCCGCGGCCGCGCCGCGCAGGTCGAGAAATATTTCGCCAATCTGTCCGTCGTCGTGCGCGAGCGCGAAGAGGAGAAGAGGTAATGGGTCAAAAGGTCAACCCGATCGGGCTGCGGCTCGGCATCAACCGGACCTGGGATTCGCGCTGGTTCGCGCGCAAGGAGTATGGCGGGCTGCTGCACGAGGATCTGCGCCTGCGCAAGTTCCTGAACGACCGGCTGCAGCAGGCCGGCGTCAGCCGCATCGTCATCGAGCGCGCCGCCAAGAAGACGCGCATCACCATCCACTCGGCGCGCCCCGGCGTCGTCATCGGCAAGAAGGGCGCCGACATCGAGAAGCTGCGCCTCGACATCGCCAAGATGACCAACAGCGAGGTCAGCCTCAACATCGTCGAGATCCGCAAGCCCGAGATCGACGCCAAGCTCATCGCCGACGGCATCGCGCAGCAGCTCGAGCGGCGCGTCGCGTTCCGCCGCGCCATGAAGCGCGCGGTGCAATCGGCGATGCGGCTGGGCGCGCTCGGCATCCGCATCAACTGTTCGGGCCGGCTGGGCGGCGCCGAGATCGCACGCATGGAGTGGTATCGCGAGGGCCGCGTGCCGCTCCACACGCTGCGCGCCGACGTCGATTTCGGCTACGGCACGGCCAAGACCACCTACGGCACCTGCGGCGTCAAGGTGTGGGTGTTCAAGGGCGAGGTGCTCGCGCACGATCCGATGGCGCAGGACAAGCGCGCCGCCGAGCAGCAGCCGGCGCGCGCCTGAGCGGTTTGCAGAGGTCGCAGGAACATGCTCTCACCGAAGCGCACCAAATACCGCAAGGCGCATAAGGGCCGCATCCATGGCGAGGCCAAGGGCGGCACCGCGCTCAATTTCGGCAATTTCGGGCTGAAGGCCACATCGCCGGGCCGCGTCACCGCGCGCCAGATCGAGGCGGCGCGCCGCGCCATCACCCGCCACATCAAGCGTATCGGCCGCGTGTGGATCCGCGTCTTCCCGGACGTGCCGGTCTCGGTGAAGCCGGCCGAGGTACGCATGGGCAGCGGCAAGGGCACGCCCGAGTTCTGGGTGTGCCGCGTCAAGCCGGGCCGCATCATGTTCGAGCTCGACGGCGTGCCGGGCCCGACCGCGCGCGAGGCGTTCCTGCTCGCCGCGGCGAAGCTGCCGATCGATACGCGCATCGTGTCCCGCGCCGGGGAGGCCCAACCATGAAGGCGAGCGACGTGCGCGCCAAGACCGACGACGAGCTCAAGGCGACGCTGGAGCAGCTCGCCAAGGAGCGCTTCAACCTGCGCTTCCAGAAGGCGAGCGGACAGCTGGAGAACACGACGCGGTCGCGCCAGGTGCGGCGCGACATGGCGCGGATCAAGACCATTCTGGCCGAGCGCGTGCGCGCCTAGGGAAAGAGAAGAGCGATGCCGAAGCGTATCCTTCAGGGTGTGGCCGTCAGAGACGCGCGGGACAAGACGGTGATCGTGCGCGTCGAGCGGCGCGTCATGCATCCCGTCTACAAGAAGTTCATCATGCGCTCGAAGAACTACGCCGCGCATGACGAGAACAACCTCGTCAAGGCGGGCGACGTGATCCGCATCGAGGAGAGCCGCCCGATCTCGCGGCGCAAGCGCTGGGTGACGCTGTTCGACGGCGCCTCGCCAGCGACGCCGGGCGAGGCGGCGCCGCCGGCGCGCAAGGCGAAGGCCAAGGTCGCCCGGCCGGCGACCAAGCCGCGCGCGCCGCGGGCGAAGAAAAAGGCCGCGTCCCGCGCCAAGGCCGAGGGGTGAACGCGTCATGATCCAGATGCAGACCAATCTCGATGTCGCCGACAATTCCGGCGCGCGCCGCGTCCAATGCATCAAGGTGCTGGGCGGCTCCAAGCGCAAGACGGCGACGGTCGGCGACGTCATCGTCGTCTCGGTCAAGGAGGCGATCCCGCGCGGCCGCGTCAAGAAGGGCGACGTGCACCAGGCGGTGATCGTGCGCACCGCGAAGGAGATTCGCCGGCCGGACGGCAGCGCCATCCGCTTCGACCGCAACGCCGCGGTCCTCATCACGAAACAGGGCGAGCCGATCGGCACGCGCATCTTCGGACCGGTGACGCGCGAGCTGCGCGCGCGCAAGTTCATGAAGATCGTGTCGCTGGCGCCCGAGGTGCTCTGACATGGCAGCGAAATTCAAGATCAAGAAGGGCGACAAGGTCGTCGTCATCACCGGCCGCGACAAGGGCAAGAGCGGCGAGGTGCTGCGCGTGCTGCGCGACGTGGAGCGCGTGGTGGTCCAGGGCGTCAACATGATGAAGCGCCATACCCGCCCCGCCGCCGGCCAGGCCGGCGGCATCGTCGAGAAGGAAGCGGCGATCCACATCTCCAACGTCGCCCATATCGACCCGAAATCGAGCAAGCCGACGCGGGTCGGCTACAAGCTGCTCGGGGACGGCCGCAAGGTGCGCTTTGCCAGGCGCTCCGGCGAAGTCCTCGACGCGTAAGGGTAAAGGCCATGCGCACACGTCTTCAGGAGCAATACGAGAAAGAGGTCAGGCCGGCCCTGATGAAGGAGTTCGGCTACGAGAACGCGATGCAGGTGCCCAGGATCGACAAGATCGTCATCAACATGGGCGTCGGCGAGGGCACGCAGGACGCCAAGAAGGTCGACGCCGCGGCCAACGACCTCGCGGTCATCTCCGGCCAGAAGCCGGTCGTCACCCGCTCCAAGACATCGATCGCCACGTTCAAGCTGCGCGAGAACATGCCGATCGGCTGCAAGGTGACGCTGCGGCGCCAGCGCATGTACGAGTTCCTCGACCGCCTCATCCACATCGCCCTGCCGCGCGTGCGCGACTTCCGCGGCGTCTCCGGCAAGAGTTTCGACGGGCGCGGCAATTTCGCGCTCGGCCTCAAGGAGCAGCTGGTGTTCCCGGAGGTCAACTACGACGAGGTCGATGCCGTGCGCGGCATGGACATCATCATCGTCACGACGGCGCGGACCGATGCGGAGGCGAAGGCCCTCCTGCGCGCGTTCCAGATGCCGTTCGTCAACTAATCGGCCGAGAGAGGCGAGTCCCAATGGCGAAGAAAAGCTCGGTGATCAAGAACCGCCGCCGTGCGGAGATGGTGAAGCG
>Ga0209283_10000342_pt1 | contig 23203 bp, 24 predicted proteins | sample CZO8metaG_2_FD_188354 | JGI IMG/M metagenome (GOLD analysis project Ga0209283, IMG submission 188354) | Vadose zone soil microbial communities from the Eel River Critical Zone Observatory, Northern California, USA - CZOApr15con2H1.8 metaG... | ecosystem: Environmental > Terrestrial > Soil >...
GGAACGGCGCTGGGAGAGGGCGGCTACGTCCACTACGAGACCTCGGCCTGGGCGAGGCCCGGGCGCGAATGCCGCCACAATCTCAACTACTGGCGCTTCGGCGATTACCTCGGCATCGGCGCGGGCGCCCACAGCAAGCTGAGCTTTCGCGATCGCGTTACCCGGGCCGTGCGCTGGAAGCAGCCCAGGGAGTATCTCCAGCGCGTCGCCGAGGGCCGCCCGGCGCAGGAAAGCCACGAGGTCGAGCGCGCCGACCTCGCGTTCGAATTCATGATGAACGCGCTGCGCCTGCCCGAGGGCTTTCCGGTCGGCTCGTTCGTCGAGCGTACGGGCCTGCAGATCGCCGTGGCAGAGAAGCCGCTTGCACAAGCCGAGGCGCGCGGGTTGATCGTCCGCGACCACGAACGCATCCGGCCGACTGATTTGGGACAGCGCTTCCTGAACGATCTGCTGCAGCTGTTTCTGCCTCGCTAATCCTAGGACTTCTCAGTAGTGTTCCCGGTGAACGGGAGTTACGACTCCGCCGTCCATCGACGACAGGGCGGGACTTTGTTCTCCCGGCGTTGGATATTTGCCGCGCCGGCCACCGAACCCCACCTGAAGGTCCGCGGCGTTCCACGGCGTCGGCTTAAGCGCTTCGTTGCTCGCTACTTTTTACCCGCCGTGGTGGCTTCGTAAACGACGATGAGCATGCCGACGACGAAGACGACCACTGCTGTAACAACGGCCCATACCATTAGAGTTTCTCCAATTGCGCTATGCTACTTGCGACATGGTTTAATTCTAGCTCACAATTGTTTTGACGCCCAAGCTCAGCGATACCCCATGATCAAGGTGCCAAAGATTTCCTAAACACAAGGTCCCACACCCGATGCCCGAGTCTTAGGCCGCGGGTTTCGAATTTCGTCTCGGGCCGCGAGCCCGCGCTGGCAAAGTCCGAAGCCGTGTTAGTAAGCGAAGGCTCGGACAAGAACACATCAAGCATCTGCCGGGCGTAGTCCTCCCAATCGGTGCAGGCGTGCACCGTGGCTTCGCGCTTCATCCTCGAAGCGAGCAGCGCGAGGAACGGCGGCTGGATCAGGCGCCGCTTGTGATGGCGCTTTTTCGGCCAGGGATCGGGAAAGAAAATGTGCACGCCGTCGAGTGCGGCAGGGGAAATCATGTGGCGCAGCACGTCGACCGCGTCGTGCTGGATGACGCGCACGTTCTCGAGATGCAGCTCGGCGATTCGTTTCAGGAGACTTCCCACACCGGGGGTGTGCACTTCGACGCCCAGAAAGTCCTTTTCAGGATGTTGCTGCGCGATTGCCGCGGTGGTCTCGCCCATGCCGAAGCCGATCTCGAGAATCTTGGGCGCCGCGCGGCCGAACACGCGGTCCAGATCAAGGGCGACGAGGGAGAACGGGACGCCATATACCGGCAGGAGGTCGGCGTGGGCGCGGCGCTGCGCGTTCGAGATGCGCCCCTGGCGCAAGACGAAACTGCGGATCGGACGGCGTTCCTGCAAGGAAGCGGGTTACGCGACCTTCGGAGAGATCAGGCCCGAGGCCGGCGAGCTGGGGCTGGCGGAGTAGAGCTTCTTCGGCATGCGGCCGGCGAGGAAGGCTTCGCGCCCGGCCTCGACCGCTTTCTTCATCGCCCGCGCCATCAGCACCGGGTTCTGCGCGCGGGCGACCGCGGTGTTCATGAGCACCGCGTCGCAGCCGAGCTCCATGGCGATCGCGGCGTCGGAGGCCGTGCCCACGCCCGCATCGACCACCACCGGCACCTTGGCGTGGTCGATGATGAGCTGCAGGTTCCAGGGATTGAGAATGCCCATGCCCGAGCCGATCAGCGAGGCGAGGGGCATGACCGCGACGCAGCCGAGCTCTTCGAGCTGCCGGGCGATGATCGGGTCGTCGCTCGTGTAGACCATCACCTTGAAGCCTTCGCGCACCAGTGTTTCGGCGGCCTTGAGCGTTTCGACGATGTTCGGATAGAGCGTGTCCGGGTCGCCCAGCACTTCGAGTTTCACCAGCTCATGGCCGTCGAGCAGCTCGCGCGCAAGGCGCAGCGTGCGCACGGCGTCATCGGCGTTGTAGCAGCCGGCGGTGTTGGGAAGAATCGTAAACCTGCTGGGCGGCAGCGCCTCGAGGAGCGACGGCTCGTTCGCGTTCTGGCCGATGTTGGTGCGGCGGATGGCGACGGTGACGATCTCGGCGCCGCTCGCTTCCACCGCGCGGCGCGTCTCGTCGAAATCGCGGTACTTCCCCGTGCCGATCAGAAGCCGCGAACGATAGGCGCGGCCGGCGATGAGGAGCGGATCGGCGATCTCGCCGGCAAGGCGCGTCGGGGCGTTCATCGCGCTAGCCCCCGCCGACCGCGACGACGATTTCGAGCGCGTCGCCCTCCACGAGCCGCGTTTGCGCGTAGCGGCTGCGCGGAACGATCTCGCCGTTTTTTTCCACGGCGACGCGCTTGCCGGAGAGCTCGAGCGCTTCGAGGAGCCTCGCGACGTTTGCGCCGGGCTCGAGACGCTGCACCTGGCCGTTGACGGAGAGCTGGATCACTTTGAAACCCCAAGGACGAGCGGGTAAAATTATCTTACCATGCGGGTGTAGTTCAATGGTAGAACGAAAGCTTCCCAAGCTTAAGACGAGGGTTCGATTCCCTTCACCCGCTCCAAAACCGTCTGCCCCGAAAGCGACGACTTCCCCCTCATCCGATTCCATGCCCGCCTCCTTCGACGGAAAGCTCGTGGTCGCGATCTCCTCGCGGGCCTTGTTCGATCTCGAGGAATCCAATCGCGTGTTCGAAGAGCAGGGCGTGAACGCCTATTACCGGTACCAGCTCGAGCACGAAAACGAGATCCTCGCCCCGGGCATCGCGTTTCCTCTGGTGAGGAAGCTCCTGCGGCTCAACACGCTCGCTCCCGCTCAAGCCCGGGTCGAAGTGATCCTGCTTTCACGCAACACCGCCGACACGGGAATGCGCATCATGAACTCGATCGAGCACTACAAGCTCGATATCTCCCGCGCGGCCTTCACCGGCGGGGAGAACACCTATCCCTACGTGCCGGCTTTTGATGCGCACCTGTTTCTCTCGGCGAATCCGCTCGACGTGCGCAAAGCCCTGGACGTGGGGCACGCCGCCGCGACCATCCTGCCTTCCAACGTCGGGCAAAACGTCGTGGCGACCGAAGAGCTGCGCATCGCGTTCGACGGCGACGCGGTGCTGTTCTCCGACGAGGCGGAGCGCGTCTACAAGCGCGAGGGCCTCGAGGCCTTCACCGCGAGCGAAGTCACCGCCGCCAAGGACCCCTTGTCCGGAGGGCCTTTCAAGAGTTTCCTTGCGGCGCTGCATCGCATCCAGTCGGAATACCCGGCCGATCGCGCGCCGATCCGGACCGCGTTGGTGACGGCGCGCAGCGCGCCCGCCCACGAGCGCGTGGTGCGCACGCTGCGCGCCTGGAATATCCGCATCGACGAAGCGCTGTTTCTGGGCGGGCTGGACAAGGGCCCGTTCCTGAAAGCCTTCGGCGCGGACATCTTTTTCGACGACCAGCGCAGCCACTGCGAGTCGGCGAGCCGGCACGTGGCGACCGGGCACGTACCGTTCGGCGTGGCCAACGAATAGGAGCGCGCATGAAAGTCCTCAAATACGTATTGCTCGCAGTCGGCGGCGTCGTAGTGCTCGTCCTGCTCGCCATCGCCGTCGTCGTCGCTACTTTTGACCCCAACAAGTACAAGCCCGAGCTCGCCGCGGCGGTGAAGGACAAGACCGGGCGCACGCTGGCGATCGAAGGCAATCTCGGCCTGACCCTCTTTCCGAGCATCGGCATTGCCGTGGGAAAAACGTCCCTGTCCGAGCCCGGCAGCAGCAGGACCTTCGCCCGCTTCGACGAAGCCAGAATGTCGCTCGCGCTCCTGCCGCTCTTTTCCGGGAAGGTGGTGGTCGACCGCGTCGCGCTCTCGGGGCTCACCGCGGACTTGGTCAAGCACAAGGACGGAAAGACCAATTTCGACGACCTGTTGAACGCACCCGGGGAGGCAGGGGCTCCCCCGGCTCGGTCCAAGCCGGCGCCCAAGCCTGCGCGACAGGCTGGAGCGGTGCGCCTGGACATAGCCGGAATCGAGATTCGATCGAGCGCCGTCGGCTGGCGCGACGATTCGAGCGGCACTCGGCTCAAAGCGACCCTCGCCGAGTTCAAGACCGGGCGCATCGCGAGCGGCGTGCCGGGAAAACTTTCGCTCGCGGCGAGGATCGAGGGGGAGAAGCCGCGCGTCGACCTCCGGATCAAGCTCTCGAGCGGTTACCGCCTCGATTTCGAAAAGCAGAAATTCGCCTTGTCGGGGATCGACCTCAAGCTGTCGGAGGAGAGCGCGGGAGCGGCTTCCGGGACCTCGCTCAAGGGCGATGCGGAGATCGATCTTGCGCCGCAGTCGATCCGGTTCGATCTCGCGCTCGACCGCCTCGACGTCGACCGGTACCTGGGGACGGGAACGGGCAAGGCATCCGCGGGCAGCGGTGCCGGCGGCGGTGCCGGCCGCGGGGCCGGGCGCGGCGCGCCCGCGGCCGCGGCGGAAGAGCCGATCGACCTCTCCCCGCTCAAAGGGCTGAACTTGAAAGGGAGCCTGAAAATCGGCGCGCTTGTCGTGTCGAACGTGAAGCTGGAGAAGGTCAACATCGGTACGCAAGCCTCGGGCGGCCGGGTCGAAATCAACCCGCTCGCCGCGAGCCTCTATCAGGGAAACCTCACCGGCAACGCAAGCGTGAACGCCAACACCAATCGGCTCGCGCTCAAAGCTCAGCTCGGCGGCGTGGCGGTCGGGCCGCTGCTGCGCGATGCCCTCAACAACGATCTTCTGGAGGGCCGCGGCAATGTCGCGCTCGACGTTCAGACGGGCGGCACGACCGTGAGCGCCATGAAAAAGGCGCTTTCCGGCAGCGCGAGCCTGACCTTGCGAGACGGCGCGCTCAAGGGCGTCAACCTCGACAGCGCGATCCGCAAGGCAAGATCGCTCGCCGGATCGAAGCCCGCCGAGCAGAAGGCCGAACGAACCGAGCGGACCGATTTCGCCGAGCTCGGCGCGAGCTTTGTCATCAAGAACGGCGTCGCGCACAACGAGGACTTGTCCGCCAAGTCGCCGCTCCTGCGACTCGCCGGCTCGGGCGACGTCAACATTGGAGCCAATTCGATCGACTACGTCGCCCGGGCTTCGGTGGTCGCGTCCTCGGGCGGGCAGGGCGGCAAGGACGCCGCCGAGCTGCGCGGGGTCACGGTGCCGGTAAAGATCACCGGTCCGCTCGATGCGCCGCGCTTCCGCGTCGATCTGGGCGCGACGGTCGGCGAAGCAGTGAAGCAAAAGGCCGAGGAGAAACTGAGGGAGCGGGTGCAGGACCGGCTCAAGGGCCTTCTCGGGCGGTGAGCACGCTTGCGAGCCGGCTCGTCCGCTGGCAGGCCCGGCACGGGCGCCGGGACCTGCCGTGGCAGCGTACGCGCGATCCGTATCGCATCTGGCTCTCGGAAGTGATGCTGCAGCAGACGCAGGTCGCGACGGTCATCCCTTACTACGAGCGCTTTCTCGCGCGTTTCCCGGATGTGAAATCGCTCGCGGGCGCCGAGCTCGACGACGTGCTCGCGCTGTGGAGCGGGCTGGGCTATTACTCGCGGGCCCGCAACCTGCACGCCGCGGCGCGAGTCCTGGTCGAATCGCACCGCGGCCGGTTTCCGTGCACGCGCGAGGCGCTTGCGCTGCTGCCCGGGCTGGGGCGCTCCACGGCGGCCGCGATCGCGGTGTTCGCGTTCGGCGAGCGCGAAGCCATCCTCGACGGCAACGTCAAGCGGGTGCTCGCGCGTCATTTCGCGGTGCGCGGCTATCCGGGCGAGAGGCGGATCGAAGGTCGCCTGTGGAAACTCGCCGAGTCGCAGCTTCCGCGCAAAAACATCGGGCGCTACACGCAGGCGCTGATGGACTTGGGCGCGGGCCTGTGCACCCGCAAGCGGCCCGCCTGCGCGAGCTGTCCCTTGAAGACGAGTTGCGAGGCTCGTGCTCAGGGCAAAGCGGAGGCGTATCCCCAGCCGCGGCCGCGCAGGACGCTGCCTGAGAGGAAAACCTCGATGCTGCTGCTGCTGCGCGACGGCGAAGTGCTGCTGGAAAAGCGCCCGCCAGCGGGCATATGGGGAGGCTTGTGGTGCCTGCCGGAGATGCCTCCGGGCGCCGATCCGCGCGATTATTGCGGCCGTCGTTTCGGCGCGAAGCTTGCGAGCGCCGAGCGCCTGCCGCTTCTGCGGCACGGTTTTACCCATTTCACCTTGCATGTCACGCCCATGGTTTGTCACCTGGATGCGCGGGCGCACTGCGTGTCGGAGCCGGGGCAGGTCTGGCTGCCCCTTGAAGAGGCGCCGCAGGCCGCGGTGCCGGCGCCGGTGAGGAAACTGCTCGCGGGGTTGCGGGGCGCTTAATTCAACGACCTGCTACGTGGCGGCGAGGCCGCGGCTTTCGAGGAAGCGCTGCAGGATCGACAGCCGCGCGAGGCTGTCGGTCAGCTCGAGGAGCTTTTGCTTGGCAAGGAGCGGCACGGGCAGGATTTCTGTCAGGCGGTAGCCCACCCAAGCGGCGTCGTCGAAGGCGTGCGGCTCCGCGAAAACGGGCTTGCCCTGGTCGGCGACGACCATTTCCAGGAGCCGCGCGCAGGAGGCGAACTTCTCGGGAACCGCGATGCTCGCGTCCGGGGGGATCAGCTCGACATCGGCCGAAATCAGGCCTTGCGTGCTGGTCTCGCGCTCGAGGATGCGAAAACGCTGGCTGCCGTGGGTCTTGAGGTTCAGGATGCCCTGCTGCTGCATGTCCCATTCGAGGATTTTCGCCAGGCACCCGATGCCCTCGGGGACCGCGGGCGCGCCGACCTCGGACCCCTCGTGGATGAGGCACACCCCGAAGGGCTTGTCGCGCTTCAGGCAGTCGCGCGTCATGTCCATGTAGCGCGCCTCGAACACTCTCAAGGGAAGCAGGCCCCCGGGAAACAGCACGGTGTTCAGCGGGAAGATCGGGACGCGCTGCGAGTGCAAAATCGCAAGCCTGTCTAGCGTTCTTCGCCCCAGCGGTGCATCAGATCGTGCTCGACGCCGAGATGATCGAGGATGCGCGCCACGATGAAGTCGACGAGGTCCTCGACGCTCTTCGGGTGGTGATAGAACCCGGGGTTGGCCGGAAGGATCACGGCGCCCGCGCGCGCGAGCTTCAACATGTTTTCCAGGTGAAGCGCTGAAAACGGCGTCTCGCGCGGCACGAGGATCAGCTTGCGGCCCTCCTTCAGCATGACGTCGGCAGCGCGCTCGATGAGCGTGTCGGAGAGCCCCGCCGCGACCGCGGCGAGCGTGCCCACCGTGCAGGGGCAGATGACCATCGCGTCGGGAGGATTGGAGCCGGAGGCGACCGGAGCAAACCAGTCCTCGCGGCCGAACACCCGGAGCTGACCCTTCTTGGCCGGATAGCGCTCGCTGAACATGCGCTCGGCGTCGGGCGCGCGCGGCGGAAGCGCGAGGTCGAGCTCCTGCTTGGCAACCACGTGCGCCGCCTGCGAGTACAGAAGGTAGATCTGCGCGTCGGCGCGTATCAGACACTCGATGAGCCTCAGGCCGTAGGGCATCCCGGAGGCGCCGGTCAGGGCGACGGCGACAGTCGGCTTCATGCGGGGACAAGATGCCGGTGGCGCACCAGCACCGGCGTGTGGCCGCGAAAATGAGCGCCGAGGCGCTCGACGAAGTACACCGAGCGGTGCCGTCCGCCGGTGCAGCCGACGGCGACCGTGAGCGAGCTGCGGCCGTCCTGGCCGTAGGCGGGCAGCCAGGTCTCCACGAAGCGGCGGATGTCCTCCAGCATGGTGCCGACTTTCGGCTCCTTTTCGAGAAACGCGACCACTTCGGAGTCAAGACCGGTGAGCGGCCGAAGCCGTGGATCATAATGCGGATTGGGGAGGCAGCGCACGTCGAACACGATGTCGGCGTCCAGGGGAACGCCCTGTTTGTAGCTGAAGGACTCGAATAGGAGCATCGTCGATTCGGCCCCGACGCCGAGCAGTTCCTTGATCCAGTTGCGCAGCGCGTTCGGCAAAAGAGCGGTCGTATCGACTCGATAACCGATCTCGCCGACGGGGGCGAGAAGCTCGCGCTCGCGCGCGAGGCACTCCTCTATCGTGCGTTTGCCGGTGGCGAGCGGATGGCGCCTGCGCGTCTCGGAGAAGCGCCTGATCAGCGTGTCGTTTTTCGCGTCGAGGAAGAGCAGCCGCACGTCCACGCCCTGGCGCTTGAGCGCGGAGACGTACTTGGGGACGAGCTCCAGCGATTCGCCGGTGCGCGCGTCGATGCTCATTGCAACCCGGTCGTGGCCGGCGCGGCGGAGCAATTCCACCGACTGCTCGAGCAGTTGTCCCGGGAGGTTGTCGACGCAGTAGTAGCCGCTGTCCTCGAGGACGTTGAGCGCGATGCTTTTTCCGGAGCCCGACAGGCCGCTGATGAGCACGAGCTGCATTTCGATACCTTAGCGGAATGCAGAGAGCCGCGCAAAACCCGACTCGCTAGGTCTCCGGAGGGCGAGAGGGTGTTCGCGCGTTGAGCCGCCGGCAGGTCGGCTCCAAACGCGCGAGATTGAAACGGCGAGCCCGCTCGTCCGTTTCAATCTTTCTTCATCTCCGCTCGCTGCCGCTGCAGGAATTCGGAGGTCGAGTGGATGCCGCGAAGCTGCAGGATGTAGTTGCGCACCGCGGCCTCGAGCAACACCGCAAGGTTGCGGCCCGCGGCGACCGGGATCACGACCTTCCGGACGGTCACTCCGAGGATGTCCTCGGACAGCTCATGCAGCGGCAGCCGCTCGGACTCGGCGGCGCCCGGCCGATCCAGATGCACCACCAGCCGCAGGTTCATCTTCGGCCGAACCGCGGTCTCGCCGAAGATCGTGCGGATGTTGAGCACGCCCAGACCGCGCACTTCGAGAAAATCCTTCAGCACCGGGGGGCAGCGGCACTCGAGCGTCGAGACCGCGATTCGCGAGATTTCGACCACGTCGTCGGCGACGAGCCCGTGGCCGCGGCTGATCAGCTCCAGCGCGAGCTCGCTTTTTCCGGCCCCCGAGTCGCCGGTGATCAGAACCCCGAGCCCCAGCACGTCCATGCATACGCCGTGGCGCTCGGTCGTTTCGGCGAGCGCCTTGCCGAGGTAGCGGCGCAGCCGGTCGATGACTTGCGCAGCCGGCATATCGGCGGCGAACACCGCCGTGCCCGACGCTTCGGCCGCTTTCAGCAGGCGCACGTCGGCGGGCGCTCCGTCGGCGATCACGACCGCGGCCGGATGGACCGCGAAGAGCTTGCCGAGCATCGCGAACAGATCGGCTTCCCCGAACGCGGCGAGGTGCGCGATCTCGTGGTCGCCGAGGACCTGAACGCGGTTCGGATGGATGAGGTTGAGGTGGCCTACGAGCGCTGCGCCGTCGGCGCTGTCGCGCCGCAACCAAGTGCCGCCGCCCGCTGTTCCGCCGAGCCAGGCGAGCCCGAGCTTGTCGCGATTATCGTCATACAGCTGCGCGACGCTGATCTGCAACATGGGGTTGCCAGGCGGTGATGTGCTGATGGAGTGCGCTCGGGTCGGTGTCCGTCGAGAGCTTTTCGCGCAGCTCGCGATCGCTCAGCATCTGCGCGAGCTCCGACAGGATCCGCAGGTGTTGTTCGGTCGCCTGCTCGGGCACCAGCAGCACGAACACGAGACCGACGGGCTTGCCGTCCGGGGCGTCGAACGGCACCGGCTGAGCAAGGCGGACAAAAGCGCCGACCGCCTCCTTCAGACCCTTGATCCTGCCGTGGGGAATAGCGACCCCCTGGCCAAGGCTCGTCGAGCCGAGACGTTCCCGGGCGAACAGGCTGTCGAACACGAGGCTCCTCGCCACGCCCTGGTTGTTCTCGAAGAGGAGCCCCGCCTGCTCGAACATGCGTTTCTTGCTCGTCACATCCAGGTCGAGAAGGATGTTGGACGGAGGCAAAAGCTTCGCAATAAGGTTCATCGAGGACTGTGCAGAATCGGCCGATTTTCGGCAACCTCGCACGCAGAAACCGTGCCCGGCGGGCCGGAAAGGCGTGGAATTCTACACTAAGGGATTAATCCGAGGGGGAGCGGTGCTTGAGCGCATCGTGGGGATGCGCACTCCGGCGGTCTTTGTATTTGATGATCTGGCGGTCGAGCTTGTCCGCCAGAGCGTCGATCGCGGCGTACAGGTCCGGGTCGTCGCTCTCGACGAAGATGTCCTTGCCGGCGACGTGGCAAGTGACTTCCGCCTTTTGAGCGAGGTGGTCGACCGTGAGAATCACGTTGACGTCGATGACGTGATCGAAATGCCGCCGGATCCTGGAGAGTTTGCTCTCGACGTAGCTGCGGATCGCCGGCGTGACCGGCATGTGGCGTGCGCGGATGGTCAGATTCACGCGAGGCGCCTTTCCCGGCAAAGGACCGGTTTACAAAATGAGGGGAAACATCCCCTCACACTCAAAGAGACTTTCTCATGCTGACGGGCGCGATCTGCAGCGACTCCCGGTACTTGGCGATGGTGCGGCGGGCGACCACGATGCCCTGCTGGCTCAGGATTTGCGAGATCTTGCTGTCCGAAAGCGGTTTGCGCGCGTCCTCGGCGGCGACCAGCTGCTTGATCAGGGCCCGGATCGCGGTCGCGGAGCAGGCGCCGCCCGTCTCGGTGGCGACGTGGCTTCCGAAGAAGTACTTGAGCTCGAAGATGCCGCGCGGCGTAAACATGAATTTCTGGGTGGTGACGCGCGATACGGTCGATTCGTGCAGGCCGAGCGTGTCGGCGATCTCGCGCAGCACCAGGGGCCGCATCGCGACCTCGCCGTGCTCGAAGAAGTGCCGCTGCCGGTCCACGATCGCCTGCGACACGCGCAGGATCGTTTCGAACCGCTGCTGCACGTTCTTGATCAGCCAGCGCGCTTCCTGCAGCTGATGCGACAGCTGGCCGCCAGACTGGCTGCGGTTGTTCTGAAGGATCTCGGCGTACATGCGGTTGATGCGCAGCTTCGGGACGGCGTCCGGGTTGAGGCTCGCCACCCAGACGTTCTTGATCTTCTTGACGATGACGTCGGGCACGACGTAACGCGTCTCAAGCTGCGCGAACGCGGCGCCCGGGCGCGGGTTGAGCCTCTGGATCAGGCGCTGAGCTGCTCGCAGCTCGTCGTCCCCGCATTGCAGCGCCTTCTTGAGCCTCGCGAAGTCGCGGGCTGCAAGAAGCTCGAGATGCCCGCGCGCGACGGCAAGGGCGAGGGCGCGGCTCGGCACCGACTCCGGAAGCACGAGCAACTGCAGCTCGAGGCACTCGCCGCAATTTCGCGCACCCACCCCCGTGGGATCGAAGTTCTGCAAATGCTTGAGGGCGATGTGCAGCTCCTCGGGCTCGAGCTGCAGCTCCTCGGGCACGAGTTGCGCGAGCTCCTCCAGGGGCTGCGTGAGATATCCGTCGTCGCCTAGCGCTTCGATAAGGAACGCCACCAGGTTGCGGTCGCGCGGTTCGAGCTGAGTCAGCGAGAGCTGCCTGAGCAGATGCTCGCGCAGGTTAGGGGATTCGGCAGGGAGCTGGAAGAAATCGTTCTCGTCGGCGTCGTCGCGGCCGCCACCCGCGCTCGGCCCCGCGTCCCCGACCCAGTCGATTTCGGCCGAGAAGGTGTCGGTGGGAGAGGACCTCTCCGCGCTTGATTCCTCCGCGGGCCCCTGTACGGCGGCGGCCGGCTCGCCATTCATGCGCATGGGCGCGGCCGGGACCTCGGTGTCGGTCTCTTCGCGCTCGAGCAGCGGGTTTTCCGTCAGGAACTTCTCGAGCTCCTGGTTCAATTCCAGCGTCGAGAGCTGAAGCAGGCGGATCGATTGCTGAAGCTGCGGCGTCAGCGTCAGGTGCTGCGAGAGCTTCAGCTGTAGGGTCTGCTTCATCGGGAAAGGACGCGAGGGCCTTGCGAGGAGGATCGCCCTGCTCAGACGGGCCAAAATGGGAACGGGACGTGCATCGCGGGCCTCGCTGTCCCTACAACCGGAAGTTCTCGCCGAGATAAACGCGTCTTACGTTTTCATTATAGACGATCTCGTCGGGTTTGCCGAAGGCGAGCACCAGCCCGTCGTTGATGATGTAGGCGCGGTCGCAAATTCCCAGCGTTTCCCGCACGTTATGGTCGGTGATGAGGATGCCGATGCCGCGCTGCTTGAGAAAACGGACGACCTTCTGGATGTCGAGCACCGCGATCGGATCGACGCCAGCGAAGGGCTCGTCGAGCAGGATGAAATTCGGGCGCGTCGCGAGCGCGCGGGCGATTTCGACGCGGCGGCGCTCGCCGCCCGAGAGCGACAGCGCGGTCGACTGCCGCAGATGCGCGATGTTCAGATCGCGCAGCAGCCCGGTGAGTCTGGACTCGATTTCCTCCTCCGGGAGCTGCTGCAACTCGAGCACGGCCCGGATGTTCTCTTCGACGGTCAGCTTGCGGAACACCGAGGCTTCCTGGGGCAGGTAGGAGATCCCCATGCGGGCGCGGCGATGCATCGCGAAATGGCTGATTTCCCTGCCGTCGAGGTGGATCGCTCCGTCGTCCACGGCGACGAGGCCCACGATCATGTAGAAACACGTCGTCTTGCCTGCGCCGTTCGGACCCAGCAGCCCCACAACTTCGCCGCTCGATACCTCGAGAGACACGTCCTTGACTACGACTCGCGAGCTGTATCGTTTCTTGAGTCCATGGACTTGCAGCTGGCTCATCGGGTTCGCGCCCCGCTCGGAAAGCACGGGGACTAGTCCTGCCGGCCGGTCCCGGGAGAAGCCGGGGTCTGGGGAGCCGGCTTCTTCGGCATGATGGTCGCGCGCACGCGCCCCTCGCGGCTGGTCCCCGACGCCTCGTTGCTCGCCTTCACCGTAAAACGCTCGGTTCTGGCGTCGTAGGAGATGTAGTCGCCTCGAATATCGTCCCCGCTGTCGCGGCGCAGCCGCGCGCTGTTGAAGAATTCGACGCGGTCGGTCCTGCTGTCGTACTCGATTCTGAGCGCTTCCCCATCGATGTATTCGCCGAGGCCTTCGCGTTTGTGGCGGAAACTCGCGGGCTTCCCGGTGGCAACGCCGCGCTGAAAGCCGTCGCTGTCCTGTCGCACGACGATCCGGTCGGCGCGAATGATGAGCGAGCCCTGGATCAGCACGACCTTCCCCTCAAAGGTGGCGACCTTCTTCGCCTCGTCGGCGATCATGCTGTCGGATTCGATATTCACCGGTTTGTCGCGATCGGACCGCTCGGCCAGCGCCGGGCCCGTCGCCAGCGCGCACCATGTCGCAAGGCCCAGGGCGGCGGCCGCGCGCGCCTTATTCCCGGTGCGGCGCATCGAAGATGCCCTTGACCTGAGACTGGAGCATGAAATGGTGTTTCTTCGTGTCGACGACCATGCCGACCCCGGTCAAGACCGAGCGTCCCTCGGTGATGGTGACGGTGTGGTCCGTGCGCGAGACTCCTTTTTCGGCAAGCATGTGAAGGAATTCGGTGCGCGCACGCAACTCCGGCAGTCCAGGCGCGGCCTCGCGCAGGAACAGGACATTGCCGTACAGGAACGCCTCTTCGCCCTGCCGATTGACGGTTGCGCGATTGGCCGTCGCGACGAGGTTTGCGCCGTTTTCGGCCAGCTGGACGATGCGCGGATAGATCACTTCGCCCGAACCGTCGTCCGAAAAATGCACCATTCTCGGCGCGGAAAACGTGTAGCGAAGCTTGCCGGACTCGTCCAGCCGCTGGACGGCGAAGTTCTCGACGATTGCGTCGGGATCGTGGCTTGCGGGTTTTGCGTCGCCGCCGGAATCCCCCAGCACCGCGTATTGCAGCCAAAGCGTCAGCACGGCCAGAAACAGCATCAACACGAGCGGCAGCAAGTGGGTGACGCGCGTTCTCATGTAAGCTCGCGTGCAATGGCACGCTCCAGCGTGTCTTGGGCGCGCATGATCAACTCGCAAACCTCGCGTGCGGCTCCGCGGCCGCCGGAGGCGCGCGTGACGTGGTGCACGCGCTCGCGCACGATATCCGGCGCTTCGGGCACGGCGGCGGCGAAACCGCATCGCGCGAGTACCGGCAGATCCACCACATCGTCGCCCATGTAGCCGACTGCGGCGGCCGAGGTGCCCGCCCGGCCGACCAGCCTTTCGAAAGCCGCGCCCTTGTCCGCGGCGCCTTGTTCCACGAGGGTGATGCCGAGCTCCGCGGCGCGCACTTCGACCGCGCGCGAGCGGCGCGCGGAAAGGATGGCAACCTCGACCCCGCTCTCTCTCAGCATCTTGAGCCCGTGGCCGTCCCGCGCATTGAACGCCTTCAATTCCGCTCCGGTCTCGCTGAAGTACAGAGTTCCGTCGGTGAGCACGCCGTCGACATCGAAGATCATCAGCCGCAGCCGCCGCATCCGCTCCAAAACGTCCTCGCGCATCAGATGACCCTAGCGCGAAACAGATCGTGCATGTTGAGAGCGCCGGCGAGCTCCCCGGTGTCGGTCACAACGAGCAGCTGGCTGATCTTGTGGCGCTCCATCAATTCGACCGCTTCGGCGGCGAGCTTATGCGGGGCGATGGTGCGCGGGTTGCGGGTCATGACCTCGGCGATCTTGAGGGAGCGGACATCCGGTTTGCGCTCCAGTGTCCGGCGCAGATCGCCGTCGGTGAAAATTCCGACGACCTTTTTCCCGCGGTCGAGGATCGCCGTCATGCCCATGCTCTTCCTGGATATTTCGGTCAGCATGTCGGAAAAGGAGTCGGTTTCGGACACCGCTGGAACGTCGTCACCGGTGCGCATGACGTCGGACACGTGCGTGAGAAGCTTCCTGCCGAGCGTGCCGCCGGGGTGCGCGCGCGCAAAATCTTTCTCATTGAAGCCGCGAGCATCGAGCAGGGCGATCGCGAGCGCGTCACCGAGCGCAAGGGCCGCCGTGGTGCTCGCCGTCGGCGCAAGATTCAGCGGACAGGCTTCCTGCGCGACGCGCGCGTCGAGGTGCACGTCGGCTTCCCTGGCGAGCGCCGAGTCCGCGTTGCCGGTCAGCGCGATGAGCTTCGCGCCCTGGCGCTTGATCATCGGAATGATCGTGAGCAATTCGTCCGACTGGCCAGAATTCGAGAGCGCGAGCATCACGTCCTCGCGCGTGATCATGCCCAGATCACCGTGCCCCGCCTCGGCGGCGTGCACGAAGAAGGCCGGCGTCCCCGTGCTCGCCAGGGTGGAAGCGATCTTGCGCGCGATGTGCCCCGACTTGCCGACGCCGCTTACGACCACTCGGCCTCGGCACGCGAGGATCAGACCGACTGCATCGAGAAAACGCTCATCGAGGCGGGATATCAAGCCGGTTATCGCGTCCGCCTCGATCGCGAGCACCTTGCGCGCCAGCTCAAGCGCCGAGGTCGAAATCGCCTTTTTCGATCGATCGTTCATTTACGAAGCGTGCTGGCCCGCGCAGGATGCACCCTTTATCATAGGGCCGAGTATACCAGAGGGATGCCGCACTTTTCGCGCGTGAACCAAAAGAAACAAGGACTTCCGAGTGGGCGACACGCTTGAATTGGTGCTGATCCTGCTTGCAAGCGCGGTATTCGTGGTCGTGGTTTTTCGCTCTTTGCATTTGCCGCCGCTGCTCGGCTATCTCTTGGTCGGAGTCTCTGTCGGACCGTTTGCGCTGGCGTGGGTTCCGGACACCGAAGAAGGGCGGCAGCTTGCGGAATTCGGCGTCGTATTCCTGATGTTCTCGATCGGGCTCGAGTTCAGCCTGGCGAAGCTTTTCCAGCTGCGCCGCGCGGTCTTCGGCCTCGGATTGGCCCAAGTCGTGCTCACGCTCGCCGCGGTGCTCGCCGCTGCCGCGTTTGCGGGCGCGTCGTGGCAGGCCGGCCTCGCGGTCGGAGGCGCGCTCGCCATGTCTTCCACGGCGATTGTCCTGCGCATTCTCGCCGAGCGCATTCAGCTCGAGACGGCTCACGGACGCGACATCATCGGCGTCCTGCTCTTCCAGGACCTCGCCGTAGTGCCTTTGTTGATCGTGATTCCCGCGATCGCGGAGGGAAGCGGCGAGCTCGCCGAGCGTCTTGCGTTTGCGCTCGCCAAGGCTGCCGTGGTGCTTGTGGTGCTGCTCTTTGTCGGACAGCGGCTGATGCGCGGCTGGTTCCACATCGTGGCTCGCAGCCGCTCGCACGAGCTGTTCATCCTCAACGTTTTGCTCATTACGCTGGGGCTTGCCTGGCTCACGGCCCGGGCCGGGCTTTCGCTTGCCCTGGGCGCCTTCCTCGCCGGGATGCTCATAGCGGAAACCGAGTACCGGCATCAGGTCGAGGAGGACATCAGGCCGTTTCGCGAGGTGCTGTTGGGCCTGTTCTTCGTCACCATGGGCATGAGACTCGACCTCGGGGCGGTCGCGGCCAATTTTTCGCTGGTGCTGGCGTTGACCGCTCTGCTGGTCGCGTTCAAGTTTGCGCTGGTCGCCGCGCTCGCGCGCCTGTTCGGTGCCGGTCCCGGCGCGGCCCTGCGCACCGCACTCGCCCTCGCCCAGGCCGGCGAATTCGGCCTGGTGCTCATCGTTCAGGCGCAGTCGCTTGCATTGCTCGATCGCGACTTTTCCCAGGTCATCGTCGCGGCGATGCTGCTGTCGATGCTCGCCGCCCCTTTCATCATTCAGGCGAGCGACAGGCTCGTGCTGCGCTGGTCGAGCGCGGAATGGATGCTGCAATCGCTTGCGCTTCATCGCGTGGCCGTGGAAAGTCTCGCGACCGAGCGGCACGTCATCGTGTGCGGCTACGGCCGCACCGGGCAGCGCCTGGCGCACCTGCTGGAGCAGGAGCACATCGACTTCATCGCCCTCGACACCGACCCGGAGCGCGTGCGCGGGGCCGCTGCCGCGGGCGAGAAGGTCGTGTACGGCGACGCCTCGCGGCACGAGACGCTTGTTGCAGCGGGTATCGCGCGCGCGAGCGCGCTCGTGATCACCTTCGCGGATACGCAGCTTGCTCTCCGAATCCTGCACCACGTGCGCGCGCTCAACCCGGCATTGCCGGTGGTCGTGCGTACTCTGGACGACGCGGACATGGACCGGCTCATCGCGGCCGGCGCCGCCGAGGTCGTGCCGGAGACCTTCGAGTCGAGCCTGATGCTCGCCTCGCACGCATTGGTGCTCCTGGGCGTGCCCTTGAGACGCGTGGTCCGCCGCATCCGCGAAGTGCGGGAGCACCGCTACAGCCTGATGCGCGGCTTCTTTCACGGAGGCACCGATGAAGCCGAAGACCCCGACGAGGGGCGCGAGCCGCGCCTGCATTCGGTGACGCTTGCGCCGGGCGCGGGTGCCTCCGGGCACCGCCTCGGGGAGCTAAAGCTGGATGAGCTCGGCGTGCGGGTGACGGCGCTGCGGCGCCGCGAGCTCCGGATGATTTCGCCGGATCCGCAAACGGCATTGCAGGAGGGCGACGTGATCGTGCTGCTCGGCACGCCGGAACAGCTCGCCGCGGCGGAGATGCGCTTGTTGAAGGGGTAGTCTCTTTTGACTGCCGCGAGAGGCAGTGGTTACGGACCTTGAAACCGACGACAGCCCAACCCCACGTCATCAGCCTGTTGCTCTCGGGCAGCCTGTGCCTGCTGCCATTTCTGCCACCGTATCACCAGCTTCCCGTGCTGAGTTTCCAAGCCGAGTGGCTCGCCGGGGCGCTGGGTACCGGCGCCGCGCTGGCGGTGCTCGCCGCGCGTGACGTCTCCATTGTCTCCCTGCCTGTCCCGGCACGCTGGCTGATCGCCTTCGCACTGTTTCTCGCACTGCAGGCAGCGGGCGGCGGCCAAGCCTATCCCCAGCTCCCTCTGCTTGCCGCGCTCTACGTCCTTTACGCGGCACTGATAATGTGGCTTGGAGCGCAGCTGGTGGCCACGCTCGGATTCGAGCGCGTTGTCATCGTGCTGGCTGCGTTTCTTTTAGCCGGCGCCTTGGCGAATGCGCTGTCGGGCGTGATCCAGTTCTACGGACGACCCGCGCTGCTCGAGGACGTGATCGCCGAGCTGCGCGGCAACCGCGCCTACGGGAATATTGCGCAGGCCAACCTTTACGCCAACTACCTGGCACTGGGCGAGAGCGCGCTCCTGTTTCTGTGGCTGCGCGGGCACGTCCTGACGGCGTATGCGCTTCCAGCCCTGGCCCTGCTCGTCCTCAGCAGTGCGTTGTCCGGCTCGCGCAGCGCACTGCTGTACGCACTGTGGATTGCGGCGCTCGGTCCGCTCATGGGGCGCATTCAAAAAGGGGCCGAAGCGCGGCGCCTGAAGTTCGCTGCGTACGCGGTCGCGGGCGCGACGCTGGCCGCGCATTTCGCCGTGCCCTGGTTCAATGGCGCGCTTCACCTCGGTCCGACGGGCGAGGGCGCGTTCGATCGCCTGCTGGGTTCCTCAGCTGAGCATGCCGGCCCGCGCTGGCAGGCATACTTGCTCGCGCTACGCATGTTCGGCGCGGCGCCCATTGCCGGAGTTGGCCCAGGCGAGTTCGCGGGTGCTGCGTTCGAGTTAGGGCTTGATCCGTCCCTCACGCGAAGCGGCGAAGTCTGGACCTCGCCTCACAATCTTGTGCTGCACCTCCTTGCCGAGACCGGAGCGGTTGGCGCGGCTCTGGTGCTCGGCGGCCTGTGCGTCTGGGCATGGCGGGCCGCACGCCGTTATCGCGCCGATCCGCAGCCAGCCCTGTGGTGGATCATCACCGGGGCAGGAATAGAACTCATCCATTCCCTGATCGAGTTTCCGATGTGGAGCGCCCACTTCCTCGGCGTGGCCGCGCTGCTGATGGGAGCCGGTGCAACGCTTGAGACAGACTCCAGGGCCGTGTCGCGTCGGAACCGGATTGTCGCCACGGTCGCTTGCGCGGTGCTTGCGGTTGCCTTGGGAACCTTGCTCAAGGATTATGTTCGACTCGACTCGACACGCTTTGCTGGAACGACCGTCACCTTGGCCCCTGCCGCAGACGCGCAACGCGATGCCGCGACGATGCGCGACCTGGCGCACGGCCTGATGGCGCCCTTGGCGGAGTTCTGGATCGTCATGGGCATGCCGCTGGAGCGAAGCGACCTCGCCGCCAAGCTGGCCGTGAGTGAACGCGTCGTGCGCTATTGGCCGGCCAACGCCGTTGTGGTGCGGCGTGCGGTATTCCTCGCCTTCGACGGCGACGCGGAAAACGCGCGTGGTCTGCTCGCACGCGCTTTGCGAGCATTTCCGCACCAGCGTCGGGCTACCATCGCGATTCTCCAGCAAGCACTCGCTGCGGCCCCGGGCGCCATCGAGCCGCTGCTCCTCATGGCCGGAAGCATGCGCGACGCAGCGCCCGGCCCGCAGGAGTAAGGGCGCTTGAGCGCCGGAAATGAAAAAGCCCGCGCGAGGCGGGCTTTTTGCGGGGCGCCGAAGCTACAGGTTTTTGCAGAGCAAATACAGGTTGACGCCGGTTTCCGCGTAAGCGCTGGTGGGAATCGCCACCGCGGGATTGGGTCCGGAGGTCTGCAGCAAACCCCGCACTTGGCCCGTCGTGCTGGTGGCGTCATCCATTTGGGTATCCACCGCGATGGCGATCTTGTCCGGCAGATTGCTCGAGCAGATGATGTTGGAGGTAAATCCCATGCCGCCGGTCTGCACGCCCAGGATGCCGCCGGTGGCGTTCGCGGGTGGTATAACCGCCGCGACAACGGCGGCAGTTTGCCCGGGCACGAACCCGGCAAGCCGCAGGTGCCACCAGAATTTGTTTACTTCGGGCGTGCTACTGGAAGGTGCGACAGTCGGAACGTTGTTGTAGACCTCGGCTCCTCCGCCTTGATTGAACTGCCCGTTACCGTCCCCGGCGAAAGATGCGGCCCAGCGGCTGGCGGCGTTGATATCATCCCCAGGGAGCGCCCGATAGCGGTCTTGGTAGGAATTCATCGCCGCGGTGATGCCGTTGAAATCGTTGATGACGTTCTTGATCCTGGCCTGCGTGATCATCTCCTGGCCTTTGAGGATGCCGCCCAGCAGCAATCCGATGATCACCAGCACGATCGCGATCTCGACCAAGGTGAAACCGGTCTGAGCCGAATTCTTGTTGTCGTTAGCGGTAGTTCTCATTTAAACCCCCTCTACTTGGAGTTAAGATTATTCTGAAAAAGCAAGAAATGTACCCGAGAATACGCCCGGATCGAGGCCGGTCATGAGGCCCAATCGGCCCCCTTTGTTGAATAATACACACTTTCGACGACTATTCGACAGTCACCCTACTTTCTTTCCCCTTCGCCGACCATCCGTGCTTCCAGCCGTTTGAGACGCTCATCCAAAAACCTGAGCTCGGCCGGATCCTTCACCTTTCCACTCTGGATGTACCCCCCGATCATGATGCGGGCGGTCTGAAGCTCGTTCATGTCCTCCAGGATGAAGATCTCCATCTGCTTCGCCCAGAGGGGGACGTCATCGGCGGTCGCATGGCGCTGAATGGCGGCCGCGTACCGGCGCGCGAGCGGCAGGTCGCCGAGCCGGTGCTTGGCGATGGCCGCGGCGTGCGCGAGCCAAGGCCAGCGGCGGTTGGGATCGACGAAGAACTGGCGATAGACGAACTCGAGCATGCGGCGCTGCTTCTCCTCGACCGGCACCTCGGCGTACAGCCGGCTCGCGGCGAGCAGGGGATACTGGCCGCGCGGGTCCAATTCCAGAATCCGGGCGAGCCAGGCCTCAAGCCTGCCGTAATCGAGTTCGCGATAGGGGACTTTGCTGCCGGACTGATAGTCGAAAGCTTGCACGTAGAGCATCAAGGCCTTGGCGAGCGCGACCGGGTCGCCGAAGCTCGCAAGCCTGAGCGCCGCAATGCTCGGAGCGGCCGCCAAGTCCTCCGCTTTCGCACGCGGCTGCGGGGAACTTGCCCTCAGCGCGATCTGCGCGGCGAGCCCCAGCGCGAGCAGCGCGAGAACGATACGGGGAACTCTCGCGATCGGTCGCTCCGCCATCGGCTCAAAAATTCTTGCGGTACAAATCGAACAGCGCCGCGGCGCCGATCAGCACGAGGTAGATCGCGGTCTGGCCCACGATGGCGCCAAGCGTGCTTGCGCCGGGCGCCGATTCCAGCAGCCAAGTCGTCTGCGTCATCCGGTCGAGCGCCGGCAGCAGGAGCGCGATCAGCTCAGCAATGGCGTTCACCGCGCGGTCGGTGAGCGTAGGCTCCTGGAGCGACGCGCCTGCGATGATCTGCATCGCCGCCATGGAGCGCGACAGCAGGTAAAAGCCCGCTACGGCCGCAAAGGCGGGAACCACCTGTGTGAGCGAGAGCACGCAGAACAGGCTCATTGCCGTCACGATCAGCAGCTCGCAAAGGAGAGAGGCAGCCCAGATGGCGAGTCCGCCGGGATGCGCGAACAAAGCCAGAGGCAGCGCGCAGAGCAAGGCGAGGATCAAAGCCACAGCGGCGTAGCCGGCGAACTTCCCGAAAAAATAAGTCGCGCGCGGCGCGGGCAGCGACAGCATCAGCTCGGTGACCTTGTCGCTCGATTCCCGCACCATGCTGGTGATGACGAAGGTGACGACGATGAACACGGCTGCGACCCTGAGCAGCGCCGCGAGCAACGCCGCCTGGATCTCGCGCGACTCGGTGATCGCCACCTGGTTCAGGAATTGCGCGAACCCGAAAGCGGCCACGATGACGACGGCGGCAAGCCACAAGAGGCGGTTTCGAACCGCTTCAAGCAAAACGGCTTTTGCCAGCGAGGCGACAATGGGCATGAAAGGGAATAGTTTGCCGGCCTGGATGCCGATCGCTCAAAGCTGGCACAATACGTGCCCCAACAAGGGTAAGTCCAGGGAAAGGGCAACGCAAGTCCGCCTGCCACTATCAATATGGCGATAGGAAGCCTGCTTCAAATCTCGCAGTTGCTCATCGCCAAATGGTGGCGAGCGCTGTTTCTCCTCATGCTGGTATTGCTGCACGTCGCCGCCATGCGGGGTCCCGAGGACGCCTGGGCGCGCGGACTGATGCTCGCGCATTTCGGGCTGTTCATCATGTGGCAGCCGTTCATGCAGGCCGAGCGGCGCCTGACTCCGTCCCAGGCGCTCGCCATCATCGCGGTCGGGCTTGGCATCCTGTATTTCCTCAACGGGTGGCTGCTCGCCCTTTGGGTGAGCGTGTTCGCGGGTATCGTCGGCGGCAAGGTTTTTCTGTTCCAGGCGCGCTGGCTGCGCCGTTTTTACCTGGTGGTGCTGTTGTATCTGACATCGCTGCTGCTGATCTGGATCGTGCCGACGAGCTTCATCACGGTGCCCTTGCCCGACGAGGTTCAGGTGCTGGCGCACTACGGGTTTCCGGTGCTGTTCCTCGTGATGCTCGCAATCCCCGCCGAGGCGGACTTGGCCGAGACGCCGCAGATCGTCGACTTCTTCTACGCCGCGCTGATTTTCCTGTTGCTGGTGGCGCTGGTGCTCGGCAGTTTCGCCTTCATGACCGTAGGCGGGCTTCAGTACGTGACGGCGCTCTCCTACAGCATGCTGATCATCGCCGGGGTGCTGCTGCTGCTGTCGTTTGCCTGGAACCCGCGCGCGGGTTTTTCCGGGCTTTCGATGTATTTTTCCCGCTATCTGCTGTCGGTAGGGCTGCCGTTCGAGCGATGGCTGCATTTCCTCGCCGAGCTCTCGCAGCTCGAAACCAAGCCCGAGCGCTTTTTGAAGGAGGCCTGCGTCGGCCTGACCCGGCTGCCCTGGGTCTCCGGCGGCTTCTGGCACACCGCTGGCGAATCCGGAGATTTCGGGAAGGTGTCCAAGAATTCCGTCGAATTCACCAACCAGGAGATTCACCTGCGGGTGTTTACCAGGCAGGTCTTGAGCCCTTCGCTCATATGGCACTTTCACCTGCTCGGGCAACTGCTGGGCGAGTATTACATCGCCAAGCAGCGCGAGCAGAAGCTGCAGCAACAAACTTATGTCCAGGCCGTTCACGAAACCGGCGCGCGCATGACGCACGACGTGAAGAATCTGTTGCAGTCCCTCAACGTACTGTGCGCCGCCGCGGAGCGCGACACACCGCCCGATGCGACCGAGCTGTCCTCGCTGATGCGGCGCCAGCTCCCGGCGATCACGCAGCGCCTGCAACAGACGCTCGACAAGCTGCAAAAGCCCGACACGAGCAACGCGCGCTTCGTCCAGGCGAGAGCCTGGTGGGAGGGCCTGCAACGCA
>Ga0209283_10000344_pt1 | contig 23123 bp, 22 predicted proteins | sample CZO8metaG_2_FD_188354 | JGI IMG/M metagenome (GOLD analysis project Ga0209283, IMG submission 188354) | Vadose zone soil microbial communities from the Eel River Critical Zone Observatory, Northern California, USA - CZOApr15con2H1.8 metaG... | ecosystem: Environmental > Terrestrial > Soil >...
TGGACGAGAACACCGGCGAGGTCCTGCTGGAGTGCAACGAGGAGGTCACCGAGGAGAAGGTCGAGCAGCTGCGCGAGCGCGGCATCGACCAGTTCCAGGTGCTCTTCATCGACAACCTGAACGTCGGGCCGTTCCTGCGCGACACGCTGATGGCCGACAAGATCGCCTCGCCGGAAGAGGCGATCATGGAGATCTACCGCCGCCTGCGCCCGGGCGATCCGCCCACGCTGGAGACGGCCACCAACCTCTTCATCAACCTGTTCTTCAACCCCGAGCGCTACGACCTGTCCAAGGTCGGCCGGCTCAAGCTGAACTACAAGTTCGCCATCGACGAGCCGCTCGAGCAGGCGGTCCTCACCAAGAAGGACATCCTCGAGGTCGTCCGGTACCTGATTGATCTCAAAAATGGCAAGGGCCAGATCGACGACATCGACCACCTCGGCAACCGCCGCGTCCGGGCGGTGGGCGAGCTGCTCGAGAACCAGTACCGCATCGGCCTGGTCCGCATGGAGCGCGCGATCAAGGAGCGGATGAGCCTGCAAGAGATCGAGACGCTCATGCCACACGACCTGATCAACGCCAAGCCGGTCACCGCGGTGATCAAGGAGTTCTTCGGGTCCAGCCAGCTCTCGCAGTTCATGGACCAGACGAACCCGCTCTCCGAGGTCACCCACAAGCGCCGCCTCTCGGCCCTGGGACCGGGCGGCCTGACCCGCGAGCGCGCCGGCTTCGAGGTGCGCGACGTGCACCCGACGCACTACGGCCGCATCTGCCCGATCGAGACGCCGGAAGGACCGAACATCGGCCTCATCGCCAGCCTCTCCACCTTCGCCCGCGTGAACGAGTACGGCTTCGTCGAGACGCCCTACCGCCAGGTGGTCGAGGGGCGGGTCACCGACGAGGTGAAGTTCTACTCGGCGCTCGAGGAGGAGAAGCACGTCATCGCCCAGGCGAACGCCGCCTTCGACAAGAAGGGACACTTCACCACCCCGCTGGTCTCCTGCCGCAAGGCGGGCGAGTTCCCCCAGGCGCGCCCCGAGGACATCTCGCTGATGGACGTGTCGCCCAACCAGCTCGTCTCGGTGGCGGCTTCGCTGATCCCCTTCCTGGAGAACGACGACGCGAACCGCGCGCTGATGGGCTCGAACATGCAGCGCCAGGCCGTGCCGCTCCTGCGCACGGCCGCGCCGCTGGTGGGCACCGGCATCGAGTCGACGGTCGCGCGCGACTCGGGCGTGTGCGTGGTGGCGCGCCGCGACGGCACGGTCGACCAGGTGGACGCGGCCCGCATCGTGGTGCGCGCCGACGTGAAGGAGAGCTCGCACGACGTGGCGAGCGAGGTCGACATCTACAACCTCATCAAGTACCAGCGCTCCAACCAGAACACCTGCATCAACCAGAAGCCGATCGTGAAGCAGGGCGACCGGGTGAGGAAGAGCGACGTCATCGCCGACGGCCCGGCCACCGAGACCGGGGAATTGGCGCTGGGCCAGAACGTGGCGGTCGCCTTCATGCCGTGGCAGGGCTACAACTTCGAGGACTCGATCCTCATCAGCGAGCGCATCGTCAAGGAGGACGTGTTCACCTCGATCCACATCGAGGAGTTCGAGTGCATCGCGCGCGACACCAAGCTGGGGAAGGAAGAGATCACGCGCGACATCCCGAACGTCGGTGAGGAGGCGCTCAAGGACCTGGACGACTCGGGCATCATCCGCATCGGCGCGGAGGTGCAGCCGGGCTCGATCCTGGTGGGCAAGATCACTCCCAAGGGCGAGACCCAGCTCTCTCCCGAGGAGAAGCTGCTCCGCGCCATCTTCGGCGAGAAGGCCGGCGACGTGCGCGACAGCTCGCTGCGGGTCCCGCCGGGCGTGCAGGGCACGGTGATCAACGCCAAGGTCTTCAGCCGCAAGGGCGTCGACAAGGACGAGCGCGCCAAGGACATCGAGAACCAGGAAGAGGCGAAGCTCCTCAAGGACCAGAACGACGAGATCAAGATCCTCAAGGACTCGGCCTACAAGCGGATCAAGCGGCTCCTGCACGGCAAGGAGACCACCGCCAAGCTGGTCGACGACAAGGGCCACGTCCTTCTGAACAAGGGCCAGGAAGTGACCGACACGCTGCTCGACGAGATCCCGGAGAAGTACTGGCCGGAGATCGCCGTCGGCGGCGCGGAGGAGAAGGTCGCCAAGATCCTGGAGAACTTCAACGAGCAAAAGGAGCTGGTGAAGCTCGTCTTCGGCGAGAAGATCTCCCGTCTCAAGAAGGGCGACGAGCTGCCCCCGGGCGTCATCAAGATGGTCAAGGTCTACGTGGCCATCAAGCGCAAGCTGGCGGTGGGCGACAAGATGGCCGGCCGGCACGGCAACAAGGGCGTCGTCTCGCGCATCATGAGCGAGGAGGACATGCCCTACCTCGAGAACGGGCGGCCGGTGGACATCGTGCTGAATCCGCTGGGCGTGCCGTCCCGCATGAACATCGGGCAGATCCTCGAGACCCACCTCGGCTGGGCCGCGCGCGGCCTGGGCGAGCAGATCCAGGCGATGATCGACGAGAAGTGGTCGCCGGACGCGATCCGCAAGGACTTGAAGAAGGTCTACGACTCGAAGGAGATGCAGGAGCTGCTCGACGGGCTGCCGGACAAGGAGCTGCTCAAGCTGGCGCAGAAGCTGGTGCGCGGAGTGCACTTCGCCTCGCCGGTCTTCGACGGCGCGCGCGAGACGGAGATCCTCTCGCAGCTCGAGCACGCCAACCTGCCCAGGTCGGGCCAGATGATCCTCTTCGACGGGCGCACCGGCGAGGCGTTCGACCAGGACGTCACGGTGGGCATCATGTACATGCTCAAGCTGCACCACCTGGTGGACGAGAAGATCCACGCGCGCAGCATCGGGCCGTACTCCCTGGTCACCCAGCAGCCGCTGGGCGGCAAGGCGCAGTTCGGCGGGCAGCGCCTGGGCGAGATGGAGGTGTGGGCGATGGAGGCCTACGGCGCCGCCTACTCGCTGCAGGAGTTCCTCACCGTGAAGTCCGACGACGTGGTCGGCCGCACCCGCATGTACGAGTCGATCGTCAAGGGCGAGTACGCGCTCGAGTCGGGCCTGCCCGAGTCGTTCAACGTGCTCATCAAGGAGCTGCAGTCGCTCGGCCTGGACGTCGAGCTGATGGAGACGCCGCCCGAGCAGGCCGCGGTCCCAGCCCCCAAGAAAGGAACGGCCGCAGCATGAGGCGCTCTTCCGATAGCCGAAAGCCGCCAGCCGCCAACCGAATCGATCTGGAAGGAGCAAGGACGTGAAGGACATCTTCAATTTCTTCGAGAAGCCGAAGGATCCGCTCTCGTTCAGCGCGATCCGCATCTCGCTCGCCAGCCCGGAGAAGATCCGGCAGTGGTCGCACGGCGAAGTGAAGAAGCCGGAGACGATCAACTACCGCACCTTCAAGCCGGAGCGGGACGGGCTCTTCTGCGCGAAGATCTTCGGGCCGGTGAAGGACTACGAGTGCAACTGCGGCAAGTACAAGCGCATGAAGCACCGGGGAGTGGTCTGCGAGAAGTGCGGCGTCGAGGTGATCCAGAGCAAGGTGCGGCGCGAGCGGCTGGGGCACATCAACCTGGCCACGCCGGTGGCGCACATCTGGTTCTTGAAGTCGCTGCCGTCGCGCATCGGCAACCTGCTCGACATCACCCTCAAGGACCTGGAGAAGGTCCTCTACTGCGAGTCGTACGTCGTCATCGACCCGAAGGAGTCGCCCTTCCAGCCGGGAGAGCTGCTCAGCGAGGACAAGTACTACAAGGCGGTCGAGGAGCTGGGCGACGAGGCCTTCACCGCCGGCATGGGCGGCGAGGCGGTGCGGGAGCTGCTCAAGAAGATCGACATCGAGCAGCTCGGCGAGCAGCTGCGCAAGGACATGAAGGAGGCGACCAGCGACGCCAAGCGGAAGAAGCTGTCCAAGCGCCTCAAGGTGGTCGAGTCGTTCCGCGAGAGCGGCAACAAGCCCGAGTGGATGATGCTGGACGTGATCCCGGTGATCCCGCCGGACCTGCGCCCGCTCGTCCCGCTCGACGGCGGCCGCTTCGCCACCTCGGACCTGAACGACCTCTACCGGCGCGTGATCAACCGCAACAACCGCCTGAAGCGGCTCCAGGAGCTGAACGCTCCGGACATCATCATCCGGAACGAGAAGCGCATGCTGCAGGAAGCGGTGGACGCGCTGTTCGACAACGGCCGCCGCGGCAAGACCATCACCGGGCCCAACAAGCGGCCGCTCAAGTCCCTCTCCGACATGCTCAAGGGCAAGCAGGGCCGGTTCCGCCAGAACCTCTTGGGCAAGCGCGTCGACTACTCGGGCCGCAGCGTCATCGTGGTCGGCCCCGAGCTGAAGCTGCACCAGTGCGGCCTGCCGAAGATCATGGCGCTCGAGCTGTTCAAGCCCTTCATCTACAACAAGCTCGAGGAGCGCGGGCACGTCACGACCATCAAGAGCGCCAAGAAGATGGTCGAGAAGGAGCGGCCGGAGGTCTGGGACATCCTCGAGGAGGTCATCCGCGAGCACCCCGTCCTCCTCAACCGCGCGCCGACCCTGCACCGCCTGGGCATCCAAGCGTTCGAGCCGGTGCTGATCGAGGGCAAGGCCATCCAGCTGCACCCGCTGGTCTGCTCGGCCTTCAACGCCGACTTCGACGGCGACCAGATGGCCGTGCACGTGCCGCTCTCCATCGAGGCGCAGATGGAAGCGCGCGTCCTGATGATGAGCACCAACAACATCCTCTCGCCGGCGCACGGCAAGCCCATCATCGTGCCGACGCAGGACATCGTGCTCGGGCTCTATTACCTGACGCGCGAGCGGGCGCTGGCGCACGGCGAGGGAAGGGTGTTCTCCTCGCCGGCCGAGGTGCGCGCGGCGTACGACCACCACGAGGTGGACCTGCAGGCGAAGATCACCTGCCGCATGGAGCAGTACGACGCGGAGGGCGCGCCCGCGGGCAAGCAGCGGGTGGAGACCACCGTGGGCCGCGTGCTGCTCTCGGACATCCTCCCCAGGAAGATCCCCTTCAGCGCCATCAACAAGGTGATGGACAAGAAGACCCTCGGGAACCTGATCGACATCTGCTACCGCACCAGCGGCGAGAAGGAGACGGTGCTCCTCGCCGACCGGCTGCGCAGCCTGGGGTACGGCTACGCCACCAAGGCGGGCATCTCCATCGCCATCAAGGACATGGTCATCCCCGAGCGCAAGCAGGAGCTGCTCGAGCGCGCGCAGAAGGAAGTGGCGGAGATCGAGAACCAGTACCTGGAAGGCCTGATCACCGACGGCGAGCGCTACAACAAGGTGATCGACATCTGGGCGCAGGTCACCGAGGAGGTGGCCGGCGAGATGATGGCCGAGATCGGCACCGAGACGGTGAAGAAGGGCAACACCGAGAAGAAGCAGCCCTCCTTCAACCCGATCTTCATCATGGCCGACTCGGGCGCCCGCGGCAGCGCGCAGCAGATCCGCCAGCTGGCCGGCATGCGCGGCCTGATGGCGAAGCCGTCCGGCGAGATCATCGAGACGCCCATCACGGCGAACTTCCGCGAGGGCCTCACCGTCCTGCAGTACTTCATCTCCACCCACGGCGCACGCAAGGGCCTGGCGGACACGGCCCTCAAGACGGCCAACTCCGGCTACCTGACGCGCCGCCTGGTGGACGTGGCGCAGGACGCGATCATCACCGAGTACGACTGCGGCACCATGGACGGAATCCTCCTCGGCGCCCTCATCGAGGGCGGCGAGATCATCGAGCCGATGAGCGAGCGCATCCTGGGTCGCGTCGCGCTCGACGACGTCGAGGACCCGTTCACCCACGAGGTGATCGTCCAGTCCAACGAGGAGATCGACGAGGCCAAGGTGAGGGCCATCGAGGAGGCGGGCATCGAGAAGGTGAAGATCCGCTCGGTGCTCACCTGCCAGGCCCCGCGCGGCATCTGCGTGGAGTGCTACGGCCGCGATCTGGCGCGCGGGCGGAAGGTGAACATCGGCGAGGCGGTCGGCGTGATCGCCGCGCAGTCGATCGGCGAGCCCGGCACGCAGCTCACCATGCGCACCTTCCACATCGGCGGCACCGCCACCCGGCGCGCCGAGGCCTCGACCATCGAGACCCGGCACGCCGGAACCGTCCACTTCCACAACCTGAAGACGGTGAAGCGCAAGGACGGCTCGCTGATCGTGATGAACCGCAACGGCGAGGTGGCCATCGCGGACGAGAACGGCCGCGAGCGCGAGAGGTACACGGTCATCTACGGCGCCAAGCTGAACGTCCGCGACGGCCAGAAGGTCGAGGCGGCCACCACGCTGGCGGAGTGGGACCCGTTCGCCACGCCCATCGTCGCCGAGGTGCCGGGCACCGTCCGGTTCAACGACGTCATCGAAGGCGTGACGATGAACGAGCAGCTCGACGAGGTCACCGGCCTCTCGCGCAAGTCGATCATCGAATCGCGCGACGCGGACTCGCAGCCCCGCTTGGTCATCGAGGACGACAAGGGCAACCCGAAGACGCTGCCGGGCGGCGAGCAGCCGGCGCGGTACAACCTGCCGGTGGGCGCCAACATCGTCGTCAACGACGGCGACCAGGTGGACGCCGGCGAGGTCATCGCCCGCATTCCGCGCGAGACCACCAAGACCAAGGACATCACCGGCGGTCTCCCGCGGGTGGCCGAGCTGTTCGAGGCGCGCAAGCCCAAGGAGCACGCGGTCATCAGCGAGATCGAGGGCGTGGTCTCCTTCGGCAAGGACACCAAGGGCAAGCGCAAGGTGATCGTCACGCCGGACATCGACGGCAAGCTGCGCACCGACATGGCGACCGAGTACCTGATCGGCAAGGGCAAGCACATCAACGTGCACGCCGGCGATCGGGTGAAGGCCGGCGACCCGCTGATGGACGGGGCGGCCAACCCGCACGACATCCTCAAGGTGCTCGGCGAGAAGGAGCTGGCCCGCTACATGGTGGACGAGGTGCAGGAGGTCTACCGGCTCCAGGGCGTGAAGATCAACGACAAGCACATCGAGACCATCGTGCGGCAGATGCTCCGCCGCGTGCGCGTCACCGAGGTGGGGGACACCAACTTCCTCATCGACGAGCAGGTGGAGAAAGGCATGTTCGACGCCGAGAACGAGCGGGTGGTGGCGGCGGGCGGGAAGCCGGCCACCGGCGAGCCGCTGCTGCTCGGCATCACCAAGGCGTCGCTCTCGACCGAGTCGTTCATCTCCGCGTCGTCGTTCCAGGAGACCACCAAGGTGCTCACCGAGGCGGCCATCTCCGGGCGCGTCGACTACCTGCGCGGCCTGAAGGAGAACGTGATCATGGGCCGCCTCATCCCGGCCGGCACCGGCCTCAACGCGTACAAGCACCTCGACATCGAGGTGGAGACGCCGGTGGACGAGGTGGAGGCCGCCGAGGAGGCCCTGGCCATCGCGGCGGGGGCGGAACCGCCTGCGCCGGTGGTCATGCGCGCCGAGGAATAGGGCAGCGGGCCCGCATGCGAATCGCTCTCGCGCTGGCCGCGGCCCTCTGCCTCTTCGGGTGCGCGCACGCGCCCGAGGCGGCGCAGCGGCCCGCCTGCCCCGACTCGGAGATGGCCTCGCAGTGCACCTCCGGCGGCCTGAAGTGCGAGGCCGACGAGAAGCGCTCCTGCCAGCTGTGCCGCTGCGAGCGGATGGCCTTCTAGTCGCGAGAGCGACAAAAAGATCAACGCGGAGACGCGGAGGCGCTGAGGTTTCGAATTCCCGCGAGCCCATGCAGTCTCCGCGCCTCCGCGCCTCCGCGTTCGTCTTTTGGTCATGGCTCACGGCGGTCGGCTCGTTCAGCGATCGTCGGGCACAGTGTCCAGGAGGGGCCTGCGTTCCAGGACGCGGAACTCGACCCGGCGGTTCGCTTCGCGCCCGGTCCGGGTCACGTTGGTGGCCAGCGGCCGGGAGGGGCCGAAACCGCGCGCCTCCAGCCGTGACCGCTCGATGCCGTGCGAGACCAGGTAGGCGACGACCGACTCGGCGCGCGCCTGTGACAGCGCGGTGTTCGTGCGGGCGCTGCCGGTCGAATCGGTGTGCCCCTCGACCTGCACGCGCACCACGTCCGGGTGCGTCTTCAGCACGCTCACCACCTGGTCCAGCATGGCGAACGAGCGCGGGCGGATCCGGGCGCTGCCGGGCGCGAACTGGACCTTCTCGAGGATGTCGATGCGGTCCTCGCGCATCGCCACTTTCTGCCGCCGCGACATCGGGCAGCCGCGGTTGATCACCGGCCCCTTCTCGAACGGGCAGTTGTCGAGCACGTCCGGGATGCCGTCGTCGTCGCTGTCGCGCTCCTCCGCCTCGCGTAGCTTCCGCGCCAGCGCCGCCGCCTTGTCCTCCGACTCCTTCAGGCCGTCGCGGACCGCGGCGCGCGAGGCGCCGGCAGCCGCTTCCTCCTCGGCCCGGGCGAGCGCGTCGCGCAGCGCCCGCGCGGCGGCGAGCTGCTCGAGAAGGGCGTCGACGGACGGCTCGGGTGCCGCGGCGGCGGCCGCGCAGGCCGCGGGCGCGTACCGGACGGAGACCAGGAACCGCAGGTCCGGCGCGCCGAGCGCCCCGTCGAGGCGCGTCCCCGCCGCGCCGTCGAACGCGAGCCGGCCGAGCGCGCAGGCGCGGACGCCCAGCCGCCATTCCGCGGGCGCGGTGAGGACCGACAGGTCGCGCACGGAGGTCTGCGCCTCCAGCTCGAGGTACGCCCGCCACGCCGGAGACACCGAGTAGATTCCGGCGCCGCGCAGCCCGATCTGGCTACCCAGCCGGGCCGTGCCGAGATCGCGGGGCGGGCGGAACCGAACCAGCGCGTTGCCGATCAGCTCCACCCGATCGGAGACGCGGCGCGCCGCCGACAGCAGCGCCTCGACTCCGAGGCGGCCGTCGCCGGTCAACGCCTGCTCCTGCGAGGTGGCGAGCTCCAGCGAGCCCTGCGCGGCGACGGCGAGGCCCGGCGTGGACAGGAGCGCCGCGCGCAGGCCGACGCGCAGGTCGCCCAGCCCGGCACCCGGCGACGGCGAGCCCGGCGCACCCAGGTCGCCGTCCTCGCGCAAGGTGACGGGGATCTGGACCGACAGCGAGATGCGCGGGTCGACGCGGCCCTGCATCGAGATCCAGCCGCCCAGGCGGCGGTCGACGCGCGCCAGCGGATCGCGCACGGGGTTCAAGGCGAAATCGAGCAGGAGCTGCAGCTCGATCGGCTCCGCGCCTTCCGGAAGCGGCCGCGCTCCCTCGACGCCCATCGTCCCGTCGCCGCCGCTGGCCGGGCGGAACAGCGACAGGTCCACCTCGGGCGCCTGTGCGCCCGCCGGCAGCGCTACGAGCACGAGGAGCAGCGCGCCGGCCGCGCGATGGTGCATCCCGGGCAGGATACCCGCCCACCGGGATCCGTCGAGGAAACGGCTGCCTCAGGGAGCGCGGCCGGGAACGGGGCGTCGCGACAGGCGCAGCAGGGCGAACAGCAGGAGCCCGCAGGCGAGGGTCACCAGCGCGAACCGCAGATCGTCCCACTTCATGTCCTTGAGGAACAGGAGGCACCCCGCGGTCGCGGCGGCGGGCACCAGAAGGCCGAACGGCAGCCGGAAGCGCCGCGGCATGTCCGGCCGGAGCCAGCGGAGCACCGGCACGGCCAGGCAGGTGGAGAGGTACTGCGCGAACACCGCCACGTTGCCGAGGTCGGAGAGCCGGTCGAAGTCCGCCCACAGGACCAGCGCCATGGTGACGGCCGCCGTCACGACGATCGCGACGCCGGGGGTGGCGAACCTCGGATGGCGCCGGCCGAGCGCTGGCGGAAGGAGCCCGTCGTCCGCCAGAGCGGACAGGTATCGCGGGCCGACGAGCGCCACCCCGGTGCAGAAGCCGAACGACGACACCGCGGCGCCGACGGTGAGGAGGCGCGCCGCCCACGGCCCGGCGAACGCGGCGGCGGCCTCGGCGAGCGGCTTGTCGGCGTGCGCGGGGTCCGGATGGGTTCCCATGAAGACGATCTCGACCAGCGCGTACAGCAGCATGGCGCCCAGCAAGGCCCCGAGCAGCGCGAGGGGCACGTTCCGGCGCGGGTTGTCGGTCTCGCCGGCGGGGACCGGGACGTACTCGAATCCGGTGCAGGCGAAGAGCCCGGCCAGTCCTCCCAGGCGGAGCGCGGTCCAGGTCGACTCGCCGTTCGGTGGCGGCACGGCCAGGCGGTGGGGGTCGACGAAGAAGAGGCCCAGGGCGACGAAGCCGAGCAGGGGGAGGAGCTTCGCGCCGCTGAAGACGTCGCTCGCCACCGCGCCCGGCTTGACGCCGCGCCAGTTGAGCAGCGCGAGCGCCGCGACCACCCCGGCCGCCAGCGCGCCCTGGGCGAGCGGCGCGGAGAGGCTGGGGACCATGTAGGAGAGGTTCCGGCCGAGCGCGCGCGCAACCGCTCCGTACGAGAGCACCACCGAGGCGAAGGCCATCCAGCCGACCGCGAATCCGACCCAGTCGCCGAAGGCGGCGCGGGCATACGCGTACGGTCCGCCGCTGCGCTCGGTCCCGGAAGCCGCCTCGCCGAAGCAGAGCCCGACCAGGAGGCACACCCCGCCCACGGCGAACCAGGAGGCCCAGGCGAGCCCGCCGGCGTGCGCGAACACGCGCGCGGGCAGCAGGAAGATGCCGCTTCCGATGATCCCGTTGATGCCGATGCCGAGGCAGTCGACCAGCGTGAGCCGGGACTTCACCCGAGCTGCTTCTTCGAGGGCCACGAGTCCATGCGGTCGATCCCTTCGTGTGTCCGCGAGCGGCCGGCAGGATACCCGGGCGGCGCCGCGGGGCGCAAAAACGGACCCGCATGCCGGCTCGCCCGGTCCGGCTTGACACGGCGCGACTCGCCGCTATCATGGCGCGCCTTTTCGGCCCCGGTGGGGCCAGGGCCCCTTTTGTTTCCAGGCCGCCGCGGGCATTTCCCGGGGCGGCTCGTGTGTTGAAAGGCACTGATGCCGACGATCAGCCAGCTCATCCGAAAGGGGCGCGAGAAGGTGGTCTACAAGGGCAAGGCGCCCGCGATGACCCGCTGCCCGCAGAAGCGCGGCGTGTGCACCCGCGTCTACACCACCACTCCCAAGAAGCCGAACTCGGCGCTGCGCAAGGTGGCGCGCGTGCGGCTCACCAACGGGATGGAGGTCACCAGCTACATCCCGGGCGTGGGCCACAACCTGCAGGAGCACTCGGTGGTGATGATCCGCGGCGGCCGCGTGAAGGACCTGCCGGGCGTGCGCTACCACATCATCCGCGGCACGCTCGACTCCGTCGGCGTCGCCGGCCGCAAGCAGGGCCGCAGCAAGTACGGCGCGAAGCGCCCCACCTAAGGATCGATCCCACATGCCTCGTCGCAGGGAAGTCGCCAAGCGCAAGATCCTCCCCGACCCGAAGTTCCAGGATCGGCTGCTCGCCAAGTTCATCAACGACATGATGCGCAAGGGCGAGAAGGCCGTCGCCGAGCGCGTCTGCTACCGCGCCATGGACCTCGTGCAGCAGCGGACCAACGACGATCCGCTGAAGACGTTCAAGAAGGCGCTCGACAACGTGAAGCCGGTCCTCGAGGTGAAGAGCCGGCGCGTCGGCGGCGCCACCTACCAGGTTCCGGTCGAGGTCCGCCAGGACCGCCGCACGGCGCTCGCGATGCGCTGGCTGATCGACTTCGCCAAGGAGCGCGGCGAGAAGACGATGGACATGAAGCTGGCCGCCGAGCTGATCGACGCTTCCAACAACCGCGGCAACGCGGTGAAGAAGCGCGAGGACACGCACAAGATGGCCGAGGCCAACAAGGCCTTCGCGCACTACCGCTGGTAGCCTCCCCCGGCGGCAGCGACGCTGAACATCGAGGCGCCCGCGGGCGCCTCGACGCGCTTCGGGGGGGCGAGGACGCTCCCATGCCGTCGCTCGACCTGCTCGGCTGGACCCCCGACCGCGCGGCCGCGTTCGCCGCGCACGAGGCGCGCGGGCTGCGCCCGGCGCGGGTCATGTCCGAGCACAAGGGAGGCCTCGCGCTCTCGTGGGAAGGCGGAGAGCTGCTCGGCTCGCCTTCCGCGCGCCTCCGCGCGACGGCGAGGGCTGCGGTGGGAGACTGGGTGGCGTTCGAGCCGCCCGCTTCGGGACGGCGCGCCTGGGTGCACGAGGTGCTTCCGCGAGAGTCGGCCTTCGTCCGCAAAGCGGCGGGTCGCGAGGTGGCCGAGCAGGTCGTGGCGGCGAACGTCGATGCCGTCTTCCTCTGCACGGCGCTGGGGCGGGATCTCAATCCGCGCCGCCTCGAACGCTACCTGGCCCTCTCCTGGCAGAGCGGCGCGCGGCCCGTGGTGGTGCTGACCAAGCTCGACCTGCATCCCGAGCTGCTCCCGGACGCGCTGGCCCTCTGCGCGGAGGTGGCGCCCGGCGTGCCGGCGCACCCCTTGAGCGCCCGCACCGGAGAGGGCATCGACGAGGTGCGCGCGTACACGGCCTGCAACCGCACCGTGGCGCTCCTGGGATCGTCCGGGGTCGGGAAGAGCACGCTCGTCAACCGGCTGCTCGGCGCCGAGCACCAGCCCGTGCGAGAGGTGCGCGTGCGCGACGAGCGCGGGGGGCACACCACCGCCCGGCGCGACCTGCTCGTCCTGCCCGGCGGCGGGCTCCTGCTCGACACCGGGGATGCGCGAGCTGCAGCTGTGGGACGCGGAGGAGGGCGTCGCCCGCGCGTTTGCGGACGTGGAGGCGCTCGCCTCCTCGTGCCGGTATGCCGACTGCAGCCATGCGGGAGACGCGGGCTGCGCCGTCGCCGCCGCCGTCGAGCAGGGAGAGCTCGCTCCGGAGCGGCTCGACAGCTACCTGCGGCTCGCCCGCGAGATGGACCGGCTGCGCGCGCTGCAAGACGAGCGCGCCCGCGCGGACCGGAAGGGCCGCGACAAGAGCGCCCAGCGCGCGCTGCGCTCCCGCCTGCGCGAGAAAGGCCGCGGCGACTAAGACGAGGAAGCCTACAAGATCAACGCGGAGACGCGGAGACGCGGAGGTTTCCTTTTCCAGAAGCAACTCCGCGTCTCAGCGTCTCCGCGTTCATCCTTTAGCCCACGTCTGAGGCCGTCTAGGCGCTTATCCGGAGGTGCACGTGCAGGCAGAGGTTGTCGATGCTCAGCCCGTGCAGGGGGACGTGGAACGACGCGCCGTCGCGCGTGAGCGGCGGGACGCGCAGGTGCACCGGCTCGGTGTCCTCGACCATCCCGGTCTGCCCGCAGGCGAAGCAGGCGTACAGCCCGTCGTGCCCGTCGCCCCGGCATTCCGGGCAGGGGTAGAACACCGGCACGGCCAGCTCGACCACCCCGCCGAAAGCCGCCAGCTCCGGCGAGACGGCGATGGTCAGGTCGAGCGCCTCGAGCCGTTCGGACTTGGGCACGTGCAGCCCGGTGAAGTTCCGCAGGACCCGGTCCAGCACCTCGTCCACGGACGGTTCGCGCGCCACGAAGTCGTGGGTCAGCGACAGCCGCTCGGGCACCAGCGGCTCGGGGCGGGGGGCCGGCCCGGGGACCTTCCGCACCTCGGCCGGCGCGCCGCGCGCTTCGTCGTAGGGCGCCCGCCGCTCCGGGTCCGAGAGCACCCGGTAGGCGTCGACGAGGTCCTCCAGCGAGCCGGACTGCGGGGTGCGGCCAGGGCCGCCGGAACGGCCCAGCGCCCGTTGCCGGTAGGCGGCCCGCAGGCCCTCGGAGGCCGCGCCGGGCGCCACGCCGAGGATGAGGTAGAAATCCCGTGTCTCCATGTGGTTCTCCTCCGAGACAGGGCTCCAGCGCCTCCCCTTTTAGGCCGACGCCAGCGCCCGTCAAGGCCCGGCGGCCGTTCACTTGACACAGCGCTCCGGAGCGGATACAAGCCCCCGCTTTCGCCTCTGAGAAGTCAGGTCTTTCTCAGGCAGTCCTTCATCCCGTCCTCCCCACGCCCGCGCGAGCGGGCGCACACTCGCTGGAGTTTCGCCGTGGCCCGCCAGATCCCCCTCGAGCGCATCCGGAACATCGGGATCATGGCGCACATCGATGCGGGGAAGACCACCACGACCGAGCGCATCCTGTTCTACACGGGCGTCTCGTACAAGATGGGCGAGGTGCACGAAGGCACCGCGGTGATGGACTGGATGGAGCAGGAGCAGGAGCGCGGCATCACCATCACGGCCGCCGCGACCACCTGCTTCTGGCCCCCGCCCGGCTTGCCGGGCGACAATCGCCCGACCAACCAGATCAACATCATCGACACCCCGGGGCATGTCGACTTCACCATCGAAGTCGAACGCTCCCTTCGCGTGCTGGACGGGGCCTGCGCCATCTTCGACGGCGTGAACGGCGTCGAGCCGCAGAGCGAGACCGTCTGGCACCAGGCCGACCGCTACAAGGTCCCGCGCATCTGTTTCATCAACAAGATGGACCGGGTGGGGGCCGACTTCTTCATGTCCGTGCGCACCATCGTGGACCGCCTCGGCGCGCACCCCGTCTGCATCCAGCTCCCTCTCGGCGCCGAGGACAAGTTCGAGGGCGTCATCGACCTGGTCGAGATGAAGGCGCTGCGCTTCGAGGGCGAGAAGGGCGAGCGCGTGGTCGCCGGGCCCATCCCGCCCGAGCTGAAGGCCCAGGCCGAAGAGTACCGCCACAAGCTGCTGGAAGGGGTGGCCGAGTACGACGACGAGTGCCTGCACCAATACCTCGAGTCGCACGAGGTGAAGACCGACGCGCTGAAGCGCGCCATCCGCAAGGGCACCATCGCGATCAAGTGCTTTCCGGTCCTCTGCGGAAGCGCCTTCAAGAACAAGGGCGTCCAGAAGCTGCTCGACGCGGTCGTCGACTACCTGCCGAGCCCCGCCGACGTCCCGCCGATCAAGGGCAAGACGCCCGACGGCAAGGAAGAAGTCCGCGAGACGCGCGACGACACGCCTTTCGCCGGCCTCGCGTTCAAGATCATGGCCGACCCGTTCGTGGGCCAGCTCACCTACGTGCGCTGCTACTCGGGCACGCTCAAGGCCGGCTCGGCGGTGCTGAACTCCACCAAGGGGAAGCGCGAGCGCATCGGGCGCCTCTTGCGCATGCACGCCAACAAGCGCGAGGAGATCGACGAGATCCTCGCGGGCGACATCGCGGCGGTGGTGGGCCTCAAGGGCGCCACCACCGGCGACACCCTCTGCGACATGCGTCACCCGATCATCCTCGAGTCCATGGACTTCCCGGACCCGGTGATCCACATCGCGGTGGAGCCCAAGACCAAGGCCGACCAGGAGAAGATGATCGTCGCCTTGCAGCGGCTGGCGGTGGAGGACCCCTCCTTCCGCATGCGCACCGACGAGGAGACTGGCCAGACCATCATCTCCGGGATGGGCGAGCTGCACCTCGAGATCATCGTCGACCGCATGAAGCGGGAGTACAAGGTCGACGCCAACGTCGGGAAGCCGCAGGTCGCCTACCGCGAGACCATCACCAAGGAAGTGAAGTCCGAGGGGAAATACATCCGCCAGACGGGGGGCCGCGGGCAGTACGGCCACGTGTGGCTCAGGGTGCGGCCCAACCCCGGCAAGGGGTTCAGCTTCAAGAACTCGGTCGTCGGCGGCGCCATCCCGCGCGAGTACATCGCGCCTGTGGAGAAGGGGATCCGCGAGGCGCTCGAGGGGGGCGTGCTGGCGGGCTACCCCCTGGTCGACGTGGAGGCCGAGCTGTTCGACGGCAGCTACCACGAGGTGGACTCGAACGAGATGGCGTTCAAGATCGCCGGCTCCATCGGGTTCAAGGAGGGGGCCCGCCGGGCGGGGCCCATCCTGCTCGAGCCGATGATGGCCACCGAGGTGATCGTCCCCGAGCAGTTCATGGGGAACGTGATCGGCGACCTCTCCGCGCGGCGCGGGAAGATCCTGGGGATGGAGAAGCGGGCGGGAATGCAGGTGGTGTCCGCACACGTTCCGTTGGCGGAGATGTTCGGCTACTCCACGTCGCTGCGCTCGGCGACCGAGGGCCGCGCCATCTACACCATGCAGTTCCATCACTACGCGGCGGTGCCTGGGCACATCGCCGAGCAATTGATTGCAAAGAGATAGGGGCTGGCGTAAAACGCCCGGCCCTCCGGCAAGAACTCAAGGAAGCAGTACCCAGCGAGGAGCACGACCATGGCGAAGGCGAAGTTCGAGCGAAAGAAGCCGCACGTGAACGTCGGCACGATCGGGCACGTGGACCACGGCAAGACCACCCTGACCGCCGCCTTGACCAAGGTGTCGGCGGACAAGGGCTGGTCGAAGTTCGTGCCGTACGACGAGGTGGCCAAGGCCTCGGCCGCCCAGGGCCGCCGCGACGCGACCAAGATCCTCACCATCGCCACCTCGCACGTGGAGTACGAATCGGCCAAGCGCCACTACGCGCACGTCGACTGCCCGGGCCACGCCGACTACGTGAAGAACATGATCACCGGAGCGGCGCAGATGGACGGCGCCATCCTGGTGGTGTCGGCCGTCGACGGCCCGATGCCGCAGACGCGCGAGCACGTGCTGCTCGCCAGCCAGGTGAACGTGCAGAAGATCGTCGTCTTCCTCAACAAGGTCGACCTGGTCGACGACGCCGAGCTGCTTGACCTGGTGGAGATGGAGATCCGCGACCTCCTCAAGCAGTACAAGTTCCCCGGCGACGAGACCCCGATCATCCGCGGCGCGGCCATGAAGGCGCTCCAGGGCGACCAGGGCGAGCAGGGGATGAAGTCCATCATCAAGCTGATGGACGCCATGGACACCTACATCCCCGAGCCTGTCCGCGAGACCGACAAGCCGTTCCTGATGCCGGTGGAGGACGTGTTCTCCATCGCCGGCCGCGGCACGGTGGCCACCGGCCGCATCGAGCGCGGCAAGATCAAGGTGGGCGAGGAAGTGGAGATCGTCGGCCTGCGCCCCACCACCAAGACGGTGGTGACCGGCGTGGAGTCGTTCCGCAAGCTGCTCGACGAGGGCGTGGCGGGCGACAACGTGGGCTGCCTGCTCCGCGGCACCAAGCGCGAGGAGATCGAGCGCGGCCAGGTGCTGGCGAAGCCGGGCTCGGTGACGCCGCACACCAAGTTCAAGTGCAACGTGTACGTGCTCACCAAGGACGAGGGCGGCCGGCACACGCCGTTCCTCAATGGCTACCGCCCGCAGTTCTACTTCCGCACCACCGACGTGACCGGCACCGTGAAGCTCCCCGCCGGAACCGAGATGGTGATGCCGGGCGACAACATCGAGATGGAAGTCGAGCTGATGATGCCCATCGCCATGGACCGCGAGCTGCGCTTCGCCATCCGCGAGGGCGGCCGCACGGTGGGCGCGGGCGTGGTGACGCAGGTGATTGCCTAAGGAAAAGCTCCAGCGGGCGCGGCGGGCGGAAACCCGCCGCGCGCGCCTCGCTCTTTGAGAAGAGGTTTTGATGGCGACCCAGAAGATCCGGATCCGGCTGAAGGCCTACGACCACAAGCTCCTCGACCAGTCGGCCGGGGAGATCGTCGAGACCGCGAAGCGCACCGGCGCGAAGGTGGTGGGCCCGATCCCGCTGCCGACGCGGATCAACAAGTGGACCGTGTTGCGCTCGCCGCACGTGGACAAGAAGTCGCGCGAGCAGTTCGAGATCCGGACGCACAAGCGCCTCCTGGACATCCTCGAGCCCACGCAGCAGACGCTGGACGCGCTGATGAAGCTGGACCTGAGCGCCGGCGTGGACGTGGAGATCAAGAGCTAGCCATGGCCACCCTCGACGTCATCAACCTCGACAAGCAGAAGGTCGGCACCATCGAGCTGGCCGACGCGCTGGTCAACGCCCCGCTTACGAACGCCGACGCGCTCTTCTACGAGACCGTCAAGGCGCAGCTGGCCTCGCGCCGCGCCGGCACCCACGCGGTGAAGAACCGCTCGCTGGTCTCCGGCGGCGGCAAGAAGCCGTGGCGGCAGAAGGGCACCGGGCGCGCGCGCCAGGGCTCGATCCGCGCCTCGCAGTGGGTGGGCGGCGGCAAGGCGATGGGCCCCAAGCCGCGCGACTACGAGTACCACGTGCCGAAGAAGGTGCGGAAGGCGGCCATCCGCGCGGCGATCTCCAAGCGCAACGCGGACAAGGCGCTCTTCATCCTCGACAAGTGGACGCCGGACAAGCCCTCCACCAAGTCCGCGGTGGAGGCGTTCGCCAGGCTAGGGATCGAGAGCGCGCTGGTCATCGACGAGAAGAACGAGGTGCTCTTCAAGTCGATCCGCAACGCGAGCAAGTACAAGTTCCTCCCGGCCGCCGGCGCCAACGTCTACGACATCCTGCGACACCAGACTTTGGTGCTGACCCAGGCGGGCGCCAAGGCGCTGGAAGGGGCGCTCTCGTGAACCGCTTCGACGTGATCAAGCGGCCGCTCGACACCGAGAAGCTGGACCGCATGCGCGACCGCGAGAACAAGTTCGCGTTCGAGATCGACATCCGCGCCAGCAAGACCGAGGTGAAGCAGGCGGTCGAGGCGCTGTTCAAGGTGAAGGTGACCGGCGTGAAGACCGCGATCGTGCGGGGCAAGCGCCGGCGCATCGGCCGCTCGGAAGGCATGCGGCCCAACTGGAAGAAGGCGATCGTCACCCTCAAGGAGGGCGACGCCATCTCCATCTTCGAGGGGAAGTAAACGATGGCGCTCAAGAGCTACAAGCCGACCAGCCCCGGCCGCCGCCTGATGACCTCGCCCGACTTCAGCGAGATCACCAAGTCGCGCCCGGAGAAGAAGCTGACGCTGCCGCTCAACTCGACCGGCGGGCGCAACGTCTACGGCCGCATGACCACGCGGCACCGCGGCGGCGGCCACAAGCAGCGGGTCCGCATCATCGACTGGAAGCGCGACAAGGACGGGGTGCCGGCCAAGGTGGCCTCGGTCGAGTACGACCCCAACCGCTCCGCCCGCATCGCGCTGCTCCACTATACCGACGGCGAGAAGCGCTACATCCTCTGGCCGGTCGGCGTGAACGTGGGCGATATACTGATGTCAGGTGAGGCGGTCGACATCCGCCCGGGGAATTCACTCCCCCTGCACGCGATCCCGCTCGGCACGGTGATCCACAACATCGAGCTGAAGAAGGGGCGCGGCGGGCAGCTGATCCGCAGCGCCGGATCGTTCGGCCAGCTGATGGCCAAGGAAGGCTTGTACGCGCAGATCCGCATGCCCTCGACCGAGGTGCGCGAGGTGCTGCTCGACTGCCGCGCCACCGTCGGCCAGCTGGGGAACACCGAGCACGAGATCGTCCGCATCGGCAAGGCCGGCCGGAACCGCTGGAAGGGCTGGCGGCCCACCGTGCGCGGCCTGGCGATGAACCCGGTCGACCACCCGCACGGCGGCGGCGAGGGGAAGAGCGGCCAGGGCAACCCGCACCCGGTCTCGCCCTGGGGCAAGCCGACCAAGGGCTACAAGACGCGCGTGAACAAGCGCACCACGAAGTTCATCGTGAAGCGCCGCGACAAGGGAGTCCGGTAATGGGACGCAGCATCAAGAAGGGCCCGTTCATCGACCGGCACGTGATCAAGAAGGTCGAGGAGATGAACCGGACCAACCAGAAGAAGGTGGTGAAGACCTGGTCGCGAAGGTCGACGATCGTGCCCGAGCTGGTCGGCCACACCTTCGCGGTGCACAACGGGCGCAAGTTCATCCCGGTCTTCGTCACCGAGAACATGGTGGGGCACAAGCTGGGCGAGTTCGCCCCCACGCGCACCTTCCACGGGCACACCGGCGACAAGAAGGCCGTCAAGCCAGGCGCCCCCGGCGCTCCGCCGGCCATGCCCGGCGCTCCCACCCCGGCCGCCCCCGCCGCTCCCGCGGCCAAGTGAGGAACGAGATGGAAGCGAGAGCGAATCTAAAATACCTCCGCATCACCCCGCGCAAGGTGCGCGTGGTGGCGGACCTCATCCGGGGCAAGAAGGCGCACCAGGCGCTCGCGCAGCTCGCCTATGTGGAGAAGCGCGCCGCGCTGCCCCTTGCCAAGCTGCTCAAGAGCGCGGTCGACAACGCCGTCCAGGCCTCGAAGGGCCAGGTGGACGTGGACCAGCTCTACGTCAAGGACCTGCAGGTCGGGCAGGGGCCCTCGCTGCGGCGCTTCATGCCGCGCGCGATGGGCCGCGCCTTCAAGGTGCTGAAGAAGACCAGCCACATCTCCATCGTGGTCGGGGACGAGCTTCCGGCGCGCAAGAAGAAGCCGGCGAAACGCAAGGCGAGCGCGCCGCAGGCGAAGGCCTAGGGAGAGCACAATGGGTCAGAAGGTCAATCCGATCGGCTTCCGCCTGGGCGTCATCCGCTCCTGGGACTCCAAGTGGTACGAGGAGAAGAACTACGCCAAGTGGCTGCACGAGGACATCAAGCTGCGCGAGTACGTGAAGAAGAAGCTGGGCCAGGCCGGCATCAGCAAGGTCGAGATCGAGCGCGCCGCCAACAAGGTGAAGGTCAACGTGCACACCGCGCGGCCGGGCATCGTGATCGGCAAGCGCGGCGCGGGCATCGAGCAGATCAAGAAGGAGCTGCAGCAGTTCACCCAGAACGAGGTGTTCTTGAACATCGTCGAGGTGCGCAAGGCGGAGACCGACGCGCAGCTCGTCGCGGAGAACATCACCACCCAGCTCGAGCGCCGCATCGCCTTCCGCCGCGCGATGAAGAAGGCCATCCAGACGGCGCAGAAGTTCGGCGCCAAGGGCATCCGCGTGGCCTGCTCGGGCCGCCTGGGCGGCGCGGAGATGGCCCGCTACGAGTGGTACCGCGAGGGGCGCGTGCCGCTGCACACGCTGCGCGCGGACATCGACTACGGCTTCGCCGAGGCGCGGACGACCTACGGGAAGATCGGCTGCAAGGTGTGGATCTTCCGCGGCGAGGTGCTCCCCGAGGGCGCCGCCGCCGAGAAGGTAAGCCCGCGCGCCACCCGGCCCGCCCCGTCGCGGTCCTCGACGGCCACGCCGACCCCGGTGCAGTAGGGAGAGACGAGATGCTTCAGCCAGCGCGCACCAAGTACCGCAAGCAGATGAAGGGCCGCCACAAGGGCAAGGCCTACCGCGGAGGCGATCTCGCCTTCGGCGACTACGGCCTCAAGGTGCTCGAGTCGGGGCGGCTCACCGCCCGCCAGATCGAGGCGGGCCGCATCGCCATGACCCGCTTCATCAAGCGCGGCGGCAAGGTCTGGATCCGCGTGTTCCCGGACAAGCCGGTCACCAAGAAGCCGGCCGAGACGCGCATGGGCCACGGCAAGGGCAACGTCGAGGAGTGGCACGCGGTGGTCAAGATGGGCCGCATCCTCTACGAGATGGAAGGCGTGACCGAGGAGATCGCCCGCAAGGCGATGTCGCTCGCCTCGCACAAGCTGCCCCTTCCCACGAGGCTCGTCCGCCGCTCGGCCGAGCTGGGAGCGTGAAGCGATGAAGGCCGCCGAGCTGAAGGACCTGCCCGTCGACGAGCTGACCCGCAAGGCAGCCGAGCTGCGGGAGAACGTGTTCAACCTGAGGATCCGCCATGCGGCGGGGACGCTCGACTCGAGCGCCGATCTCGGCAAGCAGCGGCGCGACCTGGCGCGGGTGCTGACGGTCCTCAACCAGAAGAAGAAGGCCACCGGGAAGCCGCCGGCATAAGCCCGCGGAGAAGAAGGGTTAAGCCATGTCCGAGAACGTCCAGAAGCAGCAGCCGGAAGCGGCCCGCGGGCGCCCCAAGACGCGCATCGGCACCGTCACGTCCAACAAGATGACCAAGACGGTGGTGGTGCAGGTCGAGCGCCGCATGAAGCACGGGCGCTACGGCAAGTACATGACGGAGAAGAAGAAGTACAAGGCGCACGACGAGGAGCAGGCCTGCAAGATCGGCGACATCGTGCGCATCACCGAGACCCGGCCCTTGTCCAAGGACAAGCGCTGGAGGGTCTCCGAGATCGTGACCCGCGCCGAGGTGATCGACGGCGCGCCGGCGGAGAGGAGCTAGGCCCGTGATCCAGATGCAGACCGTCCTCGACGTGGCGGACAACAGCGGCGCCAAGCGGGTGGCGTGCATCAAGGTGCTGGGCGGGACCAAGCGCCGCTATGCCACCATCGGCGACGTGATCGTCGTCTCCGTCAAGGAGGCGCTGGTGAACAGCAAGGTGAAGAAGGGCGACGTCGCCCGGGCGGTGATCGTCCGCACCAAGCGCGAGGTGAAGCGGCCGGACGGCAGCTACATCAAGTTCGACAGCAACAGCGCGGTGATGGTGAGCAAGGAGGGCGAGCCGATCGGCACCCGCATCTTCGGGCCGGTCGCGCGCGAGCTCCGCGGCCGCAAGTTCATGAAGATCATCTCGCTCGCGCCGGAGGTGCTCTAGCCATGCAGCGCTCGACGCGGATCAAGAAAGGCGACGTGGTGTACGTCCTCACCGGCCGGGAGAAGGGGAAGACCGGCAAGGTGCTGGACATCGACCACGAGAAGGAGCGGGCCATCGTGGAGAAGCTGATGGTCTTCAAGCGCCACTACAAGCGCGGCCGCAACCCGGCGCAGCCGGAGGGCGGCATCGTGGAGAAGAACGGGTCCATCCACCTCTCCAACCTCTCGCTGATCGATCCGGAGTCGAAGAAGCCGACCCGGATCGGCACCAAGCTGCTGGAGAACGGCAAGCGGGTGCGCGTCGCCAAGCGAAGCGGCGCGCAGATCGACCAGTAGGGATTCCACATGGCTGACGACAAGAAGACCAAGGAAGAGAAGCCGGAGAAGAAGCACGCCAAGGGCGAGGGTCCGCCCTCGCCGCCGCCTGCAGGCGAGAAGAAAGCGAAGAAGGGCGGCAAGAAGGAGAAGGCGCCCGCGACCATCCAGGCCGCGCAGGGGAAGGCGCACGCCAAGGGCGACCATCCCGCGCGGCTCGCCGCCGCCTACAAGACGCAGGTGGTCCCGCAGCTGATGAAGGACTTCGGGTACAAGAACCCCATGCAGGTCCCGAAGATGGAGAAGATCGTCGTCAACATGGGGCTCGGCGAAGCGATCAACAACAACAAGCTGATCGAGCAGGCCGAGGAGCAGCTGATGGCGATCAGCGGCCAGAAGGCCGTGGTGACCCGCTCGCGCAAGAGCATCGCCAACTTCAAGCTGCGCGAGAACCAGGCCATCGGCTGCATGGTCACGCTGCG
>Ga0209283_10000349_pt1 | contig 23008 bp, 22 predicted proteins | sample CZO8metaG_2_FD_188354 | JGI IMG/M metagenome (GOLD analysis project Ga0209283, IMG submission 188354) | Vadose zone soil microbial communities from the Eel River Critical Zone Observatory, Northern California, USA - CZOApr15con2H1.8 metaG... | ecosystem: Environmental > Terrestrial > Soil >...
GTTCGGCGGGATGCTCATCCATCACTTTGGAGAGGTCACCCACCAGCCAGCGCGCATCTGGTGGGCGGTAACTGCGGTGGGCGCGGCTACTGTGGCGCTTCTCTGGATTTACGATAAGAAAATGAGGACAACGGCCGCGGCTCCCGCGAAATAGAATGTGAATCCGCCCGCGCACCCGCAGATAGAACGTTTACCAGCCATGGCCATGCGCGCGCTTAGACCGGCAAGTATCGCCGCTGAGATTCGGCGTGCGTTGCGGGACGGCGGATCGGCTAAACATGCTAAGGGCGTGCAGTGGTTCTTCAAAGAAAAAATCAAATCGCACGGATGGTATACGGCCGATCTTCGCAAATTGGCCGTGAGTTCTCGGCGGGAAATTCTGTCCCAGCGAGGAGCCGCTTTTCTCCTGTCCGTTGCCGATAAACTTTTTTCCGGCGATGTCTTGGAAGAGAAAGTCTTCGCTGTATTTCTGCTGGAAAAGCAGACTCAGGATTTCGGCGACCGCGAATTCCGATTATTTGAACGATGGCTGGATCGGATTACTTCCTGGGCCGACCACGATGCCCTGGTGCATTACCTGATCTCTCCTATGGTGGCCGACGATCCTGCACGCATGAAAATGTTTTCACATGGGCGAAGTCTCACGATGGCTGGCATCGACGGGCTGCGTGCGTAGCCCTGATTCGCGGTGCGCGGCAAAAAATGTTCTTCCCTGAAATCACCCGGTTGTCTGCTCTGCTTTTCGATGACAAGAGCGACATGGTGCAGAAAGGTCTCGGCTGGTTGTTGCGGGAAACGGCCAAAGCCGATCCCAAGCGCACGGTCCCCTATTTGATGCGGATCCGCAAAAATGCGCTGCGACTTGTGCTGCGCGCCGCATGCGAAACGTTGCCGCCTGCAACCAAGCGATATCTTTTGTCTCCAGTCCGAGATTCTCGCTGAATGAAGTTACAAAAGCGCACTTTTCCCATTTCGGGTAACTCGCGTAGGCTCATCTGACTTGCGGACCGTGGTCGGCATCGCGAAATCTCTATCCTTACGTTGGGCCCAGCAACTTGACAAGAATTACTGCTCTACTGATACTGAATTTGGACAGACTGCTTTCCGCACCACGTGAGTTTGAATGGCCCCGAGTAGTCGGGGCTTTTCTATTCTTTAGGCGGTTGTGACTGGCTGCCACATTCGCCCAAAAATCCCTGCCTCATTTAGAATAGAAGCTCGCCCATGGATCTCCCCGCCATTCAAGCTGAGCTGTGCGAGCGCAACATCGACGCCTGGCTCTTTTACGACCATCACCATCGCGACCCCATTGCTTACCGGGTGCTGGGCTTGCCGGAAAACCTCATGGTCACTCGCCGTTGGTTCTACCTGATTCCTGCGCGAGACGCTCCAGTCAAACTCGTCCACAAGATCGAAGCCGGACATCTCGATTCGCTTCCCGGCCGCAAGGTTCAGTATGCCGGCTGGCAAGAGCTTTTCGAAGCCGTCAAGGCCATGCTCGCCGGCTACCGCAATATCGCTATGCAATACTCGCCCAACAACCTGGTGTTCTATGTTTCACTCGTAGATGGTGGGACGCTCGAACTGATCCGGGGCCTGGGCAAGAACGTGGTGAGTTCCGGCGACCTGGTGGCGCAATTCGAGGCCACCTGGACGGATGAGCAGATCAGGACGCATTACGCCGCCCGCGATTTAATTGACGCCATCACGGCGGAAGCATTCCAGGAAATCGGCCGGCGCGCGCGCAACAGCGGAACCAATGAGCATGAAATCCAGCAATGGTTCATGGAAGCGTTTCGCCGCGAAAACCTCGTGACCGACGATCCGCCCATCGTGGCGGTGAACGCCAATAGCGGCAACCCGCACTACGAGCCGCGCGCGGATCATCCGGCGCCCATCCGCGAGGGCGATTTCGTTTTGCTCGACGTCTGGGCGAAGAAGAACACGCCGGGCGCGGTGTACTATGACATTACCTGGATGGGTTTCGTCGGCAAAGCTCCTTCCGAGAAGCAGCGCGAGATTTTCGAAATTGTGCGCAGCGCGCGGGACGTCGGTGTGAAAACCGTGCAGGATGCGGTTACCGCCGGACGCCGGATCGCGGGGTGGGAAGTGGATCACGCCGTGCGTGGGCATATCAATCATGCCGGCTACGGCGACTATTTCATTCACCGCACCGGACACTCGATTGGCACCGAAATACACGCGAACGGGGCCAATATGGACGACCTCGAAATTCACGACGAGCGCCAGATCCTGCCCAACTCCTGTTTTTCGATCGAGCCCGGAATCTATCTGCCGGAGTTTGGAGTGCGCAGCGAAGTGAACGTGCTGGTCCGGCCGAAGTCCGCCGAAGTGACAGGCAAAATCCAACGTGAGATCGTCATCATCTGAATGGCAAACGTCTCGACAGCGAAACCCAAACTCGAAGCCGAAAAGTTGGCCACCGCGCAACCGCAAATCACCAGGATGTCCGTGCTGGCCCCCGCCCTGGGCTGGCTCATTCCCGGCGCCGGGCACCTGATTCAGCGGCGCTGGATTCGCGGCCTGCTGCTGATGGCGTCTATTGTGACCATGTTCCTGCTCGGGCTGGCGATGCAGGGTCGCGTCTACAGGCCAAATGGCGGCGATATCCTCGATATTCTGGGATTCGTCGGCGACATAGGCGCGGGCGGTCTCTATATCGTGACACGAGCTATGGACTGGGGACAGGGGGCCATCGCGCACGCAACGGCTGATTTCGGCACCAAGTACATCATCGTCGCCGGACTGCTGAACTTCATCGCTGTGGCGGACGCCTACCACATTGCGATCGGGAAAAAGCCATGAGGCTCGAGGCTATGACCCTCGAACTCACCCACTTCAGCGCTGCCCTACTGTTCGCGGTATTCGCGTCCGTGGTCTTCGGCATCACGCAACGCAACACAGCCCGCGACCAGGTACGCTATAGCCTGTATTGCTTTGTCATGTTTCTCGGCGGAGTATTCCTCGCGGGCTGGGTGATGTGGTTGGTGCGGCGCTAGCGCTTAGCCTTTAGCTCTTGTTAAGAGCTTCACTATCCTTCCCACACAAAGGCATCGAACACCCGGTCGGTCGTGAAACCCAGGCGCCTGTAGAGCTCTACCGCTCGGCTATTGGCCTCGGTCACAGTTAGCGAAAGCAGAGAGAAGCTCCGCCGTCGAAGATTGCCGGCGTTGGCCGCGAGCAGCGCGTCCCCGATTCCGCGCGAACGATATTCCGGAAGCACACAAACCTGGGTCACGTGGCCGACATCATGTCGCACGCGCGAACACAGGATCAGGCCAATCATGTTGCGCGTTCCCTTATGAATTGCGACGAATGAAGATTCGGCATCAAACAATCCGCACCCCGGAAATCGCACGATGTTGTTCAGAAATCGGAGCGAGCCGCTAAGCGTGCGGTATTGATCGTTGATTTGAGAATCCACGTGTCCGCGATAAGCTGCGGTGATCACCGCCGCGGCCAACTGGTAGTCCTGATCCGACCAGTGGCGGATTTCCACTTCGGCATTCAGTGAATTTACCACCGTGAGTGGCCGACTCAATGGCATCACCATGAACAGCCGGGGATGACGCTGGAAGCCCTGTTCTAAAAACGGTCGGGCTACGATTCCCGTTTCATGCATTAAGAGCTGAGCTTCAACGCGGTGGATTCCGGGGGATTGCTGCAGGGTCTCAATGACGTGAATAAGCAACCGCGCCTCGACCTCATGCGTGTCCGGCATCCGGCTTTCATTGGCCACGAATAAATCGCCGATCACGCCTTTGCTGCCTTCGTAAACAAAAAACGCATAGCCAAAAATGCGGCCACGCTCAATCGCGGCATACCCGGGGAGGATCTTGGCGTCCACGTAGCGCAAGATCATATCCGCCGAGCCGCTGTAGTCCCACGAGAGCAATCGCGACCACGTCCGAGTCTCATCTTCCAGAAGGGGACGCAAGTCGACAGAAGAAAAGTGCCTCAGGTCGAGAATCTCCACGGGATTCCTGTGGCGGACGCTAGCCGCGTGCTGTAAGGCCATGCGAATGGGAAGTCTAGTGCGTTGAGCCGTGCCGAAGCAAACCGGGAGAATATGGGAAGCCAATAGAAAAAAGTAATTAAGGCTAATGGCTGGCTTTATGCCCCATCCCTGGCGCGGAGACCCAAAAGTATTCCAGATGCTGCGCCGGGAAATTGCCGAGACGCGAAACGCGCCGGTCGCCGGCAATTCTCGCGATCTGCGGCTGCGAGCCTTCCGTAGCCACGAGCAGATGTTCACCGTTTGGAATCTGGCTCAACTCATAGCGCTCGATCACCTGGTTGCGATAGAACGCCAGGCCATACTCCGTCTCACGTGAAACGCCAAAGACACCCACCGGCAGGGACTTGGTTTCCATGCGGCTGATTTCGTTCACCACTGGACGCGCCGAGAGCGTTGCGTCCAAGACAGGCCCCCCTTTTCGCAGCACCCAAGCGATTACCACCACAACCGGCACCAGCGTGACAAACCGAAGCACCCGCAGATCCAACCGACTGACCAGCGTCACGGTCATTCCCGCGGCAAGAATCAAGGCTATGACAGAAGCGGCGACCGTCGGCATTCCCCACGGCAACCGGTGCTGCAACAGCAAGTACTGGATCATCCGCGCCGGAATAATTAGTAGTGCTGCCACGAGGGAGTGGACCACAAGCAGCCACCGCGGAACCGGTTGACCATCCACTATGTGACGTCTTACGTATTCCACGACCAGCAGCGCGCCCGCCGGAATCGCCGGTACGATGTAGCCGGACAATTTGGACTGGGAAAAAGAAAAAAAGATCACCGGTACCACAAGCCAGATCAGCAGAAATATATCCAGCGCATCTTCGGATCGCAGCCGCGGCTTTCCTCGCAACCACCAGGCACGTATCGTTCCCACCGCTGCCGCAATAACAAAAACCGTCCATGGCAACAGTCCGAGCAGCGTCACTGGCAGGTAATACCAGAGAGGCTGCTGATGCCGGTAAAGATTGGTTGCGTATCGCTCCAGATTGTGCTCCAGAATAAAAACCCGAAAGAACTCCGGATTCCTGAGTTGCACGGCGACATACCAGGGCAGCGCAACTGCACAAAACAGCCCAATTCCCGGAATCCACAAGGTACGCGAGATCAGGCGCCATTCTCCATTGGCTGCGGCAAAGATCACGATCATCAAGGCGGCAAGAAACGGCGCCACTGGACCTTTCTCGAGGGCTCCGAACGCAAGAAAAATATAAAACCCGGCAAGGTACCCGCGATTCCCGGTTTCATACCAGGCATACCAACCCAACAACGCGATGGCGAATGCGGCGGCGAGAGGCATGTCCATGGAAGCGGCGCGCGCGAAACCGATCACGCCTGCGCACGAGGCGGTCATCAGCGCGCCATCAAGTTCGAATCCTGGGCGAAAGCGGCGAAGAAAAAGGTAGACGGCAACCACCATGAGAGTTGCGTCGATCGCGGATGGCAGTCGCGCCGCCCAGTCCCTCACGCCGAAAAATCGGTAGGCCAGCATGGCCTGCCAGTAGTAAAGGGCAGGTTTTTCGAGCCAAGGTTTACCGCCGAGCGTGGGTGTGATCCAGTCGTGGCGGGCGAGCATCTCACGCGCGACTTGCGCATAGCGCGGTTCATCAGCACCGATCAGGCCGAAATAGCTGAGACCCCAGAAGAAGAGGAATGCACAGAAACTAGCCAGCAGAAGCCAGTCGGCACGCGAGCGCTGGTTCACGCAAGAATCCTAAGCCGGGGATTTACACGGATAAGCACCGATGAAATTGACGATTTACGATTGACGACTGCAAATCGCCTTTGCGGGTTTTTGAACTCCCAATGAACAATCGTAAATCGTCAATCCGCCCGGTGGCACACGACCTTCATTCTTGTTCGCGCTGACGCACCAGCGCGTACACGCTGATCAGTGTCCAGGCAACCTCCAGCACCACAAACCCTATCTGGAACGGATGAAACGCAATGTATGCGAGTATGGCGGAACCGACGGCGTTGAGAACCTTGTAGGCAGTCTTGCGGGGGTCCATCCATTTCATCTGGTGCCCGGCGTAGGCCACAAGAATCAGCAATGCCCCGACGAACGACGCGATCTGTCGCGCCAAAATAATATCCATAGAATTCTCTGTAGGAACTTATTGTATAGAAGACGATCCGAGCAGGAGTTGCGCCATCACACGGGCGACCGCAACCGGAAGCGGTCCCTCCAGCGAGCATCCGCTGGCGCACTCGTGGCCTCCACCACCGAAGCGCTCGGCCACGCTCGCGACGTTCAGTTGTCCCTTGCTGCGCAGGCTCACGCGGTAGCGACTATCGGGAAGTTCCCGGAAAAAAATTGCGACCTGCACGTCCTGGATGGCTAGCGCATAGTTCACCAGGCCTTCGCAATCTTCTTCCTTGGCACCGCAGTGCTCCATCTGTTCTTGGGTCACGGAAATCCAGGCCAGAGCGCCTTCACGGTGAAGGTTCGACAGGGCCGCGCCCAACAGGCGCATCTTGGCGGTGGAGTGGGCGAAGTAAATGTTACGCGCGCAATGTGCCGGATCAGCGCCGGCGAGCACCAGCTCTCGAGCCAGTGCAAACGTGCGCTCGTTCGTTCCCTCGTACATGAAGGAACCTGTATCAGTGAGCAGTGCAGTGTAGACACAGGTGGCGATCTCTGGGGTGATCTTCACACCCGCCTCGCGTGCCAGACGGTACACCATCTCACCGGTAGCGACCGCTTGCGGATCAATCCAATCCACATTGGCAAAGGGCCGTCCACTTACATGGTGATCGATGCTGATCAGGAAACGGTGCTCGAGTCCATCAAGACGTGTACGCTGAATGCTGTCGCACTCGAGGATGATAGCGGCTTCGTAATCTCCCTTCACTCGCTTTGCGTGCACCACTCTATGGGCAAACGGCAGACGCTGATAAATTCGCGGGACGGGATCGTGCATCACGACCTGGGCCTCTTTACCCAACGAACGCAGGACCTGGCCGCAGGCGAGAGCCGACCCGATGGCATCGCCATCAGGCCGGGCATGCGACGTCAGCACGAAATGCTGACGCTGCTCAATATGTTTAAGCACCTCTTGCAGCATGGTCGCGCTCTACTCTGCGAAATCAGCGTTGCTGGCCCCACTTTTTTCTCGTACGTTGCAAAAGCTCATTGATTCTTCGTTCGTACTGTTGTGACCGGTCTAAATGAAATAACAAATCCGGCGCACGACGCAGGCGCAAGCGCTCCATCAGTTCTCGCCGGATAAACCCAGTGGCCGCCGTCAACCCCTGCATAGTGCGCTCCGCTTCCTGGTCGTCGCCTTGAACCACGACGAAAACCCGTGCCGACCGGCCATCTTCCGCAAGTTGCACTTCGCTGACATTGACCAATCCGATGCGCGGATCGCCCAGTTCACCTTCCAGAATAGTTTCAATCTCTTCGCGGAGGGCCGCTCCCATGCGCCCGCGATGATACTTTTGGCCGCGCCTTTCCAAGCCAACACCTCGAAATAAAACGGATGAGAATATCAGAAATTGTTCTCCTGGTCTTGTGACTAAAGCTGCCCGACTAAAGCCTTGTGACGAAAGCTTCGAGCTTCCGCCCGGCCGTCCTTAGAAGGTAAATACAGCACTGGCAACAAAATGTGCTGAGCAGATATCTAGAGGAACTCGAGGAAGGAGTCCGCAATTTCCGCGCCGCCGTTGTTGGCGATGCGCATGGCTTGGCGTTCCACATTCGTCATCATTCCGTCCAAGTAGTCGCGGGAGTCGGAAATGCTTACGACGCCGAGCGTCGCCCGATTCCACAATCCGCTTGAATCGAGTTCCGCCACAGCCACGTTGAAATGCGTCCGTAGCCGGTCTTTCAAGCTCCGTACTACCTGACGCTTGTCTTTCAGTGACTGTGCGCCGTCGATGTGCAATTCGAGAGTAAGAAAGGCAATCGGCATCAATTCTCAGTTGGCGGTTGTGAGTTCCAGTCGCCCAAAAGACTTCAACTGAGAACTGAGAACCGAGAACTGATCACTGGTTCTAGGCAATCACTTCCGCCGCAATGCGCTCCGTGACGTAGGCTTCGATCACATCTCCAACCTTGACATCGCCATAGTTGGCGATCGAGATGCCGCATTCCATGCCGTTGCGCACTTCGCTGGCATCATCCTTGAAGCGGCGAAGCGAGCCGACCTTGCCTTTGAAGACCACCATATTGTCGCGCAGCAGGCGCACCTCGGAATCGCGTTTGATCGCACCATCAACCACGTAACAACCGGCGACCGTCCCGACCTTCGGGATGCGGAAGGTCTCACGTACTTCGGCACGTCCTTGATACGTCTCTTTGATCGTCGGCTCCAGCAGACCGCTCATGGCACGCTTAATCTCATCCTGCAGTTCATAAATGATGGAGTGCAGGCGGATGTCCACCTTCTCCTGTTCAGCAAGTTCCTGCGCCTTGCGTTCCGGCCGCACATTGAAGCCAATAATGATGGCGTTTGACGCGGAGGCCAGCAGCACATCACTTTCAGTAATCGCACCCACCCCAGAGCGCAGCACCTTCAACCGCACCTTGTCATTCGACAGTTTTGAAAGCAAGTCGGTAAGAACCTCGACCGAGCCCCCCACGTCGGCTTTGAGGATAATATTGAGTTCCTTGGTGCCGGCAGTCTTTATTTGCTCAGCGAGACCCTCCAGCGATACGCGGGAGCTCTTGGCCAGCGCGGCTTCGCGCGCCTTCTGCTCGCGGTACTCGGAAACACCTCGGGCCTTGTCGCGATCGGCGACGACTACAAATTGATCGCCTGCTTGCGGCAAACCTTCCATGCCGAGAATCTCGACAGGCGTCGAAGGCGGCGCTTCTTCCAGCTGGGCTCCGCGATCGTCAAACATGGCGCGCACTTTGCCGTAGACGTTCCCGACGACGAAGTTATCGCCGGTGCGCAGCGTACCATTCTGCACGAGCACAGTCGCTACGGGGCCGCGACCGCGATCGAGTTTGGCTTCGAGGACCACGCCACTCGCGCGGCGGTCAGGCGTAGCCTTCAGCTCTTGCAGATCAGCGACCAGACAAATCATTTCCATCAGCAGGTTCAGGTTCGTTTTCTTTTTCGCCGAGACGTCCACAAAGACGGTGCTGCCGCCCCATTCTTCCGGTACCAATCCGCGGTCTGCAAGCTGCTTCTTCACGCGATCCGGCATCGCCTCGGGCTTATCAATCTTATTCACTGCTACGATGATCGGCACTTCGGCAGCGTGCGCATGGTCAATAGCCTCGAGGGTTTGAGGCATCACACCGTCATCGGCCGCCACAACGAGGACGACGATGTCTGTGGACTTGGCGCCCCGCGCGCGCATCCGCGTGAAAGCTTCATGTCCGGGGGTATCGAGGAAAACAATTTCGCGGCCATAGGCCGGTGAATCGTTGTCGAGGATTTTTACCTTGTACGCGCCAATATGTTGTGTGATGCCGCCGGCTTCGCCTTCCGCCACATTGGTGGAGCGGATGGAGTCAAGCAGCGTGGTCTTGCCGTGGTCGACATGACCCATGATCGTAACGACCGGTGGACGCGGCACCCCCTCAGCGGCACCCTCTTCGCCGCTGGCAGCGGTCGCGGATACTTCCTTCGCAGCTTGTTCTTCGAAGGTGATCACATTGGTGTCCGCTCCGAAGAACCGCGCCACTTCGCTCGCGAGTTCGGCGTCGAGCGTTTGATTGATCGTGGCAAAGACCCCGCGGGCCAACAACCGCGCAATGAGATCCTTGGCGCGTACGCCGAGTTTTTCGGCAAGATCCTTTACGCTGATGCCCTCTGTGATCGTGATGCTGCGCGTGATCGGCTGTGGTTCATTTGACACGACAAGCCGTGGCGGCGGCACATAGCCCTTCATGGGGCCTTCTTTGATCCCGCGCGGAACGTAACGCTGGCCGGGCCTGCGAGCCGGAGCGCCAGGACGACTGCCGGGTCGTGTCGGTCCTGGAGTAGGCAGCGCACCCGGGCCCACTCCCAGGGGACGGGCACCGGCAGGCGACTGTCGCGTCGGGTGCATGGGCCGACGCTCCCCAGGACGCAGTGGCGGACGGGCTCCACCAGGCATTGCCGGGCGTGGCCGCTGAAAAATCGGCTGACCAGGCACCGGTCGCCCAGGCGCTGGTCTTGTGGTCGGGGCTGCTGTCTGTGGTGATGCCTGCTGAGCTGGGGGTCGCGCGGGCGCTTTATACACCGGTCGTGGTCCAGTCTGAGGAATAATCATGCGCGGCTTCGAGGCAGACGGCTGCTGCGGCACATGCGCCACCGCCGGCTTTGCCGGAGCGGCAGCAATTGGCGGCGCTGTTTGCGGCGGAACTGGCGGTGGCGGAGCAATTGGACTCGAAGGTGTGGGGCTGGTTGCCTGCGAAGTTGCCCGAGGAGCCGCAGGAAATTGCGTCGCCGGTCGCACAATAGTCGGAACTGCCGCTGGGGGTAGCGGAGCTGGTTTAATCGGTATAGAAGGCGCCTCGGGAACTGTGCTCGCTGGAGCTTTCGCCGCCGGCGGCGTCATCGCGGGTGGCGGAGGAGTCACAACGGCCGCTTTCGGCGGTGCAATCGGAGCAGCTTTCGCAGCTGGGGCGGTGACACTCGGCACGACAGGCTTTGTTTCCGTCGGAAGGTGCGGAACCGGGGGACGAGTCGGGGGACCGGTGACTGCAGCGTGCTGCTGCGTGATCGCCTTCAGCACGTCGCCAGGCTTGGAAATATGGGACAGGTCAATCTTGGTCTTGATCTCGTCGGGATCAGCGCGGGCGGTGCGAGAGGGCTTCGACGAAGATGTCTGCGCTTCAGCACCAGCACGGAAATGCGCGCGCACTTTTTCAGCCTCGTGCTCCTCAATGGAACTGGAATGTGTCTTCTTCTCGGTGACACCGACTTCCAGGAGAACATCGAGAATGGCTTTACTCTTAACTTCCAGCTCCCTGGCCAGATCGTTGATTCGAATCTTGGTCATCCGCCCTTTCTTCCTCCGCCCGGTCCCGTTAAGTCTTCATGTCAACCTCACGGACTCAGTCTCAATTCCACGCCGACTTGAAACAACGCGCGGCAACTTCTTATTCTTTTTCTTTCTCTTCGGGAACTTGGCCCCCCGAATTGTCTTCGGGGAGCATCTCCCCGGAATGATCTGCCTGTGCAGCGATTTCTTCGCCGACAGCAGCTTCCGTCTGCTCTGCCTGATCTGAATCCTGGACGGCAGCACCTTCCGCCTGCTCTGTTTCGGGTACCGCCTCGAGGTTCTCGCCGCTGGCGGGGGCTTCCTCTACTGCTTCCCCGCCAGGGGCTCCCTCCGCCATCTCCGTCTCAGGCAAAGCCGCGGTCTCCTCCGCGCCTTCCAGACTGGAGAAATAATTATTGACCGCAAGGCTGATTTTTTCCACTGTCTTCGGTCCGATACCCTCAATAGCTTCGAGCTGCTCCGGCGTCATATCCGCCAGAGCTTCGACAGTGGTAATCCCCGCCGCGCTTAGCTTCTCGATGAGACCCTCGCCCAGTCCCGGCACGCTTTCAAGGGGCGTTGCCGTCTGGCCGACCAACGCCGACATCTGCTGCTCCACTTCCTGCCGCTTCTCTTCCTCGCTCTTGATGTCAATCTTCCAGCCGAGGAGTTTCGCGGCTAGGCGCACGTTCTGTCCCTTTTTGCCGATGGCTAGGGAAAGCTGGCTATCGTCCACCACTACTTCTAGATGCTTATCCGACCCATCGAGAACCGTGACCCGGCTCACTTTCGCGGGTTGCAGCGCCTTCTCCGCAAACGTAACCGGATCTTCGTGGTACTCGATGATGTCAATCTTTTCGCCGCGCAGTTCCCGAATGATGGACTGCACGCGCATACCTTTCATCCCGACACAAGCGCCTACTGCGTCCACGTCCTTGTCTTTGGACATCACCGCAATCTTGGTGCGCTCGCCGGCTTCGCGAGCAATAGCTCGGATCACCACCGTCCCATCATAAATTTCCGGCACTTCCGTCTGGAACAAGTGCTGCACTAATTCCGGAGCCGCGCGGGAAACCACGACCTGCGGCCCTTTCGACGCTTTCTCGACGCGCGCAATTACCACGCGCACCCGCTCGCCGATGGCGAAAGACTCCAGTCGCGACTGCTCCTTGCGGGGCATTCGCGCTTCGGCCTTACCTACATCGAAAATCACATCTGGCCCTTCGATGCGCTTCACGGTCGCATTCACGATCTCGCCCACGCGCCCGATGTACTCGTTATAGACAGTGTCGCGCTCCGCTTCGCGCACCTTCTGGAAGATGACCTGCTTCGCCAGTTGCGCGGCGATGCGCCCCAGAATTCCTTCCGTAACCTTGGGGATTTGTAATTCACTGCCCGGTTCCACCGTGGGATCGATCTTGCGAGCCTCTTCCAAGGTCATTTGTAAATTCGAATCTTCCACCTTCTCCGGACTCTCAACCACCTGCTTCACGGCAAATGCGCGGATCTTGCCCGTTTCCTTGTCCAGCTCGGCGCGCAGGTTTTCCTGACTCTTGTAGTACTTGCGCGTGGCGACCACGATTGCGTCTTCCACCGCGCTGACTACAATCCGCGGATCGATGCCCTTTTCCTTGCTCAGGGCGTCGATGCTGTTGTAGAGCTCACTTGCCATAATTAATTCCGTTGAAAACCGCCAGCTACTTACCAGGGCGCGAATTCGAAGTGCTCAGGTCGCGGATCGCAGGTTAGGAGAACTTGAATTCCGCGGCCCCGCACTTGCCACCTGCTCCTAGATCTCCGGCACCAGATTCGCCTTCTCGATGTTGCCTAGTTCTATTTCAATCTTCCGTGCTGCATCCGCTGCCGGACGCATCTTCTTCCTCCCCGTCGAACTCAGCTCCAAGGTCAAGCGCCCTTCGTGAAACCTTTCCAGCCGTCCCTCAAAATGACGGTTGCCGTTGATCGGCTCATGCGTCGTCAATTTCACCCGGCTTCCGGTGAAGCGTGCGTAATCGGCTGCGCGGATCAGTTTGCGATCCAATCCGGGCGAGGAAACCTCCAACAGGTAGGACCCTCCCGGCACAACTTCCTCAACGTCGAGGATCGTCCCCACTTCCCGGCTCATGTTGGCGCAATCTTCGTGAGTCACGCCACTCGGCTGGTCAGTCGTGCCTGAGCCGCGTTTATCGATAACAATCCGCAGCATGCGGCTTTTGCCGCCACCGCGAAACTCCACCTCGACCACTTCGAGTCCACTGGAGGCGGCCACGCGCTCCGCAATTTCGCGCACTCGATCAGCGTCAAATGCCATCAATCCAAGAACTTACTGGCTTGCCTGCAATCGCTGCATTTCGGCGGAAACTAAAAAGTGGGCTTGCGCCCACTGGTGTGCTTCGCCAAATGCTGGTACTACACAACAGTTTCCAAACACAAATATACGCCGCTCAATGCGAAAAGACAAACCTTCAAGGGGCCATAATCCCCGGCCGATCCGGGAGGCAGACTATCTCCTGCCAGCGCCTGATCATTTGATGCTCATGACTGGCTCTTGGTCTCGAAACGACTCGGCGCAAAGGCCGACATGGGCCGCAAGGTGGAGGTCCTAATGAAGGAGGTGCATAGATGAGCATAATCATCGTCTAACGACGTGCATATAGAGACGTACGCGCTCGTACAGCTCCCGCTGCCACGCAACGACTGTCCTCGAATCTGGTGGACATCATTTGGTCCCGCTAGCCAGGCGGAAACAGCATCAAAATTCGCATTCACTTGGACAGCTGCCGCACCAACCGAATCACTTAGCCGCGACTGAGACTTGCGTCGTCCCTATATAGCCCGTGGGTTCGTCGCGAACCGCGAGCCGCAACCGCGAATTTGCAGGCTGTGGATCCAAATCCATGTGCAACAACATCCCGTGTTGCAGGATTTGCTGGTAGTTGTCCGCATTGAATGCCTGGTCTACCTTCATGCTGCGATTGGTCATCATCTTACCGTCAGGCCCGAACACCGCAGCGTAAAAAGAAACGTTAAGCTTCTTACCGCCACCGGACGCATCCGCAGCAGTGATCGTGTGCGCGTCCACGAGAAAATCGATTCCCAGTCTGCCCTTGTCGGTTGGCTTCACACGGGCGCTAAACCCAACCATTGTGGCAGGAATTGCGTCACCCAAAGCTTCCGCTATCTCCTGATCCGGCTTGCGATCTTTCAACTGAGTCGGATCCAAAGCGAAATAGCCCTTGCGATGACGAACCTGCGCTCCGTCTCGATCCACTTTCACCTTGATGTTGCGAAATTTGCCGTTCCACTTCTTATCCTCAGGGTAGTACCCGATAGTGTAGGAGGCAACATTGTCGGCCAGGGCGATCGCGATTCCATCTTTGACTTCGTTCTGATTGACGTAAGCCTTGCCGCCCGTTTGAGACGCTATCTCGCGCATGGTTTCCTGGCTAGCGGTCACGTCCGACATTCGCACCAATGCTCTTTCCGAAGTATTCAGCGGTTGCCGGTTCGCCGAATCATCGATAGTCAGCTCTATGCCACTCACTAATCCCCGCACGTCGACTGGATAAATGGCTACCTGGGCACTGGACATCTGTGCTGCGGCCGCCCGGATCTCGTCCCCGTGCGACATCCGCTGCCTCTCCGCCGTGGAACTACTCGCTCGTGTCCCTAGCCCCATCTGTCTGATGCCTTGCTGCAGAGCGGCCTCCTCCGCTTCGCTCACGTTTCGATCCTCAGGAATCAAATCGAAGGGAAATGCAGCGGTAAGCCAGATCACTTCTTTGCGTCCAGGCATACCGCCAAGCACGCGCGCCAAGGTGCGCATGCCCTCAAGAGTCGTTTCCGTCCGGCGGTCGAGCGCATAAGCCACTTGTACGGACTGAAAACTCTCAATTTGCGCGGTGGCCATGGCGATCGCTTGGGCGGAGGCCCGGCCAGTATCTCCACTCGCCGCGGTCATCGGGGGTGGCCCGCCAGCTGCCAATATCGGCTCCTGTGGCTTGTAGCGATTCAGGGCAGCAGTCAACACCTGGGGATCGCTGGTGAAGTCCTGTAACATTTGCAGACGGTTGGTAAGAGCGAAAATCGCCACGCGCTGTTTTGACTTGTTCTGCTCTTCCACGTACTTGAGCATTTGTAGGCGGGCGTAGGCCTGGTCCCTGAATGGCGTGTTCGCAGCGTCAAGGACGAAGACGGTTATGGGACCGCCGGGAGAACGGTACTCAGGCCGATTGGAATAAATACCCGGTGGCAGCGTCGGAGCGGGAGCATTGGCTCCCTCCTGAGGGGTGCTGAAAGCGGCTATCTTCTGTTTCTTGCCGTTCTCCTCTATCACGAAGTCCTCGGGCTTCAGACCAATAACTGGCTGTCCCTTCTTATCGGTAACCACCGCATCTACCAGCACCAGACGCGTGCTGACACGAATGGTAGGAGCGGGAATTTGTGTCGGAGCCTGCTGGGCCCCGAGGCGAACGATCGTGGTCCCCGCGAGCACAAAGAGGCACACGAAAAACCATCGCGCAAGAGCACTGAATGACGTCATGGATTCCTCCGGTTATTGGCGTAAGGTCGGGAGTTAAAGCCGAGGCCTTAAAGTTAAGATGAACGTTCTGTAACAACGCGGGACTCTAAATCTTTTTGAGAATAGTTGCAATGCAATTCGCGATGGTGTTCAAGGCATTTGCGTCCTCTATCAAGCCTCTCTAGAATAGATGTTTACCTCTCTTCACCCGAGACAAGCTATGATTCATTTTCCGGTCCCTGAGGCCCTCACCTTCGACGACGTGTTGCTGTTGCCTGCCCGCTCCGATGTTGTCCCCGCGCAAGCTAGCACACAGACGCAGCTCACGCGCAACATCCGCCTCAATATCCCGATCATCAGCGCTGCCATGGATACTGTGACCGAATCGCACATGGCCATCGCGCTGGCGCAGCAGGGCGGCATGGGCATCATTCATCGCAATTTGAATATCGAGCAACAGGCCAATGAAGTGGACAAAGTGAAACGCTCGGAGAGCGGCATGATTGTCGACCCGGTCACTATGTCGTCTGACGATAAGGTTTCCGATGCCCTTGAGGTCATGCGCAAATACAAGATTTCCGGCGTGCCCGTGACGAAAAACGGCAAGCTGGTGGGGATTCTCACTAACCGCGATCTGCGTTTCGAGACTCGCTTCGACATCCCCATCAGCAAAGTGATGACGAAGGACCACCTGATCACCGTGCCCGTCGGTACGACACTCGAGGATGCAGAAAAAATACTTCACGAGCATCGCGTCGAGAAACTTCTGGTGGTAGACGACAAGTACTACCTCAAGGGCCTTATCACAGTTAAAGACATTCAGAAGAAATTGAAATATCCGAACGCCGCCAAAGACTCGCATGGGCGTCTGCGCGTAGGCGCAGCCATCGGCGCTACCGGCGATTATTCCGAGCGCGCGCAGGAACTGGCGGACGCCAAAGTAGATCTGCTGGCGATCGACAGCGCGCATGGTCACTCTTCGCGCGTGCTGGAAGCGATTAAGACAATCAAGTCCAAGCTGCCTGAAGTGGAGCTGATCGCCGGGAACGTAGCCACGTTTGACGGTGCTTGTGAGCTGGCACGCGCCGGCGCCGACGCCATCAAAGTTGGAATTGGGCCAGGTTCGATCTGCACCACCCGTGTGGTCACCGGCGCCGGAGTACCGCAGATCACTGCCATCGCCGAGGCATTTCGTGCCACACGCGACGCCGGTGTCCCTGTGATTGCCGATGGGGGTATCAAGTATTCGGGGGACATAACCAAGGCGCTGGCAGCGGGAGCAGGGGTGGTTATGATTGGGTCGCTGTTCGCCGGAACCGATGAGAGCCCAGGCGAGCTGATTCTCTACCAGGGCCGCACGTTTAAGTCGTACCGCGGCATGGGATCGCTGGGCGCGATGGCTGCGGGCTCCAGCGAGCGCTACTTCCAGAACACCGATGGAGATTCCTCGGTCGCGATGCCGGTGCTTGGCGAAGGCGAATCGAACCGGCTGTCGAAGCTCGTGCCTGAAGGCATCGAAGGGCGCGTGCCCTACCGCGGCTCGGTCGCGATGATCGTTCAACAGATTGTTGGTGGGCTGAAGTCCGGCATGGGTTATTGCGGCTGCTCAAGCATTGCAGAATTACTGCAGAAGACTCGTTTCGTGCGCATCAGCGTCGCAGGCCTGCGCGAAAGCCATGTCCACGATGTCATGATTACCCGTGAGGCTCCGAATTATGCATTGGAGTAAGGCGGGTGTGAGCTTCCCATCTTTGTCGGGTGGGAACTCACAATCTTGAACCGTTTCCGAAACGACGTAGGTAAGGCGTGGATCGCGGCCGCGCTCTGGCTCGGTCTGATCGCCGTGGAGTCCAGTAACCTACTCTCTGCCGCGAACACAAGCCGGTTTCTTTATCCGCTGCTCACGTACTTGTTTGGCCACATCGATCCCGTAAGATTTTTATATTGGCATCACATCGCGCGCAAAATCGGCCACGTCGTTGGGTACGGTATTCTCAGTTTTCTCCTTTTCCGGGCGTGGCGCGCGACGCTCCCGTCGCTGAGTGCTCACGGTTGGTCTTGGAAGTGGTCATGGATTGCGATTCTCATGACTGCGTTCGTCGCCAGCCTAGATGAGTGGCACCAAACTTTCCTTGCCTCTCGGACTGGAGCATTCAGCGACGTGGCACTGGACACGGTCGCCGGAATTGGAGCACAGATCCTGATTTACCTGTTACTACGTGGATTGCGTTTGCGGATGGCGCGAGTCCCTTCCTAACTGTCATAACCCGCCTCTTGGGTTGAAGTTGACGTTTGGCATAACCAGCAAAACTGAGACCGCCCAGGTTCTTGCCGCGGTGATTGTTTTCACGTATATCTCCACTCTCCTCACGCAGCAGCGTCGGTCTGCTTCCTCCACGAAACAAGGAGCAACAGTGCTGAGACCACGGCGATTCCTGCCGACACGTAAAAGGGCAAGCGCGGTCCGTAGTGTTTCCAAAGTTCTCCGGTGATGATGCTGGCTAGCAGCGTGGCCACGCTGGTCACAAAGAAATACACGCCCAGCGCACGCCCGCGAACCGGCACTGCTACTGTTTCGACAATCAGCGCCTTCAAAACGGGAGTACTGAGCGCATAGAACAAGCCATACGAAGCCATGCTCAGCCAGATCGCGAGGGTGGATGGCGCGAGCCCGAAGACCAAGTACACTGCCGCGAACACCAGGTAACCGGCAGCCGCAATCGCGCGTCGGGAGAAGCGATCGCTGAAATGGCCCGCGGGCCAGGAGAGTAGTGTGTAGGTGATGTTGAACACCAGTCCCAGCAGCGGCGCGTGTTTTGCAGGGATGCCAATGCTCTGCGCGCGCAGCACCAGAAACATATCGCTCGAGTTCCCCAAAGAGAACAGCGTCACCGCAACGAGCACATAGTAGAAGCTGCCGGGCAGGTGCGGGCGCCAGGATCTGCCGTCGGCATGGTTCGAATTCTTTTCGGCAGTTGATGCGCGTGGATTAGGACTTATGTTCGTCGATGCCTTCGAAGTGGGAGTTTCGTTCAAAGATTTGTGGCCCGTGTCGCGGATTCCGAGCGCCGCAACCAGGATGCACAAGAGGCCGGGGACCGCCGCAGCCCAGAAGATCCCGCGCAAGCCAAAGTGCGGCAGCAGCGCGAGTGCAGCCAGCGGACCGGCGATCGCGCCGGCGGAATCCATCGCCTGGATCAGGCCGTAGGCCGAGCCGATGCGAGATTTGTCCACCGACTCAGCGACCATAACGTCGCGTGGTGCGCCGCGCATGCCTTTCGAAAATCGGTCAGCAAAGCGAATGATGAGTACATGCCACCATGACGTGGCGATGGCGAGGATTGGCTTAACCAGGTTGGCGACGAAGTATCCGGAAACCACGATTGGCTTGCGGCGCTGGACACGGTCAGCAAAATATCCGGAGAAGAGCTTGGCAAATGAAGCGACGCTTTCCGCGATACCTTCGATGACGCCCAGCTGCGCGGGCCCGGCGCCGAGCGAGGCTAAGAATGCGGGGAGCACCCAGTAGGCCATCTCGCTGGCGGTGTCGTTCAGGAAGGAAGTGGCACCGAAGGCGTAAACGTTGCGGGAAGCCGATTTTCTTGCGGCAAGAGGCGTCTCAAGCATCAAGGAGTTTCTATCACAATGCCCTGACGACTGACGACCGACGCCTTGCTTGACTCAGTACATTGCGTCGTACTTGGTGACGACCCATTCGCCATCTTTGAGTTCGGTAGTGACGGAGAAGAGTTCCTTATAGGTGCGGTTCTCCCCGGCCAGGTTGCGGCGGGTGCCACGGTAATGCAGGATGCGGAGCGGAGCAGCGTCTTCCCAGTCGACCAGTTCCCAGACAAGCAGCGGGTGTCGCATCTCGGAATCGCATATGAAAGCGGCATACTTCTTACGGTAATCCTTCTCCCATTTGGCGAGTTCTTGCTGACATTGTCCGTCACGCATGGCGCGGATGAATTTGGCAGCGGCCTGCTCGGATGTACGGTCGCGCAAGGGGTTCATAGTGATTGAGTTCGGAATGCCGGACAGCGGATCTCGCTCTTCGGAACGAGCCAGCACGGGACCCTGGTTGGTCAGCCAGACCAGACCCCCGAAGAAGATCAGCACAATCAACACGCCTGCGCAGATAGCGATACCGATTTGGTTGCGGGAGATCTCCATGGCCCGCGCTAGTGTACCGCGAGAACGGATCGGCACGGCAAGATTACGGCGGATAGGGACCGGAAGGCATACACGGCGGACGTTCAGAGCATGGCCAGACAGCGTCGGTCCGCTTTCAACAAGGACTTCGCCTCATCAGATTACATTCCGGTTGGCATTCGTTTTCGGTAACGGCGATACAAGACGGCGTCACCGCACTTGGTGAGAAAACTCCTCACGCACAACGAGCAGGGTGCTTTTCCAAACGTTCTGGCTACTCTTTGCTCTCGCCCCCGGCAGCGGGTTCGGCGCCGCCCTCCGTCTTCGCCTGGGCTTCAGCCTCCTCCATCGCCTTCTTGGTTTCTTCGACACGCTTGGCTCGAGCTTCGGCGCGCTTCTGGCGCTTCTCTTCCTGCAACTTCTCGCTGCCCAGCAACTCGATAAACGCCTTCTCAGCGCCGTCACCCTTTTGCCAGCCAGCGCGTACGATACGCAAATAGCCGCCGTCACGATCTCCGAAACGGGGAGCGATGGTGTCGAAAAGTTTATCGACGGCATCATCTGTCATGAGATAGGCGGCTGCCCGGCGGCGCGCCGCGAGATCGCCACGTTTGCCAAGGGTGATCATTTTTTCCACGTGTGGCCGCATGGCTTTGGCTTTGGGCACGGTGGTTTCCACGCGCTCCTCGATTATGAGGGAAGTCACCAGGTTGCGCAGCAAAGCGCGACGATGGCTCGTATTACGACCTAATTTCCATCCTGCAACTTTATGACCCATGGGAAACCTCAGTTCTCGGCTGCCAGTTCTCAGTGAATTCTCGCCTCGCTCGGAATGACAATTGCAAGAACAGGGGCTCCTTGGACGATTTTCCGGCACGATTAAATTTGCGCCCTGATACGAACTCCTCACCCCGAGCACGGAGCCTTGAGTGCAACTTTTCAGGAGCGCAAGGGCAGAGACCGCTGCCCCCGCGCGCAATTCATTCCCCACCATTAGAACTGATCGTGGTCGTTGTCAGCGTACGCCGATGCCGGCAGGACTTGGTTCGAAGTCGGGCCGGGTACCGCGTTGCCGTGCTCGTCGATCTTCATCCCCAGGCTCAAGCCCATGGAAGCGAGAATCTCCTTGATCTCGTTCAGCGACTTGCGGCCGAAGTTCTTAGTCTTGAGCATTTCGGCCTCGGTCTTCTGCACCAGCTCACCAATGCTCTGAATATTCGCGTTCTTCAGGCAGTTGTAGCTGCGCACCGAGAGCTCAAGTTCCTCTACCGAACGGTTCAGGTTTTCGTTTCGGATTTCAGGCTTACGCTCCTCGCTCGAGCCCGCGGTTTCGATCTCCTCCTCGAAGTTAATGAAGATGTTCATGTGGTCCTTAAGCAGCTTCGCCGCAAGGCCGATGGAATCGGCCGGCGTGATCGAGCCGTTGGTCCACACTTCAAGGGTGAGTTTGTCGTAATCGGTGATCTGGCCGAGACGCGCTGCTTCGATTGTGTAATTGCATTTGCGCACGGGTGAATGCACGGAATCGATCGGGATGAATCCGATGCCGAGGTCTTCATCGAAATTCTTGTCAGCAGAAACGTAACCGCGACCGCGCTTGAGACGCATTTCCATATCAAGCTTGCCGCCTTCGCTCACGGTTGCGATGTAAACATCTTTGTCGAGGACTTCAACGTCGGCATCCGCCTCGATCATGCCCGAAGTGACCACCCCGGGCTGGTCAGAGCGCAGATAGATTGCCTTGGGCGCATCGGCCGAAAGCTTGAACGGAATCTGCTTGAGGTTGAGGATGATATCGGTGGCATCCTCCACGACGCCGGGGATCGACTGAAATTCGTGCAGCACGCCTTCGATCTTGACGGCGGTGACGGCTGCGCCCTCAATAGAACTGAGCAGCACGCGCCGCAAAGCGTTGCCGATAGTGGTACCGAAGCCGCGCTCAAAAGGTTGTGCCCAAAACATGCCGTGTTTGTCAGTCAGGTTCTCGGTGTCGACGGCGAGACGTTTCGGTTTCTGAAAGCCTTTCCAAAGCATTGTTTTCTCCATTCGGCCATTTGGCTCAGTCACGGCTCCCCAAACCGGCCCGAGTTCGGGTCAAGCGCTGTGACCGGCGGATCTGGCACGAAAAACGGGCCAAAGCTCAGTCGTAGGTCGTTAGTCATCGGTCGTCGGACGTTAGTCCACCCGGCGTCGATCTTTGCTCCGATGGACAGCCGAGGGCGGCTGTCCCACGTGATCCTGGACGCGCGAGTCGGCTCGAACCCAACGCGATCACTACTTACTGTACAGTTCTACGATCAGTTGCTCGTTGACCGGCAACTGGATGTCTTCGCGCTTGGGCAGGGCAACGACGCGTCCCTGGTAATTGTCACGATCAATGCTCAGCCAGTTGGGCGCGTTCTGGTGACTGGCGAAATCTTTCGCCTGCTCGAGAATGGGCAGCTTGCGGCTGCTTTCGCGAATTGCGATCTCCTCACCTATATCCACCTCGTAGGAAGGGATGTTGACTTTGCGCCCGTCCACATGAACATGGCCGTGACGCACGAGTTGGCGCGCCTGCCGGCGGGACAAGGCGAACCCCAGGCGATAGACAACATTGTCCAGGCGTCGCTCAAGCTGCTGCAAGAGCATTTCGCCGGTCACACCTTTAGCGCGGGCGGCCTTCTCAAAGTAGTTGCGGAACTGGCCTTCCTGGGTGAAGTAAATGCGTTTGGTTTTCTGCTTCTCGCGCAACTGGAGACCGTAACCTACGATCTTGGCTTTACGGTCTTTCCCGTGTTGTCCGGGAGCGAAGTTGCGTTTCTCAACGGGACATTTGTCGCTGAAGCACTTGCTGCCCTTGAGGAACAACTTCATGCCCTCGCGGCGGCAGAGACGACATACTGCATCTTTGTAACGTGCCAAGTTGAACTCTCCTTTTAGATGACCGGTTTACGGGTTTGGCTTCACCCTTCGTCCCGGACGAAAATCAGTTCTCAACAAAAACCTCAGGGCCTAAAGCTCGCGTTTTGCCACAGCTTGCGCAACGACTAAAATCGCGCCCTTCCCACTTCTTCCCTTCGAGGGCATGCATCCAGTCACATGCATCCGATCACACGCGCCGGCGCTTGGGCGGGCGGCAGCCGTTGTGCGGGATGGGCGTTGCGTCACGAATAGAGCGCACATCGATGCCCGCTGCGGACAGGGCGCGGATCGCGGACTCACGCCCGGAACCGGGGCCGCTGACGCGCACCTCCACGCTGCGCACACCGTGATCGCGCGCCAGATTGGCGGCATTCATGGCAGCCTGCTGGGCGGCAAACGGCGTCCCTTTGCGCGAACCGCGGAAACCAAGCGACCCGGAACTCTTCCACGAGATCACGTTCCCA
>Ga0209283_10000351_pt1 | contig 22992 bp, 24 predicted proteins | sample CZO8metaG_2_FD_188354 | JGI IMG/M metagenome (GOLD analysis project Ga0209283, IMG submission 188354) | Vadose zone soil microbial communities from the Eel River Critical Zone Observatory, Northern California, USA - CZOApr15con2H1.8 metaG... | ecosystem: Environmental > Terrestrial > Soil >...
CGCCCCGGGCCTTCTCCCGCTCATGCCTGTTCGGTTTTCTGTTCTGCTCCTCAGTCTTGAGCAAACCCACAACTACAGGAGGCTCGGTGCCTATGTCATCGTCACACTCTCACCCGTACGTGGACGCGTTGGGGACTACCGCCCACAACGACCGCTATCTCAATCTCGCCCGGGGCAAGTGGCATTGGCAAGTCACGACCTGGGTCGCCTTAGCCGTGGTCGCCGTCCAAGCTGCGGCCCTCGCGTACATGTATGGCCAGCGCAAGGAGTACGCCTACACCGTACAGATCGATGAGCTGGGCATCGCCAGCTACGTCAAGGACTTGGCGCCGCAGCAGATACACACCTCCTACCTGGTCGCCGCGCAAGTGGGCAATTTCATCCGGGGCATCCGCACCATCACCACCGATCCCGTGGCCTTCAAAAACGGCATGAACGCGGCCTACGCCGTGTGCCTCAAAGACGCCCAGGGGTACATCAAACGGTACTACGACGCGGAGAAGCCGCTGGAGCTGATCGCGCAGGGCGGCGGCGTCTATCCTGACCGCATTGAAGTCACCCCACTCTCGGACACCTCGTACCGCGCCCGCTGGGTCGAACGGCTGGTGAAGGGCGGGGAGATCCTCAGCGAAACCCAGTGGGAAGCCACCGTGCAGGTGGCGCTCACGCCGCCAGCAGAACTGAACCGGGACCAGCGCCAGCGCAACCCCCTGGGCGTGTGGGTGGCCACCCTCAACTGGAGCAAAATTTAGTCAGCCGAGTCGAAAGGAGCCTGCTGTATGGCGACTCGTTCTCTCTCCCTTTCCTCTTCCTCCGGAGCGTTGCTCACCGGGGCGTTCCTCGCCGGGTGCGCGGCCCTGCGCACACCCTTTGGGGCCTCATTGCCAGCCCCACCGCCTGCCCTGGTGCGGGCACAGCCTGTCGCCGAACCACCAGCCACACCGGTGACTCCGCCGTCCACCACGACGTTGCTGGATGAGTTGCCGCCTGACGTGCGCGACGCGATGGCGAAGTACACCGCCTCGGGCAAAGCCCCGCTCATCGACAAGCGCAAAGAGGGGGGCTTTCTCCGCTTCCCGTACGGCCTCGCACAACCCGTGGTGTTGTGCCGGACGGATACGCTCTGCGACATTGAGTTAGAGCCTGGAGAAGAGGTGCTCGATTTGGGGGCCGCGGACACCGTGCGGTGGCAATTTCAGCTTCTCCGTGAAGGGCCGGCCGAGCATCGCACGGTGCACGTGCTCATCAAGCCCCAAGACTCGATCCCGATGGAGACGGGGCTCGTGATCGGAACCAACCGGCGGGTGTACCGCGTCAAGGTCAAAAGCGGTGGCCCGGCGACGGTCAACGTGAAGTTCTACTACCCCGACGACCTGGTGCGCCACTTCACGGAGCAGCAGGCGCAGGCTGCGGCTGAGCAGACCCCGGTGGTCGCCAAACTGCCGGACGTGTCCATCGAAGATCTGCATCAGAATTACCTCGTCTCCGGTGAGGCTGCGTTCCGGCCGACCTGGGTGGCGGATGACGGCAAGCGCACGTACTTGAAGATGCCCGAGGGGATCAGCGCTTCCAATGCCCCGGCGCTCTACATCGAGCGCAGCAACGGTGAGAAGGCGATCGTCAATTACACGGCCCGTTTACCGTATTACGTCGTGCAGGGACTCTTTGAGCGTGCCTTCTTGCAAGTAGGCACCGGACGCGACGCGCAACAGGTAACGATCATCCGCCAGTAGGAGGAGTCCGATGGCCATACAACCCACGACGCATCTGCTCACAACGCCGAAGCCCGTCGTGACCCGCTACAACCGCCTGGTCCTGTACGCCGCCTGCGGGGCGGTCACCCTGCTCGTCTGCACCTATGTTTTGGTCGTGCGCGATCACGGGCGCCGCACCGAGACCGCGCGTCCGGTGCGCCTCCTCAGTTCGCCGCAACCGCTGGTGACCGAGACGCCCAAGGCCAAGCCCGAGCCCCCGGCGCAACCAGAGCCGCCGGCGCAGCCCGTCGTCTACACGCCTGCTCCGCAACACGAGTCGCCCGCCTTCCCCAAGAAGGACGATCCGCTGGTGAAGCTGCGGGCGGACGAGCGGATCAAGGCGTTTCGCGGGGCGATCCTGGTAAAGTTCGAGGCGACGCAGTCAGCGTCGCCTCGGCCGGAACAATCGTCTCGCACGCCGCAGGTGCTGGAAGTGCCCCCGGCGACTCCGCAGCCCTTCTCCTCCCAGCAACCCTACACCTTCGCTGGGATGCCGCAGGCAGGGCTCCCGACCTGGGCGAACCGGGACTCGACGGGCCGTAACGCGGATTTCTGGGGACTCTCGGGCTTTGCCCGCACGCCCCAGGTCGCTGCGGCGCAACTCCTCCCGCCCCGCTCGCCCTACCAGCTCAACGCCGGCATGCAGATTCCCGTGGTCCTCGGCCAGGATGTGAGCTCCGACACCGAGTCGCTCTTCTCGGCCATCGTCTCAACCGACGTGTACGACTCGGTGTCTGGCCGCTATCTCCTGGTGCCCGCCGGCTCGCGGATCTTTGGGATCGCGGACGTGGACGCGCCCACGAACCTGCAGGCCACCTTGCTCCTGGCGGCGAAAACGCTGTACCTGCCCAACGGCTACAGCCTGGCGCTCTCCGGCGCGCCGGGCGTTAACGGCATGGGCATCACCGGCGTCTCTGACGTGGTGAACCGACACTTGCTGCAGCGCTACGGGTCCGCGGCGTTTCTGTCGCTGGTAACCGCTGGCATTCGCATGGCCACGTACTCCGGCCACGGGGGCCTGCTGTACGCCAGCCCCAGCGATGCCGCGACCAACGGAGCCGGGCAGGTCTTGGGACAAGCCACGGGTGAGGACCTCCGGCGCTCGATGAACATCCGGCCCACCGTGCAGATTCGCGCCGGCTATCCCTTCAACGTGACCGTCGTGCAGGACCTCGTTTTTCCTGCGCCGTATGCGATCACTCCAGCTCACGTTGCCAGCACTGAGCAAAGAGAGGAACTCCGATGAGACTGCGCTCGCTTGACACCAGACCACCGCAGCACGTGCGTGTCACGCTCGACGGTGCCACCCACGACAAGCTCACCGCGTACATCGCGTATGCCAGCACGCACGGACAGCAGTTCGAGGACGTGAGACAACTGCTGACGGAGATCGCCCGAGCCTTCGTGGAGGGCGGCGACAAGGGCTTCACGGCCTGGTATCGCGCCAGGCAGCCCCCGGCTGCAGTGCCGTCCAGCACGGTCAACGGAGGTCAACTGGCACGCCCAGTGCGGTTCTCCGAACAGACACTCACACCGATGCCTGGAGTGAAGGGAGAGGCTGAGGAGGGCGCTCATGGAAGCAGAAGGCCAGATAAAGACACCAAGTCGGTGGTATCACAACTCGGCGGCCCACAAGGACAAACAGCAAGTGGAACAGGGAACGGCGAAAGTTGAAAAAAATTGGTGGGACCGGCTATCGTACGGGCTGCTGGCGTTCGGTGCCAGCAGCTTCCTGCTCCCGCTCCTGATGGCGACGTGCACCCCGTTCGTGTGGATCACCACGCATAGCTTGCCGTGGGGGATCTACCGGCGCACGCAGGAGCCGATCAGACGCGGCATCCTCGTGCATGTGTGTCTCCCTGAAACACTCGCGGCCTACGCGCTGGAACGAGCGTACATTGGTGCAGGGCCCTGTCCGGGCGTGTACCAAGAGCTCCTCAAACCTGTGGCAGCGGTCGCCGGAGATGCCGTCGAGATCTCAGTAGAGGGCGTGTCGGTGAATGGACATCTGCTGCCGGGCTCGCCGGTGTTCGCGGCGGACTCTGCGGGGCGACCACATACCGTACAGATGCCGCAGGGCCAGTACATCGTGCCAGACGGCCAGGTGTTCCTGCTCAGCACCTTCCACCCGCGGAGCTGGGACGGGCGCTATTTTGGCTTTCTTCCGCTGGCAGCCGTGCGCGGGACCGTGCGGGAGGTGTGGATGTGGTAGCCAACGGCCGGTTCAGCGAGCATGCGGAAGACGTCACCTGGCTCTGGCCGGGTCACGTGGAGCCGGATCGTGCGCGCGACGTGGGGCCGCAGCGGACGCGGCCCAGCGGGAGGACGTCTGCGCGCGGAACCGCACGCTGGTGGGACCATCCAGCGCCGCGCGTCAGCAACGGCGGCGGCTACGCCCATGGACCGGGGTTCGGGATCTTTTTCGTGCACAGTCCACGCGATCAGCGCGTGCTCACGAAAGCCGCCGTGGCGAACAATCGCGGGCCCGCGCTGTCCTGGTACAAGCACGGGGCGTATCTCCAGCGTGACGGCGCTCAGCAGGATGGACCGGGGCGCGGCTTCGATGCACAAGGCACTCGGGTCAACCTGAGCACAACGCTGGCGCGATGGCAGCGCGACGGTGATCCGCACGTGTTCAAAGTGATGCTCTCACCGGAGCATGGGGAGCGCCTCACCCTGCCGGAGTTCGCGCAGCGGGTCATGGCGGCCGTGCAAGGGGATCTCGGGCAGCCGGTGGACTGGATCGGCATCACGCATGACAACACCAGCCATCCGCACCTGCATCTCTGTCTCCGTGGCGTGCGCGACGGGCAGACCGTGACGATCGCCAAATCCTATCTGCATGAGGGCATGCAGGCGCGCGCCCGAGAAGTGGCGACGCGACTGCTCGGCATACGACTCGCGCCGGAGATCGACCGGGCGGCGCAGCGGTCGGTGTCACGGCGCGGGTGGTCCGCGCTGGATCATGCGCTGTACCGGAAAGTCTCGCCCGAGCGCACGATCAGCGACGCACAGATGACGAAGCGAGAGAGGGAACGGGTGCAGACATTAGCCGAGCGCGGACTCGCGTGGCCCCTCAACGGCGGCTGGCAATTATCCCCACGCTGGGAGGATCTCAACATGCAGCCAGATGAGTTCATCAAAAAACCCCAGGGCCATGCGGACCTGGAACATGAGGAGCAGGGGAAGAACACGGGACAGCAGCACGATGCGGCACATGGGCGAGAACAGGACGAACAGCAGCGGCGCATCGTGCAGATCAACGACATCGAGCAGGACTTGGGCTGGGAGCGCTAGGCGTGGCAGAACTCTACCGCTTACCAGCGCAGAGTAACGCACGTGCGGGCGGCGTGTACCCCACGGTAGTGATGGGGCTCACCATGACCTTCTTTCTCTCCCTGTGGGCGGCCACCGAACTGGTGGCGTATCGCTGTGGGTTTGCTGCTGCCTTGGGCAGACCGATGACCGTGCCCGATGTCGCGCATACGGGCCTGTGGACAGCGGCGGCGCTCACCCTGCTCCTCGCGGCGGGCGCGGTCGCGTGCCTCCGCAGTCTCCGTTCGTGGACCGTGCCGGTCCTGTTCCTGGCCGTGTACTGCTACGCGATCGGTATGGTCCCGCTGTACGCACCCTGGCAAGTATTGGTGTGGTGGGTGCGCTATCACTGGTCGCTGGAGACGGCGCCGACCTGGACGGGGGCGGCGTGGACGATGGCTTTCGTCGCCACCCTCGGAACCGTCGGCACGATCGCCGCGGCCGTGCAGCGCGCCAAGCAGATCGGCGCCCGTTCGGATCTCTACGGCAGCGCCGAGTTCGGCACGCTGGCCCAACTACGCACGGCGGGACTCCTGCGGCAGACGGGCATTTTCGTCGGCATGTGGGCGCTGACGCGCTGGGGCCGCACGCACATGGTCGCCCTGCGGGACGACGGGCCGGAGCCCGCCCTGGTGGTCGCGCCCAACCGCACCGGCAAAGGCGTGGGCATCGTCATCCCCAACGCGCTCTCCTGGCCGGAGAGTCTGGTCGTGCTCGACCCCAAGGACAAGGAGAACTGGCGGGCGTCGGCGGGCTGGCGCAAGCAGCACGGCCACACGTGCCTGCACCTCGACCCGACCTCGAACGACGGCACCAGCGCGCGCTGGAATCCCCTCTTGGAGATGCCGGCCTATCCGCACGACGTGGCCTACGCGCAGACGATCGCCCAGGCCATCATGGCCACCGATGAATACGTACGCCCCACGGCGGACTGGATTCACTGGCATAACACGGCCGAAGGATTGCTCACTGCCATCATCCTGCATGTGATGTACGCCGAGCCCAACAAGTCGCTGACGGGCTGCTTCTACCTCATCGCCAATCCCCACGAGGCCATTGCCGACACGCTCACCCGCATGCGCACCACGGCGCACGACCCGGCCGGCACGCAGCACTGGACGGACCCGGTCACCGGCGCGCCGACCAAGACGCATCCGGTGGTGGCCGTGAGCGTGCGCGCGGTCGAGAACAAGTCGCCCAACGAGCGCAGCAGCGTGATCTCCACCGCGGAAGCTTACTTCAACCTCTACCGTGACCCGGTGGTGGCGGGAAACACGCACGAGAGTGATTTCCGCGTGCATGACCTGATCGACCCCGCGCAGCCGCCGGTGAGCCTCTACGTCACGGTGCCCACGGCGCAGATCGAGCGCCTCAAGCCCTTCATCCGCATCCTCTTCTACCTCCTGCTCCATCACCTGACGAAGGAGATGCAGGACCCGGCGTTGGGCTGGGCGCATGGCCACAGGATGCAGCACCAGGCCGAAGGGGAGAAAGGCCGGCGCGTGCTGCTGCTGCTCGATGAATTTCCGATGCTGGGCAACATGCGCGCCTTTCACGACACGCTCTCGGTCATGGCTTCCTTCGGCATCAAGGTGCTCATCCTGGCCCAGGACATCAGCCAGATCTACAAAGCCTACGGCAAAGAAGAGGCGATCACCGGCAACTGCGCGGTGCAGGTGGCCTTTGGGCCCAACCGCGTGGAGACGGCGCAGTGGATCTCGGAGAAGTGCGGCGTACGCACGGTCTACAAGCAGCAACGCACCTACACGGGCGGGCGCTTTCAGTGGATCTTGCCGCACGTCATTGCCAGCGAGACGGAGGTGCGGCGCGACCTGCTCACGCCCGACGAAGCGATGCGTTTGCCGGAGCACATGGAAGTGCTGTTTCATCGTGGCGTGCCCTTTCTGGCGCACAAGATCCGCTACTACGAAGACGAGGACTTTCTCGCGCGGGCGCAGATTCCCCCACCCCCGGAGTCCGACCGGCTCTCGCCGCGGGCGCCGGTCTGGCAACACCCGCAGCAGCGGCAGGCCGTCGCGCCGCCAACCACTGCCGCGCCGTGGTTCCTGAAGGAGGACGAGGCGTGAAACGAGAGCCTGGGCGCGTGCGGTTTGGCGCACACACCAAGATCCAGCGCACCATCTTTCTCACCCCGGAACTGGACGACTGGGTACGCCGGGAAGCCGGGCAGCGGCGCTGCTCAGTGTCCGCGATGGTCAACCGGCTCCTCGGCCAACAGCTTGACCTGCGCCGCCAGCTCGCGACCGTAGAGGAGGCCGACACGAACGGGCACACCCCCCTGCTGCAGGTGCTGCTGGAGCAGCACAAAGAAGCGCTCGGTCGGTCGATGGACGGCCTGGCCGGCGAGATGCGCAAGACGCGCGGCGCGCTCGATTTCCTCAAGGCGATGATCGACCGCAGCACGCACGAACTATTGGCCGCCGCTGCGCCTCCCGGGGAAGTGGAGCGGCGGTATGATCGCTGGATCGCTGGCGTGAAAAGCCTCCTGCAGGGCCAAATGAACGACTCCAGGCCGAAAGGAGATGCGTTGTGAGCACGGTCACACGGGTGCAGGAACTCCACCGCGAGAAGCTGCGACGGGAGTTGGGGCCGGAGGTGCTGGGCTGGCTCGGCGATCCGAACGTCATCGAGATCATGGCGAACCCCGACGGGCGCGTCTGGCTCGACACACTGGCAGAGGGGCTGGTGGACACGGGCATCGTGTTATCGTCCACCCAGATCGACCTGGCGATCGGCACGGTGGCGGCCTACTACGGCCGCGTGGTGAATGAGGAGTCGCCGCGGCTGCAGGCGGAACTGCCGCTGGGCGGACAGCGATTCCAGGGGATCCGGCCGCCGATCTCCCCGCCGCTGTTCGTCATTCGCAAACATCTGCCGCGGGTGTTCTCGCTGGCGGAGCTGGTGGCGCAAGGGACGGTGACGGAGACACAGGCGGACGTGCTGCTCACCGCCCTGCGGGAAGAGCAAAACATTATCATCGCCGGGGCCACGCTCTCTGGGAAAACCGTGCTGCTCGACACCCTCTTGTCTGAGATGCCCCGCCTGCTGGGCGAGCAACTCCGGCTCATCGTGATCGAGGACACGCACGAACTCCATGTGGCGGTGCGCAACCGGGTGACGCTGCGCGCGACGGACGCGCAGCCGATGCGGGCGCTCGTCCATGCCGCCATGCGCATGCGGCCTGACCGCCTCATCATCGGGGAGGTCCGCGGGGCTGAGGCCCTGGAGATGCTCAAGGCGTGGAACACCGGACATGGGGGCAGCGCGTGCACGGTGCACGCCTCGTCGGCGGCCCAGGCGCTGCGGCGGCTCAAGGCTGCGATGCAGGAGGCCGGCGTGCCGGCCGACCCCGAGTTTATTGGCGAAGTGGTGGACCTGTTGGTGATGATGAAACGGCGGGGACCACGACAGTGGCGAATCGAAGAAATCTTAGCATGTCACGGATGGAAGGAGGGAAAGTATGAACTCGAAGCGATCTCCACCATATCGCAGCATGACGTCGTGGTGAACGGCAGAGACACTGATGGAGCACTCTCGTGTCTCAACGATTGACCTATGTGCTGTGAGGCGGCGTGGGCGCGTGCGTGGGGCTGGGAGTGGGGGCCGGTGGCTGGTGTCGCGCAAACGCGGCCCGGTGGCCGGCAGGCGACTTCGGGCTGGTACAGCAGATGGTCTGGCCAGTGACCAGCGTGCTCTTCGGGTGCTAGCTCAGCGGCTGCAGCGTGATCGCCTATCGACAACACAGAAAGGAGTCACAGGGATGAAGAAATGGCAGGCAATTCTCACACAAGGTGCGGCGGTGATCCTGAGCCGCTCGGTCGCGCGCGCGACCACGAGCGGGTCGACGCTGCCGTGGGACCAACCACTCATCACGGTGAGTGATGCCCTCTGGGGCACGCCCGCGCACGCGATCATGACGGCGGTGATCGTGTTTGCCGGCCTGGCTTGGGCATTTACCGATCACCAAATTGGCGCCCGGCGCGTGTTCGCTGGCGCTATGGGCGGCGCGCTGGCGGTGAACGCGCCGCAAGTCATGACGGCGTTGGGCTGGGGTGCGGCCTTGTCCTGAGGCACGGCGATGACACGCGACCGACAACTGATCGTGCACCGCTCGCTGACGAGCCCGGACCTGCTGGCCGGCGGGGAACGGGAACTGGTGATTCTGTTGTGGACGGCCGTCTTCGCCTTAATCTTCGGCGGGGGCATCCGTCCGCTCAGTCTCTGCGTCGGCCTGCTGCTCGGCCTGGGCGGGCACTACGGACTCATTCAGGCGGCCAAGAGCGACCCCCAGTGGTTCAAGGTCTACCGGCGCAGCCTGCGTTACCGCGCCTTCTACCCGGCCCACTCGCACGCGCGGGCGCGGTTCCGGCCACGCCACCCATCAGTCACGTCATAGGAGGACACATGGGAGTGTTAGAGAAAGTACGCGAGCATCGGGAAGAACTCACCGGCTACGATGATCTCTTGAACTACGCCGTCTTCCTCCAGGACGAGCCGGCCGTCGTCTTGCTCAAGGACGGGGCGCTGCTGCGGGCCTGGTACTTTCGCGGGCCCGACCTGGACTACGCGGCCGAGGAGGAGCTGGAGCGCCTCTCGCTGCTCGCGGCGCAGGCGTTCAGACCCTGCGGGGATGGCTGGATGCTGCACGTCCACAGCATCCGACGCCCCTGCCAGGGCTACCTGCCACGCGGCGCGTTCCCGGACGCGACGTCGGCGCTGATCGACGAAGAGCGGCGGCGGCAGTACGAGGGCGAAGGGCACTACGAGAGCGTGGCGGCGCTGGCGCTCACCTACCACCCATCCTCGGAGTTGGAGCGGAAATTCGCCCACCTCTTCTACGAAGGGCGGCGGCGCGAGGCCGGGCTCCGCGACGTGGTGGCCGGGTTCCTCAAGACCACGGGCGAGATCGAGGACCAACTCGGCAGCGTGCTGGCGTTGTCCGCTATGTCCGCCGCGGATCTCACGACCTTCCTGCACCTCTGCGCCACCGGTGCCGAGCACCCGCTGCATGCCCCGCAGCCCGGAGAAGACCTTGACGTCGTGGTGGCCGACCAGGACCTGGTGGGCGGCTTCACGCCCAAGATCGGGCCGCTGCACCTGCGGGTGCTCTCCATTGACGGGTTCCCCGGCATGACGCAGCCCGGCGCCCAGGCCTTCCTGCACGAGCTGTCCCTGCCCTACCATTGGAGCACACGCTTTGTGTTCCTCGACACGCTCAGCGCCCAGAAGCAGATCAACAAGAAGCGGCGCAACTGGCGCCAGCAGTGGCACAAGCTCGGCGGCAAGGCGGCCGAGGCCATGCACGGCGAGGAGTCGGGCAACGTGCAGCTCCACCCCGTGCTGATGACCAATGACGCCCTGGAAGCCGCCGCCGAAGCAGCGAGCGGGGACGTGATCTACGGCTATTATACCATGACGGTGACGGTGTTCTCGGAGGACGAGACAACCGTGAACGAGTACGCCAAGCGCATCCAGAAGACGGTGCGCAACCGGGGCTTCGGCGCACGGATCGAAGAGGCCAACGCGCTCGAAGCCTTCCTGGGCAGCCTGCCGGGGCATGGCTACGAGAACTTGCGGAGCGTGCTGATTCACTCGCTCAACCTGGCTGATCTGCTGCCACTCACCAGCGTGTGGGCCGGCCAGCGCACGGTGCCCAACCCCTACTTCCCGCCCCGCTCGCCCGCGCTGCTGCTCACGGCCACGACGGGGCGCACGCCGTTCTTCCTGACGCCCTGGGTCGAGGACGTCGGCATGATCCTCTTGCTGGGGCCGACCGGCTCGGGCAAAACGACGCTGCTGGTGATCGTGGCGGCGCAGTTCCTGCGCTACCCGGATGCCCAGGTCTTCTGGTTCGACAAGGACTACAGCGCCTACGCCTTGGCTCAGGCGGTGGGCGGGCATTTCTACGACATCGGCGGCGACGGCGAGCGGGTTGCCTTTACCCCGCTGGCCGGGATCGACACCGAAGACGAGCGCATCTGGGCCTGGGGCTGGTTGGAAGAGTGTCTCGCGCAGCAAGGCGTACAGGTGACACCCGAGCAGCGCAAGGAGGTCTGGGCGGCGCTCACGAAGCTGGGAGAGGTGGCAGGCGACCGGACGCTGACCGCCTTTCGCGCCACCGTGCAGGACCTGGCCGTGCGCACCGGCCTGGCGCACTACGCATTGGGCGGGGGCGCGGGCGAGCTGCTGGACGCGGCAGACGACAGCCTGCGCACCCACCACTTCATGGTGTTTGAGATGTCCCACCTGCTGGCACGCGGGGATAAGGACTTGGTGCCAGTCATTCTCTACCTGTTCCATCGCATCGAGCAGCGGCTGGACGGGCGGCCGACCCTGATTCTCATCGACGAGGCCTGGGTGATGGTCATGCGCTCGGCCTTCGGGCAGAAGGTCGAGGAGTGGCTGCGCACGCTGCGCAAGAAGAACGCGGCGGTGATTTTCACCTCGCAGAGCCTCACGGACGTGGAGCGCAGCACCCAGCGCACCATCATCGTGGAGTCGTGTCAGACCAAGCTCTTCCTGCCCAACGCCGAGGCCCGCACGGCGCAGAGCGCTCAGCTCTACCGCGACCTGGGGCTCAACGAGCGAGAGATCGAGCTGCTGGCGGCGGCCACGCCCAAGAAGCATTACCTCTACCACTCGCCGCTCGGGCGGCGGCTCTTCGACCTGGGGCTGGGGCGGGCGGCGCTCAGTTTCGCGGGCGTGGGCGGGCGCGAGGACCTCCGGCGGGTGATGGCGTGCGTCCAGCAGCACGGTGCGCAGTGGCCGGCGCGCTGGCTGCGGGAGCAGGGCTGCGACACCGAGGCCCGCTGGTGGGAACACAAGCATACAACAGTACATAGGCAACATGACACATTGCAGACCCAGGAGGTGCACGATGGCTCGCTATTTCTGGACCGCAGTCCTCTGGCTGACGGTGTGCTGTACGACCGCTGAGGCGCAACTGGGCTTCGGCGGCGGGGGCCTGATCGTCTTCGACCCGACGAACTTCACCAAGAACACCATCACGGCCGCCCAGCTGCTCTTGCAGGTGGGCAACTCTAACAAGGAAGTCGCGATGATGATCCAGAACTTACTCGCCACCGGGGGCGCTTACTACCCGATGGACCGCTATGCGGCGCTCCTGCACGAAGTGCTGCAGACCGGGGCGGCCGGATCGCGCATCACCTACGACGACGACACGGAGCGCGAGATGCTCCGGCACTACCCCGGCTACGTGACTACGGACGACTGGAACACGACCTACGACTGGCTCACCCAGACGCACCTCAACACGCAGCGCGGCGCCCTCAACACTGTGCATGAGGAGCTGCGGCCCGAGGACGACGTGCGCGTGCAGGCGATCGAGGACGCGCTGGCGACCAAGACCGAGCAGGCGCAGGGCAACCTGGACGTGAGCCAGGTCGGGAATTACCTGGCGATCCTGCAGGTCGACGAGGCGCGCCGGCAGCGCCACATGCTGGGGGCACTCACCAACGCGTTCGTCGTGGCGCAGTCCCACGCGGTCAACCTCCAGGCGCAGGCGGACCGGGCCGCCTACGAGGCGCTGCTGAACAGCCAGCTCCCCGTGCACGGGTGGACGGGCGCGGGCGGCGTGCGCTTCTTCGGGCCGGGACAGTAAGGGGGAAAGGGTATGTGCAGCCAGAACAGAAAACGCGTAGTCACCATCCTGGCACTCGGCACGTGGGTGATGAGCTGCCAGGCGCGGCCGTCGCCAACCGAGGGGCGAGAGGAGGCACAGCGAGTCAAACAAGAAGCGGGGGACAAGGCGACGGAGCAGGCGTTGCGGGACAGCCAAGTCCCGGTGCGGGGCTGGACCGGCAAGGGTGGCGTCCGGTTTTTCGGCCCGCAGCAGGGTCCAGTAGCCACCGGCAGAAGTCCAGGCCGAGACGACGCCAGCCCGAAAGGAGCGCACGATGTGGTTCCTCATGAAGATCCAAACCGTGATTGATCCCGGCGCCGACATCGTCGCCCCGGTCTGGCAACAGTTCGCCACCGTCCAGGGGACGTGGTTCCCGGTGCTCTTCGGCTACGCGCAACACCTCTTCCTCATGCTCGCGCTGATCGAGTTCGGCGTCGGCGCGCTGCTGTGGATGACGCAGGGGCACGATGTAGACCAGATCGGCGGGGGACTCTTTCGCAAGATCATGTGGGTCGGCTTCATGTACGCGGTGCTCCTCTATGCCCAGACCTGGATTCCGGCGGTCCTCAACAGTTTCGTGCAGGCCGGCGTGGACGCGGGGGGTATGCCGGCGCTCAACCCCGGCGAGATCGTCAGCGCCGGCATCGGGCTGGCCACGAAAATGCTCGCGGCCTCGTTTAACCTCGGCTTGCTCTACAACCCCGCGAGCCTTGTGGTCAACCTGGTGAGCGCGTTCGGCGTCTGGCTGGCCTTCTTGCTCATCGCGCTGCAACTCCTGCTCACGCTGATCGAGAGCTACATCGTGACCGGCGCCGGCGTGTTCCTGCTCGGCTTCGCGGCCTTCCGCGGCACGGCGACGATCAGCGAGCGCTATCTCAGCTACGTGATCGCGGTGGGCATCAAGCTGTTCGTGCTCTACCTGCTGCTGGGCGCAGGCATGACGCTCGCCGATATGTGGGCAGCCCTGATCACCAACGAGAGCATGGCGGCGTACACCGTTCCTTTAGCGGTGTTAAGCGCGGCGATTTGCTACGGCATCGTGGTGTGGCACATCCCGTCGGTAGCCGCGAGCGCGATTTCCGGCACGGTGGGCTTTGGGACCGGGGAAGTGATCGCCTCCACCTTCCTAGCGGCGCGGCTGATGCCGACGGGGGCGGCGGCGGCGGTGGCGAAGCACGTCGCGGGGGCGATGGCGAACGGGAGCGGTGGGAGTGGGGGTGGCGGCGGCGGGCCCGCGGGGCCGTTCCGTGCGGGCGCGGCGATCATGGGCGCACCGGCGCTGACCGCGGGGCCGCGCGGGCTCGGGCCGGAAGGCCGCAACCCCATGCTGGGTGCCGCGGTGCCGCGCTTGGCGCTGCCGGCGCCGGATAACTCACAGACCCCGTAAACGAGAAGGACACGACACATGAGTAGATGTTGGGAGTGCGGGCGAACGATCCCGCCCGCCGAGCGGGTGCGGTGGCGATACGCGCAGACCGGTGACGGTTACCAGCACGGGCTGGCCGGCGGTCGCACCGAGCAGTACGGCAAGGTCGCGTACTGCCCGGCCTGTGACGACGCGCGCACGGCCGCAGCGCAGGTGATGAGGGTACAGGACGCGAAAGAGATCAAGTTCTGTGCCGGCGCGCTGGTCGTGATGGTGTATGGATACGCGCTCGGGATACCGTGGAGCATCGGCCTCATGCTGGCGGGTGTCTTCGCGTACCTGCGGGTGCTGTGGGCCGTGATCTTGGCGGGCGTTGGTGTGGCAGCTGGCTTGCAGTTTCTGCTGGGCAGGGACACGACCGACGATCCGGCGCTCTCCCTGCCGTGCTACGGGATCGCGGTCGGCCTGGTACTGATCGCGAAAAGCGTGGCGATACGCAGACGCAACCGCGCGCTGCAGGAGGCTCTATGATCGGCGACAAAAAACCCCTGAGCGTCAACCGCTACCTGCACGGCCACGCCCATGGGGCCGCACGCGCACGCCGCGCACAGCCCTCGACCAGCGGCGACCGCAAGCCGGGCGGCAAACGCTGGCGCGGGCCGGCCCAAGACAGCAACGGCGTCGAGCCCCGCGATCCCCTGGAGGTTATGCTGCTGGCGGGCGACCGCGACGAGTACGTGGACCGTTCCTTCTGGCACGACGCCGAAGCCGACGGGGTGACGTTTCAAGAATCGCGCGTGGACGGGAGATGGGACGAGGACGGCGGGGAGTGGTGGAAATAAACACGAGCGGCGTGGGACGAGAGACTGGAGACGTGTGAAAACAGGGACGGAGGGGGAACTAGGCTCCAGCCTCTCGTCTCTCATCTCTCGTACGGAGGAACCACACCTGACCTCAAAACCCCAGGTCATGTGCAAGAACATCGCACAGTGCGGGCCATACGGGCGCTCGATTCCGCCCAGCGAGGAGCCGCAGCGGCAGCGCATGCAGACCGGCGATTCCTCCCAGCAGGAGGTGTTCGCAGGAGACTCCTGCTCTCATGTGGATGTGCTACTCACCCCGCAGCGCGAGAGAGCGGCCACGGAGGCCTCCTGACGCAAGAAAATTCACATATAGTGATATATCGAGTAGATGATGATTGATCACCGTGGCAGCCACACCGCCGCGATCACCCGCCGCACCTGGGCCCACAAGACGGCCCTGGTGCTCCGACACGCCTACGCTCCGCAGCACAGCGTGGAACAGGACCACAAGGCGGGGGAACGGCTGCACGCCTACGCTGCTCGGCTGCCAATCCTGCTGGGCAGTGCACCGTACGCGTACGGGCAGGAAAGCTCTGCCAGCGATGCACACGAGCCAACGGGCCGGCACGCGGACCGCGTCCCCAATGCCCGCGGCACAGAGGCCGGCGCGGCGTAGGTCACATAAAGTGATGTCCGCGTTCGTCTCCCCCTGCAATGTGCGACAGTGGCTCACGGGCCTTCGTACCACGAATAATGAACATGGGCACGCGTGATGAAGCGACTACGTGCGAGGGAGAGCCGCACGACCTTTGCCACTGAATCAGGGCCGATCCCCAGCACGCACGCGTCTCCGTGGCACAAGGAGTGTCCGCTGAAACTGCCGCCTTTGCGCGGAGTTCGGATTTATGATTAAAGTATGTTCGAGGAGTTAACGTATGTAATCGCGCAGAGGGCTATACCCCGATAAAGCAAAAAGGCGACCTGCGAAGTCGCCTTGAAGCTTGTCACCCCGTTACGCCGGGCGTCGGGGAACAAAGTTTGAAATCAAATTCTCGATTCCAAACCTACCCCAAAGACCCCTCCGTAGTCAAGTGGTGGGGTATGCCCTCCTGTGAGGGAGGGGGTCGGCATGGTATCGCCTGCACCGGCGCGCAAGCCGGAGGGTGGGTTTCGCTTTATCTCCGTCGTGCAACTGTGTATAGCCTGGTGGGCCTATAAAACAAGGCTCATTCGCCTGATCGACTTGCGGGTCTGGTTTGCGGCCCACGAGGTGGTCGCGCGGCGCTGTCAGCTCACCGCCGGGCAGCAGCCCATGTATACCTGCGAGGAATTGCACACGCTGGTGGGCGGCGGCGGAGGCATTCCGGCGTCCTTGCAGCGGCTCACCCGCGCCGCGCTGCTCTCGTGGAGCGCGCAGCACATCAGTTTTCCCACCGAGCTTCCACCAGGCCGGGATCTGAGCGCGCTGCACGCCATGCTGGCGCAGATCCGCAACCATGACCGCCTGGTGCCCGTGCCCCGCCGCCTGTTGCGCTTCCTCGCTGGGGGATGCCGGCGCAGTGTCTTCGCCACACTCCTGGGGCTGCTGTTCCGGTGCTTGTACTACCGCCAGGGGCAGTGCCACCCAGCAGGGTTCTGCAAAGCATCATGGATTGTCGAGGTGTTCGGGGTGAGCCTGCGCACCGTCAAAGCCGCCCGTCACGAGCTGGAACGCCTGGCCCTCGTGCAGCGAATCGAGGTGCCGCACTGGGTGATGAATCGCTATGGGCTCAAGCTGGCGATCAATTTGCAGTGGGCGCTGCCCCCGCCCCTGGTCCTTGCCCCGTCCGCCCCACCAGCCGTGACCTCTCCTGCTCCCGTTTGCGCCCAACGCGACGCACCCGCATACGCACCCCCTGCCGCAGTTCCCACGCAATCTGCCCCACACGGATTGACACCCCCCACGGAGTTTTCCACACTCCGTTCTGCACCTCCTGAGTCATACAAGGAACTCTCTCTGAGAGAAGAACACCAGAAACCCGCCGGTGGCGGACCCGCTGGGGTTTTACGTGCCTTGTTTGCGCACGCACGGGAAGCCGTGCGAGAGGGCACGGCTCTTCTCGATGACTCCGAGTCCGTCGTACTGCGTACCGTCTCAGCTCCTCGTCAGCAGAACCCACCGCCCGCGCTGGAAAACGACCTGGTATCCTTACCCATTCCCACACTGCGGAATATCGTGCCCCAAGACCTGCACAATCCTGGCCGCCTCTTCGCCCTCTATGAGCAAGCCGTCCAGGCAGGCCTCATCAGGGCCTCCGAGGCAGAGCGCCTCACCTTTGTCGCCCTGGCGTGCCATGTCCTGCGCTACCGCCCGCAGAATGCCGGTGGGCTGTTTCATGGTCTGCTCACCCGCAAGCTCTCTCACGTGGTGACGCAGGAGGACGAGGACGCTGCGCGGCAGCGCCTCACGCGGTATCTCTACGGTGAAGGCGCCGCGCCGCCACGCCGCGCCGCAGCATAACCCAGCGCGTCAGCCTAACGAGGAGAGGCTTGCGCTTGAGAGAATCGGCAGGAAAGATACCCGCATGGCATCGAGCACAGATTTCCGCCTGGCGCGGCCAGCGGTGGTAGTGCGGAGGCGCGCGGCCAAACTAGTCGTGCCGTCGGCGCAGCCCCCGCCGATTCCGCGAGCCCCGGTGCAGCCGACCCCTGCGCCGACAACGGCCACCTCGACCACTCCACCGCCGCCTCCCGTGACGACCCACAGTGCCGCGCCAGTCCCGCGGCGGTCCGCACTGGCAGCGCCCCCGCCCACCCCGCAAAAGCCGCCCGCTGCGACGAAGCCTGCGGCAGCTCGGGTCCAGCCCGCGACTCCGCTGCCAGCCCCGTCACGACCTGAGGCGCCGCTGCAGCCTGCCCCCCGCCCGGCGGAAGCCCCGGGTAGCAGTGCGGCACAGCGGCAGCAGCGCAAGCAGGCGGTACAAGCCTTGCTCGCGGTTCTGATGGCACGCTGGCCCCAGACTTTTGCGGCGTATCCCACGCCGGTGCGGCCCTTAGCGACTGGGATTGACCGGGATCTCGCGGCCGCGCTGCCCGCGCAGTCGCGGCGCCACATTCGCTTTGCCATCACGTGGTGGCAGCGTGTGCGGGGCCCGGCGTACTGGCAGGCGCTGCTCCAGGGGGGCCCGCGCTACGATCTGGCCGGGCAGCCGCGGGGAGAAGTGACGCCCGCGCAGCAAGAGTGCGCCCGGCAGGAATTAGTCGCCTGGCAGGCGCAGCGGCGCGGGCGGGCCGGGCGCACTCGACGCCGGTCCAATACTCTAGACGGCCCGACCCCGACGCCGGAGGGGGAACAGACAGTGACGCACCGCACACAAGAGCCTTTATCTGAGAGGGAATGATAGGGGTTGGTTGCGAGTCGCAGGTCGCTAGCCGGTGCCGAAGAGGTCGATGGCGGGGAGAGCAAAGACCTTTTACACGATATATTGACTATACTCATAAACACAAATTCCTCCTACCTCTTTCCCCTACTCACGCTTGCACCACGGCCTTTTTGGCGCTGTCTATTGGTCTTGCGTTGTTGGCTTGGGGGAGGGGAAGTGGGAATAGCTTTATTTGAATATAGTCAATATATGCTTCGTTATTACTGTTCCCGCTCGGCGGTAAACACTCACTGTGACGCCCCGCTTGGCCGATGGACGTTCTCTCGCTACGGTACCCGGAATTTGGCCCACGGAAAGGAGAGGCCCGGCATGGCCACGCCACCCTCACCCACCTCGCACAGCAGGCCGCCGCGCAGATCGACCTTACCGTCCGCCGCTGATTGATTTTTCAAGGAAGCCAGCCACGCCAAACGGGCTTTCGCAAGAGCTTTACTATTTGCGCCCACGCATTTCCGTCCTCAGGGCGAGTCCCTGGGTGGGCAATTGGGCAAAGCCAAAAGGATTAGGGGCGCTCATACGCTGCGCTCCATACTCCTCGGTCTCGGCAGGTGAAAGTACGCCGCCAGCCCCCTTGACGCCGCCTCACCCGTGCTGCGTCTCTGCCACGCTGGCACGTGACGCTCCTTGCATCACTCCAGACCACACCGCCGACTCAAACGTTTACTGCAGTGAGCCAGTGATGCTCCAGGCAAAGTCCTGCTGTCTTCTGACCCCTAGTACCCGTCGTAGTAGCCACCCCTATAGGAGCGATCGCCATAATAGCCGCGCGTGTGGGCCTCATCATGGAGCCTCTGCAGATCTTCATGGAACTGTTCGTGCTCAGTCCGGGTATGGGGGTACTCGTGGAATTCTTCATGCAATTCTGCCAGGTCATGATGGAACCGCTCATGTGCGGTGCAGCCGCCAAATAGCAAGCCCGCCAGCGGAAGGGCCAGCAGGGTCGTCTTCTGGAGGAGTGTCTGCATTGTCGCCTCCTGCTTGATGAAGTGTTATACCTTCCTGTTCTCTCCAGTATTAGTCATCGTCACCGTAGTACCGGCCATTATTATAGTCCCAGCTCCCATCGTCCGGGTCGTGGTAGTCCTCGTGTTGATTGCGCAAATCGCGATGGGCCTCGCGGTGCTCCCGCTTCAGCGCTCGGTGGAGCGCACGATGCTGCCGCTCAGTCATCGGATATTGGTGCGCCGCGTCATGTTGGGCTTCCAGCGAGTCGTGAGCCGTTGCATGCTCCTGATCGAGATACTCGTGCATGCGCGTATGTGGGTTGTCATAATCCTCATAGTCATCATGGGCGAACACCGCGGGCGCAAATGCAAGGAGCCCGGCCACTGGGACCGCAAGCAGTGTCGTCTTCACCAGGTGAGATCGCATAAGTACTTCCTTTCTCTTCCACATACTAGGACAATCTGAGCAGTGAACATCATGCAGGTCTAGAGATTGGCGCTGAGCTCTCCGTCGGCAGCATGGTGCACAGCATGCGCCGATGCTCGCCACACAACCTCCAGTCTGTGAAACCCTGCCTCGGAGAAAAAGTCGCGGACAGGGCACCACACCGATCCTGGTGTAGAGGAGGCACGTAGTCGCTGGGCAGGCTCAGCTCGCTAATCGTTCAGGTCGTGATAGTCTTCGTGTTGCTCTCGCAGCCCTTGATGCACCGCGCGATGCTCCCTCTTGAGCTGGCGGTGGAGTCGGCGGTGTTCCCGCCTCGTCATGGGATATTGGTGCGCGGTCTCGTGCTGCGCCTCCAGTTGCTCATGGGCCTCCTGGTGCTCCGCATCCAGGTACTCATGCACGCGCTCGTGCTGGCTTTCGTACGGGTCGTGAGCCAACAGGATAGGCGGAAAAGCGAGCAGGCTAGCAAGAGGAACCGCGAAGAAGATTTGCCGCAAATCATGTTTGATTTTAGTCTCCTTTCCTTACGAGCCTGCTGGCTTATTGGGGCAACCTCTGTGCCAGGCAGGGAGCAAACACACTGGTAAGGTGATCCCTCTGGGTAGGAAAACAGCGCACTCGCAGCTCGCAAGAGAGAATGGAAAGAAACGGAAAGAGGAAAAAGCCGCTCACTTTCTGTCTCATCCGAAGAGACGTATCTCAAGGAGCAACGACCTCAGGAAAAGTGAGCATGCCAAAGCATTTCTGTGTGGTTTTTTCTACACTCTCGGAGAGCTTGTTCCACGCTTTGAGAGGGGAGGATCAGGAAAAAACGCCGTAGTCGCGCACAGCCATGAGAGCATCAAGCGCTGCCCCGAAGAAGTGCGGACAGAAAAAACTGAAGAAGGGGATGTCGACGGTGGCATCCCCTTGGATTGCTCGGGTGACTGAGTCACACCCCAGCGCGAGTGGAGAACGCTACACGATCAGGCAGGCGAGCGCGTCGGCTCTTCTTTTTCCCGCTGAGTGAGCGCAGACTATTCCTTACCAGGGTCTGCTCCTCTGCTCGCGCGGGCGCGGAGCGGGATAGTCCCGCTCCGGCACAGGAGAGCGCCTGGTGGAGGAGCGATACGAACGGTCCTCCGCATCCTCATCATATGACTCGTCTCGCCGATCATCGTCGCGGTACGAGTCGTACGGTCTAGTCTCCTCGTCCTCGTCACGATAGCTGCTCTGGTGATGGGCGCCATGATCATGGCCTTCATGTGCGAGCACGACCCCAGGAGCCGAGCCCAGGAGGAGGAAGAGACTCAATCCTACTGTACTGATCATATGTTTCTGCATACATGTGCTCCTTTGGAGTTAGAACCAATGGTGATGATAGTGACCACGCGCATGATGCCGTGCATCTTTGCCCCAATATCCGAAAGCTCCGGAAGGATGCCCGTAGCCGTCGGCATAGGAGCCGCCACCGTAGTAGGGCGGCCTGGCATACCCAGGGGCTCCATAGCCGCCGTAGGCGTAGTCATGGTCTCTAGACCAGCCAGCGCCGTACTCGTGATCGACATGCCCCCCATAGGAGTAGTCATGATCGACATGCCCGCTATCGTAGGGGCTATGTGCAAAGACCGGGGAAGCGATCACCAACGTCGCTGCCAGGATCACTCCCAGCGCACGGGTGAGAGTTCTTGCCTTCATATAAATTGAAGCCTGCGCGTAAATCGGTCGGGGGTAGCAGAGCGCCAAAACTCTCTGCAAGCTCTGGGGTTTATGGCTACCAACCTCAACCCCGTCTCCCCCGACGCACTGCTCAAGATAGTGGAGCAGGTCAAAGAATACTATGTGGAACCGCCTCCCAAACGCCAACGGGGCCGTCCGCGCACCTTCTCCGGCTTGGCCTTCCTGCTGCTGGCGGTGGGGGGAGCTTTCAGGGGTAGGTTTTTAGGCGGCAAGAGGTACCTCGTGTATCACCTTGAGTTTTGTTTCTCCCTCTGCAACGCTGGGCCACGGCTCGGGCACGAAGCGGCCGGTCGGCAAGCGACGCTGATTGAGCAGCGCCCCCAGGATCAGGTTCCAGCCTTGGCGAAAGATACTGACCACCCGCACCCGCGCGGCGCGGCGTTGCCGGCGCGCTTGCCCCAGGAATTCCGTCACGTCGGGCAGGGTGCTGGGCGGCACGCTCGCCTCGGCCTCGCCCCCCACACTGAGCAGCCACAACGTGGCCACCGCTACCGCCAACCACAAGCGGGCCGCGCGCTCGGGATCGGTCATGCGGGGGCGCTGCCACTGCCCGCCCCCGCGGTTGGTCATCGTGAAGCCCGGTTCGATCCAGGCCCGCCAGCCGTACCAACCCGCTTCGCTGCTCGCGGGCGGCCAATCGGTCAGGATGAACCACGCATCCTTGTAGCCCTCCTCCCAGCAGGCCAACAGGGTGCAGTTCAAGCGGCTGGGCCGACTCACAAAGGCGGTCCCGCGCCCCTGCCAGCGGGTGCCAGGGTGCGGCGCAAAGCTCCGCAGAGGCTGGAAGCGGTTGCGGGCCCGGGGCCGAAAGGTCCCACCAGTATTGATCCGCAAGAAGGGATGCCACCCCAAGCGCACGCTGCGCCGCTACAACCAGCGGGCATACAGCCCCCGAGCGGCCAACACCAGCACGGTCCAGGGGGCGGGAATGGCCGGGCGGAGCTGGCGCAACATCCGTAGCCACTCCCCGCGCCAGGCCTGTTTGGTGTTGCCCGCCAACACGGTCCAGGCCACGGGAATGGCGCAGCCCCGCTAGACCACACGGACCGTCAACACCACAAACCGGGCGCCCAGCGCGGTGGCAGCGGTTGCCAGCGCCAGCTGTTGCCCCTCCCACCACCTCCACACCCAGCCCAACAAGGGCGCAAAGCAGCTCTCGACCTCCACGGCTTGGCGCTTGGCTCCCCGCTTGGCCTGGGCCTCGTAACAGAATTCCCGCAACTGCTGGCGCACGGTGTTGGCTTTGCGCTCCACCCCCACGGCCAGCAATGTCGCCACGGCACTGAGGGCACACGACCGAGCCAAAACCATGCCCACGCTCCACACGGCCAACCCCGTGGCCTGGGGCTTGCTCAACTGCGGCAAGTGAGTAGTGACAACGTCGGTCCATTGATACCCTGCGCTACGGCACGACATTGGCTCCCTCCGGGCTCCTGGAGTGTGTTGCAATACCCCAGTATGCTCCGCTGCGGGCCAGTCTTGCCACACCGCAAAGTCGCTTGCTGGCTATCGTTTACTCAAAAACCTACCCTTAAAAGGGCTGGCGACCCGGCTGTGG
>Ga0209283_10000352_pt1 | contig 22959 bp, 19 predicted proteins | sample CZO8metaG_2_FD_188354 | JGI IMG/M metagenome (GOLD analysis project Ga0209283, IMG submission 188354) | Vadose zone soil microbial communities from the Eel River Critical Zone Observatory, Northern California, USA - CZOApr15con2H1.8 metaG... | ecosystem: Environmental > Terrestrial > Soil >...
TCCCAACAGGAAAACAAAGTCATCACTTCCAGCTTCGTGGTGGTGTCGAAGCAGGTGAAGCCCAAGAAGAGCGGCGAGCCTTATCTGGCGCTCACTCTGGGGGACCGTACCGGCCAGATCGAAGCCAAAATGTGGGACAACGTCGAAGAGTTCATCGACGTCTTCGAGCAGGACGATTTTCTGAAGATCAAGGGCCTCATCAACAAGTACAAGAATCGTTTCCAGCTCACCATCCACAAACTGCGCCGCATGCAGGACGCAGAAGTTGATTTTTCCGATTACCTGCCCAAGACCTCCAAGGACATTGACGAACTCTGGCACGCCCTGACTGACTTCGTCGGCACCTTCGAAAACCCGCACCTGAAGTCGCTGGTGGAACTGTTCCTGGCCGATCCGGAAATTGCCGAGCGCTACCGCATCGCGCCTGCCGCCAAGACGTTGCACCATGCCTACATCGGCGGCTTGCTCGATCACGTGGTTTCGCTGTTTCGTTCCTGCGACCTGCTCTGCCGTAATTATCCGCAGGTCAACCGCGATCTGCTCCTGACGGGTGCGTTCCTGCACGATGTCGGCAAGATCCACGAACTGACTTACAACCGGTCATTTTCCTACAGCACGCGTGGCCAGTTGCTCGGCCACATGATCATCGAACTGGAGATGCTGCAAACCAAGCTCGATCTACTGCCCGGCTTCCCGGCCGATCTCAAAACGCTGCTCGAACATCTCATCATCAGTCATCACGGGCAGTACGAGTTCGGATCTCCCAAGCTGCCCATGTTCCCCGAAGCGCTCATGCTCCATTACCTCGACGATCTCGATTCCAAGATGGAGGCCATGCGGGCGCACTTCGAACGTGAGGCCCAAGTCGACGGACCCTGGACGAGCTATAACCCATCGATGGGCCGGCCTCTGTTGAATTCCGCGAAATTGCTTCGGGCGGAAGCTGCGGAAGAACCGGCTGTGCCTGCGCCTCATGAACTGGAGTCAGAGCCCGGCGAACTTTCCCAGAAAGAACAGGCGGTCGATCTCTTGGAAGAGCAGAAAGCTGAGCCGGCCGCGGCCGGAACGACCCCGCGCCCCGCAAAATTCTGATCGCTCATTCATACGCTCTGCGGATTGCACATGCCGACCACTTCCGATAGAGTTTTGGCGTCCGCAATTTAAAGTTTGGAGGTATCTCATGCGTTCCCGTGCTTTGTTGTCCGTCATCGCATGCTCTCTTCTCTTTGCATTCGTGGCCTGCTCGAACAAGCCGGCTACCGACTCGGCTGCCAATACCGCCGACCAGAACGCGCCGTCAGGCGGGGACAGCGGAAGTACGGCCAGTTCCAATCGCGGTCCCGCGGTCAAGGCGGCGGTGGTAGTGCCGGCCGGCACCACGCTCACCGTGCGTCTTGGTGAAGCGTTGGGATCGAAAATCAGCAGCTCAGGTCAATCGTTCACTGCGACCCTGGCTTCCCCGGTTGCAGTGGGGGGCGAGACCGTAATTCCCGCCGGCGCCGAAGCACGTGGAACGGTCACCGACGCCAAGGCCCTGGGCAGATTTAAGGGCGGGGCAGTGTTGCAGATAACACTGAATTCGATCAAGGTGAACGGAGTGGAGCACTCCATCGACACTTCAGCGGTCACACGCTCGGCGAAAGGCAAAGGAAAAAGAACTGCAGTGCTGACTGGTGGCGGCGCCGGACTTGGGGCGATCATCGGCGGTCTGGCGGGCGGCGGCAAAGGCGCTGCCATCGGAGCAGTAGCGGGCGCGGGTGCGGGCGGCGCTGGATCGGCATTCACCGGCAACAAGGACGTCGTCCTCCCCGCGGAGTCCGCAGTAAGCTTCAAACTAGAAGCCCCCCTGGAACTGAAATAAATCTAGCGTAGAGACGCGGCATGCCGCGTCTCTCTTTGACTCCTTCGCGTCCTGCGTTCAAACTCGAAATCGCCCATGGATTTCTCTGCCTTCAGCACCATCACGTTCGATTGCTACGGCACTCTGATTGACTGGGAAGCAGGCATCCTCCCCGCTTTGCGCGGCGTCCTTGCTGCTCACGGACAAAGCCTGCCGGACGTTGCCATCCTCGAACTCTACGGAGAATTTGAAGCGCAAGCCGAGAGCGGCGCTTACCAGAGCTATCGCAATGTTCTGGAATCAGTCGTCGGGCAACTCGGAGAGCGCTGCGGTTTCCGTCCCAGTCCCGCCGAACTGCGCTGCCTGCATGAGTCGGTGCCTGCGTGGCCGCGTTTTCCCGATGCTGTGGATGCGCTTCAAAGCCTTGCGCAGCGCTATCAACTGGCCGTGATCTCGAACATTGACGACGATCTTTTTTCCGAAACTCGAAAACATTTGGGAGTAGAGTTTGCTGCTGTAATCACCGCGCACCAGGCGCGGAGCTACAAGCCGTCGCTCAATAATTTTCGGTTGGCCTTACAGACGCTCGGAGTCGAGCCATCCCGTCTTCTCCACGCCGGGCAAAGCGTGTATCACGATGTCATTCCAGCCCAATCGCTCGGTATCAGTGCGGTGTGGGTAAATCGGCGGTCGGCTCGTCCGGGAGTGGGCGCGGTCCGCGCAGCGAGTGGGCAGCCGGACCTCGAGGTCCCGGATGTTGCGGCCCTGGCGGCACTCGCGGTGACAGACTGATTTTCGGGGATATTCGCTACATCGGAACCGGTGGGCTGACGATCTTTTTCCGGATCGCCACCGTCACCAGTTGCGCTTTGTTGTGGATGTCGAGCTTGCGCATCAGATTAAATTTGTGCGCCTCGACGGTCTTGACGCTCACGCCCAACTGGCCGGCGGTCTGGCGAACGGTATAGCCTTCAGCCAGGAACTTCATCACTTCGCGCTCCCGCGGAGTCAGTGTCGTTCGGCTGGGGCGCACTCGCGCCGGGTGCCTTCCATCGCTGACATTCTCCAGTTGGCGCAGCACGCGAGGACTCAACGACTGTTCACCGCGGTGGACGCTTCGCAGCGCCTGGAGCAGGTGCGGTGCTGGAGTATCTTTCAGCAGGTAACCGCTTGCTCCCGAGCGTAGCGCCTGCGTCAGGTATTCCTCATCCTCATGCATCGTGAGATAGACGATGCGTGTGCCGGTGCAGTGTTCCTCAATCAGCCGTGCCGCTTCGAACGACGACATGCCCGGCATGGAGATGTCGAGCAGAACGATGTCTGGACGATGCTCGATAACCTGCTTCAGTGCTTCGCTGGCATCCCCGGCTTCCCCCACCACTGCAAAATCCGGAGCGTCTTCCAGCAATCGGCGCACGCCATCGCGCAGCAGCGTGTGGTCGTCGGCAATGACGCAGCGGATTCGCTTGCTGCCTTCGAGGCTGAACTGACCGGACTTCGTGGGAAACACTACCAACTCCTCGCGCGACAGTCAGACGAAGCGGCACGCTGGAGCCGGAAGCAGGACTTTCTGCTACTTCCACTCTAAAATGTAGTCTTTAATTGTACCTGCTCCCGCGCGGACATCGACACAAAATCGACCGAAAAACTGAATTTTTCCTCTTTCATTTACAATGCCATGTCCCTATGCTGCGCTACTTCACTTCCGGAGAGTCCCATGGCGAGGCCCTGGTCGCCTTTCTCTCGGGGCTGCCCGCTGGGCTGGCCGTCGATCAGGAATTCGTGGATCGCGAACTCTGGCGCCGCCAGCAGGGGTATGGCCGGGGCGGTCGCATGAAGATCGAGCGCGATACCGCTCACATCCTCTCGGGTGTCCGTCATGGCAAGACGATCGGCTCCCCGATCGCGATCATGCTCCAGAATCGCGACTGGCAGAACTGGAAAGAGGCGCTGCCGGTGGAAACGGGCGATCCGGAAAAGCACAAGCGCGTCGCATCCCCGCGCCCCGGACACGCTGATCTCGCGGGAGCTCTGAAGTACGATTTTCCCGAAGCCCGCTACGTTTTGGAGCGCGCATCAGCGCGGGAATCCGCCGCCCGCGTGGCCATTGGCGCATTGGCCAAACTGTTTTTGCGAGAATTGGGGATCGAAGTTCTGAGCCACGTGATTGCTGTCGGAGCCACGTCCATTGCTGATCGCGAGATTGCGTGGGAGAGAGTCGAGGAAGTTTCTCGCAAGGATGAAATACTTTTGAGCTGCGCCGACCCCGATGCCGAACAGCGCATGAAAGAGGAAGTAGACAAGGTTCTGCGAACGGGTGATTCGGTTGGCGGCGTCTTCGAAGTGGTGGCGCACAATGTTCCTCCCGGACTCGGCACCTACGCGCAGTGGGATGAGCGACTCGACTCGCTCTTGGCAGGCGCGGTGATGTCCCTTCAAGCCGTAAAGGCTGTGGAGATCGGAAGCGGCATTCAGGCAGCGCACTCGCCGGGATCGGCTGTGCATGATGAAATCGGTTATCGGAAAGAGTCACTGCCCACAGGTTTCACTCGCACGCGCAACAACGCCGGAGGCATCGAGGGTGGCGTTTCCAATGGCCAGGAGATCCGCGTGCGCGGTTATTTAAAGCCGATCTCGACTCTGCGACGGCCGCTGCGGTCGGTGGACTTCGCCACCCGCGAACCCGTGAAGGCGGCCTACGAACGGTCCGATGTCTGCGTGGTGCCGGCGGCCGGCGTTGCCGGCGAAGCCATGGTGGCACTCGCGCTCGCCCGCTGCGCACTCGACAAGTTCGGCGGTGACTCGCTGAAAGAGACGAAACGTAATTTTCAAGGCTATCTCGAACAACTGAAAAACTACTGAACCGCGAAGATGATTCATCCCATCGTAAAATTTGGCGACCCGGTGCTGGAGAAGCCCTCAGAACCTATCAGCAGTTTTGACGAAGACCTCAAGAAGCTGGTCGAGGACATGTTCGAGTCCATGTACGCAGCCCATGGCGTCGGACTCGCAGCTCCGCAGATCGGGATTTCGAAACGAGTGGCGGTGGTCGATGTCACGTTCAAGGACGATCCGCGGGCCAAGCTGGTCTTGATCAATCCCGAGATCATAAAAAAAGAAGGCCGGCAGCGCGGGACGGAAGGCTGCCTGAGCATTCCCGAATTCCGTGAAGAAGTTACCCGCGCCAAGACAGTGACAATTCGCGCCCAGGATCTGACCGGAGAATTCTTCGAACACAGCGGCGAAGACTTGCTGGCGCGCGCCCTCCTGCACGAAACCGACCACCTGAACGGCAAACTCTACATTTCGCACATCAGCGCACTGAAACGCGATCTGATCAAGCGCAAGATTAAGAAACTGGCGAAGGCAGGAGAGTGGTAGGAGGGCCTTGGGCTTCGAGCTACGAGCCTCGAGCAACCATTGCACGATCGGATGACAGTGCAAGCCAGCTCTGTCCTGACCTGTCGCCGTGTGGCCTGTAGGGGTGGCCCGAAGCTCGTAGCTCGACGCTCGCAGCCATCTGTGACCTGAAATGATTCTCATCTTCTGCGGCACCCCGCGCTTTGCCGTCCCGACCCTCGAGAAGCTGGTCGAGGCCGGCTATTCTATGCCGCTGGTAGTCACGCAGCCGGACCGCCCGCGCGGCCGCGGAATGGTCTTGGCCTTCTCCGCTGTCAAAGAGACAGCCACCCGCCTCGGACTTCCCATCACCCAGCCTGACAAAATCAAAAACAACGACGAATTCCGCCGGCAGCTTTCTGCCCTCCGCCCGGACGCGATCATTGTCGTCGGCTACGGCCGCATCATCCCCCGTTGGATGCTTGATCTCCCGCGTCTTGGCAATCTCAACCTGCACGCATCTCTGCTACCGAAGTACCGCGGCGCCGCGCCGATCCAGTGGGCAATCGCTCAGGGAGAATCCGTCACCGGCGTCACCACCATGCGCATTGACGCGGGCCTCGACACCGGCGACACTTTGATGCAGCGAGAATTTCCAATTGCACCCGACGACACCGCCGAGACCCTGGCCCCGAAACTAGCCGCTGTGGGCGCCGACCTGATGGTCGAAACACTCCGCGGACTCGAGAGGGGCCAGACTCGTCCAATTCCGCAAGACGATTCGAAAGCTACTCTTGCCCCGATCCTGACCAAAGAAGATGGCCGCATCGACTTCCAGCGTACGGCGATTGAAATCCACAATCGGCTCCGCGGATTTCAGCCGTGGCCAGGTGCCCACACACTGTTTCGCCAACGCCATCTTCAAGTCCATCGTGCGCGTCCCATCGATCAGGCGGTTGATTTGAAACCCGGGCAAATCTCCGCCGAGCCAACGCGCCTCCTCGCCGGCTGCGGAAAGAAGACCGCGCTCGAACTGATCGAGCTTCAGCCCGAAGGCAAACGCCGCATGTCAGCGCGTGACTTCATCAACGGCTACCATCCACAACCGGGCGAGAAACTGGGAGAATAGGCTTTGGCTAGCAATGGTAGATAACTGAAGCCGCGAAGCGGCGCAAGATTACAGCCCACGGCGCAAGCCGTGGGAAAAAATGGTAGGCGATTCAGCCCCGAAGGGGCGAAAGAACAGTTGTGGCACAGATTCCACAGGGATGGCACAGGTTTTCGCCCACAATCCCCATGCCCGTCACTCCCGCCCGCGCCGCCGCCTTCGAAATTCTGCTCAGGGTGGAGCGCGACAACTCCTACGCCTCCGAACTACTACACTCGGATCGCAACGCCAAACTCTCCCCCGCCGATCACGGATTGGCCACCGAACTGGTGATGGGTGTTCTCCGGTGGCGTTCCGTGCTGGACCAAAGACTGGCCGCCGCATCGTCGCAAAAATTAGAGCGCCTCGACCTCGAGGTTCTAACCGCCCTGCGCCTCGGGATGTACCAACTGATGTTCCTCTCCCGAGTCCCGGCGCGCGCGGCCATCTTTGAGACCGTGGAACTGGCGAAAACTGCCCGGAAGCGCTCCGCTGCGCCATTCGTGAATGCTGTGCTCCGCAAAGCCAGCGCAAACCAGCCAGACCTTGTCACCGGGATGCAAGACGCCATCGATGAAAAAACGCTGGTCGCAAACTCGGCGCATCCCGACTGGCTGGTTGCCCGCTGGACTGAGCGCTACGGTTTGGCAGCAGCGCGGCAGATATGCACCCACGACCAGACGGTGCCCGCCACCGCCATTCACGTCCAAGATGACCTGACCGCCGACGAACTCGCTCACGACGGCATTCAACTCTCCCCGGGCCAGCTGCTGACCCGCGCGCGCCGCGTCCGCTCAGGCGACGTCACCAAGACGCGAGCGTATCGTGAGGGCCGCGCCTCCATCCAGGACGAAGCTTCGCAACTAGTCGCTCTTCTTGTGGGTCGAGGCGAAAAAATTCTGGATTGCTGCGCCGCGCCGGGTAGCAAGACGCAATTCCTCGCACGACGAAATCCGCAGGCGAAGGTTTTTGCCACCGACCTGCATCCTCACCGCGCGCGTCTGTTACGTGAACTAACTGACTCGCCCAACGTTCGCGTGCTTGCCGCCGATGCCCGCCATTTGCCCCTCAATCCCGGATTCGATCGCATTTTGGCCGACGTTCCCTGTTCCGGCACCGGCACCCTCGCCCGCAATCCGGAAATCAAGTGGCGCCTACAACTGGAGGACTTCTTCGATCTCCAATCGCGGCAGGCTGCAATTCTGAAATCCGCTCTCGCCCACCTCGCTCCCGGCGGACGGCTCGTCTATTCCACATGCTCGCTGGAGCGAGAGGAGAATGAAGTCGTGGTGGAAACGATTCTCGCGGAAGCGCGCGAGTTCAAACTAATCGATTGCCGCCCGCACCTGGATCAGTTACAGCGATCGGACGAGCTCGCCTGGAAAGATCTCGATTCTTTGGTGAGCGGCCCCTACCTAAGAACTCTTCCTGGCGTTCATCTCTGTGATGGCTTCTTCGCCGCAATCATCGAGCGAAATTAACTACCGCACCTCAAAATTCACCGCATTGCCCGCCAGAATCTTTTGTCCCGGCGCCGGACTCTGCGTCACGATCATGCTCGCTGCGCCGGGCTGGGGAGGGGGCGCAGGGGCCGGCTGTACGTCTGCGGGAGGCGCCGCCGGCATAACATTGACCCTCCCCACTTTGATCCCCGCATCCTGTAGCGCCAGGGTCACACTGCCCAATGGCTGCCCCACGAAATTCGGCATCACATAGGCCGCCGGCTCCGCCCCACGACTTACCAACAGGCTGATCTTCGGCACCGACACGCCGCTGGCTTTCGCCGGAGGGCTCTGCGACACCACCTGGTCGGCCGGCGCATCCGGCAGATTCACTTGCGCCACCGACCCCAGATCGAGTCCCCGACGCCGGACGTTGAGTTCGGCCACCCGCTCGCTCTCGCCGGTCACGTCCGGAATCGCTACCCGCTGCGGCCCCAGGCTCTGTGCCACGCGGATCGCCCACCCGCGGCGCACTTTCACTCCGGCCAGTGGCACCTGCGACATGATTCTGCCCTCGGAAATGTCAGGACTGTAAAACTGTCGCTCCACCACCACCTCCAACCCGGAGACCGCGACCGCGCGTTCCGCTTCCAGCGGAGTCATGCCGACCAGTTTTGGGATGGTAACTTCGCGCCCGTGGATAGCGAACCGCATCGCCGTCAGCGCCGAAACCAGCGCCACCGTCAGCAGCACCAGCGCCAGCAACAGCATCTGGAAGAAGCGTCGCATTGTTGGGGATTATAACTTCCAGACTTCACAGCCTAACGCCATAGTCCTCTTGAGGCTCTGCGCCCTGTTCTTCCCACTCGTATCGGCATGCATGACAGGTCCACGCCTTGGTTTGCAGCGGGATTGGTACGCCAAAATACAAGGACCCGTACGACACTAGCTTGTTCAGTTCGCGATAATTGACATCGAGGGAGTGGCACTCCGGGCACTTCGGCTGTTCATACTTGCCAACGCCTTCAACTTCGATTGTTTCGGGAATCGGCTGGTTCAGGATTTCCGTAGCTGCCTCAACATCCTCCGGATGGACCGTCAATTTGATTCCACCCAGAAAATTGGAATAGAGCCAATAGATGCGGACCATGTTGTCGTCCACAAGGTAGGCTTCGATTCCCGCCGATTCCAGGCTGCCTTTGGCGAGAAGGGCTTCAGGCAGATCGCGAAACTTGCGCAATGTCACCGTTTCATTGAGTTCGTAGACATCGATGCCAGGAGACGCGGCAATCGCAATGCCGAGCGCTCTGCGGGAAATCTCCGCTTCCAGGGCCTGGTGCGCAATCTCACTCAATTCGTAGCCGGCCGCTGCAACTCTCTCCAATTCTCGGTCGCTCATCTCCGAGTAAACCCCGGCGACCCGCTCGCGCTCCTGTTCAGGCGTCGTCATTGCCCGACATGATACTCCGGATACGCGCTCTTACCGGTTTTGATTTGAAGTGGCCAAAGAAGCCCGCCGGGGCACCGGGTCAAAAGCGACCCGCCGGATCGTCTCTCTTCATTGACCCCCTTATTGGACCGACCGTACGACCAGTGGTCCTACGTGGCCGGATACCAAGTGCCCGGCATCATTGAGCAGTTCGTCTCAGAACGAAATTCCCGATTTCAACTGTTACCTTTCCGCAAAGCCATAGGGCAGAGCTCGCGATACAAACGGAGCCAATGCTCGCGGACAGCGCACCAGTGATAGGTGAACGACTGCTGATACGCGTTCTCGGCGAGGTGGCGGGCCAAGGTCGAATCCTGGAGGAGTCGAATCACACTGGCCGCAAGTTGGCGCCAGTCTTCTGTATTGCTGACCAGCGCGGTCTGCTCGTGTCGGACGATGTAAGGAATTCCACCGGCATCCGTGGTTACCACCGGGAGGCCTGAAGCGAACGCTTCCAGGATTGAGACCGGCATGTTATCGACGCGAGAGCCGTTGATGAGAATATCGGCCTTCTCATAGTAGCGGCCGATCTCTTCCCTCGGAACTCTGCCTGTCATTTCAATTCCGGACAGATTCAGTTCCGCGATGAGGCGACGGATTGCATTCTCCTGCGATCCTTCCCCCAATATCCAAAGTCGAGTTTCAGGAAACACCTTTTGGACTTCTGCAAAGGCTCTTATCACGAGGTCGATTCCATAGCATGATTCCAAGTTACGCGAGCAGAGCAGGAACGGGCGAAGGGGGTCGCGGGTGCGGTACGAAAACAATTTCAGATCAACAACGTTGGCTATCGCTTGCGCCTGGATGTAGAATTCGCGAAACACATCCACAAGATATGACGAGGGTACGACAACTTTATCCGCTTTACGCAAAATACTTCGCGGGATCCAGGAAGCACTCAAGTGCGACCTGGCAAGTCCGCTGCGATAGTTGACGAGAACTTTCTTTCCAAGAATGCGCGATACGCAGTAAGCAGGCACGGTCGAGATCAGGAATGACGAAAAAGATGCCGAGAAAACGTGTACGACATCGGCGTGTCGCAACCCAACCACGAGTTTAGCTAAATACAAAGGAAACCGTACCGCGGTACGCAGATAAGGGACGCGTTCCAGCCATCGAGGCAATTCCAGATTTGTAGCAGCGTACGAAATGTGCAAGGCGGGGTCGTCGCGCCACAATCGCAGGAGCAAGTCGGCCTGAACTTCCTGGCCCCCAACTAAGTGCTGTATGCGAGGTGCTACGATCACTACGCGCAGACGGTGCCCGCGATCTTCGGATCGGTCGCCCGTGAACTGCTGCCCCGGAGAGCCTGTTTCACTGGTTGTGGCCATTCAATCCCGCGCGCAGGTATCCGAATGTCTCGCGCATCGCCTGCTCGGTAGGTATGACCTGCTTCCACCCTAACTTCTTGATACTTTGATTGTCGAACCGATGCCCCTTCCACATCGCACTGCTTTCGTAAGGGGTCAGAAAAGCCGGGATCTGCCCACGCGTTTTCACGTGGTACTTTTCGACTATCCGAGACAACAGCATGGTTGCATGAAACGGAAGACGAATGGTACGAACGTTCTTCACCTGGCGCTTATAATCCCGCAAATACTTACTAACTATGGGTAAATCATCATCCACGACGTTATAGCTTTGGCCTGAGGTGTCCGAACTGAGCCCTGCTAAAACAACTGCCTCAGCACAATTGACGACGTGCGAAAGCGGCAACGAATTTCCGCCACCGAGCACCAACAGTACATTCCCGACAGGGATGCCAATCCGCGAAGGAAACCCGCGATTTGGGTTGCCCCTCCCGTAAAGTACGCCGGGACGAAGGACCACTAGATCCACTGTGCCCTTCTCTGCCTGTTCCCGAAAGAGCCGCTCTTGCCAGATCTTGGCATGGAAGTAGACGTTCCGTTTCTCGGGGTGCGGATCCAGTTCAGTGTTTTCCCCAATCACATGGCCTGCTTCCAGAAAGGACGTTCCATAAACTCCCAGCGAACTGACCAGCACAACTCGCCGCTTTCTGTCTTGCATCGCATTGAGAAGATGTTTGGACGCAACCACGGTGTTGGCAAAAATGGTGGCGGGCAAGCCTTTCATTCCGGCCGCCAAATGATAGACAGTTTCAATCCCTTCGACCGCACGGCGGGCGTCGTCCGACGAAGCCAGGTTGCCAACCAGGTAGTCAAGTTGCGCGTGAGGATAACGATTGCGGATCTCTTCCAGGCCCGAAATGTTGCTGTTGGGACGGACAAAACATCTGAGGTTGAAGTCGCCATGAGCGAGGAGCCTTTCGACGACAGCCCGCCCCAGGAATCCCGCGGCTCCGGTGATCAATATCCTCACGTTTTTCTCACTCCCCTTCGCTACGCAACTGATGCACGATTTCATCCGTCAGTGCCGCCACTCGCAGGATCTCGCGGTGGGAAATGGGAACCGGCAAATCGCGCGCTATGCAGTCATAAAACTCCGACAGCAGATAATTGAAGCCCTCGAAGAAATGATACTCGGATCGAGCAAACCGAAACACATTCCTACCGCCCTCGCGGAACTGCTGCCACCCTTGAGCAAAAGGGGACGCGAGACGACCCAGGACACCGGGCAGAACAGAGTCCCGGCCCAGCGTGATCGTGCCGCTTTCAAAATCCAAGTGCGCGGTATTCTTCGTTCCGTAAAAAGTCAAGAAATGCCGGATGGGGCGAGAGTGAGAAGAAAAGGTTGCATATGCCGATTTCTTCTCTCCGATTACCATAACTCGGAGTTCATCCGGCAAGTCGCGGTCCAGTCGGGTGGGAGGGTTAGCACTCTGCCATGAATACGCCTGAACAATAGGTCTTTCATCAGTCAGAAACTCTGTGACTTTGTTTAGAAGATGATCAAGCATGTTATGGAAAAGTTTTCCCGGGAGGCTATGCACCCAATGATTTTGGTCCGCACGAATCGTTCTGCCGAACGGCCCATTCAGGTCGTATCCGAGGAAACTCTCCAGATGGGTGGCTTCTCCCAGCACATCTTCCCGGACTAGGCGGCGAAGCATTCTTGCCACGGGATCAAAGTAGTAGGTGTATCCGACCGTTAGCTTTCTTGAATGACGTTCCGCATGCGCCATGAGTTGCACGGCTTCGCAGGAATTGAGTGCGAGCGGCTTTTCGATCACCAAATGGCAGCCAGCGTCGACGGCGGCCATCGCAAGGGAGAGGTGCGACTGGGGCGGAGTGGCGATGTGTACTGCATCGGGCCTCTCAATCGCGAGCAATTCGTTGAAGTCGCCGTAGGATTTTGCTATGCCATGGCGAGCGGCCGCCTGCTCGGCCATCAGCGGCTCAAGATCGCACACAGCAACGATTCGGGCTGCCTTGAGCCTCTGAATTCCTGCAATATGCTTGTCGGCCGCCTTCCCGCATCCTACCAACGCAACTTTTAGTGTCACATGAGTCCCTTTGCTCGTCCAGTGCGGCCAAAAGGGCACCGGGCCGATGGCTCGCTTAACGCTTCACGTGCAACTTATATGCAGTCGCGACTCTTCGCGGACTGAAGTATAAAGTTCCCACCAATGGCTGTCTATCCCGCCGGGGGGCGGGTGGTGTCTTAATTGAGGACAGTGTTAAGACAGTACCGGGGGGCGGCGCCATCGCCATAGAAATGCTCGGTACAGGGGTGCACTCTTGACTATGCGGTTTTGCATAACTGGGTGAACAACTCTGCGAATCAGGGGCGGGCTTTGTGACAATCCGACTGAGATCGGCGAGGGAAGGGAGGATACCTCCTAAGCAAACGGGAAGATTTGCCAGCGAGTCCTACTCATTCGAGTTCTTTGGAATCAGTGCAGAGTCCACTTCTTCCAACTGTGCGTGAGCCCGCAAGCGGTGCTGTACGAGAAACGCATAGTGCACGGCGGAGAGAATCGTGAAGACGAAGGTGGCCCGCAGAAATGTCTTGCGCGCGATATCAACCCACACCACCGGCATCACCAGCAATAACAGCGCGAAGAAGATCGCCGCGACCTGAGCGAGAGTGTTCGCTTTGCCGAAGATGCTGGGACGAAAATCTTTCAGGCCAGCAATCATGAAGAGTACTCCGCTGACCAGGAGAATCGAAATATCACGGCTGAATACCACCACCGTGAACTTCCACGGCACAAGCGCTCTGTGCTCAATGGAGAGCACGAGGAACATCGTGCTCATGAGCAGCTTGTCGGCGATGGGGTCGAGATACTGTCCGAGCTGCGTTTGCTGATGGAGCCTGCGAGCCAGCAGGCCGTCGAGCCCATCACTGATTCCCGCCAGCACGAACAGCACCAGCGCCCACACGTAATGGTGACCCACGACATTGATGACGATGAATGGCAGGAAAATCATCCGCAGCAGCGTGAGCTGGTTGGGCGCGGTCAGGATCTGCCGGAGATTCATTCCCGTTCTCCAACCAGGAATTCGGCGGTCAACAGCGCGGCGGGATCCTGGCCGGTCTGTTGCGCAAACCGCTGACTGAGCGACAGGATGCTGCTCTCGGGCAGGTCCAGTTCCATGCGCTCCACGCGATGCATGGGAAAAAACACGACACCGGATGTGAAAGCGTCGCCGGCCTTGATCGTCGAAACCAGATCGTCAAACGAAATCAGATCAACGCCGCGAATGCTCAACCCTTCGCTCGAGAGATCGAGGATTGCGCCCCAGAATTTCTCCCGCGGGCTGTTGAGCGTCACGATGACGATCGCGCCGGGGTGAAAGGGGCCGGTGGGGCGTGGTTCTGGAAGGCTCATGTGAACTTGATTGTCATATTTGGAACCGGCGAATTGCAAACGGGAGGCAAGCAGCACGTGACGGGTCGCTGGCGGGACCAGAGGACGGACGACGACCGCTGAATCTGATTGTGTGGACGATCCGATCGAGTTGCTTTTCCAATTTTACTGCATCCAATTTCCTGACCTCGCCGGGTTCGTGTTCGGTGTTGTCGGTGACAAAGAGAGCTGCAAGTTCAAAACAAGTACCTTCATGGAACGTGCGATACACCGGGCCGCCGATGGCGGTACCGCCAGCCGCGCCGCCGGTCTCGCCGAAGTAAAACCGAAGCCCGCCAATTCTTGTTTTCCGGACGGGGTATGAGCCGGTATCAATCGCGGCGCATTGCTGTTCCGTGCGCGCGGCGCGCAAGACGTTCACCGCCACGCCGGCTGCCTGGAGTCGTGTGCCTTTGTACGCGCCACCGCTGTACTCAAAGCAAGCGACAGTCTCTCGCTCGCAAATCGGAATCATGGAGTGTTGGGCCTCCTCATAACTCGGTGTGCCGGCGTAGACCTTGAAATCCGAGGGATACGAAAGACTAAATCCATAGTCCGGGCTGCGGTAAGTTTGCCAACCGAGGGGAATATCCCCTGCAAGGCCCAGTTCGCAGATCGACGTCAGCATCACGATGGGCAAGAGCACACTTCGGATCGTTGGCTTGCTGCCGCTAGCGTTCCACTTCATTCCGCACCGCCTTCAAGTCGATCCCAACCTGTTCCGCCTTCTTATAAAGGTGCGATCGTTCCAGTCCCAGCGCGCGAGCAGTGTTCGATATCTGATTGTTGTTACGCTTCAGTTCCGCCAGGATCGTTTGCTTTTCGAATGCTCGCACGCGGTCGGCGAGCGGACCTGTTCCTGCTGCAGAAGAGTCGAGGCTCGCCGCGGACATCGGTAGCGCGAGCGCCACGGTCTCGGCGGTGACTTCGTCGGACGTCGCCAGCAGCATCAGTCGCTCCACGGCGTTTCTCAACTCGCGGACGTTTCCAGGCCAGGCTTGGGCTTGAAGTGCGCCAATCGCGTCTGCTGTGAAGCGCATGGACTTCCAGCCATTGGCGCTGCTCACCTGCTGGGCGAAATGCTCGACGAGGGTAGGAACATCTTCCCGGCGCTCGCGCAGCGGCGGCAACCGCAGCGGGAAGACGAACACGCGATGAAAGAGGTCCTGCCGGAATTTTCCATCGCGGACAAGCTTTTCGAGATCATGGTGAGTAGCCACGATGACGCGCACGTCCACGGTGATCGAGCGGTCGCCGCCGATGCGTTCGACTTCGCCCTCTTCCAATACGCGCAGTAACTTGGCCTGCATGGCGAGTGGCATGTCTCCGATTTCGTCGAGGAAGATCGTGCCGTGCTGGGCCTGCTCGAATCTGCCCAGGTGGCGCGCGCCCGCTCCGGTGAACGAACCTTTTTCGTGTCCGAACAATTCGGATTCGATCAGTTCGGCCGGCACTGCGGCGCAGTTCAACGTCACAAAAGGCCCGCCTGCTCGCGGACTGCGCTCGTGCAGCGTACGCGCCACTAGTTCCTTGCCGGTGCCGGTCTCTCCCAGAATGCAGACGCGCGTTTCGCTGGCAGCTACTTTTTCTACCTGAGCCATTACTCGCTTCATGGTCTCGCCTTGCCACACGAGTTCGTGTTTGCCGAGACGGCGCTCGAGGTCGCGGTTTTCGCGTTCCAACCGGCCTAGCCTCAGGGCGTTCTCGACAGTGAGCAGAAGTTTGTCTGTCGAAATCGGTTTTTCCAGAAAGTCGAGGGCACCAAGCCGCGTGGCGCGCACCGCCATCTCGATGTGGGCTTGCCCGGACATCATCACAACCGGGGTGGGCACACCCTGCGCTTTCAACTCTTCGAGCAAGGTCAGGCCGTCTTTGCCGGGCATGACTACGTCGGAAAGGATCAGGTCGAAGGCTTGCGCTTTTGCTAGTTCCAGCGCGCGGGCGGCATTGTCACACACTGTCGCTTCGTGTCCTTCGAGGCGGAATGCCCGCGACAGGGAGGCCAAGGTGTTAGCCTCATCATCCACGATCAGCAGATGCGCTTTATTTGCCAACGCTGGAACCTCTGGGGCTGAAGCCCTATTCAAAACAGCCGGCAATCGCAGCCGCTGAAGCGCCGCGCCACCCAAAAGCCTACGCCTTCAAAAGCAACACCAACATTTGTCTCATCATGCCTCACGCGGCAACTCTATGCGGAAGGTAGTTCCCTTCTCCTTCGTGCTCTCGACGGAAATCTTGCCACCGTGATCGCTCACCACCGACTGTACTATGGCGAGGCCCAGACCGGTGCCATGCTGCTTGGTCGTGTAATAAGGAGTAAACAGACGTGAGCATTCTTCCTGCGTCAGGCCCGAGCCGGTGTCAGAGACCGAGAGTTCGACGCGATTACCGAACGACTTCGTCTGAACAATGATCTCACCGCCCTGCGGCAGGGCATCAATCGCGTTGGCGATGAGATTCGAGAGCGCGCGGTGCAGCAATTCAGGATCGGCCGAGATGACGGGTAACTCCGATTCGAGTTCGGTGCGGGCGCTAATCTGATTCTTCTCCTTCAATTGTGCCTGGAACACTCGCAGCACGGAGCGCACCACTTCGTTGGGCTGTGTGGGCTTGCGGTGGGGTTGCGGCATCCTGGCGAATTCGCTGAAGCGGCCGATGATCGTCTTCAGATTGTTGACCTCAGCCAGAAGTGTGGATGTTCCCTCGCGAAATACTTCCTCAAACATCTCGGGCGCTCTCTCTTTTGCGCGGATCAGATTCTCGACCGTCACTTGCAACGGAAACAACGGATTCTTCAATTCATGCGCCAGACGCCGCGCCAGTTCGCGCCAGGCGGCCACACGTTCGGCCTGCAATGTGCGCTCGCTTTGCTGCAAGAGATCCTCTGTCATGCGATTGAACGCAGACGCCAGTTCGCCGAGTTCATCGCTTGATTCGACATAGACTTTGGCGTAGAGATCCCCCGCGGCGACGCGGCGAGCAGCTTCGGCCAGCGAAACGACTGGTCGAGTGATGCGGGCCGCGAACCACAGACTGGCCAGGACCGCGACCAGAATTCCCGCGCCTCCCACCAGCATCGTCGCCGAGACGATCTGCCTCTGCAATTCGACCAGCGGACGCCGCGAACTGCCCACCAGGAGCACGCCCATTAGTTGCTGATTGGGTCCGGTGAGCGGCATCGCGTGAAAGCTTTCGGCGTCGGCGGAATCGGCGGTCCAGCGAATTACACTCCGAGCTTCCTGCCCGGAACGACGCACCTGTTCGACGAGAGGCGCAATCTTATCGGCGCCGGCTGCTGCTCCGTTCAAATCGAGCAATGACTTTGGATTCCATTTGGCGTCAAGATTTTGATAGAGCAACACGCGTGTCCCCGCCGGGATATCGAGCGTCGAGAGAAAGCCCTGATCGAGGCGTTCCCCTCCTATCACATAGAGTGGCTGCTCGCCGACGCCCGCCGCGCGCACTCCGAAAAGGCCCAGCGTCGAACCGTTCGGCAGCTCTTCGCGTTTGAGAAAAACGCCCGCCGACCCAATCGTCGATGGGATCGCCGGCTCGGGGTATCCAAATTTTGCTTGCCACTGCGCGGACGAGAGAATCGTACCCTGGTGGTCCACCAGTTCGAGGAAGTCTAGATGCTGCTGGCCGGCCAGGTTGCGAGCTTCGCTGACGTAACCGCCGGAGTCCGTTGCGCCGCGATTGACCTCGAGCGCGATGCGCTGCATGGATTCGCTGGCGGCTGCGGCTTCCACCTTGCGGACGACTTCGTCCCCGCGACGCTGGAATTCTGATCGGAATTGCGCCGCCACGGCGTCGGCGCGGGCATCATTTGCGCGCTCGAACGAGCGCTGCATCGTGCTCCAGACCGATGCGGAAATCACCACCACGCACAGAAAGACGGTCAGCGCAAAAATCAACAGCAGCTTCTGGCGGAAACTCATCGCGAGTCCGCCTCCAGCCAAACGTCGGAGAGGTTCCAGTTCCCTGTCGGGCCGGGTTGCCAGTTGCGCACGCGGGCGCCGGCGGCGCTCGCCACCGGGAGGTGAAAGAGCGGAATGACGGTGTGTCCGTCGAGCAGAGTGCGTTCTGCCTGGTACAGATCGTCCACCGAACTGCCATGAATTAACGGTTGCTGCAATCCGAGCTCACGCGCAGCTTCGCGCAGCGAGGTCGCTGGATCGGAACTGGGAAGCACGATGCGAATCAGACTGACATCCGCGATACCCGACAGCAACACTTGCAACGTAATGCCAATCTCACGAGCATTCAGTGCTATGCGTTCGGCGATCAACTGCGCCTGCGGATCTCGTGGGTCATAGCTGAGAGTGAGCGCTGGTTGCCGGGAGTCCGTGAGAACAACTTTCGCGCGCTGCAGGTTTGCCTGGGCCGGAAAGACTCTGCTGTAGCCGGTCATCCAGTTGGGCAGGATGCTGGCGGTGGGTTCTCCGGCGCCTTTTAGCAGCACGGACTGGATGGGCTTACGATCAATGGCGAATGAGAGGGCTTCTCGAACGCGAACATCTTGCGCTTTCGAGTTTGCGGGAAATACCAGCGCCATCAGCTCAACGGACAGAGACGTGCGGACACGTTGAGTGCCATTCGCCGCAGTCGCTTGCGGCGACACCTCGATCAAGTCGGTCTTGCCGAGTTCCAGAGCAATCGCCTGATCTCGCTGCGACCTTCCAAGTTCGACCTCGACCGCATCCACGAACGGCCGGCCGGCCCAACTCTCTTCGTTGGCCGCTAGCTTCAAAAGCTTTCCAGACTGAAAGTCGGTGACGCGGAATGCGCCCGTGCCCACCGGCAATGCGTTGGCGGTGCGTTTCAGAATTGTGTTTCGAGGCAGAGCAAGTTCTGCGAGCAACGACGACATCGGAGAGTCGCTCTCTATGGTGAGCGAATCTCCCGCGCCGCGGACGGTCCAGTCGGAATGGCGCTCGCCGAGAATCTGCGCGATGGCTGCGGCGGACGCCGCACTGCCATCGTGAAATTTCACGCCGCGCCGTAGCGTGAACTGCCAGCGTTTGCCGTTCAGGTCGCTCTGCCATGTCAGGGCCAAGGCGGGCTGAGCGTGCCCAGCACCATCGATTTCTACGAGGTTGTCGGCGAGCATCGCCAGGATGCGGGCCGCATCCCAATAGTCGACTGGCGTGCCGTCGGCCAGGAGTTCCAGACTATTAGGCGCGGACTGCAACATGACGCGCAGAGTCCCGCCGTAGCGCGGACGAGTCGCTCCCAGCGCCACGTCCAGCAGACTAGCTGCCGCAAGAAATAGAAATGCGATACGCCTCATACCAACCGGTGTCTTGCCTCTTCACAATCGCGATCGCGCCATTGCCGCTGCCGTCCGTCCAGAGCACCATGATAGGCCCGTCGAATTCCGCCGGCGAACTGACGGCGACCGGATCGCGATCGGGAATTTCGAAGGCACGCACGCTGTCCTGCTCAGGGTCTCCATTTTCGGAAACCAGCAACTGCATGCCGGTTCCACAACTGGAGTGGACGGCCGCCAGCTGGCTGCCCCACTTCGCCCCGCGGATCACCTGATCGGTCATACCGTCGAGCATATGGATTGATCCATCCACGGCGGCCAGCGTCCACAGCGTGTAGCCGGACCGCGGAAGAGCCGCCGCCGAATAGAACGAAGGCCCGTTGGAAACTTTTCCGATACCGGGAGAGAGGGCGCCAGTAAAGAAGTTGCGCGCCGGAGCGAAGAACGCGCGCACGCCGCCGTCATCCGTGGTCAGGGGCCAGGGATCGTCGCTGTCGTTGCAGGCGAGCGTGAGCGGCGGGGTCGCGCTTGACCGGCAGACTGTTCCCGGCAGATGGACGTCGAAAAGATGATCGCGCCGCAGCAGCAGGCGTCCCCGGAGATCGCGGGGGAAGGTGCGCGAATGCGTGATTGTAAGCGAGGCTTCCTGCTCCCAGCGCCCGCCTTGCTGACGATAGACGGCGACCTGGCTGGCATCGAGCAGCAGCAGCAGGCGCGGCCCGCCGCTCATCTCGACTAAGGCTGCATCAAGGATGGGCTGCTGTTGCGTAAAGAGGAAACTCTTTCGCAAAAGCAGAGGCATCGCCGAGGCTGGCACTGCGCCAGCTTGCGCGCGGGGCGCAGAAACCAGCACAACTCCCCGCTCGTCGGAGCCGATCACGATTTCGGCCGACCACACGTATTCCCGGATGCTCTCGGAGAGCGTGACCTGCACCGATCCCATCGACTCGTCGGCATTGGCGGTGCGCACGCCTTCGGTACGCAACTGGGCTTCGAGCGCGCTGCGTAGTTCACGCACTGACTTGTCATCGAGGGACGATCGATTCGTGATGTCGAGAGCGATCGCACCCGGACCGGTAACGGACGCGATCCTGTGCGCCAGTTGTCGAGCGGCATCGCCCAATATCGATGCGGACACTAAAGAAGGAATGAAAGCGGTTGCAAGGAAAAACGATGCCAGCCAACCCATCCGCAAACCGCCTGACCAGCGTCTGTGCATGTGTGGAATGGGGTGATTATAGCGCGTGGCTTGTGAGGCTTTGCTTCATGGCTGGTAGCTCTCGGTTGTCAGTTGTCAGTCCGGTCTCGAATGCTGCAAAAAGTAGCGCCGTTCGCTCCCGGCGGTTGTCCTTCGGCAAGCTTAGGGACGACTCGGTGTGTGTGGGGCGGGACGCCCCCACGACAGCCGCTGAGGCGGAGGCGCTACAAATAAACGGATGTCAGACGCTGGTTATTTCTTCGCCCCCGCCGGTTCCTTCTCTCCAACGCGTTCACTGACCTTGAACGACAGCTTACGCGCCTTCTTGTCGGCATCCACGATCACGTGATCGCCGTGCAGCACCTCGCCGTCGAGGATCTTCAGTGCCAGCGGATCCTGCACCAGCTTCTGGATCGCGCGCTTCAACGGACGCGCTCCGAAATTCGGATCGTATCCCTCCGTGAAGAGCAGTTCTTTGGCAGCATCGGTCAGCTCCAGCGAAATGTTGCGCTCCGCCAACAGCCGCCGCAGGTCTTCCAGCCGCAGATCGACGATCTTGACCAGTTGCTCCTTGCCGAGCGGACGGAAAATAATGATGTCGTCCACACGGTTCAGGAATTCCGGCTTGAAGTGCCCGTGGAGCGCGTTCATCACCAGTTCGCTGGCGCGCTCGAATGCCTCGGGAGACATCACGCCCTCCGCTTGCAGGAACGCCGACCCCAGGTTCGAGGTCATGATAATCACCGTGTTCTTGAAGTCCACCGTGCGTCCCTTGCCGTCGGTCAGCCGGCCATCGTCCATGATCTGCAGCAGCACGTTGAACACGTCAGGATGCGCTTTTTCGATTTCGTCGAACAGCACCACCGCATACGGACGCCGCCGTACCTGCTCGGTCAACTGCCCGCCCTCTTCGTATCCGACATATCCCGGAGGCGCGCCGATCAGCCGCGACACGGCATGCTTCTCCATGTATTCCGACATGTCGATGCGCAACAGCGCGTGCTCGTCGTCAAACAGGAACTCAGCCAGCGAGCGCGCCAGTTCGGTCTTACCGACGCCGGTAGGACCGAGAAAAATGAACGATCCGATCGGACGCTTGGGATCGCTCAACCCCGCACGCGACCGCCGGATTGCGTTCGCTACGCGCTCCAGCGCCACATCCTGGCCGACCACCCGCTGCCGCAGGCGGTCCTCCATGCTGATCAGCTTCTTGACTTCGCCCTCGAGCATCTTCGAGACCGGAATACCAGTCCACTTGGAGACAATGCGCGCGATGTCTTCTTCGTCTACCTCTTCTTTCAGCATGCGGCTGGACTTGCCTTCCATCTGCGCCGTGAGTTTCTTTAGTTCCTCTTCGGCTTGCCGGATCAGCCCGTAACGGATTTGCGCGACGCGCTCCAGATTTCCCTTGCGCTCTTCGGCGGCCTCGTCGGTCTTGAGCTGCTCAAGTTTCTCTTTCAACTCGCGGATGCGACCAATCAGGTCTTTCTCCTGTTTCCATTTCGCTTTGAGTGCGTTCGACTGCTCGCGGATTCCGGCCAGTTCTTTCTCTACGACCGCCAGCCGCTCCTTCGAATTTGGGTCGTCTTCTCTTTTCAATGCCTGCTTCTCGATTTCGAGTTGCGTAGCTTGCCGCTCCAACTGATCGATCACAGTCGGCATGGAGTCGATCTCGATGCGCAACGAAGCTGCCGCTTCATCGACCAGGTCGATAGCTTTGTCCGGCAGAAAACGGTCGGAAATGTAGCGGTGGGAAAGCGCCGCCGCCGCCACGATGGCCGAATCCTTGATGCGAACGCCATGATGCACTTCGTACTTTTCCTTGAGCCCGCGCAGGATGGCAATCGTATCTTCGACCGTCGGCTCGCCCACGAATACCTGCTGGAATCGCCGCTCCAGCGCAGCATCTTTCTCGATGTACTTGCGGTATTCGTTCAGCGTAGTGGCGCCGATGGCGCGCAGATCGCCCCGAGCCAGCGCCGGTTTCAGCATGTTCGAAGCATCCATCGCGCCTTCGGACGCTCCCGCCCCGACCAGCGTGTGCAACTCGTCGATGAACAGGATGGTCTGTCCCTGCGAGTCTTCAATCTCTTTCAGCACGGCTTTCAGCCGGTCTTCAAATTCGCCACGATACTTCGCGCCCGCGAGCATGGCGCCAAGATCAAGCCCCACGACGCGCTTGTTCTTCAACGCTTCGGGCACATCGCCCGATACAATTCTCTGCGCCAGTCCTTCGACGATGGCGGTCTTGCCCACACCCGGTTCGCCGATCAGCACCGGATTATTTTTCGTGCGTCGGGAGAGCACTTGTACCACGCGACGGATTTCCTCGTTACGCCCAATCACTGGATCGAGCTTGCCGCGGCGAGCCAGTTCCGTCAGGTCCTTTGCATAGCGCTCCAGTGCCTGGTACTTCGCTTCCGGATTCTGGTCGGTCACTTTCTGCGAGCCCCGCACCACCGTC
>Ga0209283_10000355_pt1 | contig 22934 bp, 28 predicted proteins | sample CZO8metaG_2_FD_188354 | JGI IMG/M metagenome (GOLD analysis project Ga0209283, IMG submission 188354) | Vadose zone soil microbial communities from the Eel River Critical Zone Observatory, Northern California, USA - CZOApr15con2H1.8 metaG... | ecosystem: Environmental > Terrestrial > Soil >...
AATCGTGCGCGTCCACGACGTGGCGGCGACGCAAGAGGCGCTCGCCGTCCTCGCCGCGATGGGCGGGCAATACGGTCGCGAGAAACGATGAGCCGGAAATATTTCGGAACGGACGGCGTGCGCGGCAAGGTCGGCGACGCGCCGATCACGCCGGAATTCGTGATCCGGCTCGGTTTTGCCGCAGGGGAAGTGCTGGTGCGGCGCTCGACGATGCCCCAAGGCGGGCACCCTGCCGTCCTGATCGGCAAGGACACTCGCGTCTCCGGCTACATGCTGGAGGCCTCGCTCGAGGCGGGGTTCTCCGCCGCGGGGGTGGACGTCATGTTGACCGGTCCGCTTCCGACTCCCGCGATCGCTTACCTGACGCGGGCGCTGCGCCTGCAGGCCGGGGTCGTCATCAGCGCCTCGCACAACCTCCACGAGGACAACGGCATCAAGTTCTTTTCCGCCGACGGCAGCAAGCTGCCGGACGAGATCGAAGAAGAAATCGAACGGCGCCTGGAGCACGCGATCCGCTGCAAGGAATCCGCCGGGCTCGGCAAGGCGCGGCGGATGGACGACGCGGCGGGCCGCTACATCGAATTCTGCAAGAGTACGTTCCCTTCCGCGCTCGATCTGCGCGGGCTGAAGATCGTCGTCGACTGCGCCCACGGCGCCACTTACCATGTCGCGCCGCACGTGTTCCACGAGCTGGGCGCCGATGTCGTTCCCGTCGGGGTGAGCCCGGACGGCTTCAACATCAACGACCGATCCGGAACCGCACACCCGCAGTCGCTTCAGGGGGCCGTGAAGCAGCACCGGGCGGACCTCGGCATCGCGCTCGACGGGGACGGGGACCGGGTGCTCATGGCCGACGGCGAGGGCGCGCTCTATGACGGCGACCAGCTGCTGTACGTCATCGCCCGCGAGCGCGCAAAAAACGGGGGCTTGAGAGGAGTCGTGGGGACGTTGATGACCAATCTCGCGCTCGAGCGCGCGCTGGAAAAGCTGCGAATTCCCTTCGCGCGCGCCAAGGTCGGCGATCGCTACGTGCTGGAAATGCTCAAGGAGAAAAGCTGGGACCTGGGAGGGGAAAACTCCGGACATATCATCTGCCTGGACAAGCACACCACCGGCGACGGCATCGTCTCGGCCTTGCAAGTGCTTTGCGCAATGCGCTCGAGCCCGACCACGCTCGCGCAATTGTGCCGGGGACTCGCGCTTTACCCCCAGGAGCTCGTCAACGTGCGCGTGCCCAGGGGCTTCGACTGGCAGAAACAGCCCGCGGTTGCGAAGGCGAAGCTCGAGGCCGAGCGCGCCCTCGGCTCGGACGGGCGGGTGCTGCTGCGCCCGTCGGGAACCGAGCCCGTGCTGCGCGTCATGGTGGAGGGCAAGGACGACGCGGAAGTGCGGCGGCTCGCCAGAAGGATCGCCGAAACCGTGCAACAGGCGGCCTAGGCGCGGCCCGGTCGGATGATCGCGCTGCTGCAGCGCGTCTCGCAGGCCGAGGTCAGGGCCGGGGACGAGACGCTCGGCTCGATCGGTCGCGGGATTCTCGCGTTGGTATGCGCTGAGCCGGGGGACGATGAAGCGACCGCCGACCGCCTGCTCGAGCGCCTGCTGGGTTACCGCGTGTTTTCCGACGGCGCAGGGAAAATGAATCTCTCGGTCCAGAATGTGAAGGGCGGCGTGCTACTGGTGCCGCAATTCACGCTCGCCGCGGACACTTCGCAAGGCATGCGCCCGAGCTTTTCGTCTGCGCTCGCGTCGGATGCGGCCCGCAAGCTCTTCGATCATTTCGTCGAGCGCGCCCGCTCGCGGCACTCGGAGGTGGCGTCCGGCCGCTTCGGTGAGCGCATGCAGGTGAGCCTCGTGAACGACGGCCCGGTGACTTTTTTGTTGCGCAGCTCACCCGGTTGAAATCCCATGCGGGGAACGCAGCAAGATCCTGAATTTCCCGGCGTTTTCGGTTGACCCTCGCGCCGGTCCGGCGGTAAAATCACATCCTTTGGCTCGCCCGGGATTCGATGCGCGCGGGGCTCGTAGCAGGTAACTGGAAGATGCACGGCAGCCTCGCCTCGAACGCACGGCTGCTCGACGCTCTCAAGGCCGGGCTGAAGCACGCCGAAGGCGTGGGTTACGCGGTATGCGTTCCGTTCCCGTATCTCGCACAGGTCTCGGCGGCGCTTTCGGGCAGCAGGATCGCCTGGGGTGCGCAGGACGTCTCCGAGCACGACGCCGGCGCCTACACGGGCGAGGTATCGGGAGCGATGCTGAAGGAGTTCGGCTGCTGCTTCGCGATCGTGGGCCACTCGGAGCGTCGCGGCCTGTACGCAGAGGACGATAGCAGAGTCGCGGCCAAGTTTGTAGCGGCGCAGCGTGCCGGCCTGACGCCGATTCTGTGCGTCGGAGAAACCCTGGAGCAGCGCGAGCGCGGCGAAACGGAAAGCGTGGTCGGGCGGCAGCTCGATGCGGTGCTCGCCGCAGCCGGGTCGGCTGCGCTGGCGAACGCGGCGCTCGCCTACGAACCGGTCTGGGCGATCGGCACCGGCAGAAACGCGACGCCGCAGCAAGCCCAGGACGTGCACGCATTCATCCGCGCGCGGCTCGCGGCGCGCGACCGGGGGCTCGCGCAGCGCGCGACGATCGTGTACGGGGGGAGCGTCAAGCCAGGCAATGCCAGAGAGCTGTTTGCGATGCCCGACGTCGACGGCGGGCTGATCGGCGGGGCGTCGCTCGTGGCGGAGGACTTCATCGCGATCTGCGCCGCGGCGCGGAGATAAATATCGTTTTCGAGGGAAAGAACATGGATTTCTGGTTTACATTGACACTCATCGTCGACGTCATCGTCGCGCTCTGCATCATCGGTCTGGTCCTGCTCCAGCACGGCAAAGGGGCGGACGTGGGCGCGGCTTTCGGCAGCGGCTCCTCGGGAAGCCTGTTCGGCGCGAGCGGCTCGGCCAATTTTCTTTCGCGCACCACGGCCGTCCTGGCCGCGATTTTCTTCCTCACTACTTTCGTGCTCGCGTACTTCGTCACGCACCGGCCGCGCGTCAGCGCGGGCGTGATGGATACGGTCAAGGAACAGGCGCCGCAGCAACCCGTGCCAGCACCGCAGACCGCGCCTGACGCGGCCAAGGCGGGCGACGCCGCGGCGAAGTCCAAAGCAAACGAGGTGCCGAAGTAGTAAAATCAAGCGGTTTGAGAGCGGGCTCGTTCCCAAGCGGCGAAGCATCAAGCCCAATCATGCCGACGTGGTGAAATTGGTAGACACGCCGTCTTGAGGGGGCGGTGGCGAAAGCCGTGAGAGTTCGAGTCTCTCCGTCGGCACCAAACACGCAGAATCCTGTCTTACGAACGTGCTCGAAAATTATTTCCCGATCCTGCTGTTCATCGTGATCGCGCTCGTTTTCGGGGGCATCATGGTCGGAGCGGGCGCGGTTCTGGCGCCGCACCGCCCCGACAGCGAGAAGCTGTCCCCGTACGAATGCGGGTTCGAGGCCTTCGAGGACGCGCGCATGAAGTTCGACGTGCGTTACTACCTGGTTGCGATCCTGTTCATCCTCTTCGATTTGGAGATTGCGTTCCTCTTTCCCTGGGCGGTGACGTTGAACGAGATCGGGGCGCTCGGATTCTGGTCGATGATGATTTTCCTGTTCATCCTCGTCGTGGGCTTCGTCTACGAGTGGATGAAAGGGGCGCTGGAATGGGAATAGAAGGTGTATTTGAGGAAGGGTTCGCTACCACTTCCCTGGACAAGCTCATCAACTGGACCCGCACCGGGTCGCTCTGGCCGATGACCTTCGGGCTGGCGTGCTGCGCAATCGAGATGATGCACGCCGGCGCCGCGCGCTACGATCTCGACCGCTTCGGCATCGTGTTCCGGCCGAGCCCGAGGCAATCGGACGTCATGATCATCGCCGGCACGCTGTGCAACAAGATGGCCCCGGCGCTGAGAAAGGTCTACGACCAGATGGCGGAGCCCCGCTGGGTCATCTCGATGGGCTCGTGCGCCAACGGCGGCGGCTATTACCATTACTCGTACTCTGTCGTGCGCGGCTGCGACCGCATCGTGCCGGTGGACATCTACGTGCCTGGTTGCCCGCCGACGGCGGAAGCGCTGCTGTACGGCATCGTGCAATTGCAGAACAAGATCAAGCGCACCAACACCATCGCGCGATAAGGATGTCGGCAAAGCTGGAACGTCTGAAGAGCGCGCTCACCTCGGCGCTGGGCGGAAAGATCGTCGGCCTCACCGAAGCTCTCGGCGAGTTGACGCTGGTCGTCGATGCAAAGGACTATGCCGCCGCGGCGCAGCTGCTGCGCGACGACCCGGCGATCCGGTTCGAGCAGCTCATCGACCTGTGCGGCTTGGATTATTCGGGCTACGGCGAAGGAACACGCGACGGACGCCGCTTCGCCGTGGTGTCGCACCTGCTGTCGATTGCACGCAATTGGCGCCTGCGATTGCGCGTTTTCGCGCCGGATGACGACTTCCCCGTGGTGGATTCGCTCACCGGCGTCTGGCCCAACGCCGACTGGTACGAGCGCGAGGCCTTTGATCTTTTCGGCATCATCTTCAGCGGTCACGCCGACTTACGCCGCATCCTGACCGACTACGGCTTCATCGGCCATCCGTTCCGCAAGGATTTCCCGCTCTCGGGCAACGTCGAGATGCGCTATGACCCGGAGCGGAAGCGCGTCATTTACCAGCCGGTGACGATCGAGCCCCGCGAGATCACGCCCCGCGTCATCCGCGAGGACGAGTACGGCGATCTGGGAAACAGGCACTGACCCGTGGCCGAAATTCGGAACTACACGCTGAACTTCGGTCCGCAGCATCCCGCGGCGCACGGCGTGCTGCGGCTGGTGCTGGAGCTGGACGGCGAGGTGATCATGCGCGCCGATCCGCACATCGGCCTGCTGCACCGCGCGACCGAGAAGCTGGCGGAACACAAGACTTTCATCCAGTCGCTGCCCTACATGGACCGCCTGGATTACGTCTCGATGATGTGCAACGAGCACGCCTACTGCGTGGCGGTCGAGCGGCTCCTCGGCGTCGACGTGCCGGTCCGCGCCCAGTACATCCGCGTGATGTTCGACGAGATCACGCGCATCCTCAACCACCTTCTGTGGCTCGGGGCGCACGGCCTGGACATCGGAGCGATGACCGTTTTCCTGTATTGCTTCCGGGAGCGCGAGGACCTGATGGACTGCTACGAAGCGGTGTCGGGCGCGCGCCTGCACGCCGCGTACTACCGGCCCGGCGGCGTGTACCGCGACCTGCCCGAGACGATGCCGCAGTACCAGGCCTCGATGTACAAGAGCGCGGGAGCCGTGAAGAAGCTGAACGAGAACCGCCAGGGGTCGCTCCTCGATTTCATCGAGGACTTCGTTCGGCGGTTCCCGAAGTGCGTGGACGAGTACGAGACGCTGCTCACCGACAACCGCATCTGGAAGCAGAGGACCGTCAACATAGGCGTCGTGCCGCCTGAGCGGGCAGTCGCGCTCGGCTTCACCGGGCCGATGCTGCGCGGCTCGGGGGTGGAGTGGGATCTGCGCAAGAAGCAGCCCTACGCGGCCTACGACCGGGTCGAGTTCGATATTCCCGTCGGCGTGAACGGCGACTGCTACGACCGATATCTGGTGCGCATCGAGGAGATGCGCCAGTCGAACCGCATCATCAGGCAGTGCATCGACTGGCTGCGCAAGAACCCCGGGCCGGTGATTACCGATAACCACAAGGTGGCGCCCCCCTCGCGCGTCGAGATGAAGAGCAACATGGAGGAGCTGATCCACCACTTCAAGCTCTTCAGCGAGGGCTTCCACGTGCCGCCGGGCGAGGTCTACGCCGCGGTCGAGGCCCCCAAGGGGGAATTCGGCGTCTACCTCGTTTCCGACGGCGCGAACAAGCCCTGGCGCATGAAGATCAGGGCGCCGAGTTTTCCGCACCTCGCCTCGCTCAACGAGATGGCGAAGGGCCACATGCTCGCCGACGTCGTGGCGATCATAGGCACCCAGGACATCGTGTTCGGCGAGATCGACCGCTGATGCTCAGTCCCGAAGCACTGAAGAAAATCGACCGGGCGATCGCCAAGTACCCGCCCGAGCGGAAGCAGTCGGCGGTGATGGCCGCGCTCACCGTGGCGCAGGACGAAAAGGGCCATCTTTCGACCGAGGTGATGAACTTCGTCGCCGGCTACCTCGGCATGCCGCCGATCGCGGTGTACGAGGTCGCGACCTTCTACACCATGTACGACCTGCAGCCGGCCGGAAAATACAAGCTTTGCCTCTGCACCAACCTGCCGTGCGCGCTTTCCGGGGCGGAGGTCGCCGCCGAACATCTGAAGAAAAAGCTCGGCATCGACTGGAACGGGACGACCGCGGACGGGCGCTTTACGCTGAAGGAGGGGGAATGTTTCGGCGCCTGCGGCGACGCCCCGGTGATGCTCGTCAACAACAAAAAAATGCTTTCGTTCATGACCCCGGAAAAAATCGACAAGTGGATCGCGGGGGCCGAGTAAATGCTGGATTACGGCGCTGACGCGATCATTCTCGCCGGCCTCGACGGCGAGAACTGGCGGCTCGAGCACTACGTCAAGCGCGGCGGCTATTCGGCGCTGAAGAAGGTCCTCGCCGGGAAGACGCCTCCGGAAACCCTCATCGCCGAGGTCAAGAAATCGGCGCTGCGCGGGCGCGGCGGCGCGGGTTTCCCGACCGGCCTCAAGTGGAGCTTCATGCCGCGCCAGTTTCCCGGCGCGAAGTACCTCGTCTGCAATTCCGACGAGGGCGAGCCGGGGACCTTCAAGGACCGCGACATCCTGCGCTACAACCCTCACGTCGTGATCGAAGGCATGGCGATCGCCGCCTACGCGATGGGGGTCGGCGTGGGCTACCACTACATCCACGGCGAGATCTGGGACGTCTACGAGCGCTGCGAGGAGGCGCTCGCGGAGGCGCGCGCCGCGGGATTCATCGGCAAGAACATCCTCGGCAGCGGATTTTCCTTCGAACTCCACAACCACCACGGTTACGGCGCCTACATCTGCGGCGAGGAGACCGCGCTGCTCGAGTCCCTCGAAGGCAAGAAGGGCCTGCCGCGCTTCAAGCCGCCGTTTCCCGCGAGCTTCGGCCTCTACGGCAAGCCGACGACGATCAACAACACCGAGACTTTCGCCGCGGTGCCCTGGATCGTCAACCACGGCGCGGACGCGTTCCTCGCGCTCGGCCGGACGAACAACGGCGGCACCAAGATCTTCTCGGTGACGGGCCACGTCGGACGCCCCGGCAACTACGAGGTGAAACTCGGCACGCCGTTTGCGAAGCTGCTCGAGCTGGCGGGCGGGATGCGCGGCGGGAGAAAGCTCAAGGCGGTGATTCCCGGCGGGTCCTCGATGCCGGTCCTCCCCGCCGAGGTCATGATGCGCACCGACATGGACTACGACTCGATCGCCAAAGCGGGCTCGATGCTCGGCTCGGGGGCGGTGATCGTCATGGACGATACCACCTGCATGGTCAAGGCCCTGCAGCGCCTGGCCTATTTCTATTTCGAGGAATCCTGCGGCCAGTGCACGCCGTGCCGCGAAGGCACGGGATGGCTCTACCGGATGGTGCACCGGATCGAGCACGGCAAGGGGAAAAACGAGGATCTCGATCTTCTGACCAACGTCGCCGACAACATCGCCGGGCGCACCATCTGCGCGCTCGGCGACGCGGCGGCGCTGCCGGTGAAGAGCTTCATCCAGCATTTCCGCGACGAGTTCCGATATCACATCGACAACAAGCGCTGCCTGGTGACGGTGCCCGGGTATTCCACCGCGCCCGGCGTTCCCGAGCGGCGGGCGGCCTGAACCATGCCGAAAGTCATGATCGACGGCAGGGAAACCGAGGTCCGGAACGGCGCCACGGTGATGGATGCGGCGAACGGTCTGGGGATCTACATCCCGCACTTCTGCTACCACAAGAAGCTCTCGATCGCCGCCAATTGCCGCATGTGCCTGGTGCAGATCGAGAAAGCGCCCAAGCCCCAGCCCGCCTGCGCCACGCCGGTCGGCGACGGCATGAAAGTGTTTACGCGCTCCGACTACGCGAGGGAGGCGCAGAACGGAGTGATGGAGTTCCTCCTCATCAACCATCCGCTCGACTGCCCGATCTGCGACCAGGGCGGCGAATGCCAGCTCCAGGACCTCGCGGTAGGCTACGGCAAGAGCGCCTCGCGCTACACCGAAGAGAAGCGCGTGGTGCTCAACAAGAGCCTGGGTCCCCTCATCTCGACCGACATGACGCGCTGCATCCACTGCACGCGCTGCGTGCGCTTCGGCCAGGAGGTCGCCGGCGTCATGGAGCTCGGCATGATAGGGCGCGGCGAGCACGCCGAGATCATCGCTTTTGTCGGCAAGACGGTGGACTCCGAGCTCTCCGGGAACGTCATCGACCTGTGCCCGGTCGGCGCGCTCACCTCCAAGCCGTTTCGCTACACGGCGCGCAACTGGGAGCTGTCGCGGCGCAAGTCCGTGAGCCCGCACGACAGCCTCGGCTCGAACCTGATCGTCGAGGTGAAGCAGAACCGCGTGATGCGGGTGCTGCCGCTCGAGAACGAGGAGCTGAACGAATGCTGGCTCTCCGACCGCGACCGTTTTTCCTACGAGGGCCTCAATTCCGAGGAGCGGCTCCTGAAGCCGATGCTGAAGGAGGGCGGGCGGTGGCGGGAGGTCGATTGGCAGGCCGCGCTCGAGCACGTCGCTAGAATCCTTTCGGGAATCCGGTTCAAGCACGATCCGCAGGAAATCGGCGCGCTCGCGACTCCCCATTCCACCCTCGAGGAGATGGCCCTGCTCGGGAAACTCATGCGCGCGATGGGCAGCGGCAACGTCGATTTCCGCCTGCGCCAGTCGGATTTCTCCGCCGACGGCAAGCGCGCCGGGGTTCCCTGGCTCGGGATGAAGGTCGCGGAGCTCGGGGGATTGGACCGCGTGCTCGTCGTGGGCTCGTTCCTGCGCAAAGACCACCCGCTCCTCGCGTCCCGCCTGCGCCAGATCGCTAGGCACGGGTCCCAGATCAATATCCTGCACTGCGCCGACGACGATCTGCTGATTCCGGTGGCCAACAAGGCCATCGTGCGCCCGGGCGATCTGGCCGCGGTTCTCGCCCAGGTGGTGAAGGCGGCCGCAGAAGCCAAGCAGAAGCCCGCGCCGCCTGAGCTCGACGGCGTCGACGTCGGCGACGAGGCAAGAACGATCGCCGCGAGCCTCGCTTCGGGCCGGAACGCGGCGATCCTGCTCGGCAATCTCGCCGCGCAGCATCCGCAGGCCGCGCAGCTGCAGCGGCTCGCGCAGGAGCTCGCCGGTCTGCTCGGCGCCCGATTCGGTTTCCTGGGCGAAGCCGCCAACAGCGTCGGGGGCTACCTCGCCGGCTGCGTTCCGCCGGAGGGCGCCTTGAACGCGAGGACCATGCTCGAGCAGCCGCGCAAGACCTACCTGCTCCTCAACGCGGAGCCCGACTTCGACTGCCACGACCCGCGCACGGCGATGAAGGCGATGGATGCCGCGGACCTGGTGGTCGCGATGGCCGCCTACCGGAGCTTTGCGGCCGAGTACGCCGACGTGCTTCTGCCGATCGTGCCCTTCACCGAGACCTCGGGCAGCTTCATCAATTGCGAGGGGCGGATGCAGAGCTTCAACGCGGCGGTGAGGCCGTTCGGCGAGGCCCGGCCCGCGTGGAAGGTGCTGCGCGTGCTCGGCAATCTGATGAGCCTCCCCGGCTTCGATCACGAATCGACCGAAGCGATACGCGACGAAGCCTGCAGGCCGGAGGCCGTCGCGGGCAAACTCGACAACCGGCTGAACGGGCTCGAGCTCGTCCTCGATTCCGCCGGCGGCGAGGAACTGCAGCGCATCGCCGACGTGCCCATCTATTTCGGCGATCCGATCGTGCGGCGCGCACCGTCGCTGCAAAGGACGCGCGATGCGCTTCCGCCGCGCGCCTGGGTGGGCCCGCAGCTCGCGCAGAAGCTGGGCGTCAAGGCGGGCGAGCGGGTGCGGGTGCGCCAGGGCGACGGGGAAGCCGTCGTCGAAGTCGGTATCGACGAGCGCCTGCCCGCGGGCTGTGTGAGGCTCGCGGCCGCGCACCGTCACACCGCGGGCCTGGGGGCCATGTTCGGCCCGGTTTCGCTGGAGCGCGCATGACGCTCGTGACCTCCGTGTTCGACGTCTGGGCGAACCTCTGGACCGAGTGGCTCGGCCCGCAGTGGGGACCGCCCGCCTGGATGCTGGTGAAGAACACGATCCTGATCCTGTGCATCGTCCTGCCGCTCTTTGGGTGCGTCGCGTATCTCACGCTGTGGGAGAGGAAGCTCATCGGCTGGATGCAGATCCGCATCGGGCCCAACCGCGTGGGCCCGATCGGGCTGCTGCAGCCGATTGCCGACGCGTTCAAGCTCATGTTCAAGGAGCTGATCGTTCCGACCGGGGCGAACAAGTTCCTGTTCATCGTCGCGCCGATGCTGACGCTCATGCCCGCGCTCGCCGCCTGGGCGGTGATCCCGTTCAGCCCGGAAGTGGTGCTCGCCGACATCAACGCCGGGCTCCTCTACGTGATGGCGATCACCTCGATGGGGGTGTACGGCGTCATCATCGCCGGCTGGGCCTCGAACTCGAAGTACGCGTTTCTGGGCGCGATGCGCTCGGCTGCGCAGATCGTCGCCTACGAAATCGCGATGGGATTCGCGCTCGTGTGCGTTTTGCTGGTCTCGCAGAGCCTCAACCTCACCGACATCGTCGCGGGGCAAATGCGCGGCACCTTCGCCCACAGGGGGATCAACTTCCTCTCCTGGAACTGGCTGCCGCTCCTGCCGATGTTCCTGGTGTACTTCATCTCGGGGGTGGCCGAGACCAACCGCGCGCCCTTCGACGTGGCCGAAGGCGAATCGGAGATCGTCGCCGGGTTCCACGTCGAATACTCCGGAATGACCTTCGCGCTGTTTTTCCTGGGCGAGTACGCCAACATGATCCTCGTCTCGGCGCTCGCCACCGTGATGTTCCTCGGCGGCTGGGCCCCATTCTGGGATGCGCCCCTACTCAACGCGATCCCGCCGTTCGCATGGCTGTTCGCCAAGATCTTCTTCATGGTGACGCTGTTCCTGTGGTTCCGGGCGACGTTCCCGCGCTACCGCTACGACCAGATCATGCGCCTCGGCTGGAAGGTGTTCATCCCGGCAACGCTCGTCTGGCTGGTGGTGATCGCGGTCTGGATGCAGACGCCGTGGAATATATGGACGTGATTTCGTGATCGAGAAAATCCGCGGCTTCTTCAGGGCGTTCCTGCTGATCGAGCTGGTGAAGGGCATGGCGCTCACCGGGCGCCACCTCTTCAGGCGCAAGATCACGGTGCAGTTCCCCGAGGAGAAGACGCCGATGAGCCCGCGCTTCCGGGGACTGCATGCGCTGCGCCGCTACCCGAACGGCGAGGAGCGCTGCATCGCCTGCAAGCTGTGCGAGGCCGTGTGCCCCGCGCTCGCGATCACGATCGAGTCCGAGCAGCGCTCCGACGGCACGCGCCGCACCACGCGCTACGACATCGACCTCACCAAGTGCATCTTCTGCGGCCTGTGCGAGGAGTCCTGCCCGGTGGACTCGATCGTCGAGACGCGCATCCTCGAGTACCACGGCGAGAAGCGCGGCGACCTCTACTACACCAAGGAAATGCTGCTCGCGGTGGGCGACCGCTACGAGGAGCAGATCGCCCGCGACCGCGCCGCGGACGCCGCCTACCGCTGATCGAGCCATGTTCGAAGCCGCCGTTTTCTGGTTCTTCGCGGTGATCCTGGTGATCGCGGCGATCTGCGTGATCACGGCGCACAACCCGGTGCATTCGGCGCTGTTCCTGGTGCTCGCCTTCTTCACCGCGGCGGGGCTGTGGATGCTGCTGCGCGCGGAGTTTCTCGCCATCGCGCTGGTGCTCGTCTACGTCGGCGCGGTGATGGTGCTGTTCCTGTTCGTGGTGATGATGCTCGACATCAATCTCGAGCAGTTGCGCGCGGGCTTCTGGGGAAACCTGCCGCTCGCGCTCGCGGTGGGCGCCGTCATGGTCGTGGAAATGATCGTGATCATCGTCAAGGGTTTTGTCGAGACGCGCGTGCCCGCTGATCCCGGCCCGGGCTACAGCAACACCAAGGCGCTCGGGCGTCTGCTCTATACCGACTACGCGTATCCGTTCGAGCTCGCGGCGGTGCTGCTTCTGGTGGCCATCATCGTTGCGATCGCGCTCACGCTCAGGAAGCGCAAGGACACCAAGTATCAGGACCCGGCCCGGCAGGTCGCCGTCAGGCGCAGCGAGCGCGTGCGCCTGGTTTCGATGCCGGCGGAGAAGAACGAATAAGCATACCTTGCTGTCACTGTCGCACTTTCTCATCCTCGGCGCGGTGCTGTTCGCGATCAGCATCGTCGGGATCTTTCTCAACCGCAAGAACGTCATCATCCTGCTGATGGCGATCGAGCTGATGCTGCTCGCCGTCAACATGAACTTCATCGCGTTTTCGCATTACCTCGGGGACATGAGCGGGCAGGTGTTCGTGTTCTTCATCCTCACCGTCGCGGCGGCGGAATCCGCGATCGGCCTGGCGATTCTCATGGTGCTGTTCCGCAATCTGCAGACCATCGACGTCGACGACCTCGACAACCTGAAAGGCTGAAGAATGACGGACCTGCAGCTCTACCTGCTCGTTCCGCTCGCCCCGCTCGCCGGCGCGATCGCCGCGGGACTGTTCGGGCGGCAGATCGGACGCGCGGGAGCGCACTGGGCGGCGATCGTCGGTGTGGCGATCTCTTTCGTCGCATCCTGCCTGATCTTCGCCGACGTGCTGAACGGCACCGTGTTCAACGGGCCGGTCTATACCTGGCTCGTCTCGGGCGGGACGCGCTTCGAGATCGGCTTCCTGATCGACCGCCTCTCCGCACTGATGATGGTGGTGGTGAGCTTCGTGTCGCTGATGGTGCACATCTACACCGTCGGCTACATGGCCGACGATCCCGGCTACCAGCGCTTTTTCGCCTATACGGCGCTCTTCACCTTCTCGATGCTGATGCTGGTGATGGCGAACAATTTCCTGCAGCTCTTCTTCGGCTGGGAGGCGGTGGGCCTGGTCTCCTACCTTCTCATCGGATTCTGGTATACGCGGCCCACGGCCATCTACGCCAGCCTCAAGGCCTTCCTCGTGAACCGGGTCGGCGACTTCGGCTTCCTCATCGGGGTGGCGCTCGTTCTCGCGTACTTCGGAACGCTCGACTACGCGGCGGTCTTCTCCCGGGCGCCTGCCATGGCGGAAGCCACGATCGAGGTGATCCCCGGCGCCCCGTGGCTGCTCGTCTCTGCGATCTGCATCGGGCTCTTCGTCGGCGCGATGGGAAAGAGCGCGCAGTTTCCCCTGCACGTGTGGCTGCCCGACTCGATGGAAGGCCCGACGCCGATCTCTGCGCTGATCCACGCCGCCACGATGGTGACGGCGGGCATCTTCATGGTGGCGCGGATGTCGCCGCTTTTCGAGCTTTCCGAGACCGCGTTGTCGCTGGTTCTCCTCATAGGCGGGATCACCGCCTTTTTCATGGCCCTGATCGCCGTCGTGCAGTACGACATCAAGCGCGTCGTGGCGTATTCGACCCTCTCCCAGCTCGGCTATATGACGGTGGCGCTCGGGGCTTCGGCCTATTCCGCGGCGATTTTTCACCTGATGACCCACGCGTTCTTCAAGGCGCTGCTCTTCCTCGGCGCCGGCTCGGTGATCATCGCGCTCCACCACGAGCAGGACATGCGCAAGATGGGCGGCCTGTGGAAGACCATGCCCTGGACCTACGGCACGGTGCTCGTCGGCGCGATCGCGAGCGCGGGCGTGCCCGGGTTCGCCGGTTTCTTCTCCAAGGACGCGATCATCGAGGCGGTGCACCTCTCGAAGACGCCTTTTGCGGGCTTCGCGTGGCTCGCGGTGACGTCGTGCGTGTTCGTCACCGCCTTCTATACCTTCCGGCTCGTCTTCTACGCCTTCCACGGCCAGGAGCGCTTCGAGTCGCACGAGCACGGAGGCGGTGATCGCCACGGCCACGCGCCGCACGAATCCCCCGCGGTGGTCACCGTGCCGCTGGTGCTGCTCGCCATCCCCTCGATCTGCGCGGGCTGGCTGATCGGGCCGGTGCTGTTCGGCGGCTATTTTGGAAACTCGCTTGCGATCGCGCCCTCGCATCCGGCGCTGCGTGAAATGGCCGCGGAGTTCCACGGCGTGGTGCCGATGATGATCCACGCGGTCAAGACCCTGCCCTTCTGGCTGTCCGTCGCGGGAATCGCAGCCGCCTGGTATCTGTACATCCTGAAGCCCGAGCTGCCGGGGAGACTCAGGCAAAAGGCCGGGGTGCTCGTCATCATCCTCGAGGAGAAGTACGGCTTCGACCGTTTCTACGACTGGTTTTTCGCGGGCGGCGCGAGGAAGTTCGGCACAGACCTCTGGCGCTACGGCGACGTGACCGTGATCGACGGTCTCATGGTGAACGGCTCCGCGCTGCTCGTCGGGTGGTTCGCCGGGACGGTGCGCTTGATCCAGTCCGGATTCATCTATCACTACGCGTTCTCGATGATCATCGGGGCGTTCGTGCTGCTCACCCTGTTCGGAATGGCGCTGCTGCACTAGAAGATGCCGACGTCCGCTCCCTGGCTTAGCCTCGCCGTCTGGGTCCCGATCGTCGCAGGGCTCGCCGTGCTCGCGACGGGCGCCGACAAGAACGCTCGCCAGGCGCGCATCATCGCGCTCGCGGGGGGGCTGATCGGCTTCCTCGTCACGCTTCCGCTCGTTGCCGGCTTCGACACCGGCACGAGCGCCATGCAGTTCGTGGAAAAAACTCCGTGGATCGAACGCTTCAACGTCAATTACCACCTCGGCGTGGACGGCATCAGCGTGCTCTTCATCCTGCTCAACAGCTTCATCACCGTGCTCGTGGTGATCGCCGGCTGGGAGGTGATCCGGGACAAGGTGGCCCAGTACATGGCGGCGTTTCTCGTCATGTCGGGGCTGCTGAACGGCAGCTTCGCCGCGCTCGACGCGGTGCTGTTCTACGTCTTTTTCGAGGCGACGCTGATCCCGATGTATCTCGTCATCGGCGTCTGGGGCGGGCCGAACCGGGTCTACGCGGCGGTCAAGTTCTTCCTGTACACGCTGCTCGGATCGCTGCTGATGCTGGTCGCCTTCCTCTACCTCTACAACAAATCGGGCGGCAGCTTCGCGGTGCTCGACTACCACAAGCTGCCGCTGCCCTTCGACGCGCAGATCCTGCTCTTCATCGCCTTCCTCATGGCGTTCGCGGTGAAGGTGCCGATGTGGCCCGTGCATACCTGGCTCCCCGACGCGCACGTCGAGGCGCCCACCGGCGGGTCGGCCGTGCTCGCGGCGATCCTGCTCAAGCTCGGCGCCTACGGCTTCGTCCGCTTTTCACTCCCTATCCTGCCGGACGCGAGCCGCTACCTCGCCGGCTTCATGATCACGCTGTCGCTCATCGCGATCGTATACATCGGGCTCGTTGCGCTAGTTCAGGCCGACATGAAGAAGCTGATTGCGTATTCCTCGATCTCGCACATGGGATTCGTGACGCTCGGGTTTTTCATCTTCAACGCCTACGGGATGGAAGGGGGCCTGGTGCAGATGATCTCGCACGGCTTCGTGTCGGCCGCGCTGTTCCTGTGCGTGGGCGTGATGTACGACCGCATGCACTCGCGCAACATCGCCGATTACGGGGGCGTCGCGAACACCATGCCCAGGTTCGCCGCGCTGATGATGCTGTTCGCGATGGCGAACTGCGGCCTTCCGGCAACGAGCGGCTTCGTCGGCGAGTTCATGGTGATCCTGGGCGCGATGAAGTTCAACTTCTGGATCGCCTTCCTCGCGGGAACGACGCTCGTCTTCGGCGCCGCCTATACGCTGTGGATGGTCAAGCGCGTCATCTTCGGCGAGGTCGGCAACCAGCACGTGGCGGAGCTCTCCGACGCCAACGCGCGCGAGCTCCTGGTTCTGGGACTCCTCGCGATCGCGGTGCTGTGGCTGGGCGTGTACCCGGCTCCCTTCACCGAGATCATGCACGCCTCGGTGAGCGAGCTGCTGAAGCACCTCGCGGTGAGCAAGCTGTGAAAGGCATGAAGGCATGCTGACCGACCTCCCGCCCATATCGATCGCGTACCCCGAGATCTTCCTGCTCGCCGCGGGATGCGCGATCCTCGTGATCGATCTATTCCTCACGGAGGACAGGCGGTGGGTCACCTATGTGCTTTCCCTCGCGGCGCTGCTCGGCTGCGCCGTGCTCACGGTGATCGTCACCGGAATGACCGGCGGGCGGCTCGCCTACACCTTCAACGGCATGTTCGTCTCGGACATCATGGCGAGCGTGCTCAAGATGTTCACTTACGTCTCGGTCGTGCTGTGCCTGGTGTATTCGCGCACCTACATCGCCGACCGCGGCCTGTACCGGGGCGAGTACTTCGTGCTCGCGCTCTTCGCCACGCTCGGCATGATGGTCATGATCTCGGCGAACCACTTCCTCACGCTGTACCTCGGCCTGGAGCTGATGTCGCTGTGCCTGTATTCGCTCGTCGCGCTCAACCGCGATTCGGCGGCCTCGACCGAAGCCGCGATGAAGTACTTCGTGCTGGGCGCGCTCGCCTCGGGCCTCTTGCTCTACGGCATGTCGATGATCTACGGCGCCACCGGCACGCTCGAGATCACCGAGGTCGCGAAGGGCGCGGCCCGCATCCTCCAGAGCGACCATCCTTCGGGAGCCGTGCTCGCGTTCGGGCTCGTGTTCGTCGTCTCGGGCCTCGCGTTCAAGGTGGGCGTGGTGCCGTTCCACATGTGGATCCCCGACGTGTATCACGGCGCGCCCACCGCGGTGACGCTTTTCATCAGCACCGGGCCCAAGCTCGCGGCGTTCGCGATGGCGATCCGGCTGCTGGTGAACGGGCTGCAGCCGCTCGCCGGCGACACGCCCCAGTTCCAGAGCGGCTGGCAGGACATGCTGATCATTCTCTCGGTGCTCTCGATGGCGATCGGCAATCTCGCCGCGATCGCGCAGTCGAACATCAAGCGCATGCTCGCCTACTCGACCATCTCGCACATGGGCTTCATGCTGCTCGGCCTCCTCTCGGGGATCGTGAGCGGCAACGCGCTCTCGGCGGCGGAGGCCTGGAGCTCGGCGATGTTCTACGCGGTGGTCTACGTGCTGATGAGCCTGGGGGCCTTCGGCATGGTGGTGTTCCTTTCGCGCGCCGGCTTCGAGGCCGAGCGCCTCGAGGATTTCAAGGGGCTAAACGCGCGCAGCCCCTGGTTCGCGTTCATCATGCTGCTCCTGATGTTCTCGCTCGCGGGCGTTCCGCCCACCGTCGGCTTCTACGCCAAGCTCTCGGTGCTGCAGGCGGTGCTCGGCGCCGGGCACGTGTGGCTCGCGGTGGTCGCGGTGATGCTCGCGCTGGTGGGAACGTTCTACTACATCCGCGTCGTCAAGCTCATGTATTTCGACGCGCCGCAGGACTCCGCGGAGGTCCGGGGAAAGCTCGATGCGAGCGTCCTGCTCTCGGCAAACGGGCTGGCGGTGCTCGCGCTCGGCATCCTCCCGCAGCCGCTGATGCAGCTGTGCTTCTACGCGATCAAGGGCCTGTGAGCGGAACGTGAAGGACTTCAGCGAGCGCCGCCTGTCGGGCAGGCTGGTCTACGACGGCAAGCTCCTCAAGGTGCGCAGCGACACGGTGCGGCTTCCCGACGGGGGGACCGCGCAGCGCGAATACATCGAGCATCCCGGCGCGGTGGCGGTGATCGCGGTCACCGATTCGGGCGAGCTCGTGATGGAGCGCCAGCACCGCTATCCGCTCGGGCGCGACATGATCGAGCTCCCCGCGGGCAAGATCGATCCGGGCGAAGACCCGCTTGCGACCGCCCGGCGCGAGCTGAAGGAGGAGACCGGCTACACCGCCGGGCAATGGCGGCACGTGGCGACGATCCACATCGCGATCGCGTACTCGAACGAGCGGATCGAGATCTACCTCGCGAAGGGCCTGGAGCGAGGAGGCGCGAAGCTCGACGACGAGGAATTCCTCGAGGTGTTCAATCTTCCGCTCGCCACCGCGCTCGCGTGGGTGCGCGAGGGGAAGATCACCGATTCGAAGACCGTCGCCGGCCTGTTCTGGGCGGAAAAGATCCTCGGCGGCGAATGGAGCACGCGCGGCTGAAACGCACCCGCCGCGGGTGATAATGGTCCCTTTTCAACCCCTGGGAGAGCACATGAACCGAGCACGCGGCCTTTCGATGCTTCTTGTCAGCTTGCTGTGGGGATGCGGCAGCCTTCCTCAGACCCCTGCCGAGCACCGCGAAGCGGCCAAGAGCGGCAGGACGTTTTTCAGATCGGACAGTTTCGAAGTAAAGCGCCCCTTGGCGGAAGTGGCACGGACCTTCCAGAAGAAGGCGCCCGAATGCCTGAGCTTCTCTATGGCGACGACGACCCGGCCGAATATCGGCTTCGGTTCGACCACCAACGTCTGGGGCAAGACCAAACAGACAGTACTTGCCTCAGCCAACAGGGCCGAGCTGCACTTCCAGGCAAAGATCAAGGGCCAGGTCGGCGAGGAACCAGAGGACGGTGTCTACTACATGGTCGCGGACGCGTATCCCGTGGGCAAAGACAGAACCCGGGTCGACATGTACTGGATCACACGCGTCGATCTGCTGGCCCAGGCAATCAGGGGATGGGCGTCCGGCGAAAACCTCGGCTGCCCTGATCCGACGAAACTATTCCCGGGGTAAAGAACGAGGTGGGACGTTCATGAGCTGCGAGATGAGAGACTCGAGCCGCTGGATCATCGCATGTCTGGCCGCAATCGCCGTGGCGGGCTGCTCGGGCATTCCAACTTATCCCAACACCTTGCCCAAAAACCTGCACGTCACCGCCAAAGTCGACTCCGGCACCGTGGTGGATTTGGACGTCCACCGCCTCAATGCCCGCTGCGAGATAGCCCACGAGGGCCGCGTTTCTCTGGACCCCGGCGCGGTGGACGTCGGTCTGCCCGTCGATGAAACGGTCTATCTCGATTTCGTTTTCGCCAGCAAGAGCTTTCTCTCCTCCAGCGTCAGCGTGACCCGATACAGCACCTTGATCACGCCGCGCGCGGGCTACGACTATCGCGCTCAGGTGACTTACGCCAAGGGAATCTATAACGTCCTCATACGGGAAACCCGCAAAGGTAGTTCCCAGGGCCGCGAGATCGATCGCGTTCCTCTGAGCGCCTGCAAGGCGCGCGGCTGATCTGCCGGAGGTCTCACGCTCATTCCCGGTCCGCAGCGGCCAGGCGCACGAAAACCCGCCTCATCGCGTGGACCTGCGCGAGGTAGCTGTTGACGTCGTGCTCGCCGCACCGCTGTCCGGCCGCCTGCAGGAAGCCGCGTCGCGCGTACCCGTCGCTCCACGCCGCTCCGCACAGATGGATAAGGGCGGCCAGATCCTGCTTCTGCAGGAGTGTGGCATCGGTGATCTGACGGCGCGCTATCGTGTTCGCGACGCGGCGATCCAGGAAAGCGGCAGTCATCTCGACCGCGTGGCTTGGGACGACCCGAAAGTAGAGGCTGTTGAACCAGCACGAGCTCAGGTCGTGCCAGGGGCCGTCCTCCACCACTACGTGGTCCCGGACGCAATAGCGCTTCGCCTCGGCGAACATCGCGTTGGTGATCTGGTACATTCCGACCGCGCTCGACGCGGGCCGGTACAGCTCCAGGGGATTCCACGTCGGACGCCACCGCCAATACGTCCGGGCCACCGGGTTGCCCGCGCCTTCGACCTGGGCGAGCGCGGCCAGAAGGTCGGGCGTGAGGACCGCCGTGGAATGCTCGCGGAAGAGCGGCCCGTATTGCCGCCAGGTCTCGGGCGGCGCCTTTGTGAGCGTGCCGCTCACCGGGAAGAACATCTCGGTCGGCTTGCGGATCACCTGGTACACCGCGTTCAGCGCCACCCAGACCGCGAGGATGACGACCACACCCGCAAGGAACTGGATCGGCAGCGGCGCGTCCCGCAGCGCGCGCAGTGCTCGTCGGCTCGAAGCCAGGAGTGCTCGCTGGCCCGACCGGGCGAGCGACCGGACGAACGCGATCCAGGCCGGGCGCAAGCGAGAAGCGGCTCTGATGGCGTGCGCGTGGGACATGACGGGGATGACTATGCGTCAGCGCGCAGGCGCCCGCCACTGCCTCGCAATGACAAATGTGACAAATGGGCGGATCGCCGGGCACTGCGTAGGGTTCTCCTTCCCGGGCTCAGGCGGACGATTTGACAGAGAGGCGCTACATTTCGATAATACTAGAACTGTGGAATCCAAAACCGCCGTCGCGAGTCTCGCGGCCCTGGCCCAGGAAGCGCGCCTCGCCATTTTCCGGCTGCTCGTGCAAAAAGGGCCGGAAGGCCTTTGCGTCGGGGACATCGCGGCCAAGTTCGATATCGCGCCCGCGACGCTCTCCTTCCACCTCAAGGAGTTAACCAACGCCGGACTGCTGGTCTCGCGGCAGGAAGGCCGCTTCATCTACTACGCGCCCGATTTCGAAGAGATGAACGCCCTGGTTTCCTATTTGATGGAGAACTGCTGCGGCGGGGAGACCTGCGCTCCGGCGCGCAAGCCCGTAACTCGCAAACGAAAGGAGAAAGTCACATGAAGCGATTCCATGTTCACGTTTCCGTTCGCGATCTGCCGGAGAGCGTGCGTTTTTACAGCAACCTCTTTGGCGCGCCGCCGGCCGTCGAGAAGGCCGATTACGCCAAGTGGATGCTGGACGATCCGAGGATCAACTTCGCCATTTCCCGGCGCGGGCATGCGGCCGGGGTGAACCATCTGGGGTTTCAGGTGGAATCCGACGAGGAGCTGAAAGAGCTGCGCCAGCAAGTGGCGAAGGCCGACATCGCGGCGCTCGACCAGAAGGGGACGTCGTGCTGCTACGCCAAGTCGGATAAATACTGGACCGAGGATCCGCAAGGCGTCGCCTGGGAAACGTTCCACACGCTCGGCAGCGTTCCCATCTACGGCGAGGAGTCCGCGCGCAAGGGAGAAGGCGCGTGCTGCATCCCGTTGGCTCGCCAGCCGGACGGCGAAGCCGGTGCCTGCTGCGTTCCGGCGGACAAGGCGGAAGCCGGCGCGGCCTGCTGCAGCTGAGGCCCGCATGAGCCGGGTGGTGAATGTTCTGTTCCTGTGCACCGGCAATTCGGCGCGCTCGATCCTGGCGGAGGCCATCACCAACAGCCTTGCGGTGAGCAAAGCGAAGTTCCGCGCTTACAGCGCCGGGAGCCATCCGAAAGGCGCAGTGCATCCGCTCGCGCTCGAGCTGCTCGCGCAAAGCCGTATCGCAACGAGCGGCCTGCGCAGCAAGAGCTGGGACGAGTTCGCTAAGTCCGGTGCGCCCGTGATGGATTTCGTCATTACCGTTTGCGATCAGGCGGCAGGCGAGCAATGCCCGTACTGGCCCGGTCAACCCATGACCGCGCATTGGGGCGTGCCCGACCCCGCGGCGGTCAAAGGAACCGAAGACCAGAAACGCCGCGCCTTCTCCGATACCGCCAATGCGCTGCGGCGGCGAATCGAACTGTTCGCCAGCCTTCCCTTCGACAAGCTCGACCGGCTTTCCCTGCACAAGCAAGTGAAGGACATCGGCAAACGATGACGCTGCCCCGGCGCTTGGTCGGCGAAGGCCTGGGCACTGCGCTTCTGCTCGCCGCCATCGTCGGGTCGGGCATCATGGCCGAGCGGCTTGCGGGCGGTAACGCGGCCATCGCGCTGCTCGCAAATTCCCTCGCGACGGGCGGCGCGCTCGTCGCGCTCATCGTGATTTTCGCGCCGGTCTCCGGCGCCCACTTCAACCCCGCAGTGACCGAGCGCTTGCCGCCCGGGGCGAATTGAAATGGGCGGCCGTGGTCCCCTATGTCGTCGTGCAATTCGCCGCGAGCATTCTCGGCGTCGTCGCGGCGCACGCCATGTTCGGGCTGCCGTTGCTCGAGTGGTCGGAAAAAGCTCGCCCCGGACTTGGACAGATGTGGGCGGAGTTCATTGCCACCTTCGGCCTGCTCGCGATCATTCTTTCCTGCGTCGCCGTTCGTTCCCGCGCCGTGCCGTACGCGGTCGCCGCCTATATCACGGGCGCGTACTGGTTCACCTCTTCGACTTCGTTCGCCAATCCGGCGGTGACCGTGGCGCGAACGTTCACCAACACATTTACAGGGATAGGGCCGGGCGACGTTTCGGGCTTCCTGCTCGCTCAGGCTGCAGCAGTCATTGTCGCAGTCCCGCTGTTCGCATGGTTTTTCAAGGCACGACCTGAGGATAGAATTTAGTCAGGATGGCTCACGCGTCATGATGCCGGGCTTGGTACAAATCCTCCTCTTCCAGGGGCTGGGCGAGCTGATCACGCACTTCTTTTTGCCGCTCATTCCCGGTCCGGTCGTCGGCCTGATCCTGCTGCTCGGTTTCCTCGCTCTCCGCAAAAGCGTGAACGCGCCGCTGGATGAAGTGGCGACGGTGTTCAGCCAGCATTTCGGATTGCTGTTCGTCCCCGCCGCGGTCGGCGTCGTGATGTTCTGGCCGCACCTGAAGACCCACGCCGTCGCGATCGGGGCCGCGCTCCTCGTGAGCGTGGTCCTCACCGTCGCCGTGACCGCGCTCGTCCTGAAGGGATTATCGCGGAGCTCGGGCAAATGAGCGCGCAGACGACACCGGCCTTTCCCAACATTCACGAGATCTGGGTCTATCTCTCGGGGAGTCCGCTCCTCGCGCTCGTTCTCACGCTCGGCGCGTACCAGCTCGGCGTGATCGTCTATGAGCGGGCGAACCGGCATCCGCTCGCGAACCCGGTGCTGATCGCGATCGTTCTCGTCGCGGCGACGATCACGCTGATCGACATGCCGTATCCGAAGTAC